>JADMIO012731177.1_pt1 | contig 23332 bp, 19 predicted proteins | sample 8958161 | NCBI WGS metagenome assembly JADMIO01 (sample SAMN16585339, study PRJNA669376) | soil metagenome | isolation source: Crop rotation soil | place: USA: Cullars Rotation, Alabama | collected 2011
GCCGCGACTTCAAGTCACGTGAATTCCAAGCTTCGGATCCCACTGTGCTGGAAAGGGCTTGGGCGAGCCACAAGTGGGCGCGCGTGTTTTCGAAGGGATGGTCGGTGGCGTCGCAGCGCGCGGCGGCTGCGCGTAGCGGAGCGATCGCGTCCGCAGGGCGACCGCCCCGCAAGAGCGTGCGGCCGGCATAAGCGTCGACCGCGGACGAGACGCTCGCGACCTTCGCCAGCGGCGGCATGTGCTGGAGCGCGTGCTCTGCTGCAGACGTCGTCTCCGACGTCACGCCCTCGCCGAGCGCCCACAGAGTCGCCGCGGGAAGGTCTGCCTTTTTCACCCAGGCTCGCCATTCGTCGAGCGCTTGCTCGCGCTCGGGCGGCGCGAGGTCCGTGCGCGCCGCGATGACGCGCGGCTCGAAGTACAGGTATGCCTCGGACAGCTCGGAGATGGCCGTGGGCTTCGTCCACGCGCTCATCCGCCGCGCGAGATCCTCGGCCACGCGAATCGCGCCCTTCGTGTCGTTCGTCTCCGTCAGATACTCGAGACGCGCGAGCCCGTACTGGACATGCGGACCGAGATCGAACAGCGGCTCCACCGCGTGAGCGAGACTGTCGAGCGCCTCGCGCGCGCCCGCAAAGTCGCCGTACAGGATCCCGAGCAGCGCCTTCATGTGAAACGTCTCGTGAGCTCGCTGCGGCGGAAGGCTCGACCAATACGGCTGCATCGTCTCCGTAACGAGCGCCATCGGCGCGTGACGCGCGCCGAGAGACTCTGCCAAGAGCAATCTCGACCAGAGCGCCCCGGGGCTCTTCGTCGTGAGTGCGCGCGCATGTTTTTCCATCGCGGCGCACTCGCCGAGCCGCCGGTCGATCCGGATTCGCTCGTGCTCGCAGTCCAGTGCGGCGGGAGCATGTACAATGCATGCATCAACCGCCTCTCTGGCGGCCTTGACGTCACCAGCGCGCCCCGCTGCGAGCGAGATGATCTGCCAGGCATCGGCGAAGCCCGGATCGATGACCGTCGCACGACGAGCGAGCTCGCCGGAGCCGACGGGATCGCGCGATGCAGTCCGCCCTGCGACCTGCGCCAAGATCTCCGCATCGCCCGGAAAGCGCTCGGCCAGCTTCGCGAGCCTTGCGGTCGTCTCCGGTGCGTTCGGAGGGTCATGCTGAAACGCGGGCTCGTACGCGTCGACGAGCGCTTGGTCGCGGTCGCTGAGCCGTGCGCGCATCGCGACCGCTCGCTGGTAGGCGTCTCGGGTCTCCGACGGGGAATTGAGCTGCGTCGCGATGGCCAAGCGAAGATGCGCCGCGGCGCACTCCGGGTCGGCGTTCGCTGCCGCTCGGAAATGGTTCCTCGCCGGCGTCCATCCGATCTCGCGAATCGCTCGCACTCCGGCGCGATACTCGAGCTGCGCCGCGGGAGTGCATGGCGGGCTCGGCAGATCGAGGAGCCCGATGCCTCCGTCTCGCGAAGCGATCGCTCCATCCGACGACGACGATGACGACGACGACGACGCTACCGCGGCAGCATCACCGTGCTCAGCCGCGCGCATGCCGAAGAACGCTCCTGCCACGAGCACCGCGGCGATCCCGGCGACGAGCGCAATTCGTCGCGTGAACATCTGCACCGAACGCTCCGCCGCGAGTGCCGTCGCACGCGAGGCCCGTGCTTCGTCCGACGTCGTATCGCGCGAGAGCGCGTCCTTCGTCGCCGTGCTGGTCATCTCCCCGGCTGCCGCGGTCGCGCGCGCCACCTCGGCGACGGTGACGCCGTCGAGCGCCGCCAGCAGCTCACGTGCGCTGGGAAAGCGCTGCTCCGGTGATTTCTCGAGACAGCGCATGACGAGCGCGTCGAGCGCAGCCGGGAGCGGCAGATGTTTGGACGGCGCCTCCGGCTCGTCGCGCATGATGGCGACCATCAGCCCCGCTTGAGTGGCGGCGCGGAACGGACGCTCTCCCGTGAGCATCTCGTACAGCAGCACCCCGAGCGCAAATACGTCCGCGCGTGCTTCGAGCGGCGTGTCGCCCGTGAACTGCTCCGGCGCCATGTACGCGGGTGTCCCGACGACGTCGCCCTCCTGCGTGAGGCGCGAGAGCGTCTCTTCTTCCGGCTTCCCCGAGGCTCCTTCATCCCGGCTCTTCGCGAGACCGAAGTCGAGGATCTTCACGGTGCCGTCCGTCTCGAGCATCACGTTGTCGGGCTTGAGATCGCGATGGACGATGCCTTTGTCGTGCGCGCGAACCAGCCCTCGCGCGATGTCGCGCCCGATACGAAGCGCTTCGTCGATGGGGAGCTTTCCTTCGGTGCGCAGACGGCGCCGGAGCGTGGTGCCCTCGACGAGCTCCATCGCGACGTAGATGCGGCCCGCGTCTTCGCCGACCTCGAACACGGTGCAAATATTCGGATGTGCGACCGCCGCTGCCGCGCGCGCCTCTCGCATGAGACGCCGGCGCGCGCGATCGTCGCCGACGGTCTGCGGCGGCAACACCTTCACCGCGACGATGCGCAGGAGATTCTCGTCCTCGGCGCGATAGACGATTCCCATGCCGCCCTGCCCGAGCTTCTCGAGCAGACGAAAGTGGGCGATCTTGTCGAGCGGGTCGCTGTCGCTCAACGGCTTGACCCTAGAACGCTTGCATCGCGCGCGGCGCCATCGTGGCGCTCATCTCGCGCGTCATGCGCTCCACCTTCCCCATGAAGACGAGCCACAAGATGCTGCCGACCGGAAACGGAATGAGCAGCTGGCACACGCATGCCGCGATCGCGAGTGACTTCGGCGCAGGATCACGCGTCGGATAGCTGACGCGAAGGCGATCGAGCGCATCGCACAGCCCGAGGTTCGCGACGAACATCCAATAGTAGTGAAAATACGGGATGAGCATCATGAGGGCGGCCTGGCCCGGCGTGATCCAGTTCCGCCAGTGCCTCGTGTACCGCTGATCTTGCGGCAGCCATGACCACGCCTTGTAGATCCACACGAGGCCGGTCGCGATCTGCCCGTAGAGCATGAACATCATCGCGAAGAGCGCGACCATTCCGACGACCATGAGGGTCTCGTCGGGTTGGTGGTTCACGCTGTCTTCGGCGCGGATGACCGCGATCGTCCACGCAACGACGCTCACGCCCATCATCAGGCCCATCAGCGAGATGAGCGCGACGAAGATCCAGCGCGTGGTCGGGCGGATCGGGGCGAATGCGTCGCCGGGCACCTGCGCGCGGTACGGATCGTTCTGCTGCTGTTGTCCGTAAGGTTGCGCGTAGGGACCCGGCTGCTGCATGGCTCTCTCAGACCTTCCACTTCGCGACGTTGTCGCGTGCATAGTCGCGGAACGAGCGCGGCGCCTGTCCCGTGAGCTTCTTCACGTCCCCCGTGACCTCGGCGGCGTAGCCGGCCTTGTCGACGCCGTGGAGCTCCATCATGGCGTCGGCCATCCATGCGGGGATCCCCATGTCGAGCATGGCCTTCTTCGCCGCGCCCTCGGGGACGTCGACGTACTTGATCGTGCGGCCGGTCACCTCGGAGAGCGTAGCTGCAGCCTGCGCAATCGTGAAAGCCTCCGGTCCGGTCGGGACGTAAGCCTTGCCCTCGTGTCCGCCCGACGTGAGGACGGCCGCCGCGACCGCGCCGACGTCACGCGCATCGATGAAGCTGCACGCGCCGTTGCCCCAGGGCAGATAAATCGCGCCCTCCTTGTCCGGCGGGTAGTAGCCGGCGAAGTTGTCCATGAAGTTGTTCGGGCGAAGGAACGTCCACGCGATGCCCGAGGCCTCGATGTGCTTCTCGATGGCGCGGTGCCAGCGGCCGAGCTGGATGCCGGGCTCCTGGTCGGCGCCCATCGCCGAGAGTTTCACGATGTGTTTCACGCCCGCGGCCTTCGCCGCGTCGACGAGGCGCGTGCCGAGCTCGACCTGGTTCTCCGCGAACGGCGTGAGGAGGAAGACCTTGTCGGCGCCCTTGCAGGCGGCGGCGAGCGTTTCGGGCTTCTCGTAGTCGAAATCGACGGCCGTCACGGTGCCGCTCTTGAAGTGCGTCTTCCCCTTTTCGGCCGTGCGGACGCCCGCGCGAATGTTCACGTCCTGCTTGGTGGCGAGGTGGTTCACCACCTGCGAGCCGATCGTTCCGGTAGGTCCGGTCACGAGGATCGTCGTCGACATTCTGGGTACCTCTTCTCTTGTCCGTCGCGTGCGTCGTGCCCGCGCGGGGCCGACGAAGGTACGGTATCTTTCTGCCCATGCGAAGGGTCGTCGGTGGTCTCGCGCTTCTCGCGTTTGCGGCGCTGATCGCGTCATTCGTATTCCCCGGTGCTCCTCGCAACCCGATGGCGAAGATCGACGCGGTGCGCGAAGCGCTCGAGAAGGACGACGCCGCGGCGATCACGAGTGCGACCGCGGACTACCCGCCTTGCGCCGACGCGCCTCCCGTCGCGCTGCTTCCGGAGCAGCCATCACCGCGCGACAAGGGCTGTTTCGCGGAGATCGCGACCGCGCTCGGCTCGAAGAAGGGCTTCAATCCGAAGCCTCCGGATCAGGCGGCCGCAACGACCGCTGCGATCGTTTTGCTACGCGACGGGCGCGGCGACTTCATCGCGCACGCCGACGACTGGCTCGGATCCCTGAAGAACGGCAAGGGCTCAGGCCCTGATGCGCTCCGCCTCGCGGTGGCGCGCAAGATGGCGGAGGCCGCGCCGAAAGTGGGCCGCAAGATCGAAGAGGACAGCGCCGCGCTCGAGACGATGAAGGCCGTCGCCGGCGCGATCCCCGGTGCGTGTCCCACCTACTGGCTCCTCGGCTCGGGAACGGATCCGGCAAAGCTCGCCGCGGAGCACTCCGCCGACCATGCCGCATGCGTGCACAAAGATCTCGGCCGGCGCGAAGGCCCCGGCTCGAGCTACGGCGCTGGGACGTTTCGCGCGCTCGAAGGTTCACTCGCGCTGTGGCGTGAAGCGGAGCGCGCGCTGCGTGTCGGGCTCGGCAATGCTGGGCCTGGAGCGAGGTCGGTGATCGACGCGAAGCTGAAGACGATCGAAGGCGCGACGCAGGCGATCGCGACGAAGAAGATCGCCTCGGCGAGCCCAGTGGCGGCGATCGCGGCGCTCGGCGAGGTGCATGCGGACGCAGGCATCATGTTGTGGCCCGACGCAGGCGCGGATGCCGGCGCGGACGCGGCACCGAAGAAGTAGCGATTACTTGGGGCGCTGCGCGAAGAAGATCTGTTGGTGATCGCCGGCGGCCTCGCGGTCGCTCGAGAACCAGATCCGGCATCCGTCGGCGCTGAGCCATCCGGCCTGCTCGGTGCTCGCGGAGTTGAGCTCGGCGAGAGGCGTGGGCACGCCGAACGTCGCGGCGGTGCTCGAGCGGCGAGCGATCCAGAGATCGAGGCCGCCCTTTCCGCCCGCCCGATCGGACGCGAAGATGATCGTCAGCCCATCCTCGCTGGGCTGCGGTTGCCAGTCGTTCACGGGTGAGCTGAGCTCTGCGACGCGCGCGGGCGCACCGAAAGTCCCGCCGTCGCGCGCGGACATGTAGATGTCGAAGCCGCCGTCGTTCGCGGGCCGGTCCGAGATGAACCAGAGCTCGTTGCCCGCCGCGCGAAAATACGGATGGTTCTCGTTCGTGGCCATCTGGTCGACGTTCGCGATCGGCGCCGCATCGCCGAAGGATGCGTCGGTGGACAGACGCGTCGCGAGGAAGATGTCCGCGCTGCCATTTCGGTTCGAGTGAAACCAGAGCGAGAGATGATCGGCACCGACGGATGGATCGTTGTCGTTGTTCAGTGGCGTGCTCTGCGGAAGGATCTTCTCGTTGCCGAACGGTGCGGTCTTCGACGGGCGCGTCACGCTTGCGAGATCCGCGCCGGCCTCGCCCCGCGCGGTGAAATAGATCGTGAGCTCGTCGGCCGACAGGCGAGGTGTCGATCGTGCGGTCGGGGCGTCGAGCTCGGCGAGGCGAACGGGCGTACCGAACGGCTTCTTCGTGTCGCATGCCGCGACCGGCGCATCGGTCACGTCGAGAGATGCATCGGGGACGCTGCCGTCGAGGCCGTTGTTGCGCTGGGGAAGCTTGATCTCGTCATCGGGGGCGGCGTCGTCGCTCGATCCACACTGCACCAAGAGCAGCGCGACGAGCGCGCCGGCGGCGCACGCGCTGATCGAGGCGAGCGCCGCCGAACGTCGCATGCCGAGGATTGTAGCTCATGCAGGCGCTTCGGGCGCAGTCGGTGGGCGGGGCGCACCGGGCCGCGATCGGGATATCGCGCAGAGGCCGAGCAGGATCATGCCGGCAACGACGGAGATGTCGGCGACGTTGAACACCGGCCATCGCGTGAGGTGGATGAAGTCGATGACGTACCCGCGCCAAGCGCGATCCACGACGTTGCCGAGCGCACCGGCGAGGACGAGCGCGAAGCCGACATGCTGCGCGCGCGATGCGCTCTTCCGCGATCGGATCCACATCGCGATGACGCCGAGCAACGCGATCGCCGAAGCGGCCATGAGGATGGCAGGCGTCCGCGGAACGCCGAGGTTCTGGAGGAGACTGAACGCGGTGTCCGGATTCTCGGTGTAGCGGAGCTCGAGAACACCCTTCACGACGGACATGCCGGGCCCGTTGTGCGGAAGCGAGACGTCCGCGGCAATCTTCGTCGCGTGATCGCAGCCGAAGAGCGACACGGTGAGGAGGAGGATCGCCAGGCGCAGTGGGGTCCTGGAAGCAGGTAGCTCGGCCATCGCCGAAACTACCGTTTCCCCCGCTGCTTCATTCCCCTCGATGAGCCACCCTTGACGCAGCGCCCCGTAATCATGTACGTGGGAAGACCATTCCGACTTAGCTCAGTTGGTAGAGCAGGCGGCTGTTAACCGCCGGGTCGCTGGTTCGAGTCCAGCAGTCGGAGCTTATACTGACGAGGGGGCTCCGCCCCCTCTGACGGCGACTCAGGTCGAGGGGGCTCCGCCCCCTGTGACCCCGAGAATGCGCGGCTCGGCACCTTTCCGCCTGGCGAGCGGTGGCACCTCGCTTGCTGCGTCCGGGTGGAGGAGTCCGCCATGAGTACGACGAGCGCGAGCCGGAGCGAGAGCACGGCGTTGCAGAAGCAGATGGCCGGCTGGGCGATCGGACGCTTCGGCGAGGTACGGCGCGACCGTGCGCTTCTCTCGCTCGAGAAGCTGCCCATACCCAAGGTCGAGAAACACGACGTGCTCATCCGCATGTACGGCGCCGAGATCGGCGACTGGGACGCGCTGGTCGCGAGCGGCGAGTGGTCGGTCGAGCGCTCCTTCCCGATCGTGCTCGGGCTCGCGGGCGCCGGCACCGTCGTCGCCGTGGGCAAGGATGTCGTCGGCATCCAGAAGAGCGACCTCGTGTGGACCTACAGTCATCCCCTGTCTCACCGGGGCTGCCGGTCCCATCATCACAACGGCTCGTGGGCGGAGTACATGCTCGTGCCCTTCCGCCGAGTCGCGCTCGCGCCGACGTCGATCGATCTCACCTACGTGGGCGGCGCTCCAATCGTCGCCCTGACCGCACACGAGACGATCGTCGACATTCTCCAGGTCGAGAGGCACGACATCGTCCTCATCACCGCGGCGGCGGGAGGCGTCGGCCATCTCGCCGTCCAGCTCGCCGCGCGCCGTGGGGCGCGCGTGGTCGCGATCGCGCGCAAGCAGAACCACGAATTCTTGCGCGACCTCGGGGCGGACGTGCTCATCGACTATGCAGAGAAAGACTTCGTCGACGCGACGCGCAAGCTGTTCCCCGAAGGCGTCGACAAGGCGCTCAACGGAGTCGAGGGCGCGACGGCGAACAAGGTCGTAGAGGCCGTGCGCCCGCGCGGTCACGTCGTCGACCTCACGGGCTCCGCGACGCGCGAGCTCCCTGCTGGCCGCGTCGACACCGACTACGTCGTCCGTCCCAGCGGCGTCCGCCTGGCGACGCTCGCGCAGATGTTCGATCGCAAGGAGCTGAAGCTCGAGGTCGCGCACAAGGTCGCCTTCAAGCATGCTCCGCGCGGGCTAGCCGAGGTGCTCACGAAGCAGGTCCGCGGCTTCGTCGTGCTCGAGATCCCGTAGAGTCACAGCACTTCGAGCGGAACCTTTTCTTGCGGCGGCGGAAATGCCTCGTCGAGCTCGCGAAGGTCGGTCGCGTCGAGGCGGATCCGTAGCGCGCCGAAGTTGTTACGGACGTGGGCTTCGGTCGCGGCCTTGGGTACCGCCATCACGTTCGGATGCCGAAGAACCCACGCCAGCGCGACCTGCGCATTCGACGCGCCGTCGTGACGGCACGCGATTCGATCCAGCACGGGATGCACGATGAGCCGGCCCTGCTCGATCGGGGAGTAGGCCATGATCGGGACCGACCGCTCGCGGCACCACGGCATGAGATCGTATTCGATGCCCCGTCGTCCCAAGTTGTAGAGCACCTGATCGGTGGCGACCTCCGTGTGGCCGAGCGCGACGAGCTCCTCGAGATCGGCCACGTCGAAGTTGCTCACGCCCCACTGTCGGATCATTCCCTCGCGCACGAGGTGGTGGAATGCGTCGACCGTCTCCTCGAGCGGAACATCGCCGCGCCAGTGAAGGAGGTAGAGGTCGATTCGATTCGTGCGCAGACGTCGCAGGCTCTTCTTGCAGGCGGCGAGTGTGCCCTCGAATGTCGCGTGCTCCGGGAGGACCTTCGTCACGAGGAACACGTCATCACGGCGACCCTCCATCGCAGCACCGACGAGCTCCTCCGCTGCCCCGTCGGCGTACATCTCAGCGGTGTCGATGAGCGTCATTCCGAGGTCGATACCGACGCGCAAGGCTTCGATCTCGAACCGTCGTGCTCGCGGATCTTCGGCCATGTGCCATGTGCCCTGACCGAGCCGTGCGACCGCCTGGCCGCTCGGAAGCGTGACCTTGGGCACGAGTGTCGATGCCATCTTCTGACCATGGAGGCGGCGCACGCGGGAGCAACGGAAAATCGTCGCTGAGTCAACGCTCGGCTCGAGCTCGCATGCGTGTGGAAGGGACCTTGCACGTTCGGCGGACATGGCGAGCGCAGTCGCACGGCAAGCTCGGGGTGCCCCACCCCGATACATCGACTTCGACAGGATGTGCATCGGCGGCCGCTGGCGCGAGGGCGCCGGAGAGAAGGTCCTCGACGACGTCGATCCCTTCACGAAGGGCGTGCTCGTGCGCATTCGCTCGGCCAGCGCGGAGGACGTCGACGAAGCCTTTCGTGACGCCGCTTCGGCGCAGCAAGCATGGGCGAGGACTTCGCCCAGCGAGCGCGCGGGAGTCCTACGCCGTGCCGCCCAGATCATGGAGGAGCGCCGGGACGAGATCGTGGACTGGCTCGTCCACGAGTCGGGCAGCACGCGCATCAAGGCGAACGTCGAGTGGGAGTACGCACGCGCCATCACCCTCGAGGCGTCGACCTTTCCGTCGCGAATGGACGGCCCGATTGTTCCTACGGATCTGCCCGGGAAGGAGAGCCGCGTGTATCGGCGCCCCGTCGGCGTCGTCGGGATGATCAGTCCGTGGAACTTCCCGTTCCACCTGAGCAGTCGGTCGATCGCTCCCGCCATCGCTCTCGGAAACGCGGTCGTCATCAAGCCCGCCTCGGAGACGCCAGTTACGGGAGGCCTCCTCCTCGCGAAGATCTACGAGGAGGCCGGGCTTCCGCCTGGTGTGCTGAGCGTGCTCGTGGCGCGTGGCAGCACGGTCGGAGATGCATTCACGCGCCATCCCATTCCGAGAGTCCTCTCCTTCACGGGATCGACGGCGGTGGGCAAGCGGATCGCAGAGCTCGGCTCGACCGGCCCGATGCTGAAGCGCGTCGTCCTCGAGCTGGGTGGGAACAGTCCGACCGTCATCCTCGACGACGCCGACGTCGAGCTCGCGGTGGACATCGCCGTGTTCGGCAAGTTCCTCCATCAGGGACAGATCTGCATGGCCATCAATCGGCTGATCGTCGACGCGAAGATCTACGACGCGTTCGTCGAGCGCTTCGTGGACCGAGTCCGTTCGCTGCCCGTGGGGGACCCGAGCAAGCCGGACACCGTGATCGGGCCGGTGATCAACGACGAGCAGCTGCAGCACCACCTCGAACGCATCGAGCGGGCGCGAGCAGAGGGGGCGAGGGAGCTACTCGGTGGCCGCCCGGCGGGGCTCGTCCTCCCGCCCCACGTCTTCGTGGACGCGACGAACGCCATGTCGATCGCGCGAGAGGAGATCTTCGGTCCGATCGTGCCGATCATCAAGGTCTCCGGCGACGACGAAGCGCTCCGCGTCGCGAACGACACCGAGTATGGGCTGTCTGCATCTGTCGTCACCCGAGACGTCGAACGCGGGAGTGAGCTCGCTCAGCGCATCGAGGCGGGGATGACTCACGTCAACGACTCACCCGTCAACGACATCGCGACGTGCCCGTTCGGCGGCGAGAAGAACAGCGGTGTCGGCCGGTACAACGGACACTGGGCGATCGACGAGTTTTCCACCACCCACTGGATCAGCGTCCAGCACGAACGCCTTCGCTACCCGTTCTGAGCCATGCCATGACCACCACCGATCTCCACGGAGTCGCGTTCGCCAAGCTCGATCGGCTCGAGGTCCTCGAGCGCTGCCCGGGGGTGACGCTCCGACACTACCGCGATGGCGAGGCGCTCATCCGAAGGGGCGAGCGCGCCTTCTCGGTCTTCGTCGTGGTGTCCGGCGAGCTCGCCATCGTCGACGACGCGGCCTCTCCTCCGCGGACCATCGCGGTGCTGAGGCGCGGTGACTTCACGGGCGAGCTCGGCCAGCTCACGGGCGCCACATCGCTCGTCACCGCTGTCGCGCGTGGAGAGCTCGACGCCTACGAGCTATCCGAGGAGGGAGTGCGAGCGCTCATCAACCGATCGCCGCAGGTGGGCGACATGATGCTCCAGGCGTTCATCGCGCGCCGAGAGATCCTTCGCTCGTCTGCGACCTATACCGGCCTGCGCGTCATCGGCTCGAGGTACTCGGCGGACTCGTTTCGGATCCGCGATTTTCTGACGAAGAACCGCGTGCCGTTCACGTACATCGACCTCGAGCACGACCCCGACGTCAAGAACCTGCTCGAGTCCTTCGGCGTGAGCGAGAAGGACACGCCGATCGTCGCCTGGGGGCGCGAGCTGCTCCTTCGCAACCCGTCCAACAGCGAGCTCGCCGATGCGATCGGGCTTCGCCGTCCGCCCGAGGACAAGACATACGACCTCGTGGTCGTCGGCGCCGGTCCTGCCGGGCTTGCCGCGGCTGTCTATGCAGCCTCGGAGGGCCTCGCGACCGTCGTGCTCGAGCGATCCGGGCCGGGCGGTCAGGCGGGCCGCAGCATGCGCATCGAGAACTATCTCGGCTTCCCGACCGGGATCACCGGAGCGGAGCTCGCCGAACGCGCCGCCGTCCAAGCCGCGAAGTTCGGGGCGGAGCTGCCGGTCGCGACGAATGCCATGGGACTCACGTTCGAGCAGAGCTACGCGGGCGCGCAGCTCGATGGCAAGAAGACGATCACCGCGAAGTGCCTCTTGATCGCCACGGGCGCGGACTACCGGAGGCTTTCGGCCGAGGGGCTCGGCGACTTCGAGGGTCGCGGGGTCTTTTACGCGGCGACGATGCTCGAGGCACCCGCCTGTGGTGGGCACACAGCCGTGGTCGTCGGCGCCGGGAACTCGGCGGGGCAGGCAGCGGCATTCCTTTCGACGCAAGCGCGGGAGGTGCTGATGCTGGTGCGCGGCGACACCCTGTACAAGGACATGTCGTCCTATCTCGCGCGGCGCATCGAGGAGACCGAAAACATCCGCGTGCTCTTTCACACCACGGTGCAGCGCCTGCTCGGCGACACGTGGCTTCGGGAGGTCGAGGCGCTCGATCGCAAAAACAACGCCGTCCGTACCATCAAGACGACGGCGCTCTTCAGCTTCATCGGAGCGGTGCCGAGAACGGACTGGCTACCCTCGGACATCGAGAAGGACGCCAAGGGGTTCGTGCTGACGGGCACGAGTTTGCCGCCCCTGCCCACCTGGCGCTCGGGCCGGCAGCCGTTCGTGCTCGAGACGAGCCGCCCTGGCGTCTTTGCTGCGGGCGACGTCCGGGCCGGCTCCGTCAAGCGCGTCGCAGCAGCCGTCGGCGAGGGAGCGATGGCGGTGCAGCTGGTGCACCAGTACCTCGAGAAAATGTGAGCCCGACGTGACGCAGGACAGCAGCTTCATGACCGGCAGCGAGGTCGCCGTTGACGGCGACCTCGCGCAACTCTGAGGCGCTCAAGCCGCCGTCGGCGCACCGCCGGTCGGGAACGCCCGTTCGCCCCCTCGGCGCAGCCGATGGAGTCTCATCCCGAGACCGACCAGGACCACGCCGAAGATGATCGCGTACGTGGCGATGAGCCAGGCCACCGCGAGCGCACCGGAGACGGGGGACGCGAAGAGGATGACGCCGAAGGCGATCGACAGAACGCCGGCCAAGGCGAGCATCCACTCACCGGTGACGACGCGCCGGAGCTTCACGGCGGCAGCGATCTCCGCGATGCCGGTGACGATCGCCCAGGCCGCGATGACGTAGAGGAGCGCCAATGTCGTGATGCCCGGGTAGACGAATGCGATCACACCCGCGGCGATGCTGATGATGCCTTCGAATACGAACCATCCCCAGCGCTCTCCGGCTCGGCCGGCCCGCGTTGCGAGGACCAGGTTGAAGACGCCGTCGACGATCGCGTACGCGCCGAACATGATGACCAGCGCGAGCAGGCCGATCGACGGTACGGCCAGCGCCAGCACGCCGAAGATGATCGCGGCGATGCCGCGGACGACCGGCACCCACCAGCGCTCTGTCAGCGCATCCAAGCCAGCTCCGACGAAGCTCGAGTTCATGACTGCTCCTCCTTCTATGGCCGCCCGCCAGGCTGCATCACCCACGCCAAACGCGCGCTCGTCACGCGAGATACGAACGCGCTCTCGGACGTGTTCGCGCGACGCTGCGAATCGGATGCACGAGGCGTGATGCAGTTCATGCAGGCCCATGTGACGAGCCGGCGCATGACGACACCTTTGCAGCGCGCGGCATTTTCATCGCGTCGTCGGCGCTTCGAGCCCGTCGCACTGGTCCGGCCGATGCAGCACACACGCACGGGTCGAGCAATGAAGGTGATGACGCGTTGGATACTCGTGTGTGACGCGAGCCGGGCCATTCTCCTTTCGCAGCGGAGCCGGCAGGATCCCTATGAGCTCGTCGGTCGCTTCGAACATCAGGACAGCCGCGCACGCGTGCGCGACCTCGTCTCCGATGCGACGGGGCGCAAGCCCGTCGGGGTACCGCTCGGCGGGTCGTACGGCGGTCGATCGGTAAGCCTCGGCTTTGGGCGACCGGGTGTCGCGCCCTCGACGGATCCGAAAGACGTCGAAGCCCAGAAGTTCGCGCGCCGCTTGCGCGGCGTGCTCGAAGCCGGGGTTCGCCAAGACGCCTACGACACCCTCGTCATCGTGGCGCCCCCAAAGTTCCTGGGGCTGTTGCGGCGGATCGCGAGCGACGCGGTCATCGCGCACCTCGAGGCAGAGATTCCAAAGGATCTTGCCGGGGTCGAGGGCAAGCAGCTCACCGCGCATCTGCAGAGAGAGCTCGGAGGCGCGTGATTCCCATTCGTGATGAAAACCCGACCCTGCGGACGCCCGTCGCGACGATCGCTCTCCTGTGTGCGCTCGCGCTCGTGTGGATCTTCGTTCAGGGAGCTGGCCTGAATCCGGAGGTCTTGGCCGCGAGCGTATGCAACCTCGGCCTCGTTCCGGGCGAGCTGACCGGACGTGCGGCCGTCGGCACCGCCGTTCCGATCGCGCCTGGGCTCGCGTGCGTCGTCGATGCCGATCCGATCAACTGGCTGACGCCGCTCACATCCATGTTTCTCCACGGAGGTTGGGGGCACATCCTCGGCAACGCGCTCTTTCTATGGGTGTTCGGCAACAACGTCGAAGACAGCATGGGCAGGCTGCGGTTCGTCGTCTTCTATCTGCTGTGCGGGCTCGCGGCAGCGGCTCTGCAGATCGCGGTGCAACCCGCGTCGCCCGTTCCGATGGTCGGCGCGTCCGGGGCGATCGCCGGCGTGCTCGGCGGCTACCTCGTGCTCTACCCGCGGGTTCGGGTCGCCGTCCTCGTCCCGCTGCCGTTCTTGTGGTCGATCATCCGTGTCCCGGCCTACTTGATGCTGCTCTGGTGGATCGGCATGCAGCTCATTGCCGCGTTGCCTCAGCTCACGACGATGAATCGAGACGTGTCCTCCGGCGTCGCCTTCTTCGCGCACATCGGCGGGTTCACGGCGGGGGTAACGCTCGTGAAGCTCTTCGCGCGGTCATCGCAAGTGGCGCGCCGAAACGCGATGAGGCACGCGATTCATCCGGAGCACGCGTAGGTGGATGGCCTCGGGGTCGACCCCGGTCCGCGGCGCGCGACGAATCACCTCATCGCGCGAACCGCTGAGCATCGCTGCGGACCTCGACGCCGACGCCGGCGCGCGACGAGTCGGGCGCGAGGCGCCCTCGCCGAGGTACGAGCGCGCCGTCGAAGAGCATGCGCTCGATGCGCGCGTGATCGTGAAAGTACTCGAGGTGGCGCAGCGGACGGATCGCGCATCCCACGTGCGCATGGAGATGCGGTGCGCAGTGCGTCGACATGGGAAGCCCAAAGGCTTCGCAGAGCCCGGCCACCGCGAGGATCCCGCTGAAGCCTCCACATCGCGTGACGTCGGCCTGCACGACGTCGATGCAGTCGGCCTCCAGCATGTGCCGAAAATCGGCGAGCACGTAGCCGTACTCACCGGCGGTCACATCCATGCCGGCGGGCGCTCGGTCGCGCAAGAGCCGCAGCCCGTGCAGGTCCTCCGAAGACACCGGCTCTTCGAGCCAGCTCACACCATGAACGGCATACGCCTCTGCGCTCGCGAGCGCCTGCTTGCGGGACCATGCGCCGTTCGCGTCCACGAAGAGCTCGACATCCGGCCCGATCGCCTCGCGTGCGATGCGCACGCGACGGAGATCCTGCTTCGGATCGCGCCCCACCTTCATCTTCACGGCGGCAAAGCCGTCCCGCGCCCAACCGCCGAGCTGCTCGCGCAAGGTTGCATCGTCGTACGACGTGAAGCCGCCGCTCCCGTAGATCGGAACGCTCTCGCGCGCTGGGCCGAACAGCTCGAAGAGCGGGACCGAAGCCAGCTTGGCCTTGAGATCCCAGAGCGCGATGTCGACCGCAGAGATCGCCTCCCAACCGAGCCCGGGACGTCCGATGTTCCTCATGGCCTCGTTCATCGCCATCCATGCTGCGGACGTCGCGCTCACGTCGATGCCGCGGATCGCGCTCGCGAGCGGCCCGGTGACCAGCTCTGCAGCCGCGCCGTGCGCGAACGTCCAGCCGATACCATGAACGTCTCCAGCGTAGACGCGCACGAGCACCATCGTCGTCGCGTCCCAAGCGAACGTGCCGTCGGACTCGTGCCGATCCGTCGGCACGATGAAGACCTGTGCTTCGAGACGCGAGAGCTTCGTGGGACACATCGTTGTTCAGCTCCAACTCCGATGCCGAAACGCGATCAGGCCGATCGTCGCGATGGCCAGAGACGCCGCAAGCGTGGCGCCGATCGCAACGGCTGCGCGGACCATCGATCGACGCACGGCGAGGTTCCGCTGTTCAATCGTGTCGGCCTCGGGCCGTCGCGCGATGTCGGGACCCGCCGGGCCCGCGTCGAGCGCGAGCTTCAAGACCTCGGCGAGGTGCAGCGCGCGTCGCTCCGTATGCTGAGCGATCTGCTCTCGGCACGAGAAGCCGTTCGCGATGACGAGCGTCGCGTCGCTCGCCGCACGCACACGCGGGAGGAGCGCTCGCTCGCCGCAAGCACGGCCGACCTCGCGTGTGTCGGTGACGAATCCGAACGCGCCCGCCATACCGCAGCACCCCGCTTCGAGGACCTCGTAGTCGAGCCCCATCCCGCGGAGCGCCTCCTTCTCGCTGGCGAAATCGAGCACGGACTTGTGATGGCAGTGGCCCTGCACGATCGCCCTCCGCGAGAGCCTCGGCAACGTGAAGTGCTTCGCCTCTTTCGTGAGCAGCTCTCCGAGCAGCATCGTGCGGTCGCGGAGCACGGCGACGTCGTCACGCGCCGGCATGAGGTTGTGCGCTTCGTCGCGAAACACCGAGGCGCAGCTCGGCTCGAGGACGACGATCGGCAAGCGAGCCTCGAGATGTGGGCCGAGGGCCGAGAGCACGTTCTCCAGGTACGAGCGCGCTTCATCGAGCAAGCCGAAATCGTAGAGCGGCCGACCGCAGCAAGCCCCCGCACGCGGCACGATCACCTCGTACCCCGCGGCCTCGAGCACGGACGTGGCGGCCATCAGCGTGTCGGGATGGAAGTTGTCGTTGAACGTGTCCGCCCAGAGCACGACCTTGCGATCGCCTCGCACGCGCGGCCCACGACGCGCAAACAGGCTGCGGAACGTCTCCGGTGCGAACGGCGGGAGCTGCGCGTCCTGGGCGACGCCCGCCGCGAGCTTCGCGTCCTGGGCGACGCCCGCCGCGAGCTTCGCGAGCGCGCGCGTGCCCGGCAGCTGCGTGAAGAGGTTCGCGGCGCCCGGCGCGAGGCTCGCCAGACGCGCCCATTTGTCGATGAACCCGAACGCGTAAGCGTGACGTGGACGCAGCCGGTGCTCGTAGTAGTGCGACAGGAACTCGGCCTTGTACGTGGCGACGTCGACGCTGACCGGACAGTCGCCCTTGCACCCTTTGCAGGCGAGGCAGAGATCGAGCGCCTCTTTCACGCTCTCGTCTTTCCAACCGTCCTTGATCGGCCCGTCCCCCTCCAGCATCTCCCAGAGGAGGTGCGCTCGACCGCGCGTCGAGTGCTTCTCCTCGTGCGTGACCATGTAGCTCGGGCACATCACGTCGTGATCGCCCTCGCCGTCTTTGCGCCGGCACTTTCCGACGCCAACGCAGCGCAGCGTCGCGCGCGCGAAGCTCCCTCCGTCGTCCGGGTAGAGGAACTTCGTGTCGACGAGCGCCGGCGCGTAATCCGGCCAGAGCCGCAGGTGGTCGACGATCGGATACGGGTCGACGATCTTGCCGGGGTTCATCTTGCCGAACGGATCGAAGATCGCCTTGAGCTCTCGCATCGCGCCCATCAACTCGGCGCCGAACATCTTTTCGAGCAGCTCGGCGCGCGCTTGGCCGTCGCCGTGCTCGCCCGACAGCGAGCCGCCGTACGACACGACGAGGTCGGCGGCATCGGACATGAACCGCCGGAACTGCCTGACGCCGTGCTCGTTGTAGAGGTCGAACGGAACGCGGCAATGAACGAGCCCCATGCCGAAGTGGCCGTAGAGCGACGGGTGATAGTCGTATTGATTGTAGAGCGCACGCAGCTCGCGAATGTAGGCGCCGAGGCGCTCGGGCGGCACCGCGGAGTCTTCCCACCCCGGCCATGCGTCCGGCTCGCCCGGCACGAACGCCGTTGCGCCAAGCCCTCCCTCGCGCGCGTCCCACAGCATCTTCTGTTCGCGCGCGCCGAGATAGACACGTGAACCGACCAGCGCGCTGCCCATCGTGGCGATCAGCTCGTCACATGAGCGGCGGACGTCGTCCTCGGTGGCACCTCCGAGCTCGACGCACAACCAGCCTCTGCCTTCGCTGAGAAGGTCGAGCTCCTTCGCGTGCTCGCCGCCCATCCTCTTGATGTGGTCGTAGAGCACGTCGTCGACGCCCTCGACGGCAAGCGGCAGGAGCGGCAACACGGCCGGGACCGCGTCCGCGGCTGCGTAGATGTCGCTGAATCCGAGCACGACGGCCGCATGCACCGGCGGATCGTCGATGAGCTGGAGCGTCGCCTCGAGCATCGTGACGAGCGTGCTCTCGCTGCCGACGAGGACGCGCGCAAGATTCCATCTGCCGCGTTCATCCGGCAGGAGCTGGTCGAGGTTGTAGCCGGAGACGCGCCGCGGCAGCCGCGGATACCCGGCTCGGATCGCGCCGGCGTAGCGGTCGCGCAGCGCGCGGAGCCTCGCGAGGACGGCGGCCCTCGGCCCGCCTTCGCGAATCGACTGCGCGAGCGAGGCCTCGTCCATCCATCCGGCGGCGATGCGCGTTCCGTCGTAGAGGAGCACATCCAGCGCCTCGACATTGTGCACGGCCACGCCGTTCATCTGCGCGTGCATGCCGCCGCAGTTGTTCGCGAGCATGCCGCCGAGGCAGCAGCGGCTGTGAGTCGCCGGCTTCGGGCCCCACGTGATTCCGAAAGGTCGCGTGGCGCTCACGAGGTCGTCGCAGACGACACCGAGCTCGACCCGCGCGAGCTTCGCGATCGGATCGATGGAGAGAATGCGGTTGTGCCGCTTCGAGAAATCGATCACGACGGCTTCGTTGACGGTCTGCCCGGCAAGCGCGGTCCCGCCACCGCGCGACACGATCGGCGCACCGAATTTCCGACATGCGGCGACCGTCGCGATGACGTCGTCCTTCGATTGCGGAATCACCACGCCCAGCGGGATCCGCCGGTAGTTCGAAGCGTCCTGGCCGTAGAGCGCACGACTGGACGCGTCGAACCGGACCTCCCCAGACACGTGCGCGCGGAGCTCGCGGGCGAGGCCCTCGGTGTCGATGACGGGCGCCTCGAGGTCCGGGCGATTTCGGGTGCGCGCGCGCCTCGCCTCGCGCGCGAGCCGGTCCACCGGCACTAGCGCCCCTTCGCTCGCGCCGAGTCGTGCGCCATGGGGGTTCATTGCTCAACCTTTCGACGCGATCGAAGGGAACATGTGCTCGAGCGCTTGCTTCACGAAGCTTCCGCGCTGCGGATCGTTCTTGAGCACGCTGAGCAGGAACGCCTTGCTCTGCTCGAGCGTGATGTGTGGCGGGAGCGGCGGCACGTTCGGGTCGACGACGGCATCTACGACCACGGGCCGGTCGGTGCTGAACGCGATGTCGAGCGCGCCTGCGATCTCCTCCGGCTTCTCGACGCGGATTCCGCGAAGGCCGAGCACGTCCGCGAAGACGGCGAAGTTCATGTCCGGCAGGTCCTGTGATGCTTCGTAGCGCGTGTCACCCTCCATGGCGCGCATCTCCCACGTGACCTGGTTCAAGTCGCCGTTGTTGAGGACGATGATCACGAGGCGCGGGTTGGCCCACTCCTTCCAGTACCTCTTGATGGTGAGCAGCTCGTTCATGCCGTTCATCTGCATCGCACCGTCGCCCACGCAGGCGATCGCGACGCGGTCGGGATGAGCAAACTTCGCTGCGATCGCATACGGCACGCCGCAGCCCATCGTCGCCAGCCCGCCCGAGAGCGTCGCCTGCATGCCAGGACGCATCTTGAGGTCACGCGGAACCAGTTCGCGCTCGAGCCCGAGTCGGCGACGATCATGCAGCGATCCGGCAGACGCCGTGAGAGCTCCCAGAACACGCGCTGCGGGTTGATGGGCGACGCCGGGATGTGCGCGCGCTGGTCCATCAGCTTCCACCACGATCGCACGCCCTCCTCGATGCCGGCCCGCCAGCCCTGGTGGGTCTTCTGCAGGAGGTAAGGGATGAGCGCACGGAGGGTCGCCTGCGCGTCGCCGACCAGATTGATCTCCATCGGAAAGCGAATACCGACGAGGCGGCCGTCGATGTCGATCTGCACACCTCGAGCTCTCCCTTCCTTCGGAAGGAACTCCGAGTACGGGAAGCTCGAGCCGACGACGAGGAGCGTGTCGCAATCCTGCATCATGTCCCAGCTCGGCTTCGTGCCGAGGAGCCCGATCGCGCCGGTGACGAACGGCAGCTCGTCCGCGACCACCGAACGGCCGAGCAGCGCCTTCGCTACGCCGGCGCCGAGCGTGTTCGCGACCTGCACGATCTCTGCGCTCGCATTCGCTGCGCCCGCGCCGATCAGCATGGCGACCTTCTTGCCGTCGTTCAGTACCTTCGCGGCGCGCTCGAGCGCGACGACCGGTGGAACCACGACCGGCGCAATGAAACCGACCGAAGTGTGAACGGTGTCGTGAGCGTGCGCAGGTCTCTCGTAGGAGACCTCTTGCACGTCCTTCGGAAGGATGAGGCACGTGACGGTGCGCTCGGAGATCGCGATGCGCGCGGCGCGGTCGACGAGGTGCCGCACCTGCTCGGCATCCATTGCAGTATGCACATACTCGTGGGCCACATCCTTGAAGAGGGTCGGCAGATCGACCTCTTGTTGGTAATCGCCGCCAATCGCGCTCCTCGCCGCTTGTCCCACGATGGCGAGCACGGGCTGGTGATCCATCTTCGCGTCGTAGAGACCGTTGAGCAGATGAATGGCGCCCGGTCCGCTCGTGGCAAGGCAAACGCCGAGCTTGCCCGTGAACTTGGCGTGACCACAGGCCATGAACGCGGCCATCTCCTCGTGGCGCGCCTGCACGAAGCGCATGAAATTGCCGTCGTGCGCGATGCGATTGAGGGCGCCGAGCATCCCGTTGATGCCGTCGCCGGGATAGCCGTACACGCGGTCCACGCCCCACTCGGCGAGCCTCCGCCACACGAAATCGCTGATGCTCTCGCTCATCGGGGCCTCCTCGCGGCAAACGTGGCGCGGCATACCCGCTTGCGCCTCGGTCGCCGGTCGTCGATGCAATCGCAGGACCGACCTGTCAGCCCGAGCGTGATCGCGGTGCGAACTTTGCTGACCGGAGTGCATGGCCGATCTCGTTCGTACGGGCCGGTGCCTCCGGAGGTGCTCTGCGCTGCTGCTGCTCTGCGGCGCCCTCGCATGCGAAGCTCGAGGCTCTTCGCAGCTCGAGAAGAGCGTCGAGGCCACGCTGCGCAGCGATCCGGCATTTTCGCACGTGTCGCTCGTCACGACCGATCGTGGGATCGTCACGCTTGCCGGCCGCGTCGACAGTGATGGCGATCGCGCGCACCTCGCGTACGTGGTGAAGCGTCTTGCGGGTGTCGTCGCCGTCGATGATCGCAGCGTGCTCGTGCGGTCACCGCCGATCCTCGCCCCTGCGACGCCGGATGCCGAGCTCGCAGCGAACATCGTGTCTCGCCTCCGCGCGGCCGGCCTCGTCGGCCTGGACGTCACCGTGAACGGCAAGACGATTCGCGTGTCGGGCACCATCCCGCGCGATCGTCACGCGGACGCGATGCGGATCGCTCTCGACAAGCTCCCGCGAGACTTCCGCGTCGAAGACGCGACCGTCGACGCGGAGCGAGAGGGCATGTGACGAAAAAGCGGATGGCCGCGAGAGGATCAGCTCGCGCCTGCTTCGGCTCTCCTCCGCCGAGAGCGGTGCTGCGGCGGTAACGCGAAGAAGACGGCGAGCGCGAGATGCATGAAGAGGCAGGTAGGGACACTCACCACCGCGGCGAGGCACGCCAGCAGGTAGAGCGGCGGCCCGAACGCGTATTGCTTTCGGATCTCGGCGATGCCCTCCGGATCTGCGGCCCGCCGGAGGAGGCGGTGACCGCTCGAGGCGTAGCGCCAGAGCAGATTGAAACAGATCGAGATGACCAGCAACGTGCTGCTGTAGACGAGCGCAGCGGTGCCGCTTCCGCTCTCGCGGATGTACGCGGCGAGGAGCGCCGTTGGAAATGGCAGGACCGCCACACCCATCAAGAGCAGCGTGTTCAGCAAGAGCAGCACGTGATTCGTGCGCCGGATATGAGTGAAGACGCGGTGGTGATTGAGCCACAAGATTCCAATCGTCGCGAAGCTGTTGGCGAACGCCAGATACGTAGGCCATTGCCGGACGAGCAGCACGGCCAGCGCAGGCCGTGATTCCTCCGCGAGCTCACTCGGAATCTTCATGTCGAGAACGAGCAGCGTCATCGCGATCGCGAAGACGTTGTCGCTGAAAGCCTCGATCCTCGCCGTCTCCTTCTCCTCATCGGGCGGCATGCGAGGTCCTCGATGCTGTGACCGAGCATGGCTCGTGCCGCTCGGTGACGGGGCTGCGCCGAGGAGACGCGCGGCGGAGTAGCCGCTACATTCGGGGCGATGATCGACGATCGACGGCGCGGCTTCCTTCTCTTGCTAGTGGCCGTGGCGGTTGCGGCCGCGTGCAAATCGACCGGTGCGGCGCGATCGACCGAGGACGAGGCCGCAGATCTGAAGCAGCTCTGCGAACCGCCACAAGGCGACGACTCGACGTCGATCCTGTTGCGTGGCTTTCCTGGCGCCGCGGGCAGCAGCATCCTCTCCGAGCGCATGACCACCTCCCGCTGGAAAAAGTGGTTGGACGACGTGGACACGAAGCTCTCGAAACGGACCTCCGACCCGCCAGGAGCCCGGCAAAAAGCCGATGAGCTCGACGCGGCCGGCAAATCCGCCGGCCATTCCGCTTGCTGGGCCGCCGCAGCGGTCCGCCAGCGAGCCGCCGTAGAGCGTTGAAATACCTCGAGTTGGCTGCGCCCCAGGCCTGGCGCGGGGAAGCAAATCGACGCTCCGACGTAAGACCCCCTGCTTCCCTACAGCTGAGTCTCCCGGACTCCGCGGAGGGAGTGGGAGATTCCTATGCTTGCACGTTCTTCTCGCAACTCGATCCTCGCTGTCACCGGCCTCGCGCTCGTCCTCGTTTCGAGCACCGGCTGCGGATTCTTTCGTCGGCTCGCCGGCAACGACACGGTCGACCTGAAGAAAGCTCAGGTCGACTCGATGAGCGTCGATCTGCGACGCGCGCAGAAGACGATCTGCCCGCGCGAGCCCGTGCAGATGGCCGTCTTCGCGAAGGTCACCCTCGAAGGTGAGAAGCAAGCGAAGGACGTCGAGACGTGGCAGGGGAAGCACGGCGCCAACAAGAACGACAAGATGGAGTTCGCCGACTTCGCGTTCCAGAGCGCGCAGGGCAGCTTCGATGAGGACGGATGGTTCACGCCGAATCCGAACGTCCTCGCGACGGCGACGAAGGAGCTCGAGATCAACAGCGTGTTCCGCCAGCGTCCGGACAAGTTCTCGTTCAAGACGTCTTACAAGCCGGACTACACGTGCATCAAGCAAGCCGGCAAGTCCGGACAAGGCGGTCAAGAAGGCCGCTCCGGTGAGAGCGGCCAGTCGGGTCAGAGCGGCTCGCAAGGCGCACAAGGCGGCGCCGGATCGGCCGGCGGCCAAGGCGCAAACGGCAGCGACGGACAACCCGGACCGCATCTCACCGCGTACGCGACGATGGTGAAGACACCGTTCTACGACAAGCTCGTCGCCGTGCACATCACCGGCGACTACGAGGACTTCGTGCTCGTGCCCGAAGGACAGGTCTTCACCTTGCGCGCTGCGGGCGGACGCGGCGGCAGCGGTGGTCACGGCGGCTCCGGCGGTCGCGGCGGCAACGGCGGCAGCGCACCGGGTGTCGGCGGCAACGGCGGCC
>JADMIO010703344.1_pt1 | contig 23328 bp, 14 predicted proteins | sample 8958161 | NCBI WGS metagenome assembly JADMIO01 (sample SAMN16585339, study PRJNA669376) | soil metagenome | isolation source: Crop rotation soil | place: USA: Cullars Rotation, Alabama | collected 2011
TAGCAGAGCGCAATGCGCGGGAGGACGCCTCCGACTTGAACGTCCGGCCATTTGTTCGTGAGACCGCCATAATAAAAGACGCCCAGCAGAAAGAGCAGCACGCTGCGGCGGGCGATCCGCTTGAGCATCGCGGTCCGGCCACCTTGCGCGAGCGCCTTGTCCAGGGAGAAGACCAGCGAAACGCCGATCAGGAAAAGGAAGAGCGGAAAGATGAGATCGTAAAAGCGGAACCCTTCCCACGGGGAATGCTGGAACTGGCTCGAGAGAAAGCGCGTCACCGCATTGTCGCTCATCTTGCCGAGGGCGGTAACGACCGTGCCCGCGCCGATAATCCAAAGCATATCGAAGCCGCGCAGGGCATCGACCGAGAGGAGACGCGCAGACGCAACGGGCGGTGGTGGTGCAATCGAGCCGGCTGTATCGATGACAGGCACCCCGGCTTCTTCGGAAACGTAATGCATCGGGAGGAAGAACCCGATTATTGCTGCATTCCTAGGCAGGCGCAGAACTTTCTGCCGCCACCATCGGGCAGGTGAGCGGAGGCCTCGGCGAACGCCTCTATGGTGCGGCGAAGTCGAGGCAGACGAGCCGGTTTTCGCCGCGAAGATAAAGGCGTTTGTCGCTCAAAACGGGCGCCGCCCACGTCGGGTAGGTCAGCCCGGGCACTTGCCAGCGAGCGAGTTCTTCGCAGCGTTCGACGTTCGGTTTGAATAATCCGAGGAGGCCGGCCTCTCCGAGGGCGATCAGCTTTCCGTCCGCGAGGATGGCGCTGCCCCGCGCAAAGACATTCGGCTCGGTTCCGGGAGAGATCGGGCCGTGGCCCCCCTTCGACCAGTGCTCGTCGCGGTCCCACTTGATGGCACCGGTGAGAAACTCGACGCAGCGGAAATGGCCGTCCGGCTCATTCCTTCCGCTGAAGGCGAAGAGATGGCCGGCGGTCAGCACCGGCGTGCTCCAGTGGATTTCGAGCTGCAGCCCCTTCCAGACTTCGGAGACCGATTTGCTGTCCGGCGCGACGCGCAGCAGCACCGAGCCGCCCCGATAATAGGCGGTCGAGATGAAAATGAGATCGTCCTGCACGACCGGCGTCATCGCATTGACCGACTCGTTTTGCCGCACGCGAAACCAGTAGGAGAAATTCGCCGCGCCGGTGTCCGGATCGAGCGAGACGAGTCCCTGGCGCGTGACGACGAGGATCTGACGTTTGCCGTGAATGGTTGCCGCGACCGGAACGCAGTAGCTCGCCTGCTTTTCATAGGTCGGGTCGGAGCGGTTCCACTGCACGAGACGCTCGCCCGGCCATCCCGTCATCGGAACGCCGTTCCACGTCTTCTCGCCGCCGTTTTCCCAAAGGGTCTTGCCGGTGAGTGCGTCGAAGGCGACGACCGCCGAGTTCGGCTGCCCCCCAATCTGCACGATGAGTTTTCCATTCTCGAGAATCGGCGAACTGCCGACGCCGAAGAATGCGGGCGGGATATCGAACTCCTTTGGTGTGTCGCGCTGCCAGACGGGTTTGCCGGTCTCGAGGTTCAGGCACAGCAGCATGCCATCCGCGCCAAAGGTGTAGCAAAGTTCCTTGAAGTCGCCGACCGACGCGAGCAGTGGGCTGCACCGTGGGCCGTTATTGAATCCAAAAGGATCTTCAAACCGGCTCGGGTAGGCATAACGCCCGTGCGACTCGCCTGTTTTGGGATCCATCAGTTCGACGATTTCGTTTCCCGCGATGCGGTGATGCAGGATGAGCCTGCCATGGCGAATGCTCGGTGCGGAGTAGCCAGTGCCGACTTCCCGGGACCAGACGATCGGAGCCGGCAGGGTGTCGCGGAGGCCGGTCTCGGGCGAGGTCTGATTGCGCGCGGGCCCCATGAATTCAGGCCAATCGACGGCGAAGGCAGTGGCAGTGAGCCACGCGAGAAGGAGGGTGCGAAGCAGCATCACCTGTCGCCCATACGCACGGCGCAGCGGCTCGCCAACGACCAACTTCGCGCGAACGATCCGACGGAAGTTGGCATTGAGCTTCAGCCGGAGCGCGTCATCCTCCGCAGCACATGTCCTCCGAGACCGTCATTTGGAAAGGCTCCTCGTCGCAGCTCAAGAACCTCTGGTGGTTCGTCGCCTGTATCCTCGTCGTCCCCATTCCGTGGGCGATCTGGCACTGGCTGAAAGTGAAATGCCGCGTCTACACGATCACGTCCGAGCGCTTGCTGATCGACGACGGCGTCTTCAACAAAACTCAGGATACGCTGGAGCTTTATCGCGTGCGCGACCTGCAGATTACCGAGCCGTTCGCGCTCCGCCTCTTCGGGCTGCAAAACGTCCACCTGCTCGCGACTGATCTCACGACGGAAAACCTGATGATCGATTACGTCCCGTCGAATCTGAACCTCCGGGATAAGCTCCGCGAGCAGATCGAGGAGTGCCGGAAGCGCAAAGGGGTGCGCGAGGTCGGGGTCGACTTCGAGCCGGGCGCCGGCGCGGGGCCGGTGCAGTAGCCGGCACGGCCAGATTATTTCGCGCGCCGTTTCACCACGTAGCCGTACGGCTTCGGCCAGGCGGGCTCCTGCCCGAGCGTCTGCTGCGCTTTCAGCGCCCAGTACGGTTCGCGCAGAAGTTCACGAGCGAGGAAGACGAGATTGGCGTCGCCGCCGGTGATGATTTCGTCCGCGTGCTGGGCCTCGGTGATCATGCCGACCGCGCCGGTGCGAATGCCGGCTTCATCGCGGATGCGGCGGGCGAACGGCACCTGAAAGCCCTTCGCCACGGGAATGCGCGCGTGGGGCACCATGCCCCCGGAGGAGACATCGATGAGATCCACGCAGAGATCGCGCAGCCGCTTCGAGAGTTCGATCGACTGTTCGATGTCCCAGCCGCCTTCCGTCCAATCCGTCGCCGAGATGCGCACGAAGAGCGGCAGCTCCTCGGGCATGGCGCCCCGCAACCGTTCGGCAACCCGCAGCAGGAGCCGCATCCGGTTCTCAAGCGAGCCGCTATATTCGTCCGTGCGGCGGTTGCTAATCGGCGAAAGGAATTCGTGGAGGAGATAGCCATGCGCGGCGTGAATCTCGATGACCTTGAAGCCGGCTTCGAGCGCTCGGGCGGCCGCGGCATCGAACGCCGCGACGACCGCATCAATGCCCGCAATATCGAGTTCAGCCGGCACGGGGTGTCCTTCATCGAACGCGATCGCACTCGGAGCGACCACGGGCCAGCCGCCTTGCTCGAGCGAGAGCGGCGCACCGCCCTGCCACGCCCGATCGCAGCTCGCCTTCCGGCCCGCGTGCGCGAGCTGAATGCCAGCGACGGCGCCCTGGCTGTGCACAAAGCGAGCGATGCGCGCCAGCGGTTCGGTGTGCGCGTCGCTCCAGATGCCGAGGTCGCCCGGCGAGATGCGACCCTGCGGCGTCACGCCAGTTGCCTCGACGATGACAAGTCCGACGCCCCCGACCGCGCGGCTGCCCAGATGAACCAGATGCCAGTCGTCCGCGAGCCCGTCCTGCGCGTTGTACTGGCACATGGGTGCCATGACGATGCGGTTGCGAAGCGTGACGCCTCGGATGGTTAAAGGGCTGAGCAAATCGATCTCCGGGACTTCGCGATCGTGATCACTGCCGGCGCGGCAGCCGTGGAGATTGGAAACGGTCATCGACTGTGCGGCTGGCGTGGTCGGTATTTGCATCGCTCCCTATCGCACGCGCAAGTCTTCCTGGCTGCAATTCGAGCGCCAATAAACCGCTGGAACCCCGCTTCCGGCTAAGCTTCGTTGCCGGTTCTATGCAGCCCTTCCGCGAGAAAGACGACGCCATCAAAGCCGCCACCGCCATTCCGACGCGCGATCAGGTCAAGATCGAGGACACGTGGGACCTCACGCCGATTTTTGCGACTCCCGAGGATTGGGCCGCCGGACTGGCGAGGCTCGCGGCAGAATACGAAAAGATCGCCCAATGGAAGGGCCGCGTGGGGGAATCGGCCGCGACGTTGCGCGAGGTGCTGGAGTTTGAAAAATCGATCGATCTCCTCTGCGAGAACCTGCGCGTTTACACCTCGCTCAAATGTTCCGAAGACGCTTCGGACGCAGCGAACCTCGCCAGGGAATCGCAGCTTCAGGGATTGATGACTCGCGTTCAGGAAGCCTGTTCTTTCCTCAGCCCCGAAGTGCAGGCGATCGACGACGAGACTTTCGCGCGATTCCTCGCCGACCCGGTCCTGAGCGAGTGGAACATCCCGTTGAAGCGGTTGCGCCGGCTGAAAGCGCACACGCTGAGCCAGGCCGAGGAACGGATCATGGCCCTGGCCGGCGCAGTGCTGCACGGCTTCGACGATGCCTCCGGTCAGCTCATGGATGTGGACATGAAGTTCGGCACGATCGTCGACGATCGCGGGCAGACGATCGAACTGAGCCAGAGTTCCTGGATGTCGCTCCTCATGCGGCCAGATGCCGATCTGCGCCGGCGCGTTTTCAAACAGTTCTACGCCGAGTTCGACGATCACAAGTTCACACTCGCCTCGACCCTCTCGCACTCGATCAAAGGCGACGTCTTCCGCGCGCGGGCGCGAAACTACGCCAGCGCCCGCGAAGCCGCGCTCTTCTACGACGATGTACCGGTCACCGTTTACGACAATCTGATCGCCAGCGTCCGCGCGAACTTCGCGCCGCTCTTCCGCTACTACGACCTGCGCAAGCGCGTGCTGAAGCTGGACGAGTTGCATCAGTGCGATCTCTATATCCCGCTCGTCCCAAACTTTCAAAAAACCACGAGTTTCGACGAAGCGATCGACCTCGTGCTGACGTCGCTCGCGCCACTCGGCGAAGAGTATGTGAAGGCACTAGGCGAAGGATTGCGCAGCGGTCGATGGTGCGATCGTTATGAAAACAAAGGCAAACGCAGCGGCGCGTTTTCCAGCGGCACCTATCAGAACCCGCCGTATCTGCTGATGAATTACAAGACGGATGTCTTCGGCGATGTCTACACGCTCGCTCACGAAGTCGGCCACTCGATGCACTCGTGGCACTCGGCGCGTCATCAGCCATTCCAGACCTACGATTACCCGATCTTCACCGCCGAGGTCGCGAGCACTTTCAACGAATGCCTGCTCACGGATCATCTGCTGAAGACGACCGACGATCCGAAATTCCGCGCTTACATTCTCTCGCGGGAAATCGACGATCTGCGCTCGACGATCTACCGGCAGACGATGTTCGCCGAGTTCGAGAAGATCACGCACGACCTCGAGGAAAGGGGCGAGCCGGTGACGCTCGATGTCTTCCGCCAGGTCTATCGCGCTCTGCTGGAGGCCTATTTCGGATCGGGCTTCACCATTGATTCAGAGCTCGAGCTCGAGTGCCTGCGCATCCCGCACTTCTACTACTCCTTCTACGTCTACAAATACGCCACCGGGCTGAGCGCCGCCGTCGCGCTCGCGGATCAGGTGCTCTCCACCGGCGACGCGACGAAGTATCTCGGCTTCCTCAAATCCGGCGGCAGCGAATTCCCCATTCCCACGCTGCAACGCGCCGGGGTGGATATGTCGACCTCTGCACCAATCGACAGCGCCCTGCGCCACTTTGCGAAGCGCGTGGACGAGTTGGAGCAATTGCTCGCCTAGCTGAGTCGCTTCCCCTTTTCATCTCCGGGGCTCCCACGGAGCCCAAACGGCTTCCATTTTCACCCGCGGGGCTCCCATAGAGCCCAAACGGCTTCCGTTTTCACCTGCGGGGCTCCCATGGAGCCCAAACGGCTTCCATTTTCACCTGCGGGGCTCCCATGGAGCCCAAACGGCTTCCGTTTTCACCTGCGGGGCTCCCATGAAGCCCAAACGGCTTCCATTTTCATCCGCGGGGCTCCCATGGAGCCCAAATGGCTTCCATTCTCACCTGCGGGGCTCCCATGGAGTCCAAACGGCTTCCATTCTCACCTGCGGGGCTCCCATGGAGCTCAAACGGCTTCCATTTTCACCTGCGGGGCTCCCATGGAACCCAAACGGCTTCCATTTTTCGCCTCCGGGGCTCCCATGAAGCCCAAACGACTTCCATTTTCGCCTCCGGGGCAGATTTCGGGCGACGTGGTTTTCCGCGTCTTCTTCAGCCTCTCTGAACCGGCTTAGCCGCAGCCCAGCGCCAGATCCAGATACACGGCGTTTGCGGCGGCGCCGTCGATGAGTGTGAGAGCAGCTTCATTGCGCCCGTCGAGCAGTGCGGCTGCAGGCACCACCCACGCGCGCAGTTCTTCGGGCTTTCCGAGCATGCCGGGATAGGGATTGGGGAAAGGCTCGGAAACATCCGGTGTGGCCGTTAGTTCGGTGCCGTTGAGTACTGCGCGCCATTGGCTTTCGCCGAGCGAACGTTCGGCCTGAAGCCGCAGTCGGCCACCGGCCTTCCAGCCTCCCTCTGGAGCGGCGAGGTCGAGCACGAACTTCGCCACGACCCCCGGCGCGATCTGGCGCGGAACCGGCGTGGGCTTCGTTCCCGGCGCGCGCCAGCCGGGAGCGAGGAACCAATGCTGCGGTTGTCGCGCCAGCCAGGCCGGATCGCGCACGCCTTTGAAGATCTCAAAAGGCGGCTCGTGAAACGGGCCGCGACCGGCGCCACCGAACTCGCGATAATACGCGAAGTTGAAAGCGCTGACCCCATCGGCCCCGCGGGCGTACGCCTGGTGTGCCGTCGTGTAATACTGCTCGCGCGTCGTGCGACGGAACGGCGAGACATCGTAGCCTTCCTCGAGTTTCGGGCCGTTCCACGTGGAGTGGCACATCTCAAGATACAGCGCGGCCTCCGGCACCTGCCGGCGGATGGCGGCGAGGTCATGATGCTGCGTGGTGAAGTAGTGCGCCGAGGCGTTCACAACATCGAGACCGGCGGCAACCATCGCGCGCAAGTCGATTCCCAGCAGATCGAGCGTCGGGAGATAACATGGCACCCGCGCGCTGAGCCATCGATGTCGCCCGCCACGCGTCCCACGATCGAGAACGTCGCGCACCTGCCGAATGAACTCCGTGATGATGCCGCAACGTCCAGCGCGGCTCGTCTTGTCGGGCTGAAACAAGCTGTAGAAGCGGAGGAAATCGAGCTCCAGCCCATCGAAGTCGTAGTTCGCGCAGAGCTCACCGATGAGTGCGAGCTTGTTGGCGCGCACCTCTGGAATCGCCCAATTCATGACGACCTGGCTCGCCGATTTCGACTCGGACCCGATCCGGTACTCGGGATGTTCGGAGTAAAACTTCGAGAGTCCCATCGCCGCGCTCCCCGGGATCTTGTCGCCCTTTTTGGCGTCGGCGAATTCTTTGTGATGGGCATCATTCAACCGAAACGAGAGGAAAGGCGCCTGGCCGCGCTGACGGCAGCGGTCGATGAAAACCTGGACCACGTCTCCACCGTCGCGCACGAATTGCGCGAATGGGTCGAGCTTGAGGCCATACCGCTCCCGCAGCCAGATTTCGTGCTCTGCGACGGGATAAACTTTGCTCGGCCAGAGCGGCACCGAACCCAGACCCGGCTGGAGCAGATGCACATCGACGCCTCTGCCCGATACTTCGTCCACCGTGGCCTCGAGCATCTCTTTTCGGAATGGCTCGCGCGCTTGGTGGAAGGGGCTGATGCACGAAAGAATGTTCGTGAGGTCGTTGCTATAGAGCACGCGAAACGGGGGCTTCTCTCGCGGAGCAGGGGCAGCGCGAATCGGCGCAGCGCTGGCGCCGAGCAGCGCGCCCCCCGCTTGCGCGAGAAAGCCGCGCCGGGAGATCTCGTGCCCGTCAGACATGTCGGCGCATGCGCGTCACCAGGGGATTTCAGCGCGATCGCGCAGGAATTTTCCGGTGAGATCGTGCGGCGCTTCGGTCGCCAGCCACACGATGGTGTCCGCTCCTTCGCCGACCGAACGCGGAGCGCTCGATCCCCCCATGTCCGTCCGCACCCAGCCGGGACAGACCGCATTGACCGCGACGCGGGGAAGAGCCGTCGCAAGCTGCGAGGTGAGGCCGTTCAGCGCCGTCTTCGAGATGCAATAAGCGGGCGCCCAGCCATCGGCTCCGCCGGCCAGTTGTCCGCCGCCGCTGGAGACATTGATGATTCGTGCGGCGCTGCTTTTGGCCAAAAACGGTGCAAAGGCTCGCGCGACGCGCCACGGCCCCAGCGTGTTTGTTTCGAGGGTCTGGCGGAAGGTCTCTTCTTCGATGGTCAGCACGGCACTATCGCCATCGAGAAGGATGCCCGCGTTGTTCACGAGCACGTCGAGGTGGTCGACCATGGTGGCAAACTCGCTCGCCGCAGCCGCGACGCTCTCCGTCGCGGCAATATCGATCAACAAGAAGGTCGCTCGCCCGCCAGCCCTGGTCAAAGCGTCCGCGACCTTCCGCCCGGCCTCCGCATTGCGCGCGCCGATGAAAACGTGGAACCCGTCAGCCGCAAGCCGCCGCGCCACTTCGTGACCAATTCCTTTATTCGCGCCGGTGATCAGCGCCGTCCTGGAACTGGCGGCAACGGGTGAAGGCATACGGCAGGGAGCGGCTTTTACACTGCCGTCAGCAGATTGGCATCGCGATAAAGCACCCAGCGTCCATCCGCCTCCCGGCGAAAGACTGACAGAATGTTTCCTGCCTGACATTTCGCGGCGCCGCCGGCGAGCGGCGTCACGCGAATGGAAAGATAATTCCAGCAGTACGCGTAATTGCCCGCGATCTCGATCTCCTGAATCTCCGGAGTGCCCTCGATCCGGACCTGTCCGATCGCCGGCCGCGATGCTGCGGCATACGCCTCCCGCCCGCGCATCGGCGCCTGGCCGGGGCGAAGGAAAACGACGTCTTCCGCCATGAGGCTGAGCACCCGATCCAAGTCTCCCGCCGAGGTGGCCTCCAGCCACGTCGCGATGACGTCACGAATCTGCTGCTTGTCGTCCTCTTCGCTCATAACGGTTGGAGAGTTAGCGCCTCGCTCGGCAAATGTCAGCGTCCAGGGAAAGACGAATGGCCGCCCGCGAAGCCACGGCGTTACTTCGCTTCCGCCGCCTCAATTCGCGGAAAGAGCGGAGTCGGTTTGCCGAGCACGTGGCCGTCCGGCAGCCCGCCCCACGTAGCTGCTTCCATAGTCATCGGCCCGCTCCAGTTGAGCTGGGCGAAGATGCCGGCGGCGGCCTTGGGCAGGACCGGAGAGATGAGGATCGCGAGGATGCGCAAGGACTCGGCGAGCGTATAAAGGATCGCGTCGAGCTCCCCTGCTTTCGCTGGGTCTTTCGCCAACGCCCACGGTTTCCAAGCGTCAATCGCCTGGTTGCAATTGAGCGAGATTCCCCAGGCGGCTTCCATGGCATGATTCGTCTCAAACCGATCGAACGCCGTTTCGAAGGCAGTGACCGCCGTTTTCCACGTGCCCTTGGTGGGGTCCGCCGGTTCTGACGAAGCCACGAGCTTCCCCTCGCGATATTTCGCCGCCATGTTGAGCGTGCGGTTCAGCAAGTTCCCCAGCGAGTTGGCCAGATCGCTGTTATAGCGCTGAACCAGGCGGTCTTCGCTGAAGTCGGCGTCGCGGCCCGTGGCGATGTCGGCCATGAGATAGTAGCGGAGCGCTTCCGGGCCGTATTTGTCAGCGAGGGCATCGGGATCAACGATGTTGCCAAGGCTCTTGCTCATCTTGGCCCCGGCGATGTTCCACCACCCGTGCACGAGGAAGGTGGGCATCTCTTCGTCCGCAAAGCCGAGGGCCTTGAGCATGATCGGCCAGTAAACGCCGTGCGCCGGGATGAGGATGTCTTTGCCGATATCGTGAACGACGGTGCGCCAGAGCGCTCGAAAGGCCGCCAGATCGGCTCCGGGCGCGGGATCAAAGCCGGGGGCGAAGCTGATGTAGTTTACTAGCGCGTCGAACCAGACATACGTCACAAATTCTTCGTCGAATGGGAACGGAATGCCCCACGAGAGCCGCGCTTTGGGACGGGAAATGCAGAGGTCGCCTTCGAGTTTTTCGACGGCGTTGCGCAGCTCGGCGACGCGGAAATCCGGGATCACCAGCGGCCGGTTTTCGCGGCTGCGTTTCTCGATGAGCTGCAGGAGCCAGTCCTTATGTTCGGCGAGCCGGAAGTAGTAGTTCTCCTCCTCGCGAAACTCGACCTGGCCCCACTCGGGCCCGAACTCGCCCTGCTCGTTGCGTTCCTTGTCCGTGAGGAACTGCTCCTGCCGGACGCTGTAGTAGCCGCCGCGCTTGGCTTTGTAGATCTGCCCTTCGTCGTTCAGGCGACTGAGGATCTTCCGCACACAAATCTTGTGCACGGGATCGGTGGTCGCGGCCCAGCAGTCGTGGCGGACGTCGAGTTTATCCCAAAGCGCGATGAATCTCTGTGTGACACCGTCCACAAATTCCTGCGGCGCGATCCCCTGCTTTTCGGCCGACTGTTGCACCTTCTGCCCGTGCTGATCGACGCCGGTCAGGAAGAACACGTCGTCGCCTTTCAGCCGGTGATAACGCGCAAGGACATCGGCGAGCACCTTTTCGTACGCGTGTCCGATGTGCGGCGGCGCATTGGTGTAATCGATGGCGGTGGTGATGAAGAACGGAGCGCCCATAACGAGGGCGGGCACTGTGGGCGAGAGGGGCGGTGTGTCCAGCGATCAGTAATCGGTTCTGCGTATGGCAGCAGGGGCTCGACTCTGGCGGGACGAATGATACGGGAAGGAACACCAAGCCATGAAATCTCACGAACTCCTCCGGGAGGTCATCCAGGAAGGCAACGCCAAGCAGATCGCCGAGGACGTCGGGCTTTCCATTTCGATGATCTATAAATGGGCGGAATCGAGCGGCGACGGCCAGAGCGGCACACAAAACCCCCTCGACCGCGTAGGCGCCCTGGTCAAAAGCACGGGACGCACCGAGATTGCGCAGTGGGTCTGCGAACAGGCGGGCGGGTATTTCGTGAAAAATGCCGCCGAAAAGACGGCGCCCCGGGCGCTGCTCGAAGCCACACATCAGATCGTGCAGGAAGTGGCCGAGGTGCTCTCGGTCGTCTCGTCCGCAGCCATCGACAGCCGGATCAGTGATGCCGAAGCGAAGGCGATTCGGCGGCGCTGGGAGCGGCTCAAGTCGCTGACGGAGGGATTTGTGCGCGCGTGCGAAAACGGAGACTTTCAGGCGATCGAGCAGCAGGCGGCGCAGTTGAAACCGGCGGGCAGCAAGAGCTGACTGCAAACGGAGACCCGCGCGTCGCCACGAGAACGCACGCCGAATTGTCCACGCCGCGCTTCTGCGCTACCCGATCAGCCGCAACTGGAGCCAATTCCAGAGGCCGCGAGCCCAGATCCAGCCCAGCGGTTTTCTCCCCATGTCGAACTTGGCCCGGCCGGTAAGCCCCGGCCTCAGCGAATTCTGGATTTCCTTTGGGACCCTCACGTCTTCGAGCGTGACCACAAAGACGTGATCGACGTCGCGCGCTTCGGCCGCGGCACTGATCTGGCGGGATTGCGTGAGCTTGGACGTCAAGGTGTGAGCCGTCTCGCTGTAGAGGATGTAGCTGACGTCGATGGGCCCCTGGTCGAGTCGGGTTTCGATCTTGCCGATATTCTTCTGGTCCACGTCGACGTGGAGATCCCACGCATCGAGCGCCGCGACCTCAGCCAGGGCGGTGCCGATTTGGATGAATTCTCCAGCGTGCTTCTCGACATCCTTGGTCAGGATCACTCCATCGATCGGACTGCGCAGCGTGCCGGCGGCGATATCCGATTCGAGCCGCTTGCCATTCTCGCGGGCGGACGCGGCCTGCAACGTAGCGACTTGCGCGCTGGCTTCGTCGCCACCGCCCCGATAGCGCTCGGATTCGGCTTCCAGCCGGGCGGTCTCCTTCCGCGCGGCTTCGAGTTCGGTCTCCAGCCGGCGCGTGTCGAGCTGAGCGACCGGATCGCCTTTCTTCACCCGCGAGCCTTCCTGCACGAACACCTTTTCCACGCGTCCCGGGGTTTCGGCCACGATCGCATTGTGATGCTCCGGCATGAGCGCGCAGTTGCCCTCGACCAGATCGTTCTTGGGATAGAGCAGGATGGCCGCGGCGATCCCGCCCCATAGCGCCAGACGCGTGAGCGTGCGCCGCCGTTTACTGCCCGAGAACGCGGCGCGGGTGGCGCGCAGACGTTTCGTCGCAAAAAGAAACGGCATCGAGTGATAGTCCTCCGCAGCGCGGAGCTGCTTGCCCGTATGAGTCGCCAGCCACTCCGTCACGCGTCGGGCGAGCGGCTGTTCCTTGGCATTCGGCGGCGCATCGAAAAAGCCTTCGGTCGTGCTCTCTGCAAAATAAGCGGCGACGATCTGTTTGTCGTCGTCGAGCACCGGCGCGATGGCCGCGCTGGTGACGTGCGACACTTCGAAATAAGCGAGATCGATCTCGTCGGTACCGTTGCGCGACTCGGTCGGCTCCACCCCTTCCCCGCCTTCCGAGGCATGCGCGGCCAGCAACTCCTTTTTGGAAAGCGTCACCATCTCGGGCTTCACGTGAGCACCGACGAACGCAGCCAGCGCTTTCACCATCGTGCTCTTTTTCTCGACGACTTCCTGACCGGAAATGGAGAGGACACGCCAGGTCTTGTGATCGTGCCAGAGCACGGAGCAACGCTCGCAGCCAATGAGGTCGCGGCCGTAATTCGCGGCGAGGCGAGCCACTTCCGTCGGATCCAGCGATCCCGCCAGATCGCTCGTGTACTTGAGCAGGTGCTGCAGCCGCTGCGTCTCGAGGACCAAGGTCCCGAGCCGCCGCGACTGAAAGTGCTGCTCCACGTAACCGGCGAGCTGACCGAGGAAAGTCGCAAACTCCCGGTAGCTCTCCGCCGTCACATACGGCTGAAGCCAGACCTGCACGACACCGAGCACTTGATCCTTCAGCGGCAGCGGGACGTGTAGAAAAGGGTACGGCGTCCGGTTTTGCGGGACTTGCGGTTGGGTCTCGCCCCGGAGCTGCGCGAGCTGCGCCTCGAGCGACGCGGACTCCGCCTGCTGCTGCATCGGCTGCATGGCGATCGGCTTCCGCTGATTCACGCACTCCGACAAAGCCCGAAGGATCACGGCGCGCTGCACCTCGTCGCTTTGGAAGCCCGACGATTCGAATTCAACTTGAGCCGCGAGCTGGAATTCCGCCTGTCCCTCGGCGTTGCGCTGACCCACCAGCCAGACCGCACCGCCACGAGCATCGGTCGCCTTCGCTACCCGGGCCAGGAACTCAGGCAGGAACTGCTCGGTGGGAAGATCGCGCTTGGAAAGAAGGGCAATCTCCTCAACGAGCTGCTGAATTCGGCTGCGCGCGGCTTCAATGGCTTGCTCTTGGGACATCGGTGGGCGGGGAAACTAGGGGGCGTCAGCCGGAATGCAATCGCGTCATCAAGTCATCGGGATCGGGTCCCCAAGAGGGTGAAGTCCGGGACTGGACGTGCGGGGAGAGCGTTCGTATCAAACACCCCCACGTCCCATGTCCACGCAGCCGACCATCTTCTATACCCGCACCGACGAAGCCCCCGCGCTCGCCACCTACTCGTTCCTGCCGATCGTCCAGGCCTTCACCAAGCACGCGGGAATCGCGGTGGAGAGCAGGGACATTTCGCTGGCGGGGCGCATCCTCGCGCTCTTTCCGGATGTGCTCACCGAAAGCCAGCGTGCCCCCGATCACCTCGCTGAACTCGGGGCGCTGACTCTCAAGCCGGAAGCGAACATCATCAAACTGCCAAACATCAGCGCCTCGGTCCCGCAGCTCAAAGCGGCGATCGCCGAGTTGCAGAGCAAAGGGTATCCGCTCCCCGCGTATCCCGACTCGCCGGCTTCCGATCAGGAAAAGGAAATCCGCGCCCGCTACGATAAGGTGAAGGGCAGCGCGGTGAACCCCGTCCTGCGCGAGGGCAATTCCGACCGTCGGGCTCCAAAGGCGGTGAAAGACTACGCCAAGGCGCACCCGCACTCGATGGGGAAATGGCGTCCGGATTCCAAGACCGCGGTGGGCACCATGGGCGGGGTGGGCGACTTTTTCTCGAATGAGAAGTCGGTGACTGTCCCGGCGGCGACGGATGCAAAGATCGAATTCATCGGTTCGGACGGGACTACAAAAGTGCTGAAGGAAAAGACGCCGCTGAAGGCCGGCGAGATCCTGGACGGCACCTTCCTGAGCAAAAAAGCGCTCGTTTCCTTCCTCGCGGGCGAGATGGCGAAAGCCAAGTCTTCAGGCGTCCTCTTCTCGCTGCATCTCAAAGCCACCATGATGAAGGTCTCCGACCCGATCATCTTCGGCCACGCCGTGAAGGTCTTCTTCAAAGACCTCATCGCCAGGCACGGCGACGCGCTCAAAGAACTCGGCGTCGACTTCAACAATGGCTTCGGCGATCTCGTCGCCAAACTCGACAAACTGCCCGGCGACCAGAAGGCGGCCATTGAAGCGGACATCGAGGCCGCCTATGCGGCGGGCCCGGCAGTCGCGATGGTGAACTCGGACAAGGGCATCACCAACCTGCATGTGCCGAGCGATGTCATCGTCGACGCCTCCATGCCCGCGATGATTCGGGCGGGCGGCCAGATGTGGGATCGCGCCGGCAAGACGCAGGACACACTCGCCGTGATCCCCGACAGCAGCTACGCGGGCGTCTACCAGGCGGTCATCGACTTCTGCAAAAAGAACGGCGCCCTCGATCCGAAGACGATGGGCAGCGTGCCGAATGTGGGTCTCATGGCCCAGGCCGCCGAGGAATACGGTTCCCATAACAAGACGTTCGAGATTCCGGGCAATGGGACGGTGCGCGTCAGCGATAGCACGGGCCGCGTCCTCTTTGAGCACGCGGTGGAAGCAGGCGATATCTGGCGCGCCTGCCAGACCAAGGATCTTCCGGTCCAGGATTGGGTGAAGCTCGCCGTCAAGCGCGCCCGCGCCAGCGGCTCGCCGGCGGTCTTTTGGCTCGACGAAAAGCGCGCCCACGACGCCCAGATCACCGCGAAGGTGAAACAATACCTTGCCGATCACGACACCACCGGGCTGGACATCCGGATCCTGGCGCCAGCCGCCGCGTGCACTTTCTCCCTCGAGCGCATCGTGCAGGGACTCGACACGATTTCCGTGACGGGAAACGTCCTGCGCGATTACCTCACCGACCTCTTCCCGATCCTCGAAGTGGGCACGAGCGCGAAGATGCTTTCCATCGTGCCGTTGATGAACGGTGGCGGACTTTTCGAGACAGGCGCCGGCGGCTCTGCGCCGAAGCATGTGCAGCAGTTCCTCGAGGAGAATTATCTCCGGTGGGACAGCCTCGGTGAATTCTTCGCCCTCGCGCCGTCGTTCGAACACGTGGCCGAGACCTTCAAGCTCTCAAAAGCCAAAGTGCTCGCCGATACCCTCGACGCCGCGACCGGCAAATTCCTCGAAACCGACAAGTCGCCCGGCCGCAAACTCGGCACGATCGACAATCGCGGTTCGCACTTCTATCTCGCGCTCTACTGGGCCCAAGCGCTCGCCGCGCAGAGTACCGATGCGGAATTGAAAGCGGTCTTCGCCCCGATCGCCGAGAAGCTCACCGCCAGCGAAGCGAAAATCGTGGAGGAACTCCTCGCTGTCCAAGGCAAGCCCGTGGACGTGGGCGGCTACTACCTGCCCGATGAGGCGAAAGCGTCCGCCGTGCTTCGTCCGAGCGCGACCTTCAACGCGATCTTGAGCACGCTCTGAGTTTCACCGCGGAGCACGAACCGCGTGGCTGCTTCGCGGTGAAACCAAACTATGCGGACGGTGTGCCTTCGGCCGCCTGGCGGCTTCTCACTTCCGCGGTTTTGTGGCGGCTGTAATAGTGACCGAACATCGCGAGCAGGTTGGCTTTTTCCCCGATGTACAATTCCGGCTGCAGCTTGACCGACATTACCTTGGGAGCGCCTGGCTCCTGAAAAGCTAGCGTGAGGTGCTTCTTGCCCCAGCTCTCTTGCAGTTTGGCGCTGAGGATATGCTTGAACAGGATCGGTGCGGTCCAATCGACCAGGTGGATGCGATCGAAATCGAGGATGGCTTCAGCGCCGTCTTTCTTCCGAAACACCGCTTGAGGAAAGTGCTCTCGCACGATGGCGGTCTCCTCCTCGTCCTTGGGCAACAGACGCCAGGCGAGGGACTCACTATGAAATGCCTGGATCCGTTTCTGCCGCTCACCCCACAGGCGTTCCTCCAGCGACTGCGCGGTGGAGATCGCCCGATACCATGAATCCGGGGCGGGCTCCTGAAGTTGCGCTTCTCGCAAGGCTCCGCGCGCATCGAAGCCAAGTTCCGCGAGCCGATTCGTAAGGGTCGGATGCGTATCGAAGGGATGCGGCACACTCTCGTCGATGGCCTTGTCGCTCTGCACGAAGGAAGTAGCGAAAGCGGGATACCCTTCCTCCAGCCGTTGCGAGAGGTTCAAGCTGGGATCAACGCGATCCTGCTTAACAATCGCCATCTCGGTCTCATCGCGATACTCGCAATAGCAGGTGATCTTGAGCAGGGCGCGTTTCATAGCATCCGCAGAGACCAGATCCGCCCCCACCCGATCGGCCCGGAACTCGCGCTCCCGGCTTAGCTTCCGAATGGAAAGGTTATACAGCTTCCAAAAGAGGTGCATGAAATGCGCGACGCTGAGCGAAAGGCCTTCGCCCAGCGTCCGCAGATAGATGGCGAACTTACCAGTGAGGGGCGTAATCTTCCGCGACCAGAGCGTATCTTCGCCACTGAAATGGGCGAGTTCGTGCCCGAGGACGGCGTCCGCTTCGTCGACGGCGAGCAACTTCAGCATTGGCAGGCTCAGGTAGAGGGTGCGGCCTTCCTGAACCTCATTACCGAGGACGACCGGATGTTCCGTTACGAAAAAGCTCGGCACGATTCCCAAAATAATCCGATCCGGAGTGGCGGTCTGAAGTTTGGCAGCCATTTTCCGCACCCGCTGCCATAGTGCCGGCGCCTCGGCCTCCGACACGATTTCGCCTTCGACTTCACAGCGATGGTCGACTTTGGCAAAGATGGCTTTCCAGAGCGCGAACGCGGCGACTCCGGCGAGGACAGCAATGATGCCAATGAGCTTGATGAAATAGGAATGCGTCAGCAGTGCGGTGACCCAGAATGACAACGCGACAGCCAGCGTGCCCTGGCCGAGGACCTGGATGGCCGCCGACGTGCGCAAGACCGGCCATCCGATGCGCAAAGACCAGTATTGGGCGGACTGCGACCGCAGCGAGAACGCCACACTCATGCCGACGATCACGAAGGTGATCGCGATGGAGCCGAGACAGATCCACGCAATCCGCTGCATCCAGCGAAAGATGGCGTAGCGCGTCTTGGTCGGCTCGAACATGGCCTGCATCTTCGCGGCGTCCGGCTTATTGGAGGCCATGATGCGCGAGACGGGCACAGTTCGATAGAACTGGAGAATTCTCGATCTCTCAGCGGCGGAGATCTCCCGGTCGTCTTGGACCTGACGTTCGATGCTCTGCAGGACCTGCCGGTCCATATCCTTCTCCGCATAGCTGAAGAACCAAGCGGAGAACCCGGGGATGATGAAGACGAACAGAGCCGGCAGGACGTGTTCCTTAAAAAAGGATTTCTTCGGCGGGGTAGGGCTGGATTTCATACTGCTGCTGAGTGCCTGTAAGATCGAGGTCCTGTGGGCACTGCATGCGCCGCGCCAGAGAAAGAAAAAATCGAGTGGCGGACGCAAGCCGGCAGCACACTTTGGAATTGGAGGGCGGTCCGGAAAACGGCCCCAACCGATCCGCTACATCTTGCGGCTATGCAGCATGAAGTTCAACGACCCGACGCGGTACCAGCGGTAGCCGTACGCCTCGAGCGAGAGTCGGTGAAAGCCATTGCCCTTCGCATGGCTGTCTGTGCTCGCTAAAAGATTTACCAGAGTCTCGCTTCCATCCACACCTGGCTTCACTCGAATTTCCTGGGGCTTATCGGAGAAGTTGTGAATCAGCAGCAGGGAACTGTCGCGCCAGTCATAGCGAATCGCTAACACCGAAGGTGAACCGGTCTTTAGGATCTTCCAGTCGCCCCAGCCGATCTCGGGACATTCCTTTCGTAGACGGATCATCCGCGCGGTCCAATTGAAGAGCGAGTTCTCATCGCGTCGCTGCATGGCCACATTCACCTCGTCGCAGGAAAACGGTCCCTTGCTGATCACCGGGTTGACTGTCTTCTCGTGAAGGGAGAACCCGGCGTTCTTATCCTCCGACCAATGCATTGGGGTGCGGACGGACTCGCGCTCCGGCAGGCTGAGGTCATCTCCCATCCCGATCTCATCGCCGTATCGCAGCACGGGAGTTCCCGGCAGCGCGAAGAGCATGCTGTAGGCAAGCTCGATCCGGGCCTTGCTGCCGAGCATGGGCGCTAGCCGCCGCCGAATTCCACGGTCGTAGAGCTGCATCTCCTTGGCCGGTCCAAACTGCTCGAACACTTTCGCGCGCTGCTCGTCGGTGAGTCGGCCGAGATCGAGTTCATCGTGGTTGCGAAGGAACTGCGCCCACTGCGATGTGCGCGGGATTTTCTGGGTCGAGAGCAGCGCGTCGGAGAGCGGCTCGATGTCGCCCGACGCGAGCGCATAGAAAAGGTTCTGATTCACATAGAAGTTGAACATCATGTGAATGCCGCCGCCGTCCTCGCCGAAGTACTTGAGATGGTCCGGCGGGAGCACGTTCGCTTCGCCCAGCAGGATCGCGTCCCGCGAGCGCCACTGGAGAAACTTGCGGAACTCGGTCAGGTAATCGAACCGCATCTTGACGGGTTTACCCGGCAGCTTGCTCTCGATGATGAACGGCACCGCATCGACCCGGAATCCCGCCACGCCAAGTTCCAGCCAGAAGCCCATGATCCGGCGGATTTCCGTCCGCACATCGGGGTTGTCGATATTCAGGTCGGGCTGAAAGTCGTAGAAGCGGTGATAGTAGTACTCCCGGGCGACCTTATCGAGCGTCCACGTCGATTTTTGCACCCCGGGAAAGACCATCCCCTTGTCCCAATCCTTCGGCCGCTTCTTCGCCCAGACGAAATAGTTGTAATACTTTGTCTCCTTGTGCGCGCGGCCGATCTGGAACCACCGGTGCTCGTCCGAGGTATGATTGACCACCAGGTCGATGATCACCGAGATCCCGCGCTTGTTCGCCTGGTTCATGAACTCGACGAAATCCCCGCCAGACCCATTCCGTGGATCCACGCTGAAGAAATCGCTGATGTCGTAGCCGTTGTCGCGATTCGGCGATTGCTGAAAGGGGGCGAGCCAGATGGTGCTGATCCCCAGCGCATCGAGATAATCCAACCGGCGCATCAGCCCTTCGAAGTCGCCAACGCCGTCGCCATTCGCGTCCATGAAGGCATCTACGTCGAGCGCGTAGATCACCGCGTTTTTGTACCACAGATCTTCAATCATATTGGTCTCCGGTCACTGGGATTCGCATTACACCGGTGGTTCGGGGCTACCGAATTTCGGCGACAACGCGTGGCAGGAAGCCATGGCTATATTCGGCAAAGCCTTCACGGCCGCCCAAGCTCGCTACTTCGAAGACCTCGACGGAGGGCGGGTCCGGATGGTGAGCGATTGAGCCGCTTTCAAGGTTGGGTCAATTAGCGCAATTGCCGGAGCCGTTCCCCGGCGGAATCGCGCTGACGCTTTTCCAAGGTCGCATCCTCGGCGACGGCTTGGAATGCAGCACGCGCTTCGGTTTGATGGCCGGCGGCGAGATGCACGTCGGCAAGAGAGAGGAGGATATTGCCGCGCCAGGTGCCCTTGAGGTTTGAAACATCGGCGCGGTTTAGCGTGGCGATGGCGTCGTCAAATTTGCCCGCTCGGGTAAGAATACGGGCGATCCCTTGAAGCGCGGCGAACTCGTCTGCGCCGCCGATGCGCTGCCGATCCCCGACGATGGCCTGATACGCTTCGAGCGCGCGGGCGTCGTCCTTGAGATTGAACTCGCGATTGCGGCCAAGCTCAGACTGGATGGCATCCCGCGAGCGTAGTTCGCTGGTCCAGGCGAGCGCATTCGCGAGGTCGCGCTCGGCCTCTGCCGCGGTGTTAGTTATGGCGAAGGCGCGGCCGCGAGCGTAATAGCCGGCGCCGCGTTGCCAGAAGGGCCAGTCTGCGATTTCCTCGCGGGCGAAATCCGCCACGACTTTCGACGCTTCCTGCCGTGCCAGTTGGTTTCGCATCTGAACGGTTTTTCGGACTGCCTCCAGCGGGATGCGAGCGGCGACGGCATCGGCTTGGGCATAGTCCTTGAGCGCATTGGCAGCGTCCGACGCGTGCTCGAGCGCGACCGACTTTTGCAACGGGCTCGCCTTCCCCTCGGCGAGCTTCAACCACGTGGTCAGGGCGTCGTCCGGCTTCCGCAGCTTTTCCGCGGCGCGCGCGGCAATGATGTAATCGGTCACCGTCGGGTCCGCCTCGAACTGATGCGACTTTCCGTCGTAGAAGTAGGCGAACTTCATTGGTTCGTGGAAACTCTCGGTCGCGGTGGGCGAGAGCGCGCTATATTCGGCTCCGTCGTCGCGGATGCGTTGCCGGCAAACGTTGATGTGCCATGGCAGGCTCTGCGTCGGCTTGCGACCGATTACCTGGTGCAGCGGATCGTTCTCGTCCGGCGTGATCGGGAGGCGGATTTCGACCGTCCAATGATCGTCTGCGACCTGAGTGACGGCCTCCGCCTTGGCGTCCCAACCAAACCACTGGGCACGCGGCACGCCGCGGTCGAGATCGACCACCGCGCCGCTGGGGCTGATCGCGATGGAGTAATAGGAATGTGTCTCGGTGGCGATTTCGAGTTCCACTGCATCGCCGTGCCAGAGCGCCTGGTCACCATCGTGTGAGGCGGTGTTGTTAGGCTTCTCGCCGGGGTGCTCAGCGCAGCGAATCGCGAAACAGAGGCTGTTGCCTTGCCAGCCGGCTTTGACCGCGGTGCCGAAGATCGGTACCCGGCCAGTTTGCAGTTCGCGGAGTTGGCCCGTCGCCGCTGCGGGACAGTTTTGCCAATACGCGTCGTCGAGTTTTCCGTCGATCACGATGTCGCGGGCGTCGCCGACGAGCCGCAGCACGGGCACCGGTCCGCGCTTTTGCCCGAGTTGCTGGGACTTCATGCGCAGCCCCTTGAGGAAGTCGTCGATCAACGCGATCCGCCGGCCGTAGACGCTGGCTGCATCGGTCTTTGCCTGCGCCTTTGCGAAAAGCGCCAGGGCAGTGTCGACCTTCGGTTTGTCCTCCTCCATCGCACCCCAATTCGCTTCGCAATACGTGAAGAAGGCCAGCATCTCCTGCTCAGCCGGGCCGTAGAAAAGGTGGCAATATTCGCGGAACATCGCGTCCACGTCGGCAGCCTTGCCGCCCCACTGCATCCGGGCGGTGAAGTAGACGAGGAAGTGGTTGAAGCCGATGCCGGCTTTGTCGAAATCGGGCCGCACGGTCAGCCAGGTGTCGTCGCCTTGTGAGATGCCTTTCGTGGCGTTCACCGATTCGCCGAGAGCGTGTGGCGCGAACGCCGGCAGATACCAGCCGCGATCGGTGAACGGATAGTTTTCAAATGTGAGCAGCGGATTGTCGGTCTTCTGCGCCCAAGCCGCGCGGAGCGCCGCGGGTGCCGATTCGCCTTCGGCTTTGGTTTGGCTGCCGCCTTTATTGATGGGCCGGCGACCACCGACGATGCAGACCACCACGTTTGGCTCGAGCTTGGCGATCTTCAGCGGCGGCAACGTGTAGACACCATACGCACAGTTGAGCACCTTCGCGTGCGGGTGCGTCTTCGCGATCTCCTTTGCGACGCGGTTGACGAAATCCCAGACATAATCCGAGAGCAGTCCGCGCTCGTTTCGCTCGGGCGAATCCTTCCCCTTGCACTTCTCGCATTGGCACATGGCTGAATAGCCGTCGGGCGGCATGATCGAGACGGTTTCGAAATGATAGGTATCGAGCTGCGCGCGCGCGTACCGGACCGTCTCGCGGAAGAATTCGTCGTTCGAGTAGCAGAGCTGGGATTTGGAATCACCGGGCCTGAAGTCGCGCTTGCCTCCGTAAAGCGCGAACCAGTCGGGATGCGCGGCGAACACGGCTTCATGATTTGTCATCTGCGACAGTCCGTGCGCGATCTGCACCTGCTCATCATTGCGCGTGCCGAGGCGCATGGCCCAGAGGGCAGTCTCCGGACCGACCGTAGCAAAGCGGAAATTGAACTGCCGGAGCGCGAAGTCCGGCTGCACCGTCTCATCGAGTTGTGGAAGGGCGATGGTCCGGATGGCGGGAATCACCTCGCCGAGCGAACCCGGCAGGTACCAGCGGGCGCCGAGCTTGTGGAGAAAGCCGCATACGGCATTGAAACTGCCGCGCTCATCCAAACCCCAGATCTCGAACGTCTCGCCTTTGGCCGTCGTGGCGCCATCTGGTTTGCCGATCTCGGCGGGCAGCTTGAGCCGATGTTTGTAGAGTCCGGCGTTCGGCATTCCATACGGTGCGCCGACGATCTTCTCCCACTCCGCTTGCGCCCGGCGGATGTCGCCGTTGTTGCGCGCAAACGGCTCGGTCGGAGTGAAGTCGGTGTCGTCGCCCACCAAGGCCATCCAATCCGGCCCGGTCTTTAGCCGATACGCGCCGTGCTGCAGCCCATCAGCTTTCACCGGGTTGTGCGAACTCGCGCCAATGAAGATCTTCACTCCCTCTGCGCTGGGTTTTGTGACAATCGGCAGCCGTGCCCCGCTGATCTTCTCAATCCCGGCGCGAAACTCATCCGCGGCGAGTCGCTGCGTCCGAGTGGGCATTTCGGCGAGGACGATTTCCGCACGCGGCCTGCCGTCTTCCACGATGAACTGTTCGGCGAGGGCGGACGAGAGCAGGAAGACGAAGAGGGAGAAGAAGGCAGTGAGGTTCACAGCGAGTGAGGGGCTTGCTCTCACAAGCGTGACTTCCACGGAAGCTTGGCTGCCCAACCGTGGAGCAGGAACAAGAGCTCGGAGACGGCGGCAACCTCAGTTCGAGTCAGCCGCCAGTGACGCCCGACGCTCGATCAGTCGGGCCACGATACTCACTGCGATTTCCTGCGGAGACACCGCGCCGATCTCGACGCCGACCGGACATTCCACCTGCGCCATCCGCGCTTCGGTGGCGACGCCTTCGGCGACGAAGGCTTCTCGCATGAGCCGCGCTTTGCGCCGACTGCCGATCATCCCGAGCCACGCGAAGGGCTGTTGCAGCCAGGCGCGTAGAACTTCGGCATCGTGCTCGTGGCCGCGGGTGACGACAAGGCCGAGCGCGGGAGGTGCGGGAGTCGCGGAGAGCAGTTCCGGCCATTCCTCGCACCGGATCTGCGTGCCGGCGGGAAAAAAGTCCGTATTCGCCAAGGCGGATCGATCG
>JADMIO012752914.1_pt1 | contig 23328 bp, 26 predicted proteins | sample 8958161 | NCBI WGS metagenome assembly JADMIO01 (sample SAMN16585339, study PRJNA669376) | soil metagenome | isolation source: Crop rotation soil | place: USA: Cullars Rotation, Alabama | collected 2011
CTTTCCCTGGCGGCGGTACAGCCGCCGGCGGCGGACGGTTCACCACCTGCGGCGGCGGCGCCTGACGTGCGGCAGGCGGCGGAGCCGGAGGCGGTGATGGACGCGCCGCAGGAGGCGCAGACGGCGGAGGCCGGTTCGCCACGGCTGGAGGCGGTGGCGGACGGTTGGCCGGAGGTGCTGCCGTTGGCGGCGCACTGGGCGGCGTCTGCCGAGCGATGCCAGGGGGCGGCTGACGGGTGGGCATCCCGGGCTGCACATTCGGCTGCTGCGTATTTGCGGCTGGCGGTGGCGATCCGGGCTGGCGCGGAGCCACGCCCGGAGGCGTGCTTCCAGCCGGAGGACGGCCCGCAAAGCCCGGCGGTGGACCGCCTTGCGGACGCTGCCAATTGCCTGGCCGCTGTTGCGGCTGGCTGCTCGGCTGCCCTGCGGCCGGCGTCGTGGCAGGCGTCGTTGACGGCGCGACATTGGCGGACGGCGCCGCGCCCGGCTGTTGCGGCTGAGGTGGACGGCCGCCCGGCGCGAAGTTAGGCCCGCCTGGTGGGCGTCCTGCGACGCCCGGAGGAGGCGCGCCAGCACCGCCCGGAGACTGCGGCTGGCCCGCGCCGGGGATTTGCCCGGGAGCAGGCGTCAGACTCGCACCGGCCGGCGGACGTGCAGCCCCCGGGACGGCGCCCGGTGCAGGACTGACCACGCCCGGCGGAACGACATTCGGCGTCACTTGGCTTGGCGCCACCTGAGTTGGCGCAGTTACGGCCGGCGCGATCTGTCCCGGAGCAGCGCCACCGCCCTGCCCGCCACGATTGCCCCAGCGTTGTCCCTGCCCGCCGCCTCCCGGCGGACCGCCGACGCCGCCCGAAGCGCCCGGCGTGAAGTTCGCATTCGACGGCGGGGGTCCGCGGCGCGGTGCAGGCGCCAGTCGCGGAGCCAACAGCGCGGCAGCGAGCACAGGAAGCGCGATCGCCGCTGCAGCAACGCCCGGAGAGATGGTGCGGCGGCGCGGGGGCGGCAGATCGACGATGTAAGCAGGCGGCGGCGCCATCATGATGCGCGGCGGCGGCTCGCGATATTCGTACACGTCGAGGTATTCGACCGGCTCACCCGGCACCGGCGGCGGCACGTCGAACTCCACCATCCCAAACGCGCCCGGCGGTTGAAGCGACGCCGACAGTCGCCGCAGACGACGCTCTGCATCGAACGCATACATGCCGTTTGGATAGCGCCTCAAGTAGGTCCAGTACGCCGGCGGCGTATCGATCTGGCGCGCACGCATCCAGGCGAGCGCCTCACGCCGCGCACGAATGATCGCCCAGACGCGGCGCGACAGCGCATGATTGGGATAGGTTTCGACAAACTCGACGTAGCCGTTGAGCGTGTCCATCTCGATCGCGAGCGCGTAGGCTTCTTCCGGCCTGATGCCGCGCATCGGCTGCGGCTGGCGCATCAGAGGTGCAGCGGGCGCGGCCTGCACACCCGCTTCCGGCGGCACCAGTTCGATCTGCTCGGTGAGCGACGACATGTACCAGGGCGTCATCGCGCCTTGCGTCGTTTCGTGCGTGCGCGCGCGGATGCGCGTGAAGATGCCGTCGAGATCAAGACCGGGCGCGCGCAGCATTTCCGCCATCGCGGTCGCAAACGGTCCGTAGGCCGCACCCTGCCCATCTGGCGCAACGCTGCCCGGTGCCGCCGAAAACGCAACCAGCATCCCCTGCGGCGGCTCGATGGCGGCAAGGCCCTTCGCTAATCCCCTGCCCTGAGGCACGAACGGCGACGGCCGCGACGCATCAATCACCATCACCTTGGCGCGCGCGGGCGAGTCACCGAGCGAACGCATCAGATCGGAAAGCCGCACGGCTTCGATCGCGATATCGCCTTCGCGGTCGAGACGCGCATCAGCGCCGACGAGATAATTGTCGCCTTCGAACGAGAGCCCGTATCCGGAGAAATAGACGAACGCGAGCGCGTCCGGACCCGCGGCCTGCACCTTGTCGAGGAAGTCGCGGAAGTTGCGGAGGATGTCGGGCTGACGAAGGTCTGCACCTTCAACGATCTCGAAGCCGATGCTGCGCAACGCTTCGGCGACAAGGCCAGCGTCGTTGAGCGCTTGCGGAACCGGCCCGCGCTGATAGCCGGCGTTGCCGACCACGAATGCGATACGCGGCTCGGTCTGCTGCTGCGGTTGTGGCTGCGCACGTCCCGGCGCAATCGATCCGAACGCGAACGCCAAGGCGAACGCGACAAACCAAATCCGGCCCAGCATGGAATTCCTCCGTCCCAGCCGCTCAGTCGGGCTGGCGTCGTCCCGTAGAATCAAACGCGACTGTAGCGCAATTGCGACTGAATGCCCGTTCAGCTTGAGATATCAAGGGCTTTGTGGTGTCAGACGTCGATCGAAAGGCCGTCTTCGGCAAGCAAATAGCCTGCACTGCGTGCTTCATCGGCATGCGCGAGCATGGTCGGATTCATGTGTGTGAGCATCATGCGGCGAACGTTGAACAGCGCACGCTTCTCTTTCAGCTTCGCGAAGCTCAGATGCCCTGTGAGATCGCGGCCGTATTCATAACACTCGCACACGAACAGGTCGGCGCCGTCGGCAATCGGAATCAGCGCGTCGGTCCATTCGGTGTCACCCGAGTAGGCCAGCGTTTTCTTCCCGTCTGACAGACGCACGGCTGTCGACGGCGCCCCCGAATGATGAACGACCGTCGTCGTGCGAACGGATAGGCCCAAGATTTCGTCCGGTACATCCGGCGTGATCTCTCCGACTTCGAGCGGAAACCGCCATTTCGTTTTGCTTGAGTCCGGAAAGAACACCTCCATTGCAGTGATCAGACGCTCCTTGGTGCCGGGCGGCCCGAAGATCGTTAGCGCCTTCTCGCGCCTCGCCAGGAACTGCGAGTCCAGCAAGAAAAACGGCAGCGCTCCGAAATGGTCTCCGTGCAGATGACTCAGCATCACGCCGTCGATAGAGTTGATGTCGATCTTCTGGGCTTTCAGCGCGACCATCGACGACGCCCCGCAATCGAGCAGCAATCGCCTGTTCGCAGCATCGATCATGAAGCAGGTGTTGAAGCGGCCACCCGAACCGAAAGCGTCGCCGCAGCCGATGACTGTCAGTTTCATTGTTACGCGGCCGCACTCGGACGAGCAGACACTTCAGCGTGCCAGCGCTTCACGTTCATGAACTCGTCAGGCACCGTGAGCTTCGCAGGCTTCATGAAGTCGATGCCGATCATGCCGGTGATATCGGCGACGCTGAACGTGTCGCCGGCGGCGAATTGCCGGCCCTTCAACTCGTCGTCGAGAAATTTCAAGAATTCGACCACGCGTGGCTTGTTCGCTTCGGCCCAGGCCGGCACTTGGGGCACCTCCCACTCCTTCATCGCCGGATGGGAATTGCGGAATACGTGGCCGACCTGCGTGAGCAACTGAAACTCCATACGCCGCTGCCACATTTCGACGACGGCGGCCTCCCTGGCCCCCTTCCCGAACAGCGCAGGCTCCGGGTGCAGCGCCTCGAAATAACGGCAGATCGCAATCGACTCCGCGATGATGGTCCCGTCGTCCAGGACCAGGGCCGGCACCCGCTGGAGCGGGTTAATGGCCGTAAACTCCGGCGACTTGTGCCCCATCTTGCCGAGGTCCACCGGAACGATGGGCACTTCGATGCCCTTTTCCTTCAAAAACACCCGGACACGGCGCGGATTGGGCGCTTTGCCGCCGTCATAGAGTTTCATGCTTCCACCCCGCGTTAACCACCGGATTCCCGGATTGCTTAAGGTAGCTCTTAAGGAATTTGCGCGAGTTTAGCCTGAATTTTGGTGATCGTGGCGTCCCCGTGAGCGCAACCGAAGAACGTGAAATCCCGATGCCGGTGGAGAAACCGCTGGCACGCCGCCGGCGCGAAGCCGCGCAGCAGGTGCGTGACGCCCGCGACCGCCTGACCTCGACCACCGGCACCCGTGTCGCGTTCGACTACGAGCTGCTCCGCCAGTTCGCCGAGAACCGCCTCTCCGCTTCGCTCGTCGTCCTGCTTCTTGTCGGCACCGTCGGCGTGCTGTCGAGCCTGTGGACCGGCGCGGTGATGGCGGGCGCCTGGACCGCGTCCGTGCTGGTCATTCACGCCGTCATCGTCACCAAGTGCCGTCAGTTCCTTCGCGAGCCGACAAACGGCATACAGCTCCGCAAGTGGCGGCTGCGCTTCATAATCCTCGATCTCTTCTACGGCCTCGCGTGGATGTACAACCTCATCCACCCCGTCGGCGCGGACGAAGGCTCGAGCACCTTCATGCTGTTCGTCATGCTGCTCGTCGTCGCTGTGTCGAGCATGTTGGCGTCGAGCCTGCCGATGGCGGTGCTTGCCGCGACGATCCCGGTAACGTTCGCCGTCGCGCTCAACTTCGTGCTGCAAGGCGATCTGCACAACTACATCCTCGGCATCATGGCGATCGCCGCCCAGTGCTACTTCACGCTGCTGGCGCACCGGCTCTACACCGCAGGCCTCGCCACGCTCGTTGCCCGCGCCGAAAAAGACGCGCTGATCGCCGAACTCGAACAGGCTAAGATGAACTCCGATGAAGCCCGGCGGCGCGCCGAAGGCTCCAACATCGCGAAGTCGCAGTTCCTCGCGCAGATGAGCCACGAGCTGCGCACGCCGCTCAATGCCATTCTCGGCTTCTCCGAGGTGATGAAGACCGAAGTGTTCGGCGCCCATCAGGTGCCTGCCTACAAGGAATACTCCAACGACATCCACAACTCGGGCCAGCACCTCCTCAATCTCATCAACGAAATCCTCGATCTGTCCCGCATCGAAGCCGGCCGCTACGAGCTGAATGAAGAGCCGGTGTCCATGACCAACGTGGTGCAGGATTGCCACCACCTGCTCAAGCTGCGCGCCAAGAACCGCGGCATCACCGTCCACGAAATGTTCGAACCGGAGTTGCCGCGCCTTTGGGCCGACGAACGCGCCGTCCGGCAGGTCTGCCTCAATCTTCTGTCCAACGCGATCAAGTTCACGCCGGCGGGCGGCGAGATCTGGCTGAAGGTTGGCTGGACCGCGTCTGGTGGTCAGTACATGAGCGTGAAAGACACCGGCCCCGGCATTCCGGAAGACGAGATCGCGGTCGTCCTGTCGAAGTTCGGTCAGGGCTCCAACGCGATCAAGTCGGCGGAGCAAGGCACCGGTCTCGGCTTGCCGATCGCCAAGAACCTCGTCGATCTGCATGGTGGCACGTTCACGCTGAAGTCGAAGGTCCGTATCGGCACCGAGTTGATCGCGACATTCCCGCCGGAACGCGTTATGGCGGCGCTTGCGCCCATGGCCGTACCCTCGCCACCGCTTCAGCCCGAAATGGAGCCGGTCGAGAGGCCGAAGCCCAAGAAGAACATGTTCCGGCTTCGCTCCTAGATTTCCGGCGGTTGATTGCCCGCGCCGCAATTCGTCCACGCCCCGCGTTTGCCTTCCTCGCCGCAGTGCCTATTTTGAGGCGACAAGACGATTCGGACATGATCACGCCCTGCCAGCACATCTGCGTGCTCGACGACGCATCCGGCCTCTGCCGGGGCTGCGGGCGCACGCGCGCTGAGGTTGGAAGCTGGTCCTCGTACAGCGACACCGAGCGCCTCGCCATCATGGCCGAACTGCCGCAACGGCTTGAAGCGCTCCGCACCGGCACATTCAAAGCGTCGGCAGAGGTATAGGCGTGCGCCGAGCCTTATTCTGGGTTCTGCTGTCGGGCGTGGCCCTTGCGCTTGCCGTACTCATTTCGCGTCACGACCAGGGCACCATCGCCGGCCTGTCCAACGACGACTTTGCGTCGCTTGCCTACAACCTCGCGCTGATCGTCTTCCTTGGTGGCGCTGCGCTGGTGATGTTCCGCGAGAAGCTGTCGACTGCGCTCGAAGCAGCCCTGCTGTGGATCGTCATCGGCCTCGTGCTGGCGTTCGGTTACACGTACCGCTTCGAACTGCGCAACGTGTCCGAGCGCGTCATGGCCGAACTGATGCCGGGCCGCGCGTCGATGCGGAACGCTCACACGGTCGAGATCGTGCGTGGGCGGAATGGCGACTTCCAGGTGGCGGCGCAGATCAACGGATCGCGTGTCGCGATGGTGCTCGATACTGGCGCAAGCTCCGTGGTGTTGACGCAGGAGGCGGCGAAAGCTGCGGGCCTGCCGCTTGAAGTTCTGTCGTATTCGGTCAGCGTCGACACCGCGAATGGCCGCACCCGCGCCGCACCCGTCACGCTCGACCGCCTCGCAGTCGGCGACATCGTCGAGCGCGGCGTGCCGGCGCTCATCGCGCAGCCAGGACAACTCCGCACCAACCTGCTCGGCATGAGCTTCCTGAACCGGCTGGAAAGCTGGGAGGTCCGCGGCGACAAGCTCCAGCTACGCGGCCACCCTTAAAACAGGCTCACCGCGAGCCGCACCGACACCAGAAGCAAGAAAATACCGAAGCCGATCTCGAGTTTGCGCTTGGGAAGGCGGTGCGCGAGCCTCGCACCGAACGGCGCCACGTAGCTCGACACCGGCGCCATCAATGCAAATCCCAGCAGCGAGACGTAGCCGATCGACAGCGGCGGCATCAGCGCCTGCTTCGGCAGACCCGCAAGCATCAGGCCGATCGTGCCTGCGATTGTGATCGGCACGCCGAGGCCGGAGGACGTGGCCACCGCGTTGCGCAACGGCCGCCCATGCAGCGTCTGGATCATATTGGAGACCGAGCCGCCGCTGACACCCATGAAGGACGACGTGAATCCGATCAGCAGGCCATAGCCCGACATCGCCGCACGTCCCGGAAACTGTTCAGCGATCCGCCAGTCGTCGCGGCCGGACAGCATCTTGAACGAGATCACGATCGCGACCATCACGAACACGATCTTGAACACGCTGCCCGGTGCGACCAGCGCGATGGCCGAACCCAGCGCCACGCCGAGCACTGCTGGCAGTGCCCAGGCCCGCACCACATCGTGCATCACCGCACCCGCCGCCTTGTGCGTCATGTAGGAGCGGATCGTGGTCGGAAGGATGATCGCCATCGAGGTGCCGACGCAAAGCTGCATGCGGACCTCGTCCGGCACGCCGAGCACGCGAAAGACCTCATAGAGCACCGGCACGATGATCGCTCCACCGCCGATGCCGAACAAACCTGCAAGCAAGCCGGTCAGGACGCCGCCAACCACAATGGCGGCGGCCAGCACGGCGATCTCGCCGATCGAAACCCCAAGCAGCATGAATTCCTCGAAAACCGCCCGATCAAGCCGCGGCGGTTTGCGCCTCTTCGCGCGGTGTGTCCACCACCAGCGCGAGTGCCTCTGCCAGAACTGCAGCGCATGCGCCGGGCTTCACGGCCTGCGTCGCAAGGTGGCGCCGATAGGCACGCGCGCCGGGGATGGCATGGAACAGGCCATGCAGGTGGCGAACAATGGAATGGAGTTTCGCGCCACGCGCGATCTCGCGCTCGATGTACGGAATCAGTGCTGCGCCGGCGGCCTTTGCGGTGGGATGCGGCGCGGTTTCGCCGAACACCAGCGGGTCGACCTCCAGCAAGCGCCAAGGCTCCTGATAGGCGGCGCGGCCCATCATCACGCCATCGACGTGCTTCAAATGTTCGAGCGTGGCTTCCAGCGTCGTGACCCCGCCGTTGATGACGATCGGCAGGTTCGGATGCTGCGCCTTCAACCGATAGACGATCGGATAGTCGAGCGGCGGGATATCGCGGTTTTCGCGCGGCGAGAGCCCTGAGAGCCAGGCCTTGCGCGCGTGAACGATCAGCGCGTCGGTACCGACAGCGATCACCTTGTCCGCGAAGCTGAACAGCGATTGCTCAGGGTCTTGATCGTCGATGCCGATGCGGCACTTCACCGTGACCGGAATGTTCACTGCAGCTTTCATCGCCGCAACACAGTCGGCGACCAGCGAAGGCTCCGCCATCAGGCACGCGCCGAAGCGGCCCTCCTGCACGCGATCCGATGGGCAGCCGACGTTGAGGTTGATCTCGACATAGCCGAAGTCAGCACCGATGCGCGCACATTCAGCCAGCGCCTTCGGATCGCTACCACCGAGTTGCAGCGCCACTGGCTGCTCCGCTGGATCGAATCCGATCAGCCGCTCGCGATTGCCGTGCAGCACCGCGCCGGTCGTCACCATCTCGGTATAGAGCAGCGCGTGGCGCGTGAGCTGGCGATGGAAGGACCGACAATGGCGATCGGTCCAATCCATCATGGGAGCGACTGAAAACTGCCGATCCACCGAATTTAGGTCTTTCTTGTTATTTTTCATCATTTTAGTACCGAATTCCGCAGCCCGCCGCACCCAACGATTTTAGCTCATTTCCGGCCGTTTTCGACCATTTTTCTCGCTTTCGTATGCGCACTGCGATGATGCGCCGACCACCGCGGCCGACAACGAGCCGCCGCTTGAGCAACTCGTGCCGGTTATGGCAACCCTCAGCAGCGTCCGCGCCGCTGCCGCAGCAAGGGACGTAAATGCTGACGACTGCCCAAGCCCTGCAAACCATCCCAACACCGATGGTGGATTCGCCTCGCCACCAGACGACGACAACAAGAAGCGGAAAAAAACGGGCGACCGATCGCGGCAGCAGCAAAACCGCCAACACGACAGACGGCTGGGCATCAAGCAATGTCCGGTTTCAATCCCGATTGGACTTCACGCTGCCCTGCGGCAACGTGTGAAAGACACCTCTGCGGCTGATGGATCTCGCGCCCTCCTCGCTTTCGCGGCGTTCTTGCTTCGCAGCGAACTGGCAGAAACCCTCGCCGCCATCGAATTGCGGGACGATCGCGACCAGGTGCTGGAGGCGCTGCAGACCATTCTTCGACACGACGATCTCGTAAAGATCTTCATCGACATCGCGCCCGCCGCGATGGGCTCGAACACATGCGAGCGCGGACAAATACCTGCTCTGATCGGAGCCCTGCTGCGCGATCCGGCGTTCAGAAATGCATGCATGTCGATCAACACCAATCCAGAGCTGCAAAGTATTTGCATTCGGCACCGCGAGGATCCGCAGCCGATGGCTCAACTCGTGCATGCGCTCGCGTCACCCGAGCTGCGCGACTTCCTTGTGCGACTGCTCGAACTGGATCCTCATTCTCAGAAACTTGTCAGCGACGTCCTCGACCTGGACGACGATGCCACGCGTGCCCTGACGGCGGCTCTGCGACAACGCGAGGTTTTCAACGTGCTGTATTTTAGCGCACACCACCCGGTTCTGCTGGCCGCGATGCAGGTCGCAATAAGAAATCACAGGGCACCTTCCCTCGGTCTTGCAGTCATCGAAGGAAAAGGTCTCGCCGGCTGGGTCGCTCGGACGGCGGCTCGGTTTCTTTAAATGGAGGCCACCGGCGCATCTACCGAGCTGCGCAAATGGCCGTCGACGCTCCATGTAGCGTTTGAGCATCAACACAAGACCGCTAGATTCGTTGTCTGGTGTTGACCATTAAAATCATCGTAGTTCGTTCCCGCAAGACAAGGCCACACGGTTAGTGTCCCCACCGCAGCCTGAGTAATGAAAGTGCTGATATTTCGGTAAGAAGCTTCGATGCCAACGTCGATCAAATTCAATCCAGAAAACACAGCGGCCCGGCACAAACGCCGGGCCGCTGTTTTAGCCGAACAAAACGCGGGATTCTCAGTCGAAGCCGACCGCCTTGTCCTGGAACTTTTTCTGGACCGGATTCAGAGGCTCGATGGCGCCGCGAAACCGGTGTTCCAGAGGAGCCCTAACTGCGCCATAGCCAAGCTCGCGCATATTATAAGGGTCCGAGATGGTATTGTGGTCACGCCACCCCGTGCCATGGAGGTTCTCGTCGCGTGCCGTGGCCGCCGAAGCGGAAGCAAGCACGATCGTCGCGACCATCGTGAACTTAAGAAGTCTGGTCATTGTGATCTCCTTTTTTGAGAATGACTTTAGTATCTGCTGATCGAATATTGATTTCTAACGATCAACGCTGACGGCTTACTCTTGTGACAGCAGCGAGCAAGACACGTTAAAGTGCTGCGCTCTAGGGTGAGCACCTTGCTGAGAACACAATGTCGGCGGGCATTAGCGTTAAAGCTCTAACAGTTTGGTGCGAGTTCTACGGCGTTACGCGAAGCGCCGCTGACAAGCGGGGCACTACGAACGCTAACCGCCAAAGGACACTGTCTGATTGTCGAAGAATATCCGCTTTGGGTCAGTAGCGGACATTGTTGTTTCGCGTTGCGCGATCTCCGCTAGGCGGCAAAGCCACTCACTTTGCGAGGTTAGCTTTGCTCATCCGCAAGGTTGCAACCACGCCTTCGGAGGACCAATCGAACGCAATGTCGCCGCCGAGCTGGGTGGTCATGCTTCGTTCGACGAGCTTGCTCCCAAAACCTTTGAGCATGGCGGGAGCCGCAATGACCGGCCCGCCCCGTTCTGTCCACCGGATAACCACCGCATCGTCATCGGCGTTACACGACACGTCTAGTGTGCCGCTTGCGACCGACAGCGCGCCGTATTTCGCGGAATTCGTCGCCAGCTCATGAACGACCAAAGCCAACGCCGTGCTCGATATCCCTCCCACATTCAACTTGGGAACCGAGACGCGAATGCGAACGCTGGCTCCTGGCTCGTCGTACGGAGCGAGCAATACCGAGATTAGGTCGCCCAGAAGGGCGGCTTCATTCGTCCGGCCCGGAAGTGGACGAACAAGCTCCTGAGCGCGCCCCAGAGCCATCAGGCGATTGGTCAGGGCGTGCGCCATGTCTTCTTTGGTAGCGGCCGAGCGCGCAGTAATTTGAGTGAGCGCGGTCGCAATGTTCAGTAGATTTTTAACGCGATGGCTCATCTCGCCCGCGAGCAGCTCGTTTGCTTCCTCGGCTTGCTTGCGTTGCGTCACATCTAGAAAAATTCCGAACATGATGCCGTTTGCAATGTCCGCGTCGTCTCCTTGTCCGCGCGCGGAAATCCAGCGAATGTCGACCCCAGACAAAATACGAAAATCAATCTCGTATGCGCCCACCACAGCGCGTGTGGCTGCGAATGCTGATCTCACCCGCTCGATATCGGCCGGATGAATATTCTTGGACAGGATTTCGAACGTGATCTTGCGCTCGTCCTTTGAAACCTCCCAGAGTTCGTAAGCGCGCTCATCAAGGACAATTTCGTCGGTCTCCACATCCCAAGACCACAACGCGACCCCGGCGGCGCGGGTGGCGGCCCGGAGATGAGTCTCGGACCACACCGGAACGTTGTCGTGTTCAGCCCGCACCGTGATCACTCCCCATGAACAGGTAGATGCAGCGGCGCCCGTTTTCCGCGTCCCGCAATTGAATTGATCGCGAAACGTCAGTAAGCGCCCTTATTTCATGTATGTCTCTAAATTATTGCTGCCTGGGCGGGCGTTTAGCGCCCATGGAGCTAATCCATACACCGATGGCCTTTAGCGCATTCGCGACCCCTAGCGACTTGCTGCTATACGCGGCTGAGTACCGGCGTGCTGCGAGCTTCGGGTTTTGAACCCATTACAACCGTCGGCCCTGAACATGCTCGCCACTACTTGCCGCAAGAAGCGGTGCGTTGGAAGCGAGTGGCTTAGTTGGATGTGCGCCTCGGCTTCGCAATGTCTAGTCGCTGAGCGCCGCCACTTTGTTCGGTTTCCAGCGTCCAGCCCATCTTACGTATCAAGCCCTCTGCGATACGAACGGCGATGGGCCACGCAAGGAAAAACGAACCCATGAACAGCACTAAGAAGGTCATCAACCCAGCTGTCGGCCACTGGTAATCAACAAGCCGGCTGATCAGAAATCCTAGAAACTGCGTGGCTGCGGTCGTCAAAATATAGACGACCATGAGGATAAGCGACTGCACGGCTCACTCCTTGGCTTATCGCCGAAGGGTCAGCGCGAGAGATACTGACCGATACGATCTTTGCGAACATATGAAAACTCTTCCGACGATGGTTATGTTCCGCAAGCGCCGGTACTAGGTTGTCAGGGATAGTCGACCGTTTGCCGTTTAAATTGTGCTGAGCGCGCCAGTCACTTCATTAGAGCTTTATCGCTTTTTCCCGCGCCACTCGCTCGGCGCGAAGCCTAGCCAATTGGTCGCGCTGATCTTGTTCAGCAGAGCGATATTCCTGCGTGGCCTTGGGCGCCTCGATCCTATTTTCTTCGCGGCGCTTAAAGCGGGCTTCTGCGCGAGCTTTCTTAGCCTCCGGAGATTGATCCCAGGGCGACGGCTGGCCGTTTGTGTCTGATTGCATAAAGGGAAACTCAGCATCGTTCCAAACGTTCCAAACACCTCTATGTCGAACGAGCACTGAACCGACCTCGAACCGAGTATCGATGATGTTCGGATGTTGGTGCAGCAGGGCGCGTGGTCTGCGCAAAACAGATGACCATTTAACCGTTTCGTCCGCCGGCTTCGGCTAGGGTTGTTGTTGCCGTGGCCTGCTGACGAGGATCGAGGCCGGACCAAATAGCCCGCCACGCATTTGAAGGCCACGAAACGGATGCTGGGGCTGATCCGAGGGAGAATTTGAGCGATAAAGAACAATTTCGAAATCGGCCACCGCATTATTTTCAAATGTGAGCGGTTTGGACCAGCACAACGGCCAATGTAGTGAAAGCCTAAGCGTCGTTTGAAGTGGCTACCGCGACACCACCCTATACGCTCGGCAGCGATCAGCGCCACCGATCTGCGCCCGTTCAGAGCCCCCCCCGCTTGAGCGTGCGCATTTTCATTCGGACGCGTACCACTTAAGGCTATAGTCGTTGCCTACACCGCCAGCCTGAGAACAGCCAATGACCACCCATGCCTTGAACCGATTGACTGTTATTGGTTCGTGTTTTCTTTTCGCTGGCCTACTTGGCGGTCTTCTCCTCTACGCCTTCCCCGCTATGACTGGCCACGGTTGGCAAATTATCGTCTATTGGATTTTACCCGTAACGCTAGTTGGTTGCGGGCTGGTCGTCTTCCAAGCACTTCAGACGCAGAGTGACGTCCCGCCGTGAGCCATCAATGCGATTTATTAAGATCTGAACGCAGGCAGCCAAGTTCACGAACAGTAACCAATCGGCCTGCCTCCAATTATGATTCATAGTTTTGCGAACGCCTGGGATGTCTCTCTGATTTCTCCCGTTTAATTTGCGCTGGCTGCCCACTGATAATCAAGCGATAGCCCTTGCCTCCGCATTCCTCGCATCCCGATCCCTGAAAAAGCCCCGTGGCTTGGCAATGATCGCAGGGAGACGGCAATTTTTCATTCATTGAATTGGCTTTTCAATTTTTTCTGACCTAGCACCCTTGATGGATGACGATGGTAGAAAGTCGTTGGATCTCAACACCACGGGGTGATCAAAGTGGGCGTTTCTTTCTAAGAATCTTGTTGACGCTCGCTCTTCAATGACGTCGCGCAGCCGGATGAATTGATCCACGCGGTGATCTGCCTTCACGTTACGCCGCCCCTCAAGATCGTCCATCGCCGCACTGCTGACCGCACAGCGGACCACTTTCCGCTCATCAAGCATGGTAAATTCGACGACCATTCGATCGAAGTCGTAGCCTTTCACCTCTCCGCGCTGCAGCGGCATGACAGTTCTCCAAGCTTGCGCTTTGTGTGTATTTCGACGGCTTTCAACTACGTCTGCACTTTTCCAAAGACGAATTTCGGAAATTCGAGGCTTGCCGTGGCAAGGCACGTTTTGCATTTGAAGCTATGCTTCATCGTGCGCTGCTTTGCTGGCTGTGGCTTCACAAATTTGATTTTCATCACGCCAGCACATTGTGAACAAATTGCCGTAACGTCGATTTTATCTGGAGCAAGCACCATTGATGTGGGAATGACATTCTGAAGTAACAAGCTGCAGAGTCAGGAAACGCCGGATGCTGTGCTCGGGGCTTTGTTAAGGCCCAATCCCCTCCAAAGGTATTGTGATCGTGACGCCGGCCTCATGTCTCGTCCATGCACGCTCCAACGTGTGCAAAACAGATCACAAATATTGTTCCGCGAATGAGCAACCTAATTCATCGTCCACTCGTTGACGGTATGGGCGAGGCACGAGATCGGAAATCCGATGAATAGGTTTCTTGCAACTTGTGCAGCGATCGCTGTCACCGCGTTTGTTATGTCACCGGGGGCTGCTGGCGCCGCTGAGCGTGACGCAGGCGGCCTCCGAAATTCCGAACACATCGAAGTGAGCTCAGTGCGATACCGTCGCTACGGCGCATCACGCCGCTACTACGGCCACTCTTATGCCCGCCCGTACTATGGGCGTTCGTATTACGCGCGGCCGGGTTACGGCTATGCCTACTCGCGCGGCCCGTCCTGGGGACCGGCGCCATTCCCGTTCGTTCTCGGGCTGCCGTACTGATCGATGGACAACCGCGGGCGGGCCAATCTTGCAATTGGCCCTTCTAGCCGCGCCCTTGCCGACGAAACTCAGGTTCACACAGGGGCAGAACATGCACATCTCAGGTGAAGGTCTTCTCGTTATTTTGTTTGTCGGACTGGTCGCAGGATGGCTGGCAGGCCAGATCATTCAAGGAACGGGCTTCGGGCTCGTCGGCGATTTGATCATCGGAATCATCGGTGCGTTCATCGGCAGTTGGTTACTGCCGCAGCTGGGGATTCATCTTGGCAGCGGAATGGTGGCTGCGATCGTCAACGCAACGATCGGCGCAATATTGCTGCTGCTCGTGTTTGGCCTATTCCGAGGCAGGAGCAATTGGCAGGGTTGGAGTTGGCGCAGACGCTGGTAGCCTGATTAGTTAAGCCGCGCGCAATTCATGAACGGCCGAGTAGCGTGGCGCATTCAGGAAAGTCCATCGTCACCTTCCGGCTCCGGACTCAGCAGCGCGGCCTCGGTATCGAGCGATTGAAACGCGAGGTTGTCGCGGTCCAGTGCTTCCTGCAGCTCACGCGGATCGACGACGAGCATCTCGACGGACGATGAGCGGGGCGGCGGTGCCGGCGCAAGAATCATCGTCGATACCCGTCGGTAAACCGGAAAGGATAGTCCTTCGATCAACTCCTCGTCGGTGATTACTTCGTAGTCGCCCGCAGGCAAGGTGCGCCCCGCGTCCTTCAGCAGAAACGGATGCGCAAACCTGATCGTCTTCCGCTGCGCACGAGTGGTCATCAGAAACTGATCCTGAAGTTTGTGCCGCGGCCATTTCTGCCCGGCAGAATTTCAAATCGGCCGCTTATCTGCTTTATGAGTGACAGGATGATCTTCATTCCAAGCCCCTTGCTGTCGGAAGGCTGAAAACCATCCGGAAGTCCCGGCCCGTCATCGATGACCGACAGCGATCGATCAATCGGAAACACTCTATCAAGTCGAACGGTCACGTGCCCCTCGGCGTACTTCGCCGAATTGGTGATGAGTTCGTTGACGATAAATCCAAGCGGAATTGCCATGGCGGTTGGAATTTCGATCTTGGGTCCTTCGACCACGATGGCGCAACCACTGCTCTCCTGGAGCAGCAACCCCGATAGATCCTCACAAAGACGCTCAAGATATTCCTTGAACTCCACGGTATCCTGATGATCGAGGAGATGAAGCCTGCGGTGAACACGGCCCAGCGACGCCACGCGGCGGGCGGCAATGTTCAGCTGACTAACAGCTTCGGGTGTTGTCGCGGTCCGGCTCTGTAACGACAAAAGACTCACGACCAACTGCAGGCCGTTGATGAGGCGGTGCTCGAACTCTACTGCAAGCACGCGCTGGCGCTGGACATGCTGTTGCATTTCCTCCAGTAGAATCTGCTCACGGGCTAGAGCGGCGTGCAATTGAACAGCGAGGTCTGTATCTTGATTGCTCCGGGAGCGGTCGAACGTGTCACGTAACGAAATCGGAAACTCTGTTATGCGATCCTGACTGCTCATGACCAGATTCCACTACTCGATCGCTCAGAAGCCGCCCCTCTGAAGTGGCACCAGCTGGGTGCGGCTGGGGGATTGATCCCGGCAGGCACCATGCCCGGACGGTGCTGTGACGCTCTTGCCGGGCACGCTGATGTGTCGAATAATTGAACGTTCACATCATTGCCTTGTCGTGGCTGTTTCAAATTGCTCACATTTCAGAGCGCTCACATGTGCGACCTGCATGCCGGAAGGCGACGCGGCAATGAAATGGCGAACAAAGTCAGGTGTTTATCGCGTGCTGCGATTCGCGTGTCGCGCGGCAACGCAATTTGCTCACGAAATCGTTATATCGGCGCGCTGACGGTGGCGGAGTTTTGTTCGTTCAAAACCACGCTCAACAACGAGCTGTGGACTTCGAGATGGCCGTTGTAATCGATGAATCCCATTTGACGGAACTTGTTCATGAAATGACTCACGCGCGAGCGCGTAGTGCCGATCATCTCGGCAAGCGTTTCCTGGCTGATCTTTGCGATGATGGGCTCCGGCCGGCCTTCCTTGCCGAAGTTCGCCAGCAATAGCAGCACACGAGCCAGACGTTTCTCCGTCGAATTGAAGAGCTGATCGACGAGGTCTTCTTCGACGCGCGCATTTCTCGCCAGGATATGCGAGATGAACATTTTCGAGAACGCTGGTTCGTCCTGAAGCACTTGCAGAATTTCGGGTTTCTCGACCCGCATCGTGACGCAATCGGTCATCGCCGTGGCCGTCGCCAAACGCTTCGGCTGTCCGATCAGACATCCTTCCCCGAGAAATTCGTCGACTCCCAAGATTGCGACGACGGCCTCTTTGCCTTGCTTCGACAAGACGGTGACTTTGATCTTGCCCTTCTTGATATAGAGAACCGAATCTGCGGGATCGCCCTGCGCAAAAATAACTTTCTTCTTTTGATGCGCAGAAACGACGCGACCTTTGGCAGCCGTTTCCAGAAACTCGACAGGATCGAATGGCCGTTGGCGCGCCATCTTCTTTGTGGTCTTGCTCCGCTTGCTCATCCTGGCTCCGTTGCTTCTATGCCTTTGAGCACAGGCGCAGCTTGAAACCTGTTATGTTTTGCTCACTTTGAACAGTTAAGAGTGGAGCTTACCCCAAATCCGATCGGCAAGGTCAGCATTTAGGCGAACAACAGTGCCGCTTATTTCGCAATTCCCATTGCGTTTCTCGTCTGCGAACCCCATTTAAATTAATATAGACAAGGCAGCGTCTTGTCTGAAGGCTGAGAAAAACGGCGACGTACCGAAGTCTCCGCTCTGTTCGATAAACAGCCTAGGTGCCGTCGGCAGGCACGATTTCGTTCTTGAGATCGACTTTGATTTGTGTCGCGAGCTCCAAAGGCGGCCGCACGCATTCTATGAGTCAATCGGATGAATTGAAATGCCACATCTGACGCCACATCACATCAATGAACACGAATCGGAAAATCGCGCTGTCAAGGTTAGTTGGTATGCCATCCGCTTAAACGGGACGCTCAAATCTGGCCCGTTCTCGAGCCGGGACGAGTGCATGACTGAAATCGCACGAGCTGTCTCCGAGCCGACTCAATGTGGCGACTCGCCGAACATGCACTGAGCAGCATCTCGCTCAAATTTGAAGTGAGGGTTATGACGATCGAACATGCGCGCGCGCAACTTCAGCCCAAGCCTTGGGGTGTTGCGGATCTGCGCCCCTTTAACAGCGCGAAGCATAACGATCAGGCCATCGGTGAAATCTGGTTTGAGCGGCCGGGCGAAGCAGCTCCGGATTCGGCCCTGCTCTTGAAGTTGCTATTTACGAGCCAGCCGCTTTCCATCCAGGTTCATCCGAATGATGCATACGCCCAATCGATTGGGCTGGCGAATGGCAAGACCGAGGCTTGGTATGTTTTGAGCGCCACCCCCAAAGCGAAAGTGGCCTTGGGTTTGAAGGACTCTCTTACGCCGCAGCAACTGAGTCAGGCCATCGAAGACGGTTCGATTGCGGACCTTGTCGTGTGGTCGACGGCCCTAGCGGGCGATACGATTGTTGTCCCCGCCGGAACGATCCATGCGATTGGCGAAGGACTCGTGATCGCCGAGATTCAACAACGCAGCGATGCAACATTCCGGCTTTTTGATCACGGCCGAGGCCGCGCGCTTCACATCGACAAAGCGATTGCGGCCTCGATTGCTGGGCCTGCCGATGCCCAACTCATACCGCGTCAACTCACCGACACGCGCACGCTGCTGGCCTCCAATCCGTACTTCACGTTCGAAAAGATGGATCTGGCGTCGAACTCCGCCTGGCGCCTGAACGCCAAACAAGAGACTTGGCTTCTGGTGATTGCCGGCGGCGGAAGCGTCGGTTCGTTCGACGTCGCAGAAGGCGACGTCATTTTCGCGCAATCAGATCGGGTCGGCATCGTCGCCGGCACAGCCGGCTTGATTGGGCTCGTGGCCTACACGGGTGTCAGACCGATGCGCGACCTGCTGGAGCATGTTGCGCCGGACATAGCTCCAGCAGGCGAACATATGGAAACAATGCAATGATCCCGCTCAAGCGTGTCGCATTCATCGGCAATCATCTGCCGCGGCGCTGCGGAATCGCAACCTTCACTCACGATCTTCGCCGGGCGGTCTCCACGTCCCGACTCGATTTGGAGACTTGCGTAGTCGCCATGACGGACCCCGGCAGCACATACGACTACCCTTCCGCTGTGCGATTTCAGATTCACGACGAGGTCGTCGGTGAATATGTTCGGGCGGCTGACTATCTAAACGACGCGCGCTTCGACGTTGTTTGCCTTCAGCACGAGTATGGAATTTTCGGCGGCGAGGCTGGCGGAAACATCATCGAACTCTTGTCCCGCCTCGAAATGCCGCTCGTCACCACGCTTCACACCGTACTTCCCGAGCCGACATCCGCGCAGCGCCGGGTGATGGGAGAGATCATCGACATCTCGACCAAGACCGTCGTCATGTCGGAGAAAGGCTACGAATTCCTTCGCTCTGTTTATGGCGTGCCAGTTCGCAAGATCGAGGTGATACCGCACGGAATACCGGACTTCCCATTTCTCGAAACCAATCACGCGAAGCAGAAATTCGGCTTCGCGGGAAAGTCGGTCATTCTGACGTTCGGCCTTTTGTCGCCGAGCAAGGGCATTGAGACGGTGATCGACGCCATGCCGGGCATCATCAAATCATGCCCGAACGCCGTCTATGTCGTCCTTGGTGCAACCCATCCGAATCTCGTGCGGCATCACGGCGAAGCCTACCGTGAGAGCCTGACGGCGCGGGTGACGGAACTCGGCATCCAGGATCATGTCGTTTTCTTCAATCAGTTCGTAGATCAAGTAACGCTGCTGGATTTCATATCGATGTGCGACGTCTATGCCACGCCCTATCTCAATGAAGCCCTTTCCAGCACATTGGGATCCTAAGCTTAGAATTCCACGTGGACAAGTTGTCGCGGCCGCTTCTATAGTGTCACCTAAATACTAGTGACTCCAGCGTAACTGGACTGGCCACAGTTAGGCCGCAAATGTAATCACACTGGCTCACCTTCGGGTGGGCCTTTCTGCGTTCGCGAGTGGACCCGATAAGCTCATGGAGCGGCGTAACCGTCGCACAGGAAGGACAGAGAAAGCGCGGATCTGGGAAGTGACGGACAGAACGGTCAGGACCTGGATTGGGGAGGCGGTTGCCGCCGCTGCTGCTGACGGTGTGACGTTCTCTGTTCCGGTCACACCACATACGTTCCGCCATTCCTATGCGATGCACATGCTGTATGCCGGTATACCGCTGAAAGTTCTGCAAAGCCTGATGGGACATAAGTCCATCAGTTCAACGGAAGTCTACACGAAGGTTTTTGCGCTGGATGTGGCTGCCCGGCACCGGGTGCAGTTTGCGATGCCGGAGTCTGATGCGGTTGCGATGCTGAAACAATTATCCTGAGAATAAATGCCTTGGCCTTTATATGGAAATGTGGAACTGAGTGGATATGCTGTTTTTGTCTGTTAAACAGAGAAGCTGGCTGTTATCCACTGAGAAGCGAACGAAACAGTCGGGAAAATCTCCCATTATCGTAGAGATCCGCATTATTAATCTCAGGAGCCTGTGTAGCGTTTATAGGAAGTAGTGTTCTGTCATGATGCCTGCAAGCGGTAACGAAAACGATTTGAATATGCCTTCAGGAACAATAGAAATCTTCGTGCGGTGTTACGTTGAAGTGGAGCGGATTATGTCAGCAATGGACAGAACAACCTAATGAACACAGAACCATGATGTGGTCTGTCCTTTTACAGCCAGTAGTGCTCGCCGCAGTCGAGCGACAGGGCGAAGCCCTCGGCTGGTTGCCCTCGCCGCTGGGCTGGCGGCCGTCTATGGCCCTGCAAACGCGCCAGAAACGCCGTCGAAGCCGTGTGCGAGACACCGCGGCCGGCCGCCGGCGTTGTGGATACCTCGCGGAAAACTTGGCCCTCACTGACAGATGAGGGGCGGACGTTGACACTTGAGGGGCCGACTCACCCGGCGCGGCGTTGACAGATGAGGGGCAGGCTCGATTTCGGCCGGCGACGTGGAGCTGGCCAGCCTCGCAAATCGGCGAAAACGCCTGATTTTACGCGAGTTTCCCACAGATGATGTGGACAAGCCTGGGGATAAGTGCCCTGCGGTATTGACACTTGAGGGGCGCGACTACTGACAGATGAGGGGCGCGATCCTTGACACTTGAGGGGCAGAGTGCTGACAGATGAGGGGCGCACCTATTGACATTTGAGGGGCTGTCCACAGGCAGAAAATCCAGCATTTGCAAGGGTTTCCGCCCGTTTTTCGGCCACCGCTAACCTGTCTTTTAACCTGCTTTTAAACCAATATTTATAAACCTTGTTTTTAACCAGGGCTGCGCCCTGTGCGCGTGACCGCGCACGCCGAAGGGGGGTGCCCCCCCTTCTCGAACCCTCCCGGTCGAGTGAGCGAGGAAGCACCAGGGAACAGCACTTATATATTCTGCTTACACACGATGCCTGAAAAAACTTCCCTTGGGGTTATCCACTTATCCACGGGGATATTTTTATAATTATTTTTTTTATAGTTTTTAGATCTTCTTTTTTAGAGCGCCTTGTAGGCCTTTATCCATGCTGGTTCTAGAGAAGGTGTTGTGACAAATTGCCCTTTCAGTGTGACAAATCACCCTCAAATGACAGTCCTGTCTGTGACAAATTGCCCTTAACCCTGTGACAAATTGCCCTCAGAAGAAGCTGTTTTTTCACAAAGTTATCCCTGCTTATTGACTCTTTTTTATTTAGTGTGACAATCTAAAAACTTGTCACACTTCACATGGATCTGTCATGGCGGAAACAGCGGTTATCAATCACAAGAAACGTAAAAATAGCCCGCGAATCGTCCAGTCAAACGACCTCACTGAGGCGGCATATAGTCTCTCCCGGGATCAAAAACGTATGCTGTATCTGTTCGTTGACCAGATCAGAAAATCTGATGGCACCCTACAGGAACATGACGGTATCTGCGAGATCCATGTTGCTAAATATGCTGAAATATTCGGATTGACCTCTGCGGAAGCCAGTAAGGATATACGGCAGGCATTGAAGAGTTTCGCGGGGAAGGAAGTGGTTTTTTATCGCCCTGAAGAGGATGCCGGCGATGAAAAAGGCTATGAATCTTTTCCTTGGTTTATCAAACGTGCGCACAGTCCATCCAGAGGGCTTTACAGTGTACATATCAACCCATATCTCATTCCCTTCTTTATCGGGTTACAGAACCGGTTTACGCAGTTTCGGCTTAGTGAAACAAAAGAAATCACCAATCCGTATGCCATGCGTTTATACGAATCCCTGTGTCAGTATCGTAAGCCGGATGGCTCAGGCATCGTCTCTCTGAAAATCGACTGGATCATAGAGCGTTACCAGCTGCCTCAAAGTTACCAGCGTATGCCTGACTTCCGCCGCCGCTTCCTGCAGGTCTGTGTTAATGAGATCAACAGCAGAACTCCAATGCGCCTCTCATACATTGAGAAAAAGAAAGGCCGCCAGACGACTCATATCGTATTTTCCTTCCGCGATATCACTTCCATGACGACAGGATAGTCTGAGGGTTATCTGTCACAGATTTGAGGGTGGTTCGTCACATTTGTTCTGACCTACTGAGGGTAATTTGTCACAGTTTTGCTGTTTCCTTCAGCCTGCATGGATTTTCTCATACTTTTTGAACTGTAATTTTTAAGGAAGCCAAATTTGAGGGCAGTTTGTCACAGTTGATTTCCTTCTCTTTCCCTTCGTCATGTGACTTGATATCGGGGGTTAGTTCGTCATCATTGATGAGGGTTGATTATCACAGTTTATTACTCTGAATTGGCTATCCGCGTGTGTACCTCTACCTGGAGTTTTTCCCACGGTGGATATTTCTTCTTGCGCTGAGCGTAAGAGCTATCTGACAGAACAGTTCTTCTTTGCTTCCTCGCCAGTTCGCTCGCTATGCTCGGTTACACGGCTGCGGCGAGCGCTAGTGATAATAAGTGACTGAGGTATGTGCTCTTCTTATCTCCTTTTGTAGTGTTGCTCTTATTTTAAACAACTTTGCGGTTTTTTGATGACTTTGCGATTTTGTTGTTGCTTTGCAGTAAATTGCAAGATTTAATAAAAAAACGCAAAGCAATGATTAAAGGATGTTCAGAATGAAACTCATGGAAACACTTAACCAGTGCATAAACGCTGGTCATGAAATGACGAAGGCTATCGCCATTGCACAGTTTAATGATGACAGCCCGGAAGCGAGGAAAATAACCCGGCGCTGGAGAATAGGTGAAGCAGCGGATTTAGTTGGGGTTTCTTCTCAGGCTATCAGAGATGCCGAGAAAGCAGGGCGACTACCGCACCCGGATATGGAAATTCGAGGACGGGTTGAGCAACGTGTTGGTTATACAATTGAACAAATTAATCATATGCGTGATGTGTTTGGTACGCGATTGCGACGTGCTGAAGACGTATTTCCACCGGTGATCGGGGTTGCTGCCCATAAAGGAGGCGTTTACAAAACCTCAGTTTCTGTTCATCTTGCTCAGGATCTGGCTCTGAAGGGGCTACGTGTTTTGCTCGTGGAAGGTAACGACCCCCAGGGAACAGCCTCAATGTATCACGGATGGGTACCAGATCTTCATATTCATGCAGAAGACACTCTCCTGCCTTTCTATCTTGGGGAAAAGGACGATGTCACTTATGCAATAAAGCCCACTTGCTGGCCGGGGCTTGACATTATTCCTTCCTGTCTGGCTCTGCACCGTATTGAAACTGAGTTAATGGGCAAATTTGATGAAGGTAAACTGCCCACCGATCCACACCTGATGCTCCGACTGGCCATTGAAACTGTTGCTCATGACTATGATGTCATAGTTATTGACAGCGCGCCTAACCTGGGTATCGGCACGATTAATGTCGTATGTGCTGGGGAAAG
>JADMIO010842041.1_pt1 | contig 23327 bp, 19 predicted proteins | sample 8958161 | NCBI WGS metagenome assembly JADMIO01 (sample SAMN16585339, study PRJNA669376) | soil metagenome | isolation source: Crop rotation soil | place: USA: Cullars Rotation, Alabama | collected 2011
CTTTCCCCGCCGCGGGCTGCGCCCGGCCGCCGCCGCAGGCCGCCGCGAAGATGGCCAGGGACGCCGCCGCCACGCGGCAGGCATCGTTGATCGACATGTTCTTGATGCGCATCCGCCCTTTGCCTATAAGCCCGCCTCGCCTCGCGGTTGGGTAGCTCAGATGGTTAGAGCGGTGGATTCATAACCCACAGGTCGGCGGTTCGATCCCGCCCCCAACCACCAGGCTCCTTCCCTCGTATCCTATGGCTTTGAGCAGGCCGCGATCATCGCGTCCACGGTCTCGTTGACCGTGGCCACCGGGATGGAGAATTCATCGCTGCCATAGCCCGTCCAGGGCACGACCGTGTCGAAGGCGAGGTCTCGCAGGCCCTCGAAGCTTTTCAGCATCTTCTTGCGGCTGAGGTTACCCGGCCGCCAGCCGCCGCCGGAGCGATAGATGAAGTCCGCGGTGAACAGGATCCGCCGCCCCTCCACCTCCGCCAGGGTGGAGAACTGACCGGCCGTGTGGCCCGGTGTTGGGATCAGCTCCACATCACTTTCTATCGTCAGCCGCTCGAACGGCAGCGCATGGTCGATGCGCACCTGGTTGGTCCGATGGCCCATCGCGTCGGCCTCAATGGCGCTGCAATAGACTGCGGCCCCGAACCTCTCGGCAATCTGATTGGTGGGCGGGCCGCCCAGGTGCCGGTCGCTGATCACAACCGCTTTGACCCCGCCGGCCGCCTCCATCGCCGGGAAGGCTTCCGAGATCGAAGTGTTGCGCGAAGCGTCCAGCACCAGGTTTCCCCTCGCCCGACGAACGAAGTGCGAGTAGCCAAAGCCCTTGCCGCCATTCTGTTCGATCACGAACACGCCGGGCAGTATTTCGCGCATGTCGCACCTCCCTGACGCGCCAGACCGTTATCTCGCGGGGGGCGCGTCTCGGCCTGTCAAGCTTGGGCCTCTGGCGTCAGCCGACGGCGCGGGGCTTTGCAGCTTGCCTTGCCAAGACGGCGGGCGCGGTCTCCTTCATCAGCAGCCCGGCGATCAGCCCGATCACGCAGGCGCCGATCATGTAGTAGGCCGGGGCCAGCGGGTTGCCGGTCTCGTGGATGATCCAGAGGATGATCGGCTGGGTGGACCCCCCGAAGATCGCCACCGAGAACGAATAGATGATCGAGACCCCGGCGCCGCGGATGTCCTTGCGCAGGCTCTCGGTGATGGCGACCAGGGCCGCGGCGCTGGCGAAGTTCAGCAGGCAGGAAAGCACGAAGGCCCCGCCCAGCAGGGCGACGGCGCTGTGCTCGCTCACCATGAACTGGAAGATCGGCAGGGCGGCGAAAATCAGGAAGAGGCGCGGCCAGATCATCAGCGGCTTGCGGCCGATACGGTCCGAGAGCGCCCCGGAGGCGAGGGCGCAAAGCAGGGTCGCCGTCCCCGCGAACAATGGCGAGGCGACCGAGACGGCGGTCGGCATGTGCAGGGTGGTGATGGCATAGGTGGTGAGGAAGTTCAGCACATAGGTCGGGATGGTCCCCGAGAGGATCAGCATCAGGCCAAGGACGACGATCCGCCAATGGCCGGCGAGGCCCTGCAAGGAGCTGAGCACATGGCCCGTCACCGTCTCATGGCGCGCGCCAAGGGCTTCCTCGCCATGATGCAGCGTCTCCGGCAGCCCCCGGCGGATGATGAGGCCGAACGGCAGGGTCAGGGCGCCGATGGCGAAGGCGATCCGCCAGGCCCAGGCGTCCACCGCCTGTTGTCCCAGGCCCGCCACCAGGGCGATGCCCACCAGGCCGCCCGCGATGTTGGCCACGCCTTGGCTGGCGCCTTGCCAGGCCGAGTAGTAGCCGCGGTGCTGCGTCGGCGAGGCCTCCACCAGGAAGGCCGTCGTCGGCCCCACCTCGCCGCCGAGGGCGAAGCCCTGGCAGAGACGCCAGACCACCACGAGCAGCGGGGCTGCCACGCCGATGGACGCGTAGTTCGGCGTCACGGCGAGCCCCAGGATGGCGAACCCCATCAGCCCCAGGGTGAACAGCATGGCCGGCCGGCGGCCCACCCGGTCAGCGAAGAGGCCGATCACCACCGCCCCGATCGGCCGCATGATGAACCCGACGCCGAAGGTGATCAGGGTCGCCATCAGAGACAGGAACTCTGACCCAACCTCCGGGAAGAAGGCGTGGCTGATCTGGACCGCGAAGAAGGCGTAGATCAGGAAGTCGTAGAACTCGATGGCGTTGCCCATCACGGCGGCCGCCACCTGCCGGGCGGTGATGCGCTGAGGTGTCGCCGGCAGGGCCGGCTGGATCTCCGCGTCCGTCATTCACGCTCCCCCGAGCCACGAAACAGCGGGCCAGTAGGGGTGAGTTTCCGGCGGTCCGCAAGCGGCCCCGGCTAGAGACGGTGGCGGGCGCCCAACTTCAGATCGGTGACGCCGCCGCGGCGGATCAAAACGTCGCCGTCGCTGAGCGTCGTCAGCGGCAGCTCCCGCTCCCGGTACCAACCCGCACAGGCGTCGGCGGCCTCGGACTCGCCGTGCTGCGAGCGATAGTGCGGCACAATATGGCTGTCGATGAGGCCAAGCCCGGCCCACTCCACCTCCGCCGGATACCCCTCGGCCAGCACGTCCGCCGGATCCATCGCCTCGATCCCCGCCAGGGAGGGGCCGCACACCACCGCGCCGGCGCTGTCGCCGCCGTACGCCAGGGCGTCCTCCGCCAGGCGTCGCCGGATCAGGTCATCGAACCCCGACTGCTTCATCGCCCTTCGCAACAGGAAGGCGTTGCCCCCGGTCACCCAGACAAGGCTCACCCCCTCCAGCGCCGCCGCAACGCCGTCCCGACGTCCGAAATGATGGCGGAGATCGAGGGGCGCCGCCTCCAGTCCGAGGTCGGCGAAGGCGCGAGGCAGGCTGTAAACCGTCCGCGCATAGTGGTCGCGTGCGCTCGTCGGCAGGAAATCCAACGCGTTCGAGATCACCGCCACGCGCGCGCCGGCGCCGCCGGCCATGGCCACCAGGTCGGCCGCGAACTCGCCGAAGCGGTAGGAGGAGAGATAGAGGCGCATGACCCGCGCCTTATAAAGCTTAGGCCGCGGCGGCGCCCAGGTTGGACCCGGTATCGCCGGCGAGCGCCGCTTCCAGCGCTTCGAGCAACTTTTCCGGTTTGATCGGCTTTTCCACCACCGCCCGCATGCCGGCGCTGAGGTATTCGCGCACCTCGTCCGGGTCGGCATTAGCGGTCAGGGCGATGATCGGCACGGCGCCGGCGGGGCCGTCCATGCGGCGAATTTCGCGGGTGGCCGAAACGCCGTCCATCCGCGGCATCTTGATGTCCATCAGGATCAGGTCGAACCGGCCGTCGCGGGCGGCGTCCACCGCCTCGACGCCATCGGTGACGCTCTCGGTGGAGCAGTCGAACATTTCGCACAGCGCCTCGACCACCATGCGGTTGGTCGCGTTGTCGTCCACCACCAGGATGTGGGCGCTGCGGCCGGTCGCGGCTTCCGGCTCAGCCGGCGCCTCCACGGCTTCCTTGGCCACGTAGGTGAAGGTGATGGTGGCCCCGGCTCCGATATTGGGCTCGGCCGCGATCGATCCGCCCAGGGCCTGAAGCTGCATGCCGGCCAGCACCAGACCGAGGTGCACACCCAGCGTTCCCGGCTCCGGATGCACGCCGTGCGGCTGGAAGAGGCCGCGCAGGTACTGCGGCGCGTGCGACGAGGCGTTATCGCGCACGCTGCCTTCAATCAGGATATCGGCGTCGGACCGGCGGGTCTTCACCGAGGCCTCGATCACGCCCGAGCGCACATGCGTCAGGGCATGGCCGATCAGCGAGTCGAACACCTGGTGGAACCAGGCCGCGTCCAGGTTCGCGGCGCAATCCGGGTCGCCGTCATAGGCGCAGAGCAGGGTCACGTCGCAGGCCACCGCGCGGGCGCGCCAGCGCGCCTCCACCTCGTCCATCAGTTCCTGCACCCGCCGCGGCGCCGGCTCGTGCTTGGCCTGGCCGAGCAGGGTGCGCTGTAGCTGGGCTGACGTTTCCAGCAGGGTGATCACGGACTGGGCGCCGTCATCGATGGTGGCCAGGTGCGCTTCGGCGTCTTCCGGCAGGCGCATGCGGCGCAGGCGCTCGGCGGCGTGGCGGGCGCTTTGCACCGGTCCGATCACCTCGTCGGCGATGCGTTCCAGGAAGGCGGCTTCTTCGGTCTTGCTGCGCTGCTGTTCGTTGCGCTGGCCGAGCAGGCTGACGGCGGTGCCGACCCCCACGTAGCGGCCCTGTTCCACGGCGATGAAGCCGCACAGCAGTGCGCCCGCGCGCTCGGCCATCACCTGTTCGAGGAAGCTGCTGGCCGCCATGGAGGCCTCGGCGATCAGCGGATCGGGGTCCAGCACGTGGCGCACGGCCAGGTGCGCGGTCTGGGGCTGCTCCATGCGCGCCAGGAAGACTTCGCGAGACAGCAAACCAACGGGCGTCGCGCCCTCCACAACGGCCAAAGCCATGGCGTCCGGCTCACGGATGAACCGGTCCAGGGCCTCCGCGCACGAGGCGTTGGCGTCGAGGGGCGTACGTCGATCGATCAGCTGGTCGAGCGTTTGCATGGATTCCCAAAGGGGACGGACGTCACTAATTCAGCGTCCACCATGCCAGCGTGCGCTTGCCAGCAGGTTAATCCATACCGCGTATTCGGTAAGCCGCCGGCGGCCACCACCGCGCCGGCCTGAAATCTCGCAAACCGTTGTTCTGCAAGGCGCTCGTCCGCCACCGGCGAGGCGGGCTCACCGGTGGCGAAAACGCTCGTCTGGCCTATTGCCAGCGGTAGTGGATTTCGATCCCGAACAGCCTGGGCGCGGTCAGCACGTAGGACGGCACCGGACCGGTCGACAGCGGGATGCCGCCCCCCGCCGCTTCGTAGCCGATCGTGTCGAACACGTTCTTCACGTAGAGGATCACCTCGTAGCGGTCGTTGTGATCGCGCCACGTCGCCCGCAGGTCCACCTGGTCCCAGGAGGGGGAGTTGTTCGACGGGGTGTTGAAGATCGACGAGAAGCTCTCGTCCTTCCACACGTAGCTGACCGACCCGATCAGGTCGCCGCCGCCCAGGTCCCAGGTGTAGTTCACGTTGACGGCGAACTTGTTCTCCGGCGCCTGAGGCAGTTGGGAGCCCCGTACGCTCTGCGCCCCGCCGCCGCCGGCGACCGGGTGGGAGTTCGGACCCGTCGCGGTCGGATCGTTGGCGTCCACCAGACAGGCGGAACCCGGTTGCACGACGCCGCCCGTGATCACGCAGTCGCTGCGGATTTCGGTGTGGTTGTAGGAGTAGGTGCCCGTCACCTGCATGTGCGGGATCGGGCTCCACACCACGCCCAGTTCGAAGCCATCCGACACGGCGCGCGGGATGTTGAAGAACTGCGTCTGGATGGTGCCGGTGATGTTCACCCCGATCGGAATCTGGGCGTTCTGGTAGTCGTAGTAGAAGATCGCCGACTGCAGTTGCAGGATGTTGCGGTAGCTCCACTTCAACCCGATTTCGTAGGCGTCCACGTGCTCCGGCTGGGTCTGCGGGAAGGGTGAAATGGCCCCGGCGTTGAAGCCGCCCGCCTTGTAGCCGCGGCTGTAGCGGAAATAGACGAGGGTATCCTCGTTCGGGGTCCACTCCGCCCCGGCGGTGCCGGTGACGGCGGAGAAGTCCGCGGACAGGCGCCGGGTCCAGCGGCCGTCGGGTCCTTGGGTCGGCGTCGAGACCACGCCTGGGGCGGAGCCGGGCCCGCCACCGATGACGAAGGGCGTGAAGTCCGCCGCCGGCATCAGGTTGCCCAGGTCGCGCGGATCGCCCACCAGGCTGTTGAACAGGATCAGCCGGTAGAACTCATCGCCCACCTTGTGATCCTCGGTGTAGCGCAGGCCGGCGGTGAACTTGAACTGTTCAGTCGCCTGCCAGTCCAACTGGCCGTAGATCGCCTGGCTGCGGGTCTGCATCGCATATTCGGCGTCGTACATGTGGAAGTTCGGGTTGCCGATGTTCGCCCCGACGAACACGAGGGGCGCGGCCACCTGCAGCTGACGCGAGTCCGAGCTGATCGACGTCGGCTGGTCGTAATGTTCGTCGAAGTAGAAGGCCCCGACGATAAACTGCAGCGGTCCTTCATAGGTCGAGGACAGCAGGATCTCGTGGGAAATCCAGCGGTTGTTTTCCTCGTAGTTGAAGATCTCGCTCGGGAAAACTTCGAGGGGCTGGCAGGCCGCGGCCAGAACCGTGACACAGGTCGAGACCGGATTGACGGGGATCAGATAGCGGGTGACCGCCGTGTTATCCCACTCGCCGTTCAGGTTGTAGTCGTAGCTGGTGTAGCCGGACACGATGCGCAGATCGACGCCGGGCCAGTGCACGGTGATGTGGCTGTTGATTGAGTAGGTGTCGACCAGATCGATATCCAGCCGCGTATTGTGCGCGAAGTTGCGGATATTGGTCAGGGCCGGGTTGTCGGTGATCCCGTTCAGGCCCTGAACCGAGCCGGGCACGGGGCCCGACGGACCGGTCGCGAAACCGAAGCCGGGATTGAAGGCAAGACCGAGGGCGGGCGAATCCAGGGCCCTGTCATAGTGGCCGAGCGTCGGCACGCCCAGCAGCGAACCGGGGCCACCGGCGTCATTGCGCCAGCCCTGCGTGAAGGCCTTCAGCCACCACTGGACGTGCTCACCAAGGTCGAGCTCGAGCTGACCTTCTACGTACCACTCGTGCTTCACACCCCCTTCGTCGGGCATCCCGGGCACGATGTTGTGGAAGTATCCGCCCGTCTGTTCTGTGTCGTACGCCGCCAGTCGCACGCGCAGGAAATCGGTGACCGGCCCCGAGACCGCCGCTTCATAGAGCTGGTAGCCATAGTTGCCGAAGGTGCCGCGGACCTCGGCGTACCAGTCGTGCGTCGGGCGCCGCGAAATGATGTTGATGGCGCCGCCGATGGCGTTGCGCCCGTAGAGGGTGCCCTGCGGGCCCCGTAGCACTTCCACCCGGTCGATGAACAGGGTCCCCCGACCCGCCTCGGTGGTCGATGTGGTGAAGAAGTCGTCCGAATAAACCGCCACGGCCGAGTCGGCGGCCAGGATGTTGGTCAGGCGGCCCAGACCCCGCATGTTCGTGCGGTCCAGCTGGGTCGAATAGGTCAGACCGGGCGTGAAGTTGGTCATGTCCTGGATGGTGTTGATGCCCTGGATGTCGCGCTGTTCGCCGGTGAAGGCGCTGATCGCGACGGGCACGTCCTGCAGGTTCACCTCGCGCCGTTCGGCGGTGACCACGGTTTCCGTCATCATGACGGCCTGATTGTCGGCGGTATCGGCGAGCGCCGGGGCGGCAATCGCCCCGACAGCGAGTGCGGATGCGCCAACGAGCAACGCGCTCCGCAAGTGCGAAGTGTGAGACATAGCGAGACCTCCCTTGAGACCGGGGCCCCTGGCGCCCCGATCCCTCTGCCGCCGCGCTGTTCTCTCTTTTCGCCCGCTTGGGTGCGCGGCTACCCCTCTCGGGACTGAGGGGAGGGTTGCAACCGTGACCTGATCAAGTCAATTCGGCAGCGATGGTTATCGTTGATTACTTGATCTGTTTACCCTAAATGGGGTCTGTTTTCGCCGGCCCAGGTTTCGAATGGATACTTTACGCTAGGGCGCAAATGCTTTGGTAATTCGTAAAACCGGTATGATTACAGAGCCTGCCGCTAGGTCAATTTTGGTGACAACGTCTGACATGTCAGCGTCGACACGAAGCCGTTCCCCGACTGCTTGTCACGACCGGCCTCAACGTCCTGTTGGGATGTCCTTGAACGCCACGTCCTTATCCAGGCGCACATCCTGCGGCAGTCCCAGCACCCGCTCGGCGATGATGTTGCGCAGGATCTCGTCCGTGCCGCCGGCGATGCGCATGCCGGGCGCGCTCATCAGGATCGACTGGAACATGGCGTGCAGCGGCGCCACTTCCGGATCGCGGATGATGCCGAACTGGTCCTCCAGGTCCATGGCGGTGTTGGCCACGTCCTGCATAAGCGCAGCGGACACCACCTTGCCGACGGAGGCCTCCGGCCCCGGCGTCTGGCCTCGGGAGAGGGCGGTCTGGGTGCGCAGGCGCGTGTACTTCAGGCCCTCGGCCTGCACATACCAGTCAGCGATCTTTTCGCGCAGGGCCGCGTCCTTGATGCCCTGGCCGGTCAGGGTGGCGATCCCCTGGGCCAGCTCCATCACCGTGGTGTGGTAGGCCGTCGCCCCGCCGATGGCGTTGCGCTCGTTCATCAGGGTCACCAGGCTGACGCGCCAGCCGTCATTCACCGCACCCACCCGCTGCGAGTCCTTAACCCGCAGATCGGTGAAGTAGACTTCATTGAAGCCGGAGCCGCCGCTCATCTGGTGGATCGGCCGCACCTCAATGGCCGGGTCCTTCATGTCCACCCAGAACATGGTCAGGCCCTTGTGCTTGGGCACGTCAGGGTCCGTCCGCGTGATCACGATGCCGAAGTCGGAGAACTGGGCGCCGGAGGTCCAAACCTTCTGGCCGTTGATGATCCAGTCGCCGGATCCGTCGTTCGCCCGCACCGCCCGCGTCCGCGAGCCCGCCACGTCAGAGCCGCCGGCCGGTTCGGAGAACAGCTGGCACCAGATCTCCTCACCGCGAAGGGCGGGCTTCACGAACCGCTGCTTGTCGGCCTCGTTGCCGCTGGTCATCACGGTCGGCACGCACATGCCAAGGCCGATCTGGAACGGGTTGCCGGGGTTGGGGAAGTTGGCCTCTTCCTGGGCGAACACTTGGGCCTGCCAGGACGTGCCGCCGGGCCCACCCCACTCCTTTGGCCAGGTGATGCAGGCATAGCCCGCGTCGGCCTTCTTGGCCTGCCAGGCTTTGGCAGGCGCCAGCGGCCCGCCTTCCAGCATGTCGCCGCCGCCGCCCTGCTTGGGCGCGTTGGCCTGCAGCCAGGCGCGAGCCTTGGCGCGGTATTCGGCTTCTTCGGGCGTGTCGTTGAAATCCATGATCCTCGTGTCCCGCCTCTAAGCCGCGTTGCGCCGTTCGAGCTGAGCCACCAGCCGCTCTTTCCACTGCTTCGATCCGCCGGCCACGAGGCCGAGCTGTTGAGCCCTGCGGTAGAAGAGGTGGCAGTCCATTTCCCAGGTAAACCCGATGCCGCCGTGGGTCTGCAGGTTCTCCTTGGCCGCGTACCAGGACGCCTCGTTGGCCGAGACCCGCGCTGCGGCCGCCGCCACCGGCAGCTCCGCCGCGCCGTCCTCGATCGCCCAGGCGCCGTAGTAGGCGTTCGACCGGGCCAGCTCGGTCTTCACATACATGTCCGCCAGCTTGTGCTTGATCGCCTGGTACGACCCGATCGGGCGGCCGAAGGCGTAGCGGTTCAGGGCGTAATCCTTGGCCATCTCCAGCGCCCGGTCCGCGCCGCCCACCTGCTCGAAGGCCAGCAGCACGGCCGCCCGGTTGAGCACCTGCTCATAGGTGTCGAACCCTTCGCCCGCGCCGCCGATCCGCTCGGCCGCCGCGCCCTTGAAGCTCAGCTGGGCGACACCGCGGGTGGGATCGATGGTGTTCAGCGTCTTGCGGGTGACGCCCGCCGCCGACAGGTCGACGAGGTAGAGGCCCGTCCGTCCACCTTCCTTGGCCAGCACCAGGGCGTGGGTCGCGCAGTCGCCGTCGGTGACGGGGACCTTCTCGCCGGTCAGCTTGCCGTCGCTGACGCTCGCCTTGATGGACGCTTCGGTCACCGCGCCCGGCCCTTCGGCGCTGGCCAGACAGCCGATCAGCTCGCCCGAGGCCACCTTGGCCAGCAGCGTCGCCTTCTGCGTCTCGCTGCCCGCGATCTGCACCGCCTCGGCGAAGAAGTAGACCGTGGAGGCGAACGGGATCGGCGAGAGGGCCCGGCCCAGCTCCTCGGCGATGACGCACAGCTCCATGTGACCAAGGCCAAGGCCGCCGTAAGCTTCCGGGACCGCCGTTCCCAACCATCCCTGCTCGGCCACCGCCTTCCAGAGGTCCGCGTCATAAGACTTGGACGCGTCGTCCAGCACTCCCCGCACTACCTTGATCGGGCAACGCGCCTCCAGGAACCGGCGGGCCTCGCTCTTCAGGAACTTCTGGTCTTCGGAAAAGTCGAAATTCATTCGCCGCCTCGCCTCGCGCGGGCCTCTTCAGGGGCCGCTCTGGCGGCACCATACGCAGCTTTCGGGCGCGCGGAAGATTGACTTGGCGTCACCGGCGGCTGGGCCGTTTTTGGGTGTCAACGCCCCGGACTTGCTCTAATGCGCAGCTGTCCCATCAGCCGCGAGAGACCCCCATGAAGCGCGCCGCCATCGTGTCCCCCATCCGCACGGCGGTGGGCAAGTTCCAGGGCGCCCTGGCCAGCATGACCGCCGCCGAGCTCGGCGCGGTGATCCTCAAGGAACTGGTGGAGCGCACCAAGATCGACCCGGAGAAGATCGACGATGTGATCTTCGCCCAGGGCTACGGCAATGGCGAAGCGCCCTGCATCGCCCGCTACAGCGCCATGGCCGCCGGCCTGCCGATCAGCGTGCCCGGCTACCAGCTGGACCGCCGCTGCGGCTCGGGCCTGCAGGCGGTGATTGACGCGGCGATGATGGTGCAGACGGGCGCGGCCGACATCGTCGTCGCCGGCGGCGTCGAGAGCATGAGTAACGTCGAATACTACACCACCGACATGCGCAACGGTGCGCGGATGGGCTCGGTGACCATGCATGACCGCCTGCTGCGCGGCCGGGTGATGAGCCAGCCGATCGAGCGCTTCGGAGTCATCAGCGGCATGATCGAAACCGCCGACAACCTGGCCCGCGACTACCAGATCAGCCGCGAGGAGTGCGACGAGTACGCCGCCATGAGCCACCAGCGCGCCGCGGCCGCCTGGGCCGCCGGCAAGTTCGACGACGAGCTGGTGAAGGTGCCGGTGCCGCAGAAGAAGGGCGACCCGATCATCTTCGCCCAGGACGAGGGCGTGCGCGCCGACGCGACGGCGGAGAGCCTCTCCAAGCTGCGCGCGATCGAGAAGGACGGCGTGGTCACCGCCGGCAACGCCAGTCAGCAGAACGACGCGGCCGCCGCCTGCTTGGTTGTGAGCGAGGACAAGCTGGCCGAGCTGAACCTGGACCCGATGGGCTGGTTCGTCAGCTGGGCGGCCGCGGGCTGCGAGCCCTCACGCATGGGCATCGGACCGGTGCCGGCGGTGGAGCGCCTCTTTACCCGCACCGGCATGAGCTGGGACGACATCGATCTGGTGGAGCTGAACGAAGCCTTCGCCCCGCAGGTGCTGGCCGTCCTGCGCGGCTGGGGCTGGGATGAGCGCGACCGGCTGAACGTCAACGGCTCGGGCATCTCGCTGGGCCACCCGATCGGCGCCACGGGCGGGCGCATCCTCGCCAACCTGCTGCGCGAACTGCAACGCCGCGACGGCCGCTACGGCCTTGAAACCATGTGCATCGGCGGCGGCCAAGGCATCGCGGCAGTGTTCGAACGCGCCTGATCCGCCTGGGCCCACCCCTCTTCCAGGGCGCGGCGGATACCCGCCCGCCCACGGACGCGAGCAGATGTAGGGTGAGGTGCTACCGCAGCTCCAGCCCCTCCATGTCCCCCTGCTCGCGCCACTGCGCCATCAGCCGGTTGAAGGCGTTGATGCCTGGCGCGTAGCCGCCGGCGCCCAGCCCCGCGCTGTCTCCGACGTGACCCTCATTGTTGTAGTAGCCGGGGGTGCAGGACTGGAGGAACCGCGTGGCCATCACCGCCATGCTGCGGATGGTGTCCACCCAGGCGGTCTCGGCCTCCTTGGTCGGCTGCGAATAGCGCGCGCCGCGCTCCTGCACCTGGCGGATGATCCAGCTGACATGCTGGGCCTGATCGTCCAGCACCGAGGTCAGGTTCACCGAGCCCCCGTTCTGCGACTGGCCGAGGATGAAGCAGTTGGGGAACCCGTGGCTGGAGAAGCCGTGGAAGGTCTTCATCCCATCCGACCAGTAGTCGCTGAGGGTTTGCCCGTTCTGGCCGACCAGGTCGTAGCCCGCCCGCCGCGTCCAGGCCGTGCCCACCTCGAAACCGGTGGCGAAGATGATGCAGTCCACCGGGTACTCCACGCCGCCGGCGACGATGCCGGTTTTGGTGATCCGCTCCACGCCCTGGCTGTCCGACGTGTCCACCAGGGTAACGTTCGGGCGGTTGAAGGTAGGCAGGTAGTCGTCGTTGAACGTCGGCCGCTTGCAGAACTGGCGGTACCAGGGCTTCAGCGCCTCGGCGATCTCAGGGTTGCTCACCAGGCTGTCCACCCGCGCGCGGATGCCGTTCATCTTCTCGAAGTCGGCGATCTCGAGCATCATCGCCGCGTCCCGGCGTGAGGCGTTCGGACCCGCCCGGTTCTTCGCGGCCCGGCTTAGATTGCGGAAGATGTCGGTCCAGCCGTCGTTGACCAGGTCTTCCTCGACCGGGACCCCGATCACCATGTTGTTGAAATTCTCGCGCCGCGCCTTCTGCCAGCCGGGCTGCAGCGAGGCCGCCCATTCCGCATCCGTCGGCTTGTTGCCGCGCACGTCCACCGATGAGGGGGTGCGCTGGAAGACGTAGAGGTGCTTGGCCGATGCGCCCACGTGCGGGACGGACTGGATGGCCGTCGCCCCCGTGCCGATGATCGCCACCCGCTTGTCGGCCAGCTTAGTCAGGCCCCCGGCGTGGCTGCCGCCGGTGTAGCCGTAGTCCCAACGGCTGGTGTGGAAGGTGTGGCCCTCGAAATCGGTGATGCCGGGAATGGCCGGCAGCTTCGGGCGGTTCAGCGGCCCGGTCGCCATGACCACGAACCGGGCCCGCATCTTGTCGTTTCGGTCGGTAGAGACGATCCAGCGCGCGGCCTCTTCGTCCCAGCGCAGCTCCGTGACCTTGGTCTGGAAGCAGGCGTTTTCGTAGAGGTTGTAGTGCTTGGCGATACGCTGGGAGTGCTCGTAGATCTCCGGCGCGAAGGAGTACTTCTCCTTCGGCATGTAGCCGAGTTCCTCCACCAGCGGCAGGTAACAGTAGCTCTCAATGTCGCACTGGGCGCCCGGATAGCGGTTCCAGTACCAGGTGCCGCCGAAGTCCCCGCCGGCTTCGATCACCCGGATGTCCTTGATCCCCGCCTCGCGCGCCCGGGCCCCCATCAAAAGGCCGCCGAACCCGCCGCCGATGATCACCAGGCCCACATCGTCCGTCAGCGGCTCACGGGTGAATCCCGGCTCGACATAATGGTCGTCCACGAAATGGCGGAACCGGCCTTCCACCTCGATGTACTGCGCGTTGCCGTCGGCGCGCACGCGCTTGTCCCGTTCGGCCTGGTACTTCGCCCGCAGGGCTTCCGGATCGAAGTCCAGAACAGTCTCGTCCGTTTCCATGTCGGATCCTCCCGGCGGTCTTCGCCCGCTTATCCGTGGAAGTAGACGAGGCCGCCCTTGCGGCAGGCAAGCGTCTTCCGCGCGCTTGCCGGTTGACTGACCATCAATAACTTTGAGGCATCTTGCCGCCTCTATCGAGCTTCACAGGGCAGGGGCGCAGGCGTGGCCAAGGCGGTCTTCCAGCGGAATCAAAAGGTTTGGGTCGAGAGCGTCGGGGCCTGGGCGGTCATCGAGCGCGTGGTCCCCATCTGGGCGCGGGGGTTCGAGGAGCCCGTGCGCGTCACCTACGACGTGGGACTCGGCCGCGAATTCCTGGCCCATGAGCTGAAGCCCGAAGACAAGGGTGTCGACGAGGCCGCCGGCCAGCTGAACTGGCGGCTCCTGCGCGCCCGCAACAAGTGGCAGCTGATCGAAGACTGCGGCCACCATCCCTATCCCGGCACCTTCCCGGTGGTGGTTACCGACGGCACCGACTGGGGCGGCTGGCGCGTGCCTGGCGCCGAGTATGACCGTGACCCGCGCAAGATCGAGTTCCAGGCCCGCATGATCGCTTCCGCGCCGGCCTACCGCGAGCTCGCCCGCGCCCTGATGGACCTGGTGGCCGAGTCCCCCGAGGACGCCCCCGCACCGGTGCGCGAACTGGCCGAAGCTGCCCGAACGCTCGAGCGCTATCTCCAGGAGGTGCCCGTGGCGGGCGATCCGCCCCCGGCCCAGGCTGTCGCCACCACTGCGGCCTGAGGCCTGGCTCCGCTGGCGTCGGGACCGGCCCGGCGCTAGAGGGTGGGGATGCGTACAGAGACCCCCCAGCCCATCCGGCTCACCGACTATCAGCCTCCCGGTTTCCTGATCGACGAGGTCTTTCTCGACTTCAACCTGGAACCCGGCGCGACCCGGGTGAAGGCGAAGCTGAAGGCGCGCCGCAACGGCGAGCACACCCAGGCCCTGCAGTTGAACGGCGAGCGACTGAAGCTGATCTCCGTAGCGGTGGACGGCCGCGTCATCTCCGACAACGAGCGTCAGGTCGACGCCGAGTTCCTGACCATCCCGGACGTGCCGGACACCTTCACCCTCGAAACCGAGGTAGAGATCGACCCGGACGCCAATCGCGCCCTAGAGGGCCTCTACACCTCCGCCGGCCGCTTCTGCACCCAGTGTGAGGCGGAGGGCTTCCGGAAGATCACCTACTGGCCCGACCGGCCGGACGTGCTGGCCAAGTTCACCGTCCGCATCGAGGCCGACGCCAAGTACCAGCATCTGCTCTCCAACGGGAACCTGCTGGAAAGCGGCCCCCTGCCGGGCGGCCGCCACTTCGCCCTCTGGAACGACCCGTTCCCGAAGCCCAGCTACCTCTTCGCCCTCGTTGGCGGCGAACTGGACATGCTGGAAGACAAGCTCGTCACCATGAGCGGCCGGGAAGTCACCCTCCGCATCTTCGTCGACCCCGGCATGACCGGCCGCGCGACCTACGCGATGGACGCGCTGAAGCGCTCGATGAAGTGGGACGAGGAGGCCTGGGGCCGCGAGTACGACCTCGACCTCTTCATGATCGTCGCCGTGCGCGACTTCAATTTCGGGGCGATGGAGAACAAGGGGCTGAACATCTTCAACTCCTCTCTGCTCCTCGCCGACCCCGCCACCGCCACCGACCTGGACTATGAGCGCATCGAGGGCGTGATCGCCCACGAGTACTTCCACAACTGGACCGGCGACCGCATCACCTGCCGTGACTGGTTCCAGCTCTGCCTGAAGGAGGGTCTCACCGTCTTCCGCGACCAGAGCTTCTCCGCCGACCAGCGGGGCGCCGCGGTTTCGCGGATCAAGGACGTGAAGACCCTGAGGGCGCGCCAGTTCACCGAGGACGCGGGGCCGCTCGCCCACCCGGTGCGCCCCAACGCCTACATGAAGATCGACAACTTCTACACGGCGACCATCTACGAGAAGGGCGCGGAGGTGATCCGCATGCTGAAGGCGATCCTGGGGCCGGAGATGTTCCGCACCGGGATGGACCTCTACTTCGACCGGTGGGACGGCCACGCCACTACGGTCGAGGCTTTCATCGCCTGCTTCGCCGAGGTCTCCGGCAAGAACCTCGATCATTTCTTCAGCTGGTATGAGCAGGCCGGCACCCCCCGCGTCTCCCTAGCCAGCGATTACAACGCCGGCGCCGGCACGCTTGAGCTGACCCTCGAGCAGGAAACCCGGCCGACGCCCGGCCAGCCCACTAAGAAGCCCCTGCCGATCCCCCTCGCCATCGGCCTGCTGGACGACGACGGCGAAGAGATTCGACCCACCGAGATCATCGTCCTCGACGACGCCAGGCGCATCGTCACCCTGGAGGGCGTCACCCGCGCCCCCGTGGTCTCCGCCCTGCGCGGCTTCTCCGCGCCGGTGATCCTCACAACGGACGCCCCGGCCCGCGACAACTACGTGCTGCTGGCCGCCGACAGCGACCTCTTCAACCGCTGGGAAGCCGGCCAGACGCTGGCCCGCGACCTCATCCTTTCCCGCGCCGCCGGCCGTCCCGACGAGGTGGGAGAGGAGCGCTTCGCCGACGCCATGGGCAAGGCCCTGGCCGACGATGACGCCGAACCCGCCTTCAAGGCCCTGCTGCTCACCCTCCCGTCGGAGAACGACCTCGCCGTCTACCGGCAGCCGGCGGACCCGGCGGCCATCCACGCCGCCCGCGAGGCCCTGCGCCGCCGCATGGCCCTGCACCTCGGCGATGACCTGCGCCGTCTGCACGGCGCCTTGCAGGAGGCCGGGGAGTTTTCCCCCAGCGCCGAGGCCGCCGGCCGCCGGGCCCTGCGCAACGCCGGGCTGGAGCTGCTGGCCGCGGACCTGCGCTCCGACAACATCGCCCGGGCCGTTGGCCACTTCGAAGCGGCCGGCAACATGACCGACTCCATCGGCGGCCTTTCGGCCCTGCTGCTGATCGGCGGAGATCCGCTGGAGAAGGCGCTGAAGGCCTTCTACGACAAGTGGCGCGATGAGCCGCTGGTGATCGACAAGTGGTTCCAGATCCAGGCGCGCGACCCTTCGCCCGGGGCTATCGGCCGGGTGCTGGGACTGACCGTCCACCCCGCCTTCGACGCCAAGAACCCCAACCGCTTCCGCGCCCTGGTCTCGGCCTTCGCCGCCAACAACCCGGCCCGCTTCCACGATCCGTCCGGCGCCGGCTACCGCTTCGTCGCCGACCAGATCCTGATGGTGGACGCCTTCAATCCGATGACCGCGGCCCGCCTCGTCGAACCCCTCGGCGGCTGGCAGCGCTACACCCCGGAGCTGGGCGCCCTGATGCGCGCCGAACTGGAGCGTTTGGCCACAGCCGAAGGCCTTTCCAAGAATGTGATAGAGTTGGTCACGAAGGCCGTGGCGTAGAGAATCGCCCAGGGCCGCGGAGATCGTGGGCGTTTGAGCGTTTCGCTGGAAAAGGTGCGGTTTCTGATCGTGGACGACAACGTCCACATGCTGAACATCGTCAAGACCATCCTGCGGGGGTTCGGGGCGATCCGGGTGTTCGAGGCGAAGGATCCGTCCGAGGCCATGCACCGGCTGCGCAACGACAGCATCGACATCGTCATCCTGGACTATGTGATGGGCGAGGATGACGGCGTCGCCTTCCTGCGCCGCGTGCGCAACGACAAGGAGAGCCCCAACCCCTACGTGCCGGTGATCATGCTGACCGCCCACTCCGAAAAGGGACGTGTGGAGGCGGCCAGGGACGCGGGCGCCACGGAGTTCTGCGCCAAGCCCGTCACCGCTGCCGAAATGCTGAAAAAGGTGGCCGCGGTTATCGACTATCCGCGGCCCTTCGTCCGCAGCGACACCTATTTCGGCCCCGACCGGCGCCGTCACAGCGACCCCCAATGGAAGGGTGAGGAGCGGCGCAAGGACAGGATGCCGGCAGCCAGCAGCGCCGAGGCTGAGTCCGGCGGGGAACAGCCCACCTGAAATATCGTCGCGGGGTGCGGGCGGGCCGTGACGGCGAGTCCGGGCTCACCTATGATTCTGCCCAGGGGTTGAATCGGATCAGGGTGGGAGCTGTCGTTTCTTGGCCATGGGCGGGAAGCAAGAGCGCACGGCGGAACGGGGCCGTAGCGCCCCTGGCGGTTTTCGCCGCCGCACCGACCGGGCGGAAACCGCGCCCAAGGACGACCCTCAGGCCCTTACCCGCATCGCCATCCTGGCCGCCCTGCTGCTGCTGGCCATCTACACCGCCTTCGCCGCCTGGCGCCTGACCGAGGGCCAGACCACCCCTGGCGCGCCCGCCGGACAATTGGCCATGCGGGCCGCCGCCTTCACCGCTCAGGTGGACGCTCATGTGGACCAGGCCCGCTCCGGCCTCGCCACCGCCGCCGCAATCCTGGGCCGCGCCCCCGACGCCCCGGCGGACGCCGTCGAGACCGCCCTGGCCGCGTCAGGCGACACGGTGCGCGCCGTGGCTATCGTCACCGGATCGCAGGTCGCCGCCGTCGCCGGCTCCAGCGAGGGCGCGGACTTCACTAACGCTGTCCGCGCCGCCCGCAGCGCCGGTCGCCCGACCTGGATCGGCCTCCTGCCCCAGGGCGGGCGGCTCTATGTCGTCAGCCCCATCGGGGTCCGCCCCGGCAGCTATGCGGTGGCCGTGGTCGACCCGCTGCGCCTGGCCCCCCGCGACAGCGGCATCAGCGCCATCGCCCTGCCGGACGGCCGCATCATCGTGCAGACCGGCCTGGGCTCGGCGGCCACGTTGGGCGAAGCCTTCGGGATCAGCCCGAACGAAGTGCAGGTCGGACGCGTGCAGCGTGTCGGACGCGGCGGCGACCATCCCGCCGACCTGATGCTGCGCCCCGTGGACGACGGCCAACTGATCGTCGCCGTCGCCGCCCCGGCCAGCGGCGCGCCTTCAGCCCTGGCCAGCGTGTTCACCCAGAACCTGATTTCCTTCCTCGCTCCCCTGGGCATCGCCCTCGGGCTCGGCGTTGTGGTCTTCCTGCAGGGCCGCCGGGCGCGGGCCGCCCGCCGCCAGGCCACCGCGTCGGAAGAGCGCTTCCGCCTCGCGGTGGAGGCGGCCCGCTGCGGCATCTGGGAGTGGGATCTCTCCACCGACGAGGTCTATCTCTCCGATGTCATGGGCGTGATGCTCGGCTGGGGTGGGGGCGGGGTGGTCTCCGGCGCCCAGGTGCTCGAGCGCATCTCCCAGGACCACCGCGAACGCGTTCGGCAAGCCCTCGCCCAGGCTTCCGTCCAGGGCGGTTTCGACGTCTCCTTCCGTGTTCCGCGTGAGGGCACGGGCCGCCTGATCTGGATTGACGCCCGCGGCCAGGCTTTCGCGGGCGAGGAAGGCCGGCGATATGCGCGCATCATCGGGGTCGCCCTCGACGTCACCGACGAACGCCTCGCCCAGGCCCGCGCCCAGGCCGCCGAGAACCGCCTGCGCGACGCCATAGAGAGCGTGCCGGAGGCCTTCGCCCTCTGGGACCGGTCAGGTCGCCTCCTGATGTGCAACCAGAATTTCCGCGCCTTCTTCAGCCTGGAGCCCCGCATGCTGAAGCCGGGGGTGAGCCGCGAGACAATCAACCAGTACGTCCGGCTGGCCATCCGCCAGGAGGTCCTGTCACCGGATGGCGTCAAAGGGGTGCGCGAGGCCGAACTCAACGACGGTCACTGGTTGCAGATCACCGAGCGGCGCACGGCCGAAGGCGGCATGGTCATGACGGCCGCCGACGTCACCGCCATCAAGAACCAGGAAGAGGCGCGGCGCCTCAACGAGGAGCAGCTGCAGCGGGCCGTGGTCAGCCTCGAGCGCAGCCAGGAAGAGTTCGCCGAACTCGCCCACAAGTACGCCAACGAGAAGGTGAAGGCCGAGAGCGCCAACAAGTCCAAGAGCGAGTTCCTGGCCAATATGAGCCACGAGCTGCGCACACCGCTGAACGCCATCAACGGCTTCTCGGAGATCATGACCACCGAGATGTTCGGCCCGCTCGGGGACCCCCGCTACAAGGAATACGCCAGCGACATCCACGCCTCCGGCCAGCACCTCCTGGCGCTCATCAACGACATTCTCGACATGTCCAAGATCGAAGCGGGCAAGCTGAACCTGAAGTTCGAGCCGGTTGACCTTGCCGAAGTGGCCGATGACGCCGTCCGCCTCGTTCGCAACCGGGCCGAAACCGCCGGCCTGGAGCTGCAGATGGACTTCCCGAACCTGCCGGAGATCGAGGCCGATTACCGGGCGATCAAACAGGTGCTGCTGAACCTGCTCTCCAACGCCGTGAAGTTCACCCCCAGGGGCGGCGTTATCACCGTGCGCGCGGAAAGCCGCTCGGACGCCCTGGGCGATCGGGTGCGGATCGCCGTGACCGACACCGGCATCGGCATCGCCAAGGAAGACCTCGCTCGTCTCGCCCGCCCGTTCGAGCAGGTGGAGAGCCAACATTCCAAGACCCGCCAGGGAACGGGCCTTGGCCTTGCCCTCACCAAGTCTCTGGTGGAGATGCACAACGGCGTCCTGGAGCTTGCCTCCGCCCCGGGTGAAGGCACCACGGCCAGCATCATCTTACCGGTCAGCCAAACCGGCATGCGCACCACCACCGGGGCTCCGGGCCAAGCCGTGGCTTAACAACCACAAACTGCCGTCATCCCCGGGCTCGTCCCGGGGACCCATGAACGCAGCCGCCCGGGCGCCGCAGGCGCGTTGACCCGCATCTTGCCGACGCGCGGCGCGCGCGTTCGACATTGAGATAATGGCTGGCCGGGACAAGCCCTTCCATGACGGCCTAGACTTGGAAGATCACCGCCAGTCGTCCGGTCCCGGCAGCGGCTCCTTCGGGTGCGCCCCTATCCAGATATCCGTATCCGGCCGGGTCCAGAAACGGCCGGTATGGGCGTTGTCCGAGCGGTGGATGGTCACCTGCGCCGGGTCGAAGTCCACGAACATCCGGGCGTTCACTCCGCGAAGGATCTCTGGTGCGGCCAGCGCGGTGTGGTGGGTCACGCACCCGCAATGCCGGCAGCGGTGGAACCCGATCTCCCGGTCGCCCCAGATGTAGACCTCCAGATCCTCCGTCCCCTGAATCAGCCTCGCGTCCAGCGTCCGCCGGCCGATCCTGTCCCAGCTGTAGGCCCAGAGGGTCCCATAGCGGCGGCAGATCGAGCAGTTGCAGTCCAGCACCCAGGTCGGGTCCGGCTCCATGGTGATGCGTACGGCCCCGCAGTGGCAGGCGGCTCGGATCATCGCTTCACCTCCAGTCGTCCGGGCCCGGCGGGGGCATGGGCGCATGGCCGCCGGGGCGGACCGGGCCGTCGGGCCGGGTCCAGAACCATCCGGTATGGGCGTTGTCGGTCCGCACCAGGGCCACGCTCGCCGGGTCGAAATCCACGAAGAGGCGGGCGTTGATCGCCAGGATGGTCTCAGCCTGGCCGACCACCGTGCCATGCGTGGCGCAGCCGCACTGCCGGCAGCGCCAGGCGCTGCTCTGCCTGGGCCCCCACACATAGTCGGTCAGGTCCGCCCGCCCCTGCAGCAGCGTGGCTTCGGTGGCCAGGTTCGGCATGGCGAGCTTGGTGTAGGTCCAAAGGGCCCCATACCGGCGGCAGAGCGAGCAGTTGCAGTCCATCACCCAGGCCGGCGCCGGCGCCACGGAAAAGCGCACCGCCCCGCAGTGGCAGGCCGCCCTGATCACTCGGCGATCGGCTCCGGCTCGGCCTCACAGGGCGTGTCGGCGGCGCTGACCGCGCGGTCGGCGGCCTGATGGGCCCGGACGTTCTGGTTCGGCCCCGGCGGGATGCGGCCCACGATGCAGCTCGTCCCTTCGGGGGTCAGCCGCCAGACCACCAGGTCTGTCGCCGGGTTCGGATCGCCGGCCGGAACCAGCCGCGCGATCACCGCGAAGGGCGTGAACTGGCCGCGGACCATCCGGCCCCGGAATTCGAACGGCCAGGCTTCGTTGCGCTCGGCGCTGAACATGCCGGTCAGGTTGCCCACCCGGCCGAAGCCAATGCGCATGCGCACCCCGTCGAAGTACCAGATCCAGATCCGCACCGGCCCGAGCCCCGGGCAGCGCTTGCCCACCTCGTCGCCCACCTCCTCGTCGCCGAGGGGGATCTCACGGCACTGGGCGTTCTCGTTCAGGCGTACGAAGCGGCTGGTGATCGGCGGGGCGGGGCCCGCGACGGCCGGCGCGGCGAGACCGAAGAGGGTGAGCGCCGCCAGGAACGCGGCGGCCGGACGAAGGAGTTGCATGCGGTCTCCCGCTCAGGGTTCGTCCGTATCAGGCCCCGGTCCTGGCGGCGGCGCAAGCTCTCCCTTGCCTGCAGGCGCGCCTGGCGGGTGTCCCATCGGCGGTCCCCCAGGCGGTCCCATCGGGGGCCCTCCCATGCCCGGCGGCCCATCCGGGTATTCCCCGGGCGGCGGACCGAACCGGCGAGGTCCGAATGGGCGGCGGAACGGCCGGGGCGGGGGCGGTGCGCCCATCGCGCGGTAGAACGCCCGGCGCTGCGGCGGGGGAAGGGCCGAGGCCAGGTCCACCACCTTCTCCTCCACCCGCGCCCGCGCCGCCTGGTCACCGACACGGGCGCGAGCAAGGGCTGCCTTCACGGCGTTGGCGTCGTAGTTGTCACGATCTCCCACCAGCCAGGCCTCCTGCCGCGCACGGCGGTTGGCCTCGCCCTGGGGCCGCATGGACTCACCCTCGCGCCGCAAGGCTTGCCGGAACGCCTGCCGCTCGGCCGGGGGCAGCACCATGGTCGCCCGCGCCAGTTGCCCCATGCCGCCGGGCGGCGGTCCGCCACCCTGCGGACGGTCCCTGGCCATGCGCGCGCCCAGCGCCAGCACGCCCGCCGCCGCGCCGATAAGGAACAGGTTCAGCACCAGCGAGGCGACGAAGACGACCTTCACCCAGGTCCGGTTCATCCGCTCTGGCTCCCGAGGTCCGACGGGTTCATCAGGTTGGTGGCCTCCTGCAGCCCATCGCTGTCGGTGTCGTCAAACGGCTGCAGCTGCTGCAGCACCGCGGCAGGCGCGAAGGCCGCGCCCACCGCGATCCCCGAGGCGCCCGCCGTAGCCAGCGCCGCGCCCAGGCCGATGGCGCTCAGCCAACGCATCATCCGCGTCCGTTTCGCCTGCCGCGGCGCTTCGGCCACCACCCGGTCGAACAGGTCGCGTGAGGCGGCATAGGTCGGCGCGGCCAGCAGGGCGCGGTCCAGCAGTTCGGCGGCGCGGAGCGTCGCCTGGGATTCCGCATCCGTGGCGGCGAGCACGCGCGCCGCGCCGCGGTCCGCATCCGGCCAACGGTTGATGTCGGCCCCGTAGGCCTCCGCAAGGGCGGCGAAACGCTCCGGTGTCATCACCTCAACTCCGATCCAGTCCTGAAAGCGCCGCCCGCAGCGCCCGCCGTCCGCGCGACAACAGGCTCTCCAGCGCCTCCACACTCACCGCCATCAGTTCGGCGGCTTCGATATTGCCCAGCTCCTGGTAGTGGCAGAGCACGATGGCTTCGCGCTGCCGGGCCGGCAGCGCCTGCAGGGCGGTGTTCACCTCCTGCGCCAATCCCGCCCGCTCCAGCAGCCTGTCGGCCAGTGGCGCGGGGTCGGTCTCCTCGGGCGGGGTCTCCACCGTCACCTCGCGGCGGCGCCGCAGCCGGTCGTAGCAGAGGTTCAGCGCCACCCGGTGCAGCCAGGTGTCGAACCGCGCCTGCCCGGGAACCCAGCGCGGCGCCTGCCGCCACATGCGCAGGCACGCCTCCTGCGCCACGTCCTCCGCCTCGGCCGCGTCGCCCAGCATCCGTCCGGCCAGCGCCAGCAGGCGCGGCAGCTTGCGCGCCGTCAGCGCCCGGATCGCCGCCGCATCGCCCTTGCCGGCCCGCAGCACCAGGTCCTCGTCCGGGTCCGCGCTCAAGCGTCGGCCCGGGCAATCCGGCAGGCCTGCGCAAACCCGCCCAGCCTAGCGCCTGCGGCTGTTGCGGCGGG
>JADMIO010849003.1_pt1 | contig 23326 bp, 27 predicted proteins | sample 8958161 | NCBI WGS metagenome assembly JADMIO01 (sample SAMN16585339, study PRJNA669376) | soil metagenome | isolation source: Crop rotation soil | place: USA: Cullars Rotation, Alabama | collected 2011
CTTTCCCCGAACAGATCTCATAACGTTCAGGCCAACGGTGTCAACATCGATACGCTCAAGATCGCGCCCACTCTCAACTTTGGAGGTGGGTATGCGATCAACCAAACACGCACGGTGGACCTGACCGTTGTCGGAGCGAGGGCGGGTGACGAGATCATCTGGGGCGCTCCGGCGAACTGGCCAGATGGGGTACTGCCTCAGTTCAAGGTCAGCGCGAACGACAATGTCCATGTGGCTGTCACCAACGCCACTGGTAGTGCCGTGGCCGACCCTGGTGCCGGTGTCTGGTACATCGAGGTTCGTCAGCCGACACTGATCTGATCTCGATGGGCTACCTCCATCAACGCATCAACGCGCGATGGCTGTAGAGGTTCCGAGCTAGCTCTGGGCTAACTCTCTTCGGGCCTGAAACTGCCACGCGGCCCGAGTTCCCATCGTGTTCCAGAAAAAGGCAAGTTTCGGGACGGAACCGGAATGCCCGCCGAACCCAACCGACCGGGGTACGACGGGTGCGACAATGCCCGAGCGCGACGGGCCGGTGCCCGGGATCGACCTAATGGCTGGCGGCTCGGGACCGACTGTCGGAAGTCCTATGGATGGTAGCGGACCTGTCACAGAAGGCCGGTGTGCTTCTGCTGTTCTTCGCGACGGCGTGGATTCCGTCTGGTTTGTACTACGCACTGCAGGAGTCGGGGGCGCGACAGGCGACGCTCGGCAAAAGGATTTTGGGGCTCGTGACAGTGCGGATAGACGGGACCCGAGTATCCTTTATTCGAGCGGCTACGCGATATTTCGTGAAAGTAGTTGTGGGTATTGTTGCCGGTTGGGTTTGTGCTTCTGCTGCCAGTCTTTGGGAAGCGTCGCCAAGGCCTGCACGATTGGGTGACGGGGATCGTCGTGTTGCGTCGCGGCGAAGGTGAAGCCGCGAGGTCCGCTGCGGTGGCTGCAAACGTTCCGCCCGCTTGAATAGTGTCGCGCTTGCCGGTGCCCCTGAAGGTAGCGGCAAAGTGTTCCGCCGAGCAAACAGTGAAGGTGTGGGCTAACGGAAATGTTGGGGATGGAGACACGCACCCTTGTGACATCATTCTGTAAATGGCCACCCGCGTCACCCTGAAAGGGATCAATGATGAACTCGCCCGGATCGGCGCAACTGCCCGACTCGCGAAGGCCAGCGGGTATTTCTATTTCCAGCTCGGTGAGGCGGTGAACTGGCTCGACCGCACAGTGAACGTGCCGACGCTGAACGCGCTCACGCTGGAGCAGTGGATCGACGAGTACCGCAGGTTGAAGAAGGTAAACGGGGAGATCATGAAGTCGACCAAAAGCGCCTAGCGCAGATAGGCCACGCTGATTCTGGTCTGTCGGTTGTGCCTATTTGACGGTCGTCACTACCCCTCGATTGGCGTGTCCTGATTGCCTAACCGGCTGGCAGGTCTCGGAAGACTGCTACACATTCAGCCGGAGCACCCCTATCCAAAGGAATAGATAGATTACGCACCAAAGCAATGTCTGCCATGAGCGCGCGCAACCAACTCTTTCCCCCCTACGGAAGCGCCAGCCGTCCGGCTTCGGAAACCAGTACACCAGACTCCGCCAGTCTCGGGCAGATAAGAGTAGTACTACGATCAGAAACGCCACTACAATCAACGCACGCAGCAAACTGAGACCCGCTGGTATGGCCCGCCGGAGTTCCCAATAAACAAATAGTAGGGCCGATAGCCCAGCCAATACAGAATTGATGGCGAATGCAGTCCAACGAATGCTGCGACGCCGTACGCTTCGTGCAATTATCCAAAGCCATAGGTCGATATAGAGGGCGAGCGAGGCCTCCGCATCTGTCGCGCCCGTAGATGAAGCCAGCCCGATCAGAACGAACAGCAGCGCAATCAAGGCACAAAGGATTTGATGAGCGGTCTGCACGGGCCATGGTAAGCTCAGGCTGGTGACAGCTTCCGGCACGGACGGCAGTTTGGGCTGCTCCAGTACGTTCAAATCCCAATGCCGAAAATCTATCCATTGCCGCCGCCAAAGCTCTTCCAGTTGCGGAGCCAATCGGATGCTACTGCCGACCAGTATCAGTAGCTCTGTATCCACACGGCTCGCTTGCTCAATCAGGAAAGGGACGCGTGTCCGATTGGTAATGAGCAGAATACTCGTCTTGCTCGGCGGGCTTGCACTGCCGTTGGTATCATTGGCCTCCATTTCCTCTAAAAGCTTTGCTGCAGGACTGTCATCTGGGTCATTGATGATTTGAAATTCCCGCGCCCCTCGTAGAGTCGAGAGGCCAACTAGATTCGGATACCTACTTACCCATTTCGCGCGATACCAATCCCATACTCGCCCTGTAGGCATCCAGCGCAGGAGATCTTCCGGCCCTACGATAAGCAGCACATAAAGACCGACCAGCGGAACAGCGCCAACAACAGCCCACAGCGGCCAACGAACCGCTAATAGGTGAACCGTGACGCGAGGGTAAGCGCCAAGAGCGCCTGGGCCGCGCAAAAGAAAGACTCCAAGCGGATATAAATAAAAAGCACTGAGAAACACTAAGCTAACTAGCAGGCGGCTCATGCCCATTCGGCGTCGGAGAAACGAAATGCTCATGAACCAGGCAAAGAGGACCATGCAAAGTGGCATCGCGGCCCACAGCGGGATTTTCAAGGGCAGCGGATCCTTCGCTCCAGGCATCCAATTCACAGTCAGCAAGTATCCAGCAGTAGGTATAGCCAGCACGATCGCGAATAGAAGTACCCATGGTGGTACGCGAGGCAACAGAGAAGGACGACGCAATGATCGATCCGATGTGTTCCTGGTGAGGTGATTCATCAGGGTATCCAGGGCTTGTTGAAATTCGCCGCGAAAATCTATTCGTTCACAGTCGGAAAGTTCCTCCGGTACTCGCCCGCGACCGAAGCTGACGAGTATGATGCGCTTACGTTGATCGAATGCTCGTTGCCATTCCTTTCGAACATGGTCACTCTTCAGACTATGGGAGGACACAATCAGTATCAGGCAGGCCGCTTCATCGATAGCCGCTTCAAGATCCTGCTTCCAGGACCTTCCCGGCCTTAAATCCTTAGAATCCATCCAGATCGGAAGTCCACGATTTGAGATGTGACGAGCAAGCGACTCGGCGAAGTAATAATCTGCTCGTGAATAGCTCAGGAAGACCGATTCAAGGGGAGCCATGACCGTCCGTCCTTTTGGCGACCAGGATACCTCAAACCGCAGGCGTCGACGATTCGGTTCTCGGGAATGCAGCTTCCTCAGATGTGTTCGCCTTAAGTAATTCAGTGCTGATTGTGGCCGAAACTGGCGATCTCGTAGCGGGGACCGGCGGCATCTTCGATTCGGACTTCTTTCAGGTCGGGGCACACGAAGCGCGTCCGGACGGCGGCACGCAGCTTGCCCTGCCACGGGGTCCAGGGCCCGATCTGGTCGGAATCGTAGAAACCATCATTGCAGGTGGCGGCATTGGTCAGGCCGGGACATGCGCGGTGGGATTTGCGGGCGCGCACCAGGGTGGCATAGGTCGTGACGCAGGCCTCATTCGCGATGGTGGTCAACCGCGCATTGTAGCGCGCCTACAGTGAGGCAGGCTTGGCTGGGCTGGCCTTCAGATCCCGCACCAGCCGCTCAAACGCCTGCTGGTAGGAGTCGTGAAGTTTCCGGTTGCTGAAATCAGGATGTAGTATTCGCGGATCTCCCGGGCGCTGTCGATTCCAGTGTCGGCGTCGAAGCACTTCCATTCACGGACGCGCTCGAACGGTACCAGCGTGATCGGGAATAGCATTTTGCGGCTCTGCTGCTCCTCGCGTGCCCGCGCGTTTGCAATCTCGGTCTTCACCCAGTTGCTGTTCATGCTGGCGTCGGTCAGGATCAGCAGCAGTTTGTCGTAGACGCGGGCCGCCTCGTCAATTTTGCTCGTGGATCTTCCGGCCGCTCTGGATATCATGCGGCGCGAACCAGCATCGGTGTCATGAGCTTGCAGATCGGCGTACAGGCGGTCGGCGAAGGGCTGATCTTTCGTGGAGTACGAAATAAAAACACTGTAGAAATCCAGGGCCGCGCCTGTGAGCGACTTCATGTACGTGATGAAGCTTTCGGGAACTCCGCAGCCACGAAGAAAGGATTCGGGGATTCGACAGTTGCTGCGGTAGATTGTGTCGAGGCCGATAACCGGGAGATGTCCAGATCTTTGTTGGTAGCGCCGGCTCTCCAGGTGTAGTTTAGCTCAAGCGGTCTTCCTCATTACTTTCGATGAATCGAACCGCGCATCGAGAATGTCAATGAACCTGGGAAGCTCACGATAGCCATCGATCCGCCGGAATTTACTTTCTGCGAACAGCAGGCCGGAGCAGATCCAGCGCTCGCGTTGATCGCCTGGCCGCCAACGCTTGACGTTCCGGCAGGCAGTGCGAACCGCGTATTGTCTAAAAGGTCGAACGCGCTGAAAACAATGCACAATGCCCCATGATACGGTTGAACAGTGAGGGTTCTCGACCCGTTTCGGTTCGTGCTGATTTCCATCGCGGGCTGGATGAATCAGCAGCAGCAACAGGCAATCGACTATCTGCGCGAGGAGAATCGGGTGCTGCGCGAGCAACTCGGCGGTCGCCGACTTCGTTTCACGGACGACCAGCGTCGCCGGCTTGCGGCGCGAGCCAAAGGGCTCGGCCGACGCGCGCGGTCGCAGATCGCAACGATCGTCACCCCTGGGATTCTGCTGGCTTGGCACCGAAAGCTGATCGCTCGAAAGTACGATGGGAGCGCCAGCCGTGGTCCCGGCCGACCGCGCACGGAAGCCGACATCGAATCGCTGGTGGTGCAAATGGCTGTCGAGAACCGTGCCTGGGGCTACACGCGCATCGTCGGTGCACTGTTGAATCTGGGCCACAATCTGGCACGCGGCACTGTGGCCAACATTCTGAAGCGCAATGGCATCGAACCGGCGCCGGAGCGCAGCCGCAAAACAACCTGGAAGGAGTTTCTGGCACAACATTGGGAAATGATCGTTGCAGCGGACTTCTTCACCATCGAGGTCTGGACGCCCAAAGGACTGCAGCGCTTTCTCGTTCTCTTTTTTATCGAGTTGTCGTCGAGGCGGGTGGAGATCGGCGGAATCTCGGCTGGGGCAAACGGACTGTGGATGAGCCAGATTGCCCAGAATCTGACCGATTCAGTCGAAGGACTGCTCACGGGTAAGCGCTATCTCATCCATGATCGCGATCCGCTGTTCACGGACGAGTTCCTCCGCACGCTGAAGGATGCTGGCGCGGAGTCAGTGAAGTTGCCACCGCGAAGTCCGAATCTGAACGCTCACGCCGAGAGATTTGTGCGCAGCATCAAGGAATCCTGTCTGGAACGGCTGATCCTGTTTGGAGAAAGCTCCCTGCGGGCAGCTGTTCAGAACTTCGTGACCCATTACCACAGTGAGCGCAACCATCAGGGTTTGAGCAACCGGCTGATTTTCCCAGACGCCGTTGTCGGCACTGCGGGCGTTATCCAACGACGCGAACGTCTGGGCGGCCTGCTCAACTACTACTACCGTGCCGCCTGAGTCACCGCGATGGACATCGCGTTCGAGAGATGTGGTCCAATCGCAATCGAACGCCAGCAGCCCTTCCACTTCTACCCTGGTATCGTCGCTGACGTGGCATTTAGCGAAATACCGGGACCGTGCCCCGTCGGTCAGGTCGGCTACTTCATCGAACACGTCGCTCACATGCTTGTTCATCTCATTCCTTTTCAGCTTGCAGGCCGCCGGATGTCATGGCTCAAAAACGGAAACTCCAAGGAGGGTCTCCTCCGGCCTGTTGCCGGACCTCGCTGTCGATATGGCGCCTCTGACGGAGCCGCCTGCCGTGCACGAGCAGCTCTTCGCTTTCTCGCAGCGTGGTCGCGGTCCGCGCGGAAGGTCCGCCACTCTCTCAAAAAAGTCATTGCGTTCGGCTCTCAAATGCCGTGCCACTCAGTTCGCGCCGCAACCACGCTCGCGCCGATCTCGCGTCGCGCATTACCGTTTCAGCGGACACGTTCAACGCCGCAGCTGTGTCCTCGACGCTTTGGCCGCCGAAAAATCGGAGCTCAATTACCTAAGCCTTGCGACCGTCGACTGCCGCTAAGCCGTGAGCGCGTCGTCGAGCGCCACCAAGTCGCGCCCGCGTTGGGCCGAAAGGTCAGCGATTTCGTCGAGGTTGACGCGCGCCTGTTGACCGCCCCGCTTGGCCGCCACCCGGGCCCGCGCGTTGTCGAGCAGAATATTGCGCATGATTCGCGCCGTAATAGCGAAGAACTGCGCCCGATGCCGCAAATCGACTTTGGTCACATCGGCCAGGCGCAGGTACGCTTCGTGAACCAAACCCGTAGCCTGAATGGTGCGCGCGGGACTTTCATTCTGCATGTAATGTCCCGCGAGGCGGCGCAGCTGGTCGTAAACGCGTGGCGTGAGTTGGTTGAGCGCGGCTCGATCGCCGCTTGACCAGGCCTGAAGAAGACCGATGGTGTCCGTTGCCTGACGGTTTTCCATGAAAGACCTCCGCGAACTCGAACTCTTCGTCGCGAACGCCGCGAAAAGAGTTCGCACTCCGTGACAGTTTTCGCCCGGCATTTCCGCCATTTAGGCGACCGCAGCTGAGGGCAACATGCTAAACACGCGTATCGCGTCCTCCGAATAGCTCACAACCGGCATGCCGATCAACGGCAGACCGGGCGAATAAGCACACTCAGCCCGATCAAAGACACAATTCCGATTCACAAAAAGAGAGAAACCAATGAACACCTCGACAGTCACACCTTTCACGAGCGGGATCCGCCATTCGATGCTCGCCCTCGCCATCCTGGTCGCCGGCGCTTCGCACTCCCTGGCACAGGAAGACCACTCGGATATGGGCGCGATGAAGCGCGATCAGTCCAGTAACGGGAGCGCGTTCGTCAAGATCGTCCGCGATTCGACCGAGCGCTTCAAGGACGTCCGCGTTGCGATGGCGGAGGGATACGTCCTCCAGTTCGGCTGCGTCAGCGGCGCCGATTCCGGCGCCATGGGCCTTCACTACGTCAACGGCAAGCTGGTGGAGGGCGGTGTCCTGGAACCGACCAGTCCGCAAATCGTTATCTATGAGCCGATGCCGGACGGCAGCCTCAAGCTGATCGGCGCCGACTATCTCGTACTTGCCCAGACGTGGCACGCCAAGCACCCGGAGACGCCGCAGATGATGGGCCAGCTCTTCCACCTCTTCGAAGCTCCGAATCGGTTCGGCCTACCCGCGTTCTACACGCTGCATGTCTGGGCCTGGAAGGACAACCCGCAAGGGGCATTCGTAAACTGGCATCCGCACGTCTCCTGCGATTCGTTCGCGGGCCAAAACCGCTGATCCCGATCGATTCCCAAAAAGGAGGGAGGACCAAACCAATGCGCTACAACATCGATCCGAAACGTCACATCATGCGAGCGCGCGGCTTCTTCGCCGGTCTCGTTCTCGCCAGCGCCATGGGCTCAGCCCACGGCCAGACCCTCACGGCCCCCGTTACGCCGGCCATCATCACGCCGCCGAACGGCCACTCTCTTTTCCTGGTCGCTCCAGCTGCGGGCACGCAAGGATACATCTGTCTGCCCACTAGCGCCGGCGCGGCAACCGCTTCCTGGACAGTGAAATCTTCTCGCCCGGAAGCGACTCTCTTCCAGCGTGTCTTCGGACAGGACGTCCAGATCGCGACCCACTTCCTGAGTCCGGACGCTAACCCCAACGACGCGGCGCCGAACCCGGTTCCCTTCGGCAACGCGACGTGGCAGAGCTCGTTCGACACCAGCAGAGTTTGGGCGCAGGTGCTGCACTCGAATAGCATTCCCGCGGGCTCGGACCCCACTTGCCCGAACACCGACTCCATTCCCTGCCTACTGCTACAGTCCATCGGCTCCCAGCCGGGGCCTTCAGGTGGAACGATGCTGTCCAAGACGAGCTTCATCCAAAGGTTGAATACCCGGGCCGGCGTCGCGCCGACTGATGGGTGCTCCACGTCGGCGGACGTCGGAAACCAGACGCTGGTCCGGTACACCGCCGATTACTACTTCTACCGAAAAAACAACTAGCCACGGGCGCGACGCCGCCGCGCCCTCCGCCTCGATGCGGTCATGGTCACAGCGGCAGAAAGAGACAACTATCATGAAACGTTTGCTGTTCTTTGCGTACGGCCTCACGTCTTACGTAATTTTCCTGAACTCGTACGCACAGTGCTTGGCATCATCCTTTCGACCGTTTGGCACCAACGACGAGAGTCGATCTCGTAGCGTGGCATCGCTGAGAACTGCCATGTGAACCTCCTTTTTACCAATTGCAGAGGCGCGGCCGCGCAGGTCGAACTCCAGGACGCGGGGTGCTCGTACTCATTTTCGCCGATCTCGGCTTTCCCCGGTCCGGCGGAGTCTGACCGAAAGATTTGGCGGCCAGACTTGATCTGCAGACACCGGAGCGAGTAGTCGGCTTTGTGACATTGGCCGGGGGAGGCGCGGCGGGACGGCTCCATCCAGCGAAGGATGTCGAACACGGCCGGTGTCGCAGCCGCCGCAGATCGAAATCGGCTGGCGCAAGCCGACCTTTCGGGAGCAATCTATTGGCAGGCGACCCACCGGACTGGCACGATGGCACGATTGCGGTGCAGGCCTGCCATTCAACCTCTCACCGGCCTTGACGTAGCGCGAAAGCGCACCGCGGGACGGTTTCAGGGCTACTTCGAGCACCTGGAACTCGAATATATGGTCAGGGCCGGTCTCACTCCGATGCAGACGCTGGTCGCCTCGACCAGCGCGGGCGCTCGCTTCATGAAGGCTTCAGATCAATTTGGTTCGATCGAGCGAGGCCGCTGGGCCGATCTCGTGGTGCTCAATGCCAACCCGCTCGATGACATAACAAACACGCGGAAGATCGACTCTGTTTGGATCGCCGGAAACCGCGCAGCGCCCGTTAAGTAGGCGCCAGTCAACAATTGGCTTCCGAAAATAGTTTGTCCCGCTTTGACGATTTCTCGTTTCAACGGCTTCGTAGCATCGTTTCACGCGCTCGAGCGCACCATTCCCAATGATGGATGGATTTCGGCCTGAGCCATGGGGTGGACCTGGGGACCTTGGCGCGGTAGGAGCGCGGCGAGCGGGAGCCGCAGGGCGCATTCCAGGAGCGGGTGCACCGCTTCCTTCAGGGCAAGAATGCCTCGGGAGTCCGGCGGGCGGGATAGCGACCAGCGTCGGAACCTGGGAGAGCGCCTCCGGGTTCAGCACCCTTCAACCCATGTTCAGTTAATGTCTGCACGGGCATGCATTCATGTAACAAACGCAACGAGCGTGAACTGCGAGTGCCGGGCGGCTAAAGGGGTGGTACAGGCCCGGCCGTGCGTCATCACGAACCGTGACCGTAGGTTGCCCCGGGGATCATGTGCAGCTTGCCCAGGATCGATACCGGGCTCCACGTGGCGACGCGACTAGAGCCGTGAACTTAAAGGGCCGGGCGAACATTGCCACAGAGACGGGTACGGCTCCGGGCGCAAAGCTCACGTCGTCCTCCGGAGGCGGCTGACATCACAGCGACAACGAGCGGCATATACCGCGCCGGAGCGACAAGGCGTCCGAGTCACAAGTGCGCAGTTCGAAGCGGATGCCGTCTTCGATAGCGACCCACCGTCGAGAAGCTCATTCCTCAACACCTCGATCCAACTCGTTGAGGTCGCATCGCTCAGTTGGCGCGAATTACCTGTTTGTCGCCTCCGCAGTTGAAGCAATAGCCGCGATTCCGAGCAAAAGCACCGGTCAGGCCGAGCGGTCGAGTAGCTTGTTGAGCTTCCTGCCTTCGTGCCAGTTTCAACAGCTTCTTCAAGCAATCATCACAATACGCATTGGGCTTGTTCCGGCGAATGAAATCAGCGACGCTCTCGAGTGTCACGACAACGACTTTATTGTAAACCATGCGTGAATCCGACGGACTCCCGGTCCCGACCGTTTTGAAATTCTCCTGCGCGCGAGAGCCCAGTCCTTTTCCGGCCCCCGGCTTTTTTGAAATTTCTCCTTCGCGAGGGCCTCGACGCTCGATCCGCATGGAAATGCACGAACCCACTGGCGCGGGTTTCGCGATCGGCTCCGCTCATGGCGCAGCCGCGCAAGTCTTCATGGTTCCGGAGTTCTTGACGGTCCAGGAGAATCTCATAAACGGCCGTGGGACCGGGAAAGGCCTGACCAGGTTTCCTTGGACGATGTCGAGCGGATCAGCTTCTACATCGAGGCATGCGTGTAATGGAAATGATTAATCGGACGCCCGACCAAAGTTAGATTAATCTTATCTCTTAACATAGTCGCTAGGAACGGCTTCTGGATAAACTGCCAAGCTTCGTCCAGCACGAGCGCTCCAAAGTCACGACCGGACATAAGTAAGACCTTCATCTCGGGCCGGTCCAAGCTAAGTTGTGCGGCAAGTTCTATTCCCGTCATTCCGGGCATTTCAATATCCGTGAGTAGCAAATCAATGTCGCCCTCGTAAGCGCTCGATTTTTCCAAAGCATCTTCTCCGTTCACCGCGACGATCATGTTGAAGTCGTAGTGCTCCAGAAGTGGAACGAGGACGTCTCTTATTTGGGCCTCGTCATCCGTAAAGAGAATGGTACTCCGCTTGTTCTGAGACACTTCACTCCTTTCGCGGCAAGAGCCATGTCGGACGGAGCGTCAGGGCTTAAGGCGCTCAGCACGGTGGATGGTTGGTGCTTGCGCCTAGGGTAAGCCTGGTCATAACGCAAATACAACAGATCTTTTGTACTGTGGGTCGCGAAGTCTCCCGCGTCTTTCGGCCAGCGGTGACACTGCGGCGGCTCGTGAAGCACGAAACGCACGGAACGTAGAGGCTGGCGTATTGGCCCCACCCGAAGCGACGGTAGCCCAGAAAGCCAAAAGCCCGCCGCGGCCGGAGCCGGCGCGGGCGAGAAGGGCAGGTAAGTGATGCCACTTGGTGATCCGATAGGTGCGCTCCCCACTCTCGGGCTTGAACGACTCGACTGCGTAGCCGGCCTTCTTCATCGCGCCTGCCATGAATCCCCGCACGGTGTGCTTCTGCCATGCCATCTTCTCCATGATCTCGACCAGGGTCGCGCCTCCCTCGCGCTGCAACATCGCGACCACTTGGGCGGTCTTGCTGCCCTCGCGGGTGGCGATGGCCTTGGGCTCCGCGGTTGCCTTCTTGCGCCGCGCGGGTTTCGGGGCCGAAGGAGCCGGGACTGGCGCAACCTCGGCGGCCTGTGCGCTCGCGATGGCCTCCGCTTCGCTCTGCGTCGGTTCGCTTTCCGTTTCGGCTTCGGGCCGCTCTGTTACCACTTGCGCTTCGTCCGCGACTTCCAGGATGGGCTGAGCTTCGACCTTGGGTGTCGCCTCCACGATCGCGGGCTCGGGTTGAATCTCCACCGCGCGTACTTCCGGCGTTACGGGCTCCGCAGCGGCCGCTTCGGGCTTCATCGCAACCGCGCCAAGGTTCTGGATCGCTTTCCAGATCCGTTCGGTAGCGACCTTCCGGTTCGTGAACCTGGTGACCGCCGTGACGCCCGGGATGCCGTTCCAAATCTGCACCAGCCTGCTCGCCGGCCATGCGGCGGCCAATTCCGCCAACTCGCTCTGGCTGACGAAAGGATCGGACGGAGTGGATGCGGCGGCAGCCTCTTTCTTGCTTGCAAACACGCCGATGTTATTGTCGTTGTCGATGGTGAACGTTTTCATGTAAGTTGCCTCTTTCCCACGGCTTACCGTGACGATCACATTCATCACTCCGGTCCCGGAAACAAGCAAGCGAATTCGTGCAGGAATCGCGATGGCGATGGGAAGGCGAATGGAAAGGCGGGCAATGCTGCAAGGATCCGGGCCAGGCGTGACGCCAGATGAAGGGTCACGGCACGAAATTCAGCCACAAGATGGAACAGGCGGTTGCCGCTTTGCTCACGCAGCCGAACCTGGATGCCGCGGCGCGATCGGTGGGCATCGCTTCGACAACGTTGCTGCGATGGCAAAAGCAGCCGGAGTTCCAGACAGCGTACCGGGAGGCAAGGCGTGCATCGTATACGCAAGCCATCGCCCGGCTGCAACAGGCCGCGCCGATCGCCGTCGCGACCATGCTCAAGCTGATGGTGGATCCGAGCACGCCGGCGTCCGTCAGGGTCCGCTCATCCGAATGCATAGTTAACCACGCGAGCAAGGCGATCGAGATCGAGGATGTGGAAGCGCGCGTGGCGGAACTGGAGCGAACTGCTGGATTGGAAAAGCCATGAGAGTAATCGACCGTCGCCTCAGTAGAATTCAGGCTCGATTGGCGCAGCAGAGTAGCGAGACGCGGCAGAGCGTGGTTGACAGAATCCGGGAACGCCGGCGCTGCCTAAGGGAAGCAAACGGGGAGCCTTACATCGAGCCCCCACCAATCACGTTGACCAACGATCGCAGAACACCTCTATCGATCGCTGACACAATACGGCAGGCACGATACCGGCTCCGGGAATCGGGCTTGGGAAGATCTGTAACATGACAATGAAGACTCGAAAGACGGCTCCGGAAAGCGACAACAGCATCCTTGCCCGTTTCCGGGGCTAGAACTCCACGCGGAAGATGACCATGGTCTCGGTCACGGCGCCGAGACCGGAGAATCCGCCCTGCTGGCTCGTGATTTTTCCGAATGTCTGCGGATTTCGGAAGTTCACGGCCGTCGAAGGCGGAGAGAAGAACGGATACTTAAATGGAGCTGTGACGTCTACTCGCAGCGTACCCTTGACGCGTTCTTTGAATGGTATGGTCTTCATCAACGCAAACTGGTGCCAGAACATGCCTGGCGAATTAATGATATTCCGTCCCGACTGTCCCGGCGTATAGGACGGCGGAATGGCAAAGGCGTTGATGTCGGCCCATGGCAGGGCACAGGCGACTATATGGCGACACGGGCCTTTGCGGTCCCACTCGAGCTTGATATCGTCGTATGTCTTGCCCGAAGCCATGTCCGGACGCATGGCGCCCGGCAAATAGACATTCGTCACGTTGCCCGGCAACTGCCCGTTATGCGAAAAGGTCAATGGAATGCCGGTCTCGGCGCTCTGGATCCCTGACAATTGCCAGTTCCCGAGTACCTTCGCAGCGATGCCGCCGCCGTTCACGTACTTTTTCCCCTTTCCGACCGGCAAGTCCCAAATCGCGTAGGTCACCCAGCGGTGAGCGACGTCGAAGTTGGAGCGGCCCTTTTCGAGACGGCGATTGTAGTACGTAACGCCGCTGGCGCCGCCGTCGTCGCTCGCCTCATCGATCGATTTAGCCCAGGTGTAGAACGAGGTGAAGGTGACACCGCCGGACATTCTCTTTTCCATCTTGATGGTGCCGGAATGGAAGGTACTGTGCCCGAAATTGCTGTAAAGCAGCACGCTGCCGAACTGAGGGTAGGGCTTGTAGTTCTGTGGCGCATTGCGGATTGTGTTCAAGACCGCCGGGTCCTTCGAGATACCCAGCGGGATCGCGTTGATGTCCCACCGATTCAGCAGACCAATTCCCGCCGAGCCTTGGTAGTTTACCTCCAGCAAATAATGGCTTCCCAACTGCCGCTGGATACCCATGTTCCAGTTCATGACGTAGGGTGCGCGCATGGCAGGGTCGCGGTAAGACGCGGTGCGTCCGCTAAAGTTGGTTCCGACAAAGGGCACCGACCCGTCTCGCTGTACGTTGAATCGGATCGGTGGTGGACCTTGCGAAAGTTTAAAGGCGATATCCGGATTCCCGCTGGGCTGTTGAATGACTGCCGTGGCGAGGTACTCTTCGAAATTCTCCCTCAGCCCATTGGTCCATACATCCAGCGTGTTGAGGGCAAATCCACCACGGAACACCCAGTTCTGCCGGAAGTTGTAGGCCAGGCCGACGCGAGGCTGAAAGTTATTGGTGTCGCGTTTGTATAGCGATCCGGCCGGGTGCAGCAGCGCACCGCGCATTCCGGTCAGCGGATCGGTCGCGGTAGGATCGAATTGGCTCTGCTGGCCGTACTTGGTCGGTGGCGAACGCTTTGGTGAAATCGGCCCGGACTACACCGCCCATTAGAAACGAAGCGAAGACATTGCCAGTGCCGGGAGTGAACGGAAACTCCGTGCCACCGAAGAAATAAGTCCCCGACGGCCGCTCTTCCAAATGGGAATTGATTCTGGTTCGCAGCAACTCGTACCCCGTCTTGAACGTGTGGCGGCCGCGAATCAAGCTGAAGTTGTCCTGGAAGCTGGCGCTCTCATTGACATCCACAGTCTCGCCTTCCGGGAAGCGGAAATAGAATTGGCTGCCGTTCGAGATCTGGACGATGGGCATCGTCTCCGGGCCGACATTCGGGATGCCCAATTTGGCGGCCCAGTTCTGTCCCAGACTCTCGGGAAGGCGGGTGCTTTTGCGCCGGTTCCATCCCAAACGCACTTCATTCACGGTGGCCGGGTTGATAACGAAAGAGTCCGAGACAACCACTTGGCGATAGTCGATCGGGATTGGCGCTGCAATGTAATCGAGATCCCGGTTGGCGAGCTGCATTTGCCAGGTGCCGCTCATCGAGCGGTGACGGGCATTCGAGTAGCGGCCGAAAAGCTTGTGCTTGTCGCTAAAAGAGTGATCCACTTTTTCGTCGAAGCCGGACCGGTAGGAATTCTTATTGGTGTCGATGCTCAGGTTTTGGTGAGGTCCGGTGGTGTCGAAAAACGTTTGGTTGTACCGGTTGTCCTCTCCGCGGAAAGGATTGAGGCTAAGAAATTTCACCGCGGCGGGATCGAAGCGGTTGCGCGGAATCTGATTTTCGGGGAACTGGGTTCGCGAGTAGGTTCCGTTCGGCAACAAAACCAGCGAGTCGGGGTCGTAGATTCTGTCAGGAACGACCCCGGTCCCCGCAAAGCTGAAGTCGCCGTTCAGCATCGCGGGGCTGGGCACGTCGGCGTTCTGGTTGTTTCCCGATCTCTCATGGTGACGCTGCCACCCGCTAAGGAAGAACGTCTTGTTGCGGCGGATGGGCCCGCTGATACTCGCTGACATCAGGTGGAATGCGAAGACACCACTGACCACCGTCGGATCCTGCCAGTACCGATGGATCATCGGCTTGCTGACGTAACGCTCCTCTGCCAGGCCGTGAAACTGATTCGTGCCGCTCTTATATGCGATGTTCATGATCCCGCCGCCAGAGTGGCCGTACTCGGCCGGCAAAGCAGTCGTGAGTATCTTGACTTCTTCCATGTCGTGCTCAACTGTGGTCAGCTGCCGTGCAGTAGCGACAGTGCCCCTCGCCAGGAACGTTGCCGGATACCCCGTCAGCGTTGAACTGGAACGCCCGCGAGCGGCCACCCGCTGCGTGACCGTTGCCGGACTGCGACGTGACGCCCGAGACGTACCACAGCATGCTCTCGATTTTCATCTGTGGCGTCCGGAAGCGTTGTCAGTTCATGGCCCGACACGAGATGACCCGTGGACGCCGTCTCAGTTTCGAGCAACTGGGCCGAAGCCGAAACTTCCACTGTCTCAATGACGTTGCCGACTTCCATACTTACGTCCACGCCCAGAATTTCGGACGAGCGGATCGGAATGTCCCGTCGCGTCAGAGTTTTGAAACCTGGCGCCTGATAGGTGACCACGTAGGTTCCGACATTCAAGTAAGGAACCCGGTAGATACCTTCTTGAGTGGTCGCCGCACAGAAGAAATACCAGACTGGCAATCTGAACTGCATCGCGCATGGCGATCCCTCCCTCAGGTCATTGGGACAGCCTTATCATGCGCAGCCCCCAGTGTCAACCCGCTGTTGTGCGATAAATGTCGGGCTGGGCGGTTCAGGTTACCGCTCTTGAAAATGCGACTCGAAGGCGCGTCCAGCACCTCGACTGCGCGGAGGCCCGGCTAAAATCGTTCCCAAGCAGCCCGATGCCGCTACTGTGAGATCCGCTTACCCGCAGCAAGAGTGAGGCCGCGGCCGCGCGCGCGCCGCGCAGGATCGCATCGACGACGTCGTTGATCCACACCACCGGCGCAGTGCCAGCGGCAAAACCACAAAAGGAGTGCCAGCGGCAAAACCACAAAAGGAGATGGTATGAATGAGTAGGCTCGGGCGGGATAAGCTCCGAGAGAAGCGATTTTCTCGGAGTAGACAGGTCACAGGCTGTATCGGTTTGATGAGGCATTCTGACCTCGTAAAGGAGATTGGTCAGACCTGTGACCGGAGCGCCACCGTAAGGCCGGCTTGCCGGACCTTGAATAGGAGAATGGTGACCGCCGCAGAGCCCGTCTACTCCACTTGTAGTTCACGACAGGAGGAGTATGAAAACCGAAAGACACATCGGCATCGATCTGCATCGCAACCAGTTCACCTGCTGCGTGCGGTTGGAGAACGGCCGGAATTATTTGACGGACTGGAAGTTGGAGGACTTGCCGCGGTTTATCAAGAAGCTGCGGCCGAACGACGAGATCGCCGTCGAGGTAACCGGGAACACACGGTTATTCCGCGACGCGGTGGCACCGCATGTGGCGCGGGTAGTGGCGGTAGATCCGAACCAGTTCAAGGTGATTAGCCATTCGGTGAAAAAGACCGACCCGAACGACGCACGGAACCTGGCGCTGTACCTGGAGAAGGATCTGCTGCCGGAGGTGAGGATGAAGGACAAGACGCAAGCGCAACTGGCGAGCCTGACGCAGACGCGGGACACGCTGGTGAAGCTGCGGACCGCGTTGAAGAACAAGATCAACAATATCCTCTCGGCACACGGCATCAACCTGCCGAAGGAGGCCCTGTCCAGCGAAAAGAAGCTCAATGAAGTACTGGCGATGAAGTTCGATCCGATGGTGAAGATCGAACTGGAGGTGATCGTTGAGGAGATCCGTAGTCTGAACCAGAAGGTGGCGAAGTTGGAGAAGACGATCGCGGACGAGGGCAGCAAGCTGGAAGGCCATAAGAATCTGACCAGCATCAAGGGCATCGGTCCATTGACCGGGAGCATTCTGCTGTCAGTGATTGGCGATATTAACGACTTTGCGGATGAGGGCAAGCTGGCGGCGTACTTCGGGATTGTGCCCCGAGTTTCGCGGTCCAACGAAACGGATCACTCAGGCCGCATCACCAAACGGGGTAGCAAGTTAGGCCGCACCGCGCTGGTGCAGTGTGCCCTCATTGCCCAGCGCTATAGCCCGTACTTGAAGCGGTACTACGAAAAGATCAAGACGCGGCGTGGGACTGGAAAGGCCATCATCGCGCTGGCCCGTAAACTCCTCGGAATTATCTATCGAACCCTGAAGAACAACTGGGTATTCGAGGACTTCGCGAATTTCGTGTTAGCGGAGGCGGCCTGATGAGGGGAACGGTATTCTGTATGTCGCGCAAAAAGCGCGCGGTAAGGTACGCGGGGCGCTGCCCCGCACCCCGCCAGGGGGATACCCCCTGGACCCCCGGCCCGCTTTCCCTTCTGCCCTATGTTCCAGAACGGTCCTCGCCGTCAAGGGTGCGCTCCGAAGAATCTTTTCAAACCCGGAAAAGATTCTTCTCCGCCGCGCACAACCCGCGCGCCCTTGACCGCTGCGGGCCGTTCCGAAGATTGACTGAGATAAGGGAAAGCGGGCAAATGCAAAGCCCGCTTGCGGCCGGGTCCTGCCTCCCGTTGGTCGGCCCCGAGCTGCACGACAAGTTTGGAGTAGACAAAACATCATAGGAGGATTTTCGATGAATTAAGACGACCCAAACAAGCCAAACTCTTGACGGATGTCGATCACTGTTTCACACTGAGAAGGCCCTGCGTCGCTTCGCTCCGTTCTGATCGGCATCAGATCGGAATGACTGATCGACATCATCGGAATGGGCAGAAATTGGCGGGAATACCACAAGCACGGAGGAAGGCTCGAGGCATCGTTCTGGCGAACCTGAATGGTCCGGTCGGCGATATCGCCGGCAAAACCGCGGCCGTGGCCCACGGAGAGACTGTGACACTGCCGAGCGAGCGAAAGGAGATCACGCTCGATTCCAACGTGCTGAGCCGGTATGTGGGGCCTATCAGATGCCAGATGGCGGACCGGTGATGCTCATCGCGCTCGACGGCAACCAACTCACCTACAAGTTAGGCACGGAGCGTATCAGCGTTTCCATCGCGGACGGTAGCGTTGCATTTGCGTATGGCAGCACCCGAGAGTTCCGCAGCTGGTGTCTGCATGAGCGCCCGGCGGTGCAGCGCGTTTGAGTAAGCTTCCGGATCAACTCTCCTCGTGCATTTTGTTCCGCTTCTCTTCTTGCTCCTCCTCCGAGGGTAACCCTAGGAGCACTCGAAGTGGATTCTGTTCATAGCGATAGCGACATAAAATCATGTAATAGTGGATTTGCACCGCGAATTTGGCGACGCGCGAGCGTAATGACGCCTTTTCGTCGCCAGGGTCCCGGAACGAGGAGTATTTATCTGGATTTCACCGCGGACTGGTCAGAGGAGCGCCACTTAAACTCCGGCCCGAAAGACAGCTTCATATCGCTCTCGGTGAGAGACACGACCGGCAAACGTTCGGCAGGTGTGGACGGCGCCGGTCCAGGCCGCTCCTCGACTTCGCACCACTCCCGTCCATAACTGTCGTTCCCTACGACTCGCACGACGGCCATGCTGTTGTAGCGCACCAGTTCCGCTGCGCCGTTGCGCGGCGATTCGCTCAGCCCACTCGTCCGCTTTCGGGTTGGCGGGCCTCTCCTCGATGACAGTGTCGCTCATGACACCCAGAATGCAGCGCCGGCCGTTCGTCAGGAAGAGCGGTTCACGAGGTTCACGAGGTTCACGAGCGTTCACGAGACGCTTAGTGCGCCAGCCAAGCTGGCAGGAGATAGTCGATGAAAGTTCGATACGGAGAAGAAGTGGCGAATCACTCCGGCCCCGAGTCATGCGGGGGCGCCCGCGAGGGCGCCGTCGAAGCGTTGACAGGGGAAACCGGCAGGCCAGGTATTGAGCCGCGAAATCCTGATTTCGGGATGCCGACGCTGTTAAGCGAAGCGGAAGGCAATACGGAGCATTGCGCTAATCGCAAGCCCTGCGAAGATCCCGCGCGGTCGAAGACCCCGTGCACGCCGGGAAGTTTCCTGCACAGAAGCTGGGAGATCTCATCCGCGCCCGCGGCAGGTGTCGCGGGCGGGGCGGGGAAGGTGAATAACCGCAATCCCGTCGTCAACGCGGAGGAGAAGTCGGATACGCCCATATTACCGTTGAAGCCGCCGAACAAAGGAGCTGAACCTGCGGAGGCGGTGGAGGGAAGGGGCGTAGTCGAAGGGAACACCAACAGGGTCCCCGCACCCCGGACGCAGAGCCGGACCAGTCGTGCGTCGAAGGGCCTTGAAGGTGTACGCGAGGCAGCTCGCCGGGACCGGCGGCTGCGGTTCACGGCGCTTCTGCACCACATCACGCCGGAATTGTTGAGAAAGAGCTTTTACGCTCTCAAACGGCAGGCCTCGGTTGGTGTGGATGGAGTGTCGTGGAAAGAGTACGAGAGGGTTCTCCAGGACCGGCTTCCGGGATTGCACCGGAAAATTCATACCGGAGCCTATCGGGCGCTGCCATCGCGACGGGTATACATTCCCAAAGCGGACGGGCGGCAGCGGCCGTTGGGTATAGCCTCTGTTGAGGACAAGGTTGTGCAGCAGGCCGTTGCTACGATACTGAGTGCGATCTATGAACTGGACTTTCTCGGATTCTCGTACGGATTCCGGCAGGGACGTAGCCAGCACGATGCGCTGGACGCGTTGACGTCGGCAATCGGCAGCCAGAAGGTGAACTGGGTTCTAGATGCGCCTCCTGCAATTCCACCGTGTTGGCCAAAGCCGCGGAGCCTTTGTCAAAGACCAACGTGACGGTGTCGCGTGCGATCCGGCAGCGATCCAGCATTTCCAGCATGTGTGACAGCGAGGCGGAGAATTCCTCGCTGTCACCCACGTTGCCGCGATAGACGTGATGGCACAAGCTTCATTCTCAATTCGCGACTGATATCTCTTTGCGAATGGCCAGCACGGAACAACGCCACGACTTGCTGGTAGCGTTCCAATCGCCTTTGTCGGCGCTGTTGCGACGGTGTCGGCCGTGCCGCCTCCGAGACGGCTTGGCTGACACCGCTGGCGCTCTCGGCTTGTGAAGCCGGCACAGCATCTCCGGCTGGAGGTAAGACGAGTTGCCGGCTCCGTTCTTCCAACACCCATGATCTCGCCGTCAGCCGATTCGAGCGTGATCTTGTCGCCGTCGAAAGACAAAATAGCACGCAACCACGCCGAGGATGGCCATCAGGCTGCCCGAATACAAACCCCGTGGCCATCCGGCGCGGGCAGCAATATACGGCGTGATGACCGGAGCGAGAAAGCCGCCGGCGTTACCGCCTGTATTCAGTATTCCGCACGCGGCGCCCACCTGCTTGTCCGACACTTCGATGGCGCAGGCCCAGAACGGTCCTTCGCACCACGATGCGAAGCCGATCGCAAGCGATAGCGAGATGACGACGGCGGCAGTTCCCGGCACGACCGTCCCGGCATACAGCAACAAAGCGCCCAGGGTCATGCCAATCATGGGCACCACACGCCGGCCGAATTTTGCTCCCCTGGACCGAGTGACGCAGTCCGAGATCCATCCGCCGAGCGGCATCATGATTCCCATCGTGAGGAAAATGATGGTGGTGTGCGTTGCGCTCCGGGCGAGCCCGACGTGCCGAACTTCCCCGAGGTAATAGTAGATCCAGTAGAAGAAGATGTATTCGAAGTAGTTGAGGGCGAAGTAGGCCAGCGTCAGCAGCATGAGACTCGAGTTGGCGAACAGTCGACGCCAGGCGGCGGGAGCCTGCTGGATGGGACTGTTGACCTGCGCACCGGCAGGATGATCACGGACCGACCAGAACCACAGGACAGCCAGCCCGGCGGTTGCAAGCGCCGCGATGAGGAAGGACATCCGCCACTGATAGAGCCTGATGAGCCGGGAGAACAACAGCGGGGACACCGCGCCGCCCAGCGACGCCCCGGCGATAATCAGTCCCTGCACAGCGCCCTGATGCGCAATGGGAATCCAATGCGCGCTCATCCGGGCACAGGCGGGGTACAGCGGCGCGGTCCCTGCGCCGAGTCCGAGACGAATGGCGATCAATGCCGGCCAGACGCCCACAATGGAGCCGAGACCCGGCCGGCCCCCGAACGCCGTCAAGCCCGTGAACAGGGCCGCCGACAGATTCATCAGTAGGAGCGTGAGCCGGGGGCCAATGCGGTCCGCGACATGTCCACCGGGGATCATCAGGATCGCGTAGCTCAGGATGAACGCCGAGTACACACTTCCCATCTGCGTGGTAGAGAGGGCGAACTCCTTCATCACGTCCGGACCGGCGATCGACATGATCGTGCGGTCGAAGTAGCTCATCACGCTGCAGGCGATCATCAGGGCGACTACTGGAATCTGTCTGCGGTAGGAAGCCATGTCAGACTTGCGACCAGTAATGGAAGGCGTACTGCCGGCGGCAGTCCTCACGGAGCGCCTCCTCATTGATGGTTTGGACTGCGAGGCGCGACGGGGAGAGCGGTGATAGATCCATCTGGGGTTGGCCTGAAATAATCCATTCCGCCAGCAGGTCGCCGATAATGGGCGCGATTGTTAGGCCACCAACACAACACCCACCCGCCACGTAAAGGCCGCGAATCCCCGGCAGCGGCCCGACGATGTGCTCGCCATCCGCAGTCATGGTCGGCAGGCCGCCACGATGTTCCTTCACGGCGATATTGCGCAAGACCGGAAACTGATCGACCGCCCGGTCGATGAGGCGGCGCAGAACGGACAAATCGAGCGGCATATCATCGATATCGAAAGCAGCGGGCAGATGTGCCATATCGAATTGCAGCGGATCGGATTCGTAGCCGCCCACCATCAAGCCGCCATCGGCCGGTCGGACATACACATTGCAATCGATCAAGCGCGTGACGGGGTGATGGGGTTCGACACCCGGGATTGGCTGAGTGATTAACAACTGATGGCGCGTAGCAATCGCGCCTATCCGTGCGCCGGCGAGACTGCCGACAAGACGCATCCAAGCACCCGCCGCATCGACCACAATCGGCGTGGAAATCTCGCCGCGACCGGTGATCACCTTTGTAACGCGGCCATCCTCCGTACAAAAGCCGGTTACAGGGGTGTGGGGGAGAAGCACCCCGCCAAGTTTCGCCGTGGCGCGCGCGTAGCCCCGGGGTAGTTGTTCCGGTTCCAGGTAAATATCGTCGCGGACGTAAGTGACCGCGCGAATACCGGTCGGCTCCAGGAAGGGCATCAACTCCCCAGCCTTGGCCGGGGACACGAAATCGATGTTTACCCCTAACCTCTGTCCCAGTTCGACGTCGCGCCGCAACTGCTGTTCGTGGTCGGCAGTCCGCGCGATCCGCAACGAGCCCGGCTGAAAATAGATCATTTCCTCACCGGTCTCGGCCGCGAAGCCTTTTATCTTTTCGACGCCCACGGTAGCGAGTCGGGTCATCAGCTCCGATTTGCGGATTTCCGAGGACAATCCCGCCGCGCGAGACGAGGTTTGCGAAGCGATCTCATGTTTATCGATCAGGGCAACGGGAGCGACGCCGCCCTTTACCAGGTGATATGCGACGCTCGATCCCAGCGCGCCCGAGCCGATGACGACGGCTGCCGCTTCTCGGAGCATTCGACAAACAAAGTATCACATCGGGCCAAAGGTCTCTGGCTACGCTCCATTGGGAACATCAACTTGAGTGTCCACTTGGAGCCATTTTCGGTCCCGACGAAAAGGCAAGCGGTCTAGAATAACCACCGTCGAGTCAATGGCTTGCCAGAGTGGGCCTTCTTTACCCAAGCAACCGGTCGGCGGCACTCCAGGTTCATACTCAGGTACAGTTGATATCTGCACGGGTGCGCGTGTAGCGCCTACGGAAGTGACAACCGAGAATGCCACCGAACGGTCGCCGAAGTCCTCACTGAGGGGTACCGTCGCATCTGGCTCCCCAGTTGGGATTCGAACTGTCGACTGATTGGTTCGCAGAAGTGTAGACTGACTGGTGGTCAGCCGCCTTTCTTTCAATCCCAGTCGTCCCCCGATTCCGGCGTGTGCCACACCGTGTGCGAGGCACAAGGCGGACTTCCTTCGAAATCTGGCATATTTACCCACGCTGCTGATTCAAATGGCATTGACTTTTTTGCGCCCATAGGGACCGAGAAACGCTACTCTTCCCTTACCGGATTAGGGAAGGGTTGCCGACCAACTGGACACGATTCGTAAACGCTGCGCCGTCAGACATCTGAGTTGTTCCGTCAAGAGGAAACTACGGAGAGTTTGGAGAA
>JADMIO011222202.1_pt1 | contig 23325 bp, 15 predicted proteins | sample 8958161 | NCBI WGS metagenome assembly JADMIO01 (sample SAMN16585339, study PRJNA669376) | soil metagenome | isolation source: Crop rotation soil | place: USA: Cullars Rotation, Alabama | collected 2011
CTTGCCGAACATCCGCCATTGTCGCGACGCCGCCTTGTTGCCGCGCCTTGATAAGACGCAGCGAATCTTCACGCGTCGCGAGCGTGCGCTTCGCGATGTCCAATTCGCTGTCGAGCTCGAGCAGGCTGAAATAGCCGCTGGCGACATCGCCGACAACTGTGGTCATCACCGCTTTACGATCTTCTTCCGACGCGCGCAGCTCGGCGCGGGCAGCTTTTGTTTGTTGTCGAACGCGTCCCCAAACGTCCAGCTCAAACGTCAACAGATTAAGCAGGACACTACCGAAGCTACGCGATCTTCCACCTTGATTTGCGATAGCGAGTTGGCCGTTTCGAGAAGTGCGTGTGCTTGTCACATCCGTACTTAAGTCAAACTGCGGAAACTGCTCCGACCGCGCGAGCCCGAGATTCGCCCGCGCCGCATCGATGCGCGCTACCGCTGCCCGCAAGTCATAATTCTGGACCATCGCCGTCTTCACGAGATCTTGCAGTGCAGGATCTTTGAAAACTTCAAACCACTTGAGATCGCCGATCGAGTTTTGATCCGCAGCCGCATTTGGATCAGCACCGCGAAACGTCGCGGGCGGCTGAATTGTGGAATTTTGCCGCTGTTGACTATTTACTGTCCCCAGTAGAAGGCACAGGCCCACGAGGCAGGCGAGAATACGAATGCTGAGGCGCGAGCCCCAGTTAGTTGCGTAAGGGCTTCGCCTGTTTTCGTGGGTCTGACCTATTACTCTTCGAACGTTACTATGGACCATTCTCAATCTCCTGATGCGGGTTGCAGTTGCGCAGTCCCGTCTTCTTCGCGGTCCTTTTTACCGAACCGCATCGACACCTTCTCAACCACATAGAAACTCACCGGTATCAGAAAACTCGCGATGAGCGTGTCGGCGAGCATTCCCGAGACCACGACTGTTCCGAGTATCTTTCGCGCCTCTGCACCAGAACCGCTTGAAAACCACAGCGGCAAACTGCCGGCAATGAAAGCCATCGAAGTCATCAGCAACGGTCGTCGTCGCAAACGCGCTCCTTCCAACGCTGCGTCGAGCAAGTCGCGACCTTTTTCAAACTCGATCTTCGCAAACTCGACGATCAGGATTGCGTTCTTCGCGGCGAGTCCAATGACGACGATGAGTCCGATCTGCGCGTAGATGCCGAGGTCATAGCCTCGCAAAAATAGTCCGACGAACGCGCCGAAGAGCGCGATCGGAACTGTCAACAAAACAGAGAAGGGAAGCGACCAGCTTTCATACAACGCCGCGAGTATCAGAAACACGAAGATCAGCGACAGCGCCAGAGACTTCATCGCCGCTCCGGTAGTTTGCTTTTCCTGGTACGAAAGATCGGCCCAGTCGTAACCGATCTCACGCGGCAACACTTCGCGTGCGACTTCGTCGAGCGCCGCCATCGCCTGGCTCGAACTGTATCCCGGCGCAGCCGCGCCGATGATCTGCGCGCTGCGATAGAGATTGAAACGGTTCGTGTATTCAGGCCCGGTGATGCTGCGCGTCGTGACCAGCGCGGACAGCGGCACCATGTCGCCGTCTTTGTTCCGCACGTAGTAATTCCCGATGTCCTGTTCGCTTCGTCGCATCTCACCTTCCGATTGCAGAAACACGCGCCACTGCCTGCCGAAGCGATTGAACTGGTTGAGATACAGACCACCGAGATACGCCTGCAACGTTTGATAGACTTCCGCGAGTTCAACACCCTGCTTGAGCACCTTGTCGCGGTCCACGTCGGCATAGATCTGCGGCACGTCGGCGGAGAACTGTGAAATCACTCCCGACAACTCCGGCCGTTTACGCGCAGCCGCGAGAAACGTCTTCAGGTTCTGGTCCAAAAACTCCACCGATCCACCGCTGCGATCCTGTACCCACAACGAAAAGCCACCCGCGCTACCCAAACCCGGAATCGACGGCGGCATGAAAGCAAATGCCATCCCTTCCGGAATCTGCGTCGCGAGCTCGCCGTTTATCTTCTTCAATATCGCCTGGGCTTGTTGCTCTTTGGAGGTCCGCTCGTCCCACGGTTTGAAACTCATGAAGAAGAAGCCCTGGTAACTCGCGGAAATGCGATTCAACAAACTGAAACCGCCGATACTCGTGTAGTACTCGACGCCATCAGTGTGCGCGAGAATCGTCTCGACTTTCTTCAACACCTGATCGGTTCGCTCGAGCGACGCGGCGGGCGGAAGCTGCACGTGCAACATCGCGTAGCCGTAGTCTTCCTCAGGCAGGAAACTCGTCGGCATCTTGTATCCCATGAACGCGTCGGCGAGCGTGAAACCGAGAATGATCACGACGCCGATCACGGCCTTGCGCAGTATGGCGTGACTCCAGTTGAGATAACCGTGCATCACTTTGTCGAACACGCGATTGAAGCCGCCGAAGAACCTGCCGAGCACGCCGCGCGATTCTTTTCGCGGCCGCAAAAGCATGGCTGCGAGCGCGGGCGAGAGAGTCAGAGCGTTGAAAGCCGAGATCAACATCGACACCGCGATCGTCGTCGCAAACTGGTTGTTAAGCCGGCCCTGAATTCCTCCCATGAACGCGACGGGCAAAAACACAGACGAGAGGATCAGTGCGATCGCGATCACTGGTCCACCAACTTCCTTCATCGCCTGGATGGTTGCGTCTCTTGGAGACTTGCCCTGTTCGATGTGATGTTCGACTGCTTCTACGACGATGATCGCGTCGTCTACCACGAGTCCGATCGCGAGCACGAATGCAAACAGAGATAGCGTGTTGATCGAGAATCCGAGCAGCGGAAACACAGCGAACGTTCCGATCAGCGAGACTGGCACTGCGATCACGGGAATCAGGGTTGCGCGCCAGTTTTGCAGAAACAGGAACACGACGATGATCACGAGGACCATAGCTTCGAGCAGCGTCGTCACTGTTTCCTTCATGCCTTCGCTGACGGGACGAGTTGTATCGAAGACGACCGCAGAGTCGAGATCGCTTGGGAACTTCTCCTTCAATTCCGCCATCGTTTGTCTGAGAGCGTTGGCGGTCGCGAGTGCGTTTGAGCCGGGCGATTGAAAGACAGCGACGATGACGCTGGGCTGGCCGTTCATGCGGTTGCTCTGTTGATAATTAAGCGCGCCGAGCTCGATACGCGCGACGTCTTTCAAACGCACGACCGAGCCGTCGGTGTTTGCACGCACGATGACTTCGCCGAACTGTTCCGGCGTTTCGAGACGGCCCTGCGCGCGGACGGTGTAAGTCTTTTCCAGTCCTTCGGGCGCGGGTGCGGCGCCGACACGTCCGGAAGGATTCACGTTGCTCTGTTGTTTGACTGCGTTCACGAGATCGGGAACGCCGAGGCCGAGCTTCGCGAGTACGTCCGGCTTCACCCAGATGCGCATCGCGTAATCGCTCGAACCGAATACACGAACTTCGCCGACGCCGGGCACGCGATACAGAACATCGTTGATGTTGATGTTTGCGTAATTCGCGAGGAATAACGAGTCGTAAGTTTGGTTGGGCGAGTAGAGCGAAAAGACGAGCATCGGCAGGCCCGTCGATTTCCGTGTCGTTAGACCAAACTGATTGACGTCGGTCGGCAGATTTGGTTGGGCCTGGGCCAGTCGATTCTGAACGTTGACTTGATCGATGTTGACGTCAGTATCGACGCCGAACGTGACGATCAACTGCTGGCTGCCGTCGTTTGCGTTGATCGACTGCATGTAGAGCATGTTGTCGACGCCGTTCATCTGTTGCTCGATCGGCGTCGAAACAGATTGCTCGATCGTGACGGCGTCCGCGCCGGTGTAGTTGGTCGAGACGATGATCTGCGGCGGCAGGATTTCCGGGAAGAGCGCCAGCGGCAGTCCTGACATGGCAATTAGTCCGGTGATCACTGTCAGAATCGCGATCACAATCGCTACGATTGGTCGTTTGATAAAGAAATTCGAGATCATTTTCTGCTCACTTCGCTTCTCTACCAAAGAACAAGTCAGGAAGAGGGGCTTGCCCCCGCCGTCAGGAGAATCGAGAGCGGGGGCAAGCCCCTCTTCCTGACTTGTTCTTTACACAGAGATATACAATTACTGGCCGTTGCTCTTTACGAACGGTACCGCCGTGACGGTCATGCCTGGTCTAACTTTCAATGTTCCCTCGGCTACGATTGACTCGCCCGGCTTGAGACCATCTTCAACAACCCACAGCGCTCCGCTCTTTTCACTAAGCTTCACCGGACGAATGTTGACCTTGTTATCCGGCCCAACCACTGCGACCTGATAAATCCCCTGTAACTCCGTCACCGCCCTTTGCGGTACGAGCAGCGCTTGTTCCTTGACACTCGTCACCGCACGCACGCGCCCGTACTGCCCCGGCCGCAATAGATTCCCGGCATTCGGAAACACACCCGCCATCCGGATCGCGCCCGTCTTCGGATCAACTTCCCGATCCGCGAAATAAAACTTCCCCTTCTCCGGATACGTCGTCCCATCAGCGAGTATTAGCTCCAACTCGAGCTGGTCCAACCGCCCGGTCTGCGCCGCATCGTTAAGACTCGGCCGCGTGTAACCCAGGTACTCCTGCTCGCTCAACGTGAAATAAACCTTGATCGGATCGACTGTTGAAACGGTCGTCAACGGCCCGCTCGTCGTGCTTACAAGGTTTCCGACCTGCGCTGTCGCGATTCCAACGATCCCATCGATCGGCGCAGTGATTCTCGTGAACCCGAGATTGAGTACGGCGGTGTTAACTGACGCCTTCGCGTTTTCGAGTTGGCCCTTCGCCGTGGAAATGCCCGCCTTCGCCGTGCTCACCTGTGCTTTTGCATGTGCAAGCTGCGCTTTCGCCGCCTCGATTCCCGCTTGTGCTGCCTCGACTTGCGCTTTCGAAGCTTTGTTCGACTGCACAGCGTTGTCGTATTCCTGTTGCGTGACTGCTTTCTGCTCCGCGAGTGGTCGATACTTATCTACATCCAACTGCGTCTTACCCTGGTTCGCTTCAGCCTGGGCCATCTGCGCCTGTGCCTGCGTCAACTGGCTGTTCGCCGCCGCTAGCTGCGCTTCAGCCTGCGCGACTTGAGACGTAGCCTGCTCTAACTGACCTTGAAACTGAGCAACTTGCCCGTTCGCCTGATCTACGGCCGCCTGAAACGGTCGCGGGTCGATCTCAAACAGAAGCTGACCTTTCTTAACAAACGAGCCCTCCTTGAAATCCTGTCGCAGCAGATAACCAGTTACCTGCGCTTTGATTTCCGCGTTCACCATTCCATCCGTCGTGCCAATCCACTCTTTATAAATCGACACATTCTTTTGCTCGACCGGAACGACTTCGACCTCGAGCGGCCGCGGCGCCGCTTCCGCCGGTTTGCTCGAACGCGCGAAACCCAACAGCGCCGCCACTACGAAGATCGCTACGATCGACAACGCGACAGTAAGTATTTTGTGTTTTGCTAAAGCTGACTTTAACCGCGACACCTGATTTCCTCCTGAACTTGATGTGGTGACAATAACTCGCCACGTGACGATATTTGGTCGCCACTTCTGACCGGCGTGCTTTCGATTTCCTCAATTAGACATTTCGTCATAACGCTGTTCGAAAAAAGCTTTATTCCCTTCTTGTGCATGTGGGCCAGCAGCTCTTTTCCGTGTTCGTCGACGAAACTGACGTTACTTAAATCCACCAGCAGGGCCATTTCACTTGATGGGCACGTTTGCCAGCATTTATCTAATTCGTCGACGCAGGGCCCCGAAAGCTTGCCTTCCAAAAAAAGCCTCGTCACCAATGATTCTTGTTGGACCGTAATTCTAATCACGATATTCCTCGCCACTTCGCAACTTTCCGGCCACGGATAACACGGACCGAAATCCGGATTTTTCAATCCGTGTCATCTGTGGTTAAAATCAAGTTATGAATTCTCCCGCTGTTCAAGCTGTTATCGACGATCAGCAAACGCAGAAATGTCTAACCCTCCTGGAACTTTCCAAGGTCATCACTTCGCACCGGGACTTGTCCGAGCTCTTCCACGAACTGGCGTGTGGTCTCGAGCACCTTTTTCCATTTCGCGACATGGCGGTGATGCTGTATGACGAGCGTCGCCACGTGATGCGCTCGTACATCATGGAAGGTTGCGCCGTTGCGCGGTGGGTCGGAAAGGAATCGACGGAAGTTTCAGTCGACGATTCGATCAATGGTTTCGTCTGGAAGTCTCAAACCCCGCTCTGTATCGACGATCTGGACCACGACTTCCGGTTTCCCGCAGCGCAGATTATTCGTGACGGTGGAATCAAATCAGTTTGCTGCATTCCGCTGAGCACGGTTCATCAGAAACTCGGCACGTTGAACTTGTGGAGCGAGGAAGCCGGCGCGTATCGCGATTTCGATATCGACTTCGCACAGCTCGTCGCAGGACAGATCGCAGTCGCAGTCGAAGCACAGTTTCAACGAGAACAGATCGCGCGCGACCGCGATCGTTCGCAGTTGCTGTTGCAAGTCAACAATACGCTCGTCTCAAATCTGAATCTGCGTGAGTTACTCTCGGCGATCTCGTTGGCGCTGAGTCCGGTTATGCCACACGAAGCCGCAGCGCTGACGCTTTATGAGGAGTCGAGCAATGAATTGCGTGTGGCGGCTTTTGATTTTCCCGAGGACGAAGGGAATTGTGTCGCCGGTAAAACTGTGCCGTTCGAGGGCAATCCGATCGGCGAAGCATTCACGACGCGGAAGACGGTGCTCATTGACTACAGTCAAAGTGATGATCCGCGAGTCGCGTGTTCCGGTTTCGTGTCAGGTTGCGCTGCTCCGTTGATCTTTCACGATCGCGCGCTTGGCGTACTCGCCATCAAGACCAGGCGCGAACACGCGTTTTCATCTGAAGACGCCGAGCTATTCGAGCAGGTTGCGAAACAGGTGGCGATTGCGGTCGAGAATGCGCTTGTCTACAACGAAATCGAAACGCTCAAGAACAAGCTGGAGAAAGAAAAGCTCTACCTCGAAGAAGAGATTCGCACCGAGTACAACTTCGAGGAAATCATTGGATCGAGCTCGGTTTTGAAGCGTGTGTTGCAGAACGTCGAGACAGTCGCGACGACAGACTCGACCGTTTTGATCTACGGTGAAACCGGTACGGGCAAAGAGTTGATCGCACGCGCCATACATAACCTCAGCGATCGTCGTGAACGAACGCTCGTGAAAGTAAACTGCGCGGCGATTCCCACCGGGCTTTTGGAAAGCGAACTATTCGGACACGAGAAAGGCGCGTTTACCGGGGCCATCGACCGACGGATCGGACGCTTCGAGCTTGCCCATCAGGGCACGATCTTTCTCGACGAAGTAGAAGATATTCCACTCGATTTGCAGTCGAAGCTGTTGCGTGTGCTACAGGAACATGAGTTTGAAAGACTCGGCAGCTCGCGTACGTTGCGAGTTGATGTGCGCGTCGTCGCGGCGACTAACGCGAGTCTGGAACAGCTTGTCGAAGAGAAGAAGTTTCGCAGCGACTTGTATTACCGGCTGAATGTTTTTCCGATCAATGTGCCGCCGTTGCGGGAACGACCGGAAGACATTCCGCTTCTGGTCCACTTCTTTGCGAACAAGTTTGCGCAGCAGATGAAGCGCCGGATCGAGAGTGTGCCGCGGGAAACGATGGCGGCTTTAGTTAATTATCACTGGCCCGGCAATATTCGCGAGCTGCAAAATCTGGTCGAGCGCGGTGTGATCTTATCGCGGGGACCGAGTTTGGAAATTCCGCTCGGAGAATTGAAGCAGTCAACACGGCCTGCAGTTCACCTCAACGGAGGAATAACGTTGGAATCAGTTGAGCGCGAACACATCCTGCGCGTGCTCGGCGAATCAAACTGGGTGATCGGTGGTCCTGCCGGCGCCGCCGCGCGACTCGGCGTGAATCGCACGACACTCAATCACCGGCTGCGCAAATTGGGAATCACGCGACCGCAGCCGCAGTCTTAAATCAAATCCCACCCACGGCAGTGGGTGGATATTTCAGATCCTTTCTAGATGGGTTATGACGCAAAAAGAAAAAGCCGAATTGTTCAAGAGTCTTCACGTAAAAGGCTCGCCCGTGATCTTGTACAACATTTGGGATGCCGGAAGTGCTCGGACGCTCGAGCAGGCCGGTGCAAAAGCGATTGCGACGGGGAGTTGGTCTGTCGCAGCGGCGCACGGTTTCGACGATGGCGAGACGATTCCACTGGAACTCGTACTCACAAATATCAAACGCATTGTCGAGAGCGTTAGTGTGCCAGTCACACTCGATTTTGAAACTGGTTATGCGACGGATATATCAGGCTTGAAAGACAACATTCGTGGCGTGATCGCGGCCGGAGCGATTGGTATTAACTTCGAAGATCGCATCATCGGTTCCCGCGAATTACAGACGATCGAGGACCAATCCGCGCGAATCCAAGCAGTGCGTGAAGCGGCTGATGAGACGTCGATACCGCTCTTCATCAACGCGCGCACTGATGTGTTTCTGAAAACTTATCCAGCCTCACACAATGAGGCTGAGTTGGAAGAAGCGCTGCAACGTGCCGCGGCTTACGCCGACGCAGGCGCGAGTGGATTGTTTGCTCCAGGACTACGAGATCCGGAATTGATCGAGAAACTGTGCAATCGCTCGTCTCTTCCAGTGAACATCCTCGCGCTCCCCGACACTCCACCAACAAAAACGATGGCCCAACTCGGCGTCGCCCGCATCAGCTACGGCGCCGCCCCCTACCGTCAAATGGCCCAGGCCCTAACCGAAGCCGCCCAAAAAGCGCTTGTCTTTCTTTAACCTGCGAAGCAGGTGACGGCTTTAACCTGCGAAGCAGGTGACAGCATAAAGCCTGGGGCGCAAGCCCCAGGATCGAATCGACAAGAATGCGATCAAGCCCGCGAAGCGGGCGACAGCGCGTAACCCTTTGGGCTGTCGCCCGCTCGGCGGGCTCTGAAAAATTTACCTTCCGTGATCCTGGGGCTCACGCCCCAGGCTTTATGCTTACGCCTGCTTCGCAGGCTAAGACAGGTCAGAAGTCCTCGCCCATTTTGTCGAAGTCTTCCACTCCCTCGATCTGATCGTACAAAACACTTCGCGGGTTGTGATTCGGTGGGTACTGATAATAGAGAACGCCGATTTCCTTCAAGACCATCTTGCGCAAGCGTGAATCGAGCAGTGCTTCGTCAGCCTCGCCGCCAATGTTGACGGGGTTCATGCGCGAGGATGAGACTATTGCGAATCGTCCTTCTCTAGGATAGGCGAACGCGTACTGCCACTTCTCTTTGCGAACGTACATATCCTCGTCAGTCAAACCGATCACGATCGCATTTGGATCAGCCGCGAGCTTCGGATAGCGTTTCTTGATTAGCGTGACCGCTTCGTCAAAGTCCACTTGCTGACGTTGCTTGTTGATTGTCGAAAGTGTGAAAGGCACCGGTAGCATGACAGTCACTTCGATCCCGGTTCTCTGCCGGCACGAAGTGACGAGTTTGACCAACGTAGCGAGTGAGAAATCATTCAACGGAACGAAATAGAGTTTTTCTTTGCCCTTTTCCCGTGGCTCCGCCAGGCCACCAGCCTCGACGACCTCAGCCGCCAAGTCCGGATTCAGCTTTCGCAGGATTTCATACTGCTCGAGTGCCGCAGTTTTATTGTGCAGGTTCATGTAAGCGTAGATCAACGAAGAACGCGCCGTGTGATCATCGGGATCCAGCTTCACTAGTTGCTCGTATTCCGCTGCCGCTTCTTTGAATCGACCCATATAGTCGTAGGTGATTCCGAGTTGGTTGTGAGTGCTCACATACTTTGGATTGAGTCGAAGCGCTTGTTTATATGCGTCTATAGCCGGCTCATAGTCTCGTGTATAAACATAAGAGTTGGCGAGATACAGATATGTTCCGTAGCTTGGGCTCAACGTGAGCGCGCGTTTGAACGCCGCGATCGCTTCCGGGTACTTGCCGAGGTCGTAATACATTCGGCCCGACTGATCGTATGCACAATGGTCGCGGGGATTGAGACTCATCGATCGCTTGAATTCTCTTTCGGCGTCGTCGTAACGACGGAGCTTGTGATAAGTCATACCCAACCCGCACGAAGCACACGAATCATCGTCAATGCTCTTTGCTTTGAGGAACGCTGCTTCCGCCTGTGAATACTTATTCAACGCGAGGTATGACGAGCCTAGCTCCACATAGCCGCGCGCAAACCGCGGATAGAGCCGGACCGCGCCACTGAATGCGCCCGCAGCAGCCTGGTAATTACCGGCTGCCTGGAATCCTGCCCCCACAAAGAAACAAGCCACGGCCGCAATGACTGGCGTCAGTAAGAGCATAAAGAACATGCAACCGGCTAAAAGCACCCAGCGGACAGTTTTACGTTTACTCATATTGACCTCTCGAAACAGAACTTCGAGCGTTTATGTGTTGGTGTCTATGAGGTTTGTAGGGCAGGGACGATTCAACGGCCGCTATAAGGATGGCATAAAACGCGGGAGCGGCACAATGGTTTTGTCTTAGAACAACCGGAGATTGACGCCTATGGTCGGGTCGACGGGTTGCAACAGGTCTTCATCGTCCTGTTTCGTGTCGTTAACGTTGCGACTGACGGCGTGGCTGGTCATCTCGGAGGCCGGAAATGGTACAAGCAGGTCTTTTAAGTCTGCCGCTCGCGAAGCCTCGTCCAGCCAGAGGTCGTGTGACTCGGGCGGCATGATCACGGGCATCCGGTGATGAATTGTTGATAACAATTCATTCGCAGTGGTGGTGATGATCGCGCAGGAATTGATCGTGTTGCCGTTGGACTTCCATCGATCCCAGACGCCGGCGAAAGCGAACGGCGCGCCGTCCTTCATCTGAAAGTAGTAAGGCTGCGAGGTCTTCTTGTTGAGTCGTTCCCATTCGTAGAAACCATCCGCGGGAATGAGGCAGCGTCTTCTTTGAAACGATTCGCTGAAGGTTGGCTTTTCGTCGATCGTCTCGACGCGCGCGTTGATGAACCCGCGCGCCTCTTTACTCCAGAACGGGATCAGTCCCCATTGCAGTTGCGTAACTTCGCGCACCGAGTCGCGCTCGACGACGGCGAGGACATTTTGGCTGGGAGCGATGTTGTAGCGTGGGATGATGTTGTCGAGATCGAACGTGTTGACGAGCCGCTGAAACTTTATCCGCTCTGGTGATTTGAGAGTAAACCTGCCACACATGATGACATTACGTTAGACCGGATGAAGTTGAGTAAGCAAGTGCGATCCTTGGGTGAGACGCTGGGCAAACAACTGTAGGGGTGGCCCTCCGTGGCCACCCCGGTATCGATCCTCCTACTCTGGGGTGGCCACGGAGGGCCACCCCTACAGTTGTACCGGTGAGATCAAGTATCCTTCGCTTCATGAGCATCAAGATTCTCGGCGGAATACTGGTGGTCCTTTTATATACGAGCACGATCCCGGCCCAACAAGCGATCAAGAACGCGATTCCTGATGTCGCGCGGCCGCTGCCTTTGTCTTCCGTGCGCGTCACCGGCGGACCTTTAAAACACGCACAGGATCTCAACGCCGCATACCTCCTCAAACTCGAACCCGATCGCATGATGTCCTACTACCGCAAGCGCGCCGGCCTGCAACCAAAAGCCGAAGGCTATCCAGGCTGGGACGGCGACGGCAAAAATCTCACAGGCCACATCGCCGGCCACTATCTCTCCGCCGTCTCGCTCATGTTTGCCGCCACCGGCGATCCGCGTTTCAAGCAGCGAGCCGACTATCTGGTTAAGGAGATGAAGGAAGTTCAGGACAAGAACGGCGACGGCTATCTCGGCGCGGTTGACGGCCTCAGAGAAAAGTTTGCGGAAGTCGCAAAAGGAAACATCAAGTCAACCTTTTTCGATCTGAATGGTCTCTGGTCTCCGTGGTACACGTTGCACAAAACTTTCGCCGGCCTGCGTGACGCTTACCGCTTCACCGGCAACCGCACGGCCCTTGAGCTCGAGATCAAATTTGCCGCCTGGGCCGAATCGATCCTCACGAAGCTCACGCCCGAACAAACTCAAAAAATGCTCAACACTGAATTCGGCGGTATGAACGAGGTGCTGGCAGAACTCTACGCCGACACTGGTGACAAGCGCTGGCTCGATCTTTCACATCGCTTCGATCACAACGCCTTTCTCGATCCACTCAAACGCCGCGAAGACAAGCTCGCCGGACAGCATGGCAACACGCAAGTTCCGAAGATGCTAGGCGTGTTGATGCAATACATCTACACGGGCGACCAGTCTGAAGGCACGGCGGCCGAGTTCTTCTGGGACGCAGTCGTCGATGATCACACTTACGCCACCGGCGGACACGGCAAAGACGAATACTTTGGACCACCCGATCAGCTAGCCGAGCGAGTAGACGGAAGGACGAACGAAACGTGCAACGTCTACAACATGCTGAAAATGACGCGCCGTCTTTTTGCAATTCACCCGGACATCAAGTACGCGGAGTTTGAAGAGCGAGCGTTGTTCAATCACATTCTCGCTTCGATGGATCCTGAAGATGGCCGCACGTGTTACATGGTGCCGATAGGCCGCGAAGTGCGGCATGACTACCAGGACATGTTTAGTGATTTTACGTGTTGCGTCGGCAGTGGCATGGAGAGTCATGCGCTGCATGGCGATGGGATTTATTACGAATCAAGCGATCGTCTCTGGATAAATCTATACGTTCCTTCGACAGCAGACTGGAAAGACGTGACAGTAACGATGTCGACGACTTTTCCGGAAGGCGATGCGGCGAGTGTGAAGTTAACTCTGCAACGGCCGAAGGCTTTTACGTTAGCTTTGCGACGACCGTCGTGGGCTGGTGACGGGTTCGCCGTGAAGGTGAATGGAAAGAGCGTAACGACGTTGCCTCATCCCGGATCGTACGTCGAATTGAAACGAACCTGGAAAACGGGCGATAGCGTTTCGCTTGTGCTACCGAAGACGCTACGCATCGAAGGCTTGCCGGACAACAACCGTCGCGCAGCGTTGATGTGGGGACCGCTGGTGCTCGCCGCCGATCTTGGACCAGAGCGTCGCGGCGGATCACCAGAATCTCCATCGCTGGTCACGGAAGATAAGCCATTGACTGAATGGTTAGAGCCGGTGGCCGATAATCTTGGTGTCTTTCGAACTGTAGGCGTGGGCCGCAGCACAGACGGACAAACGAGCGAGGTTGACTTTGTTCCGTTTTACCGTTTGCATCGTCGCACTTATTCCGTCTACTGGGATCTCGATACAGTCGACAGTTGGACCAAAAAGATCGAAGAGTTGAAAGCCGAACGAGCAAGGCAACTGAAGTTGGAAGCGGCGACAGTGGCTTTTGTGTCTCCTGGCGTCCCCGAGAACGAAAAGAGTTTTAATCTGAAGAGTGAAGAATCGGCGCCGGATCGCGAGGTGGGTCGTGTCGGAAGGCGATCGAGGAAATGGTTTTCTTACGAGTTGCCGGTTGATCCGGCGAAGCCGCTGGCGCTCGTCGCTACTTTCAATACTCAAGAACGTGCGAAGCGAACGTTTGAAATTCTGATGGACGGACAAACGATCGGCGAGGGCACGATCGAACGTTACCCGCCTGGTAGTCCGACAGCACACTTTTACGATGTTGATTACAAGATCCCCGCGGCGCTTATTAAAGACAAGCAGAAAGTCACGGTGCGTTTTCAATCGACGGGCGGCAACGAAACCGCGACTGTCTATGGCATCCGCATAGTCCGCGAATAGTGTTCACAAAATGCACAAAAAGCTAAATCAATTCATTTGTACTTTTTGTGCCTTTTTGTGGCTACCTTTTGCTGCCAGCGCACAAACGCTGGATCTCGAAACACCTGACTTCAAATTAAGATTAGTTAAGGACTCGCAAACAGTCGCCGCGCTCGAACCGAAGAACACACGGGGATTCGATTTCACACCTGCGGATCGTCTAACACAACGCAGCGCGGATCGTTTTCACCATCTTGGCGATCTAATCCTTCGCGTGCGCACTGGCACTTCCGGATCATGGCAGAAGTACGACACTGCCGAATCGCGCGCGCCAGTTACGCCATTAGCAACCGGCTCAACTCTTGCCGCAGCTGATCTGTCTCCCACTCTGCCTTCCGACATCCCACTACAAATCACACGTTCATGGCTGGTGGAAAACAACCGGCTCGTCTTGCGCTTCGAAATCAAAAACAAGACAACACAACCTGTTCAACTCGGCGCGCTCGGCATTCCCATGATCTTCAACAACATACTCACCGGACGTAGCCTCGAAGAAGCGCACGAGAATTGTTCCTTTTCTGATCCTTACATCGGACAAGATGGCGGCTACTTGCAAGTAACCCGTTTGAGTGGCGCCGGTCCAGCCCTCGTCGTGGTCCCGGATGGCCACACACCATTCGAGAGTTACCAACTACTCGTCGAACCAATGCGGCCAACTCAAACGTTCGAAGGAACTTTCGCGTGGATGGTCCACACGCAAGCATATGCTGATGATGAATGGCACGGAGTCGTTCCCTGGAATCCACCTACATCAGTTACGTTAATTCCAGGCGAGACAAAAACATACGGCGTGAAGTTTCTCGTGTCAGACGAGATTCGGAACATTGAAACGACACTTGCGCAGAACAACCGTCCGGTCGCGATCGGAATACCGGGTTACATCTTGCCGGTGGATATTGACGGCCGTCTCTTCGTCAAGCACCAACGCAAGATCACAAGGTTTGATGTCTATCCGGCGGGCGCACTCGAGCTTAAAGACGCAGGCGTTACCGCACAAAACTGGCAAGTATTTAGAGTGCGCGGCAAAACGTGGGGTCGCGCGCGGCTCGCGCTTACTTACGACGACGGCTCGACGCAATCCATCAGCTATTACGTGATCAAAACGTCAGCTCAGGCGGTTGCGGACCTCGGAAACTTCCTGTTCACCCGCCAATGGTTTGACGATCCCGCCGATCCGTTTCATCGCAGTCCTTCCGTGATGAGCTACGATCGTGAAACGAACAAGATCGTGACTCAGGACGTTCGCGTGTGGATTGCGGGACTCGGCGATGAAGGTGGCTCGGGCTCGTGGCTTGGAGCTGCTATGAAGGAGTTTGGCCAGCCACGCAAAGATGAGATCGCGAAGTATGAACAATTCATCGATCGCGTTTTGTGGGGCCGGCTGCAATACAGCGAAGGACCAAACAAGTATGGCGTGAGAAAGAGTCTCTTTTACTACGCGCCGCAAGCCGTGCCGGACTTTAAATACGATCCGGCTCTCGACTGGACCACCTGGACCAGTTGGAAGCCACCCGAAGCTGAGTCGATCAGGCGCGGTTACAACTATCCTCATGTGATCGCGGCTTACTGGTCCATGTATCGTCTCGCGCGAAATCATGAGGGTCTCGTTACGAATCACTCGTGGGAGTGGTATCTGGACCAGGCTTATGAAACCGCGAAGTTTATGTTTAGCAGACGAGGCGGACAGCGTCGTGTCGGCTACGTCGATTTAGGTTTGATGGAGGGCGACATCCTCGTCGCTTTGTTGGAAGATTTAAAACGAGAGTCATGGACGGAAAAGGCGCAAACGATTGAGACCTTAATGAAGGAACGTACGGACCGTTGGAGTCAGGAGCCGTATCCGTTCGGCAGCGAGATGGCGTGGGATTCCACCGGTCAGGAAGAAGTTTACGCGTGGTGTAAATATTTTGGTTACGACGACAAAGCACTCGTATCGCTAAACTCGATCATCGGCTACATGCCGACGTTGCCGCACTGGGGTTACAACGGTAACGCGCGTCGTTACTGGGACTTTCTCTACGGCGGCAAGATCAAGCGGATTGAACGTCAGTTACATCATTACGGATCGGGTCTCAACGCGATTCCCGTGCTGGCGCACTATCGCGAGCATCCTGACGATGACTATCTCCTGCGCGTCGGATATGGCGGCACCATGGGCGCGCTATCCAACATCGATCAGGAAGGATTTGCTTCGGTGGCGTTTCATTCGTTTCCAACCACGTTGAAGTGGGATCCTTACAGCGGCGACTATGGACCAAATTTCTTCGGGCATGCTTTCAATACGGCGACATACGTGATCAAACATCGGGAGTTTGGGTGGCAATCATTTGGCGGAAACATCAGCGTTAGCGGCAACTGGGTGAACGTTCAGCCGCTCGATTCGTTTCGCCAGCGTGTTTACATCGCGCCGCTGGGGTTATGGTTGACGCTTGATGCGGGCACGTTCGAGAAGATCGCGATCGATTCGAGGTCTAACATCGTGCGAGTGACACTTTCTCGCGCCGACCGCTACACACCCGATGCGCGGCTTCGCATACAACAACCGGCGCGCATCGCGTCAATTGGAGCTTTCGCACCACGAGGTGATTTTGTGAACGAGCGCGACGCGTTTACGATTCCACTCGGACGCTCGACAACAATAATTGAGTTAGCCACAAAAAGGCACAAAAACACAAAATGATTCTCTTTCTATTTTTTGTGATTTTTGGGCCTTTTCGTGGCAAAAAGAGTTGTAGGAGTTTGAGATGATTTGGGAAGAGCGATGGCATCCGCTGCGAGAAGAGTGGGTTATTGTCGCTGCGCACCGGCAGGATCGGCCGTGGAGTGGCGGCACTGTGAAGCAAAGTGCGCCGTCGTTGCCGCCGTATGTGCCTGACTGTTATCTCTGCCCTGGAAACGCGCGCGTCAGTGGCGCCGTCAATCCTGATTACGAGCAGACGTACGTTTTCGATAACGATCATCCGTGTGTGTCGATCGCTGCACCAGCTACGATTGAGGCGCCGGTGGGACTCTATCAGAATCGTCCTGCTAGAGGGATTGCCCGCGTAGTTTGTTACAGTCCTAAACACAACCTGACTCTCGCTGAGCTGACGATTGATGAAATCCAGCAACTCCTGCACGTATGGCAGCAGCAGTACGAAGAGCTTGCTCGTCTACTGGACATCAAACACGTGCTCATCTTCGAAAACAAAGGTGAAGTTGTTGGTGTTTCAAATCCACATCCGCACTGCCAGATCTATGCAACCAACTTCGTCTTCAAGACGATCGAGACTGAGGCTCGCGTAAGCCAACAATACCTCGCGCAGACTGGTCGCGTGCTGTTCCAGGACATCATCGCGGCCGAACAACAAACAGGTACGCGGATTATCGCGGAGAACGAAACTGCAATCGCGTTTCTGCCATACTTCGCGCGTTATGCTTACGAAGTGTTTGTCGCGCCGAAGAAGACGCACCCGAGTCTGGCGACGCTAAACGCTAATGAGCTTCTTGATTTCGCGGGCGTGCTGAAAGACGTATTAGTCAGGTTCGATAACCTTTGGGAGATGTCGTTCCCATACGTCATGCCGTTGCACCAGGCGCCCACGGACGGCGGCGATTACAGTGGTTTTCATTTTCATATCGAATTCCATCCGCCGTTGCGTAAGCCGGACCTCCTGAAATTCCTCGCGGGCCCTGAGATTGGTGGCGGCAACTTTCTCAGCGACACTTCACCTGACGAGAAGGCGGCCGAGCTGCGCGCGCAAGCCGGTGTTCACTACAAAGAGAAATGACAGACATCCGGAAGCTACTTGATCCCATTCGTCACCTGCACGAAACGATTCGCGCTTCGGTGGTCGACGCGTGTGAACGCGCGACGTCAGGTGAGCTGGCGAAAGTCGTCAGGGAAGAGGACGAAGATACGATCTTCGCGCTCGATCGTGTCAGTGAAGAGTTGTTGATCGATTTCTTCGAGCGCGAAGTAGCGACGCTCGCGCCTGTAATGCTCATCGCGGAAGGGTTGAGTGATGGTCAGATCATTCTGCCGCGTGGGACGGCGGAAGCTGATGTCGTTTGGCGAGTTATCGTCGATCCGATCGATGGAACGCGCGGTTTGATGTATCAGAAACGCAGTGGCTGGATACTCACGGGTGTCGCTCCGAATCGTGGTCCAGAGACGAGCTTGAATGATATCGAGCTGGCAGTCCAGACAGAGATACCGCTCGTGAAGCAACATCTCTCTGACGCGCTTTGGGCTGTCCGCGGCGAGGGGTTTCATGCGGAACGATTCAATCGCGTAACCGGCGAGCGCCGAGCTATTGAGTTGCGTCCGTCAACTGCAAGTAACATTGATCAGAGCTATTCGCAGGTAGTTCGCTTCTTTCCTGGTGTGCGTGACGTGCTGGCTACGATCGACGATGAGATTGTTTTCGGAGCCCTCGGCCCGGCTCAGCCAGGCAAAGCACCGTGTTTCGAAGATCAATACACATCCAGCGGCGGTCAGCTTTACGAGTTGATAGCCGGTCACGATCGCTTCACGGCAGATCTGAGAGCGCAGATGGATCCGGTGACGACTGAACGCGGGTTGCCGAGGCTTTTGTGTTGTCATCCATACGACTTGTGTACTGAGCTCATTGCGCGTGAAGCCGGAGTGATTGTGACCGGCGTTGATGGTGGTCCATTGAACGCGCGTCTCGCGGTTGAGCCCGACGTGAGCTGGGTTGGTTACGCAAACCCACGCCTCCGCGCGACGATCGAACCTCTCCTGCAAGCAGCGCTACAAAAGCGCGGTCTAATTGATGTTAGTTGATCGAATACAACTGTAGGGGTGGCCCTCCGTGGCCACCCCAGCGTGGAAACACAATGTGGGAAACTGGGGCGGCCACGGAGGGCCGCCCCTACAGTTGTTGTGAGTTTAAGAATGTATCGCGACGCACAGGACTTCATCGATCTGCTTAACACACTCGACGAACATCCATTCGCCGGCGATCTATTCGATAAGAAATCGGATCTGATCATTGCCCGCGCGCCCGGACGCCTCGACGTGATGGGCGGAATCGCGGATTACTCCGGCTCGCACGTGCTCGAATTACCTATCGCCGAAGCTACGTTTGCTGCGGTTCAGCTAAGTGCCTCACGTCACCTTCACATCGTCACGTTGTTAGAGGGCGAAGAAGCAGCGGTTTCTATTCCAATCGACCTTCTTAGAGAATTCGACTACGACGCGGCCCGCGAATTTTTTGCGCATAACGTCTGGTCCGCGTATGTGGCTGGTGTGTTTCTGGTGCTGATGCGTGAACGTGATGTGCGCTTCGAGTCTGGCGCGAATATTCTGATCTCATCGCGCGTGCCACCGGGAAAAGGCGTGAGCTCATCCGCGGCGTTGGAAGTCGCCGTGATGCAGGCAGTCACGGTGGCGTTTGACATCTCTGTCGATGGACGTGAGAAGGCGCTGCTTTGCCAACGAGTTGAGAACCTTGTAGTCGGTGCGCCTTGCGGTGTGATGGACCAGATGACGTCCGTGTTTGGAGAAAAAGATCGGCTTCTTTTGTTGCTTTGTCAGCCGGCTGAGCTCAAGAGGATGATCACGCTTCCGTCGCAACTGATGCTTTGGGGCATTGATTCCGGCATACGTCATTCGGTCGGCGGCTCCGACTATGGTTCGGTGCGCGCCGCGGCCTCGACGGGAACGCGCATTATCGCGGATTTGAAACCGGATCTTTCCTGGGGCAATTATCTCGCAAACATCTCGCCTGCTGAGTTTGAACGTGAGTATGTCAGTCGATTACCAGATGCTGTCAGGCTCCCGACGGCGCATCCGGTTTATGAGAACGTGCGGGTGCAGCGTTTCGTCGATCTGCTGGAACAAAATGAAGGTTATGACGAGCTTGGCGAGCTGATGTATGCGTCGCATCGGAGTTATAGCGCGTTGGGATTGGGCTCTGAGGGGACCGATTTGATTGTCGATCTGGTACGCAAAGAACCAGATTTGTTCGGCGCGAAGATCACCGGTGGCGGCAGTGGTGGAACAGTTGCTGTGCTCGGCGATCAAACATCACGCGCGGCGATCGAAAGAGTTGTTGAAAGTTATACGAAGCAGACAGGCCACCGGCCGTATATCTTTAGCGGCTCATCCCCTGGCTGTCTCGCGTTTGGTCATCTGCGGCTGCAAATCCTGAGACCTTCGCGGAGGGCCTGAAGCGGTAACAACGCGCATTGTAATCGTGCTGGTTGAATGTCGCTTTCAAGTGCGGATATCAGTTGGGCATCTGACATGCTGGTGAGATCTTCGATGTCTTTGCCAAGGATCATCTCAGTAAGGAGCGACGCGGCGGCGGTGCTGATGGCGCATCCGTCACCTTTGAAGCGTGCTTCGTTGACTATCGATTCGTTGAGCCTTAATTCGATCCTGATGCGGTCGCCGCAGAGAGGGTTGAACTGTTCGTTGCTGATATCAGGCGCATCCAGGCTGCCGTAGTTGCGCGGGTGACGGAAGTGGTCCAGCAGTGTGTTGCTGTATATAGCAGGCATCTACTTCACGTCTCGCAAAAATGCTGCTGAGCGGCCGGATTTAAGTGCGACGGCTTCGGCCAGGATGCTCAGCGCGATCTCCGCCGCTGTTTCCGCGCCGATGTCCAGGCCGGTGGGCACGTGTAGCTGGTCCAACAATGACTGGTCCATCCCGCCGTCACGCAGAAATTCCTTGATCGCTGCGCCACGTCGCTTGCTGCCTAATAATCCGACGTATGCAGGACGCGCAGGGAGCACAACTTTCAGCACTGGCAGATCATACTTGTAATCGTGCGCGGTCAGGACGACGAACGTCGAAGACGTGTAGGAGAGCGTCTCGGCAATTTCAGAAGGAATGCCGATTAATAGCTGATCGACATCGGGGAAACGTTCGCGTGTGGCAAAGCGTGGGCGACCGTCGACGACGATCGTTTTGAGTCCCAGATCGTGAGCCAGACTAACGAGTGGCATCGCGACATGGCTCGCGCCGAAGACGATCAACGTAGGTAGCGGTCCATGCGTTTCAAAAAAGACCGGCAAGGCGTCCGGGCCGATCGAGACCGTGCTCGACACGCCCTTTTTCATCAACTCGAGCGCGACGATTTGTGCTTCGCTATCGAGCTCCGGCGTGCCTAGCGATCCAGCGTTCTCGCCGTATTCGACGATGAGTAGCCTGCGGGAGTTCTCTTTCAGCGAGGTGGCGAGCACTACGCTCATACCCCGATTCACTAGATTGCGAATGTCTCGATAAAGCCCCAACACGTTATCGGGACGAGTGAGATCCACTGGCTCGATGAAGACATCCAGATCGCCGGCGCAGGAGAAGCCGATTTCCCAGGCGTCTTCGTTGCCAAGCTTCATCTCTACGAGGCGCGATTTGAAGGACGAGAGCGCTTGCTCTGATTCGGCAATCACGCGCGCGTCGACGCAACCGCCGATCGTCACCGAGCCCAGAATGCGACCTTCTTCGCCGACCCACATCTTCGCGCCTTCGCGTTTCGGGCTTGTGCCACGCGTCGCGACGAGCGTCGCCATCGCAACGCGCTTTTCCGCGTGGACCAGTCTCTCGATGTCTTCGAACAGTTCTTCCATTTCGCCACAAAAGGCACAAAAAGCACAAAAGCTATAAAACGAGATGTGGTTCGAGGGCGCGCAGGCTCGCGAGATCGTGGGCGGGGGCGAATATGTTGACGAAAGGTAGTGCTGCCTGCATACCGCGTGTTACTGGCGCGTAATCCGTGCTGCCTATTAACGGGTTTAGCCAGATCAAACGGCCGGCGCGTTGTTTCAGAAGCGAGAGCGCCGCGGCGAGTGTTTCTGGTTCGCCTGTGTCCCAACCGTCACTCAGTATGATGACGACTGTACGTTTATCGATGCGACGCAGCCATTGATCGTTGAACATCGCGAGACTCGCGCCGATGCGCGTGCCGCCAGACCAACCGCGCACGTTCGCTGATAAACGATCGAGTGCGCGTTTGTAAGTTTTATTTTTCAGGTCGCCGGTTATGCGCGCCAGAGAAGTCGCAAATACGAATGACTCGACTTTCGCGAAACTGTTTTGCAGCCCGTAAATGAATTGCAGCAGCAGCCGGCTGTAGATGTCCATCGATCCTGAAACATCGCAAATCACGACGAGCTTCGTTCGCTTTGGTCGCCGCTCTTTGTAAGCGAGATCGATCAGCTCGCCGCCTGTTTTTAACGACAGGCGTAACGAACGTCGCAAGTTCACACGGCGACCGCGCCGAACTGGCCGCCAGCGCCGGCTCGGCTTTCGCGCTAAACGCCTGACCATCCGGCGCGCGAGACGCGAAACCTCTTCGAGCTCTTCGTTCGTGAACTCACTAAAATCTTTTGCTGTTGCTGATTCGTTATCACTTGCACCCGGAACTTTAAGCGGTGGCGCCCCGGCGCTAAACGAAGTTCCCCAGTGCTCGAGGAAGAACGCGAGGTTCTTAGAAGTCTGACGTGGCGCGTGGGCTTGAATGCGAACGGCGGTGCTGCTGCTCAGAGGACGCGATCGGTTCCAAAACCTCTTGAATACTTCTTCGAAGATCTGGAAGTCGTCGACGCTGCTGGTGAGAATGCTGCTTAAACTGAGAAAGACCTCATCGCGATCCGTTGTGTCGATTATTTGTAACGCTGTCGTCGCCGTTACCACTTCCGCAGGTGTGACGTGAAGCCCGTGATCTCTCAAGTCACGACAAAAAACAACCACCGTTTGAATGTCTAAATCAGCCACTGATAATTCCCGGCAACTCTGCTTTGAATGTGGCGACGTCGCTCTCGTCCTTCAGAAAACACCCGACCGTTTCGGCGACGATCTCCTCGTTCAACTCAGGCGCGTTCAAGGCGACGAGCGCGTTGGCCCAATCTAACGTCTCTGCCACGCCGGGGATTTTCGAGAGACTCATCGTCCTCGTCGCTTGCATCACTTCTGTCACACGCCTCGCGAGGCTGGCTTCGATCGCCGGAACCTTCGCGCGCACGATCTCGAGCTCCTTTTCAAGCGACGGGTAATCGATCCAGTGATATAGACACCGCCGTCGTAACGCATCTGACAAGTCGCGCGAACGATTCGAAGTCAACACGACGTGTGGCCGGTGAGTAGCCTTGATCGCTCCGATCTCGGGAATCGTCACCTGATAATCAGACAGCACCTCGAGCAAAAACGCTTCAAACTCTTCATCGCTGCGATCGATCTCGTCAATCAACAACACCGGCGCGCGATCGTGTTCGGTGATGGCTTGTAGCAACGGCCGTTTCAAGAGAAACGCTTCGCTGAAGATCATCGCTTCCTTCTCTGTTTCAGAAGCGGACGACGACTCTTCGAGTTTCAGATGCAGCAACTGTTTCGGGTAATTCCATTCGTAAAGAGATGTCGTCGCGTCGAGACCTTCGTAGCATTGGAGACGAATGAGCCGGGTCTGGAGTGCGTTGGCGAGTGCCTTCGCGATCTCTGTTTTGCCGACGCCTGCCGGTCCTTCGATCAGCAGTGGCTTGCCGAGCACCATCGAGAGATATAACGCGGTCGCGATTGCGGCGTCGGCAATGTAAATCCTTTCCAGCACATTGGGATCCTAAGCTTAGAATTCCACGTGGACAAGTTGTCGCG
>JADMIO011280080.1_pt1 | contig 23324 bp, 19 predicted proteins | sample 8958161 | NCBI WGS metagenome assembly JADMIO01 (sample SAMN16585339, study PRJNA669376) | soil metagenome | isolation source: Crop rotation soil | place: USA: Cullars Rotation, Alabama | collected 2011
AAGGTGAGCCAGTGTGATTACATTTGCGGCCTAACTGTGGCCAGTCCAGTTACGCTGGAGTCACTAGTATTTAGGTGACACTATAGAAGCGGCCGCGACAACTTGTCCACGTGGAATTCTAAGCTTAGGATCCCAATGTGCTGGAAAGAAATCCACTGGGGAAACGTTTTCGCATCTCGTTCACGCCGAAGACAGTTCGGGAAGTCGTTGGCGTGGTCGAGGACATCCGGGATCGTGGGCTCCAGATTCTGGAGCCGGTCACAATGCTCTATATTCCGATACTCCAGAGCGACACCAACGCGGTCTCGCTGGTAGTGCGAGGCGATGGCGACGCGACTCGCCTGGCTCCGGGGATTACGAGAGTTCTTGGGGAGATCGCTCCCGAACTCCCCGTTCGCAATATTCGCACGATGGAGGAAATCGTGGCCGCAACGCTGTCGCGGCAGCGGTACAGCATGTGGCTTTTCGCCGCGCTCGCCGGCCTGGCCTTTCTGCTCGCATCCGTAGGCATCTACAGCGTCGTGGCCTACAGTATCCGGAACCGGGTGACCGAGATCAGCATCAGGATGGCGCTCGGCGCCAGACCTGCCGGCATCTTACGTCTGGTCATGATCGAGGGGATGAAGCCCACTTTGATCGGCATGCTTCTGGGCGCGGTTGGGGCCTATGCGCTCGGAGGGTTGCTATCCAGGCTAATCTATGGCGTCAGCCCGGCGGATCCAATGACTTTCCTGGCGGTCGTCTTGCTCCTGGCGGTGGTGGCGCTGCTTGCCTGTGTGATTCCTGCTTACCGCGCGACGCGAATCGAGCCTGTTCGGGCTTTGCGGGGGGAATAGCCGGGATCAACGGTGTCGAGGAACGTTGTCCCGATATTCGGGTCGCGACCCCGGCGGCGGAACCCCTGTCGACTTGCCGTCTGATGCGCTACTCGCGGCTGTGCCTCCCCTTCAGCTGCTTCCGGAAAGCGCTTCGGGCGTGTGGTCGGCGTTCAATACCCCGTTTCCGCGCCGGCAAGCTTATCGAAGAACGCCTCCATCGTGCCCGCCGGCTGAAATATCGTGACGACCGTGGCCCGCTCACTGACGTGCGCGAAGCTGTGGCGGAACTCCGCGCGGGCCAAAGTTCGAAGTCACAGGCCTTGACGTGATGCTTCTGGTCGCCGATCTGAAAGACGTACTCGCCCTCGACCACATGCCACCACTCATCTTGTCGGTGGTGAATATGCATGGGCGCCGATCCATTCGGACTGACGCTGGCAAAGGCCGGCAACGCCTTGCGTGCCTTTCGCCGAGAGCTTGCACGTGTTGCGGTGATCCGGAAACCGGCTCTCGTTTGCAGGGACGAAAATTGCGTGTTTGGTCTCCGCCGCCTCGCTCAGCGCACACGACGCAAGCACACCAGTTAGTAAGGGTGTGAATAACGAGCGACGCGCGACGGGCACGAACGACGGAATCGTACTATCAGTCATGAAGGGTCCTCCTAAGGAGCAAAATCGCGAAAGAGCGTACCGCAATCCGAAATTTGACGACCAGTGATGCTGGGCCGCAACACGCCTTCAGCCGGAAGCGGGGCTCCGAGCCTTTCCCTTCCTGGTCATAGCGTCGGACAATTTTGTCCGTCTGTAAAGACCCGACTTTCTCAACGACTTCTCGTTCCTGCCTGCGGCCGGGTAGCCGGCCACTCACCCGAGCCGGCGTCGATTTAGACCGATAGCGCGACTAAAAGTTCGTTATCCAAGCGAACATGGTCGGGAGCGCGGCCAAAGGTGACGGGCGCGGATTCCTTTGCGGCGACCGGCAGCCGCATAAAATGTCCCTTCTGCAGGCCCCCGTCCACGACATACTACGGCGCCGCCATTCTTCACAAAGCAGACCCGGAATATTTGGACGTCGAGAGGGCATCTTGCACGCGAGCAAGCTGACGGGCCGGTCGCCCGCGCCTGAGCCGAATGGTTCCCGGCCGGCTGCATTCACGGCCTGCCGCGGTGAACGACTAAGTCCGTTCAAGCTGCGTCTCATCCCGCCACTTGGAGGTGCGGCAATATGAAGACTGAACCGAAACGGCACAAGGAAGTGCCTCGTCACGCGCCAGGAAACACGCTGGCGTCTCAGCCGGTCTACCGGCAACTTTTCCGGCTTCGGATAGGGGCGGTTGGGCTTCCGCTACTAATGTCCTTGTGCGGAATAGCCGCCGCTCAGGGAGACAGCCCAACCCAGTTGCGCCAGTTCATTGACCGGCAGGTTGGCGGCCTCGACAAATTGAAGGTTCCAGCCACCAATGCCGAACTTCCCGTGCCACGGCGCCCGGATGGAACTGTGAATCCCCGGTATGAGACCACGGAGGCGAAACGGTACCTCGGCAAATTGCTGTTCCACGATCCGGTCCGGGCCGCGCGTGTCAACATCAACGAGTCGCAACCCGTCAACCTCCCCGCCGGCACGGCCTTCGGCGGAACAGTGAGCGCCGATGATCCGAACATTCAGGCGATTGTCAACGCGCAGCGGCAGGACACATCGTGCGGTAGCTGTCACATCGGCGAGGCGGCGGGCAAAGCCGGCAGTCAGCTCAATTTCGCGAGTGGCGGGGAGGGCCGCGGCTACACCGACGAGCACGGCAACTTCATTCCCCGGCGCCGCCCCCAGTCGATCCTGATCAGGCAGCGTCCCGCGCCGATCTTTGCCGGCGATGCGCTGGTCGATGCGCTCCCGACTCTCACCGACGTGAATATCGACAGCAGCGGCCAGCGGGTGGTCGCTACACCGGCGCTCTTCTATCATTTCCCGTCGCCGCGCGCCTTGCTCCAGACCGGACGGCTGGACCAGTTGGACAGCGTGGCGCGTCAGGCCCCGTCCGTGATCGGCTTCGCGTTCAACAACCGGCTGCTCTTTGGCGGTCTCGGCGGAGAACCGCACTCCACCGATGGCGCGCTCAATCCGTTCGGCGACCCCGCGCAGGAGAACTTGACGCTCCTGCTCCTGGACGCTCACCGGATGCTGAACTTCCAGTCGGCGGAGCTCTTGAAGATCCCGGCTTTCGTGAAACTCTTCCGCGATGCCTTTCCCGGCGAGGCCGCGCAAGCCGATGCCGCGAACGACTTGACACTGCTGGTGAACGATCAGACGGAATTCCGCGCGCAGGCGACTTTCCTGCGCACTGCCGTCACCAGGAACACGCCGTTCGATCACTTCGTGGCTGGCGACGATAGCGCCCTCACGCCCGCGCAGCGGCGCGGAGCGCGGCTCTTTTTCACCCCCGCAACAGCCGGAGCTGGCGGGGCGGGTTGCTTCACCTGCCACAGCGGCCCGATGCTGAACAAGCAGCCGAACGACCCCGACGTAGCCGGCATCGGCGCGTTCGTCGAGGAGAACTTCTTCAATGTCGGCATCGGCGACCACCCGGTCCAGGCGCTGAACGCGCTCGCCAGGGGCCGTCTGGAGTACGGCAATCTGGGCAGGGACGGTTTCCCGTACCACGCGGAGGACACGGGGCGGCAGGAGGTCACTCACAACCCGGCCGACGCATTCAAGTTCCGGTCCCTGACGCTGCGTCAGCTCAAGGACGCCCGAACCTTCCTGCACAACGGCTCGTTCACCAGCATCCGCCAGGTGGTAGAGTATTTCAACGCCGGCGTGCCTCAGGACCCGACGGCAGGAGCGGCGCTCACCCTGTCCCCCAGGTTCACCAACCCTCGTGGGACTGGTTACCTGGCTGGCCTGGGCCTTTCCCCGCAACAAGTCGACGATCTCACTGACTTCCTGGAGAATGCTCTGTACGACCCTGCGTTCGTGCGCTACGACCGCCAGTCGTCGACCGATACCTTGCAGCCGAACGAGCGCGACCTTACCTACTCCAGGTTCCGCCCCGACCTTGCCGCCTTGGGCGCGAAGGACGGCTTCATGCTCAGCGGTCGGGCGATCGACAATGATGATCCGCTATCCCGGCGCGACCAGGGGCTGGAGTTCCTGGACGTGACGTCTCAGGCGGCGATCGAACGGATCGCTTCCAGCAGGGACGGCGGGCGACACGAGGACCGGTATCGGATTACGAACAGCAGCCAGTCGGTAATCGACACGCACCTCCTCGTCGTCGTGCGAGGGTTGTCCGGCCAATTCTCGCTGGAGAACGCAAGCGGGGCCACGGGCAATCGCGATCCGTACTTTCGCCTCTTTCTGTCCGACGGTGTGCTCCAGCCCGGTCAGCACGTTGACGCGACGTTGACGTTCAGCCGAAAGGGTGGAGACCAAACCGCGCCAAATTATGTTCTCCAACTCCTCTCGGGACAGGGTAACCCATAGGTCCACCGGTCCGGGCCTTCCCGGGGTTTTCGACACGGAGGGAAAGCCGGGAAGAACCCGTGATCTGGAGCTCAATGTGTATTCATCGCGGATGCTCACCGGACCCTGTATAGCATGGGGTCCGGCCCCGTTTGATCTCCGGATGCGCCCGGCTGGTCTATCTGTGCGTCCTTAGTGCGTGCGACTCTCATCGGGCTTGGCGTAGGGCCCGGAATAACGACGACTGTGGCCGAATCTTGGCCGATCTACAAAGCTGTTTACATGCCGACTTGTGGGGAGTAATCCGGGGGTGCCTCCGGCAACGCCGGATCTGGCCCGCATGCCCCGATCCCGGCGCATTGGGCTCCGCTTTGTACGAGCCGACGATCCGGACGGAGCGACCGCCGAACCGCTCAGTCCTCGTGTATAGTTTAGGGAACATGCGCCTGCTTATTCGATGTTTCGTCGCGACGCTATTGATGGCCGGTTTCGTTGCCGCACAGGAACAATTCGTCGGCAAGTGGGTCGGCGACACGGAGACCATCGATGATGTGAACGTGCATCGGTACGAGCACCACACGATCGAGCTGAAGATGGAGAACGGCAAATTGGTCGCGGGGCAGGTGGGCCGTAACGGCGCTACGTCGCCCTTGGAAGTACAAGTGGACGGCAACAAGGTCAACCTCTATCGCTTCTTACCTTTGGAGGGTGGCGAGCCTCTTCGCTGGAAGTTGGAATTGAAGGACGGCAAACTGGTTGGCGTCTACCAGTGCACGCACCACAATCCGGCGAAGTGGCAGTACGATCGCACCGGCGCGATCACCTTGACCAAGACCAAGGAAGACGCATCGGCGAAGTGAAAGAGTGCCGCCGCAATCAGTCACCATCTTTAGGCGCTTGCCGTCGCCGAGTTTGACGGGCGACGCTGGCACGTGCGCCGCCGGCAAATTCCGAGTAGCCACTCGCCCAGAGCGGTGCATTGACATGCGCTGTCAGTCGCAACTTAATCTATGTGCCGGCGAGTGTTGCCGATCAACGCGCACGTAAATCTGTCATCCACAGATTGCCCGCGAGTTCACCGACCGTGAATATCAGTTTGTCTCGGACCGCGCAGACGCTCACCAGTCCCGTGTTCGGGATGCTGGCCAGCGAAAAAGGCGGGGCATGCAGATGCAGGACAGGATACATCTCTCCGCGTGGGCGTTTCTTTTTCGCATCGAGATCCCGTGCCCAGATACACCGCGAACCATCGCGGTCCGAGAGAAAATAGATGCGGTTTCCATCTGCGGACCACCGGCCCTCGCGATCGAGCGCCTTCCCGTCTGTCACAGGGATCCATTGACTGCGCGATATCGGCCGGCCCTCATACAGCGAGGAAAATCTGGCGGCTGAATCGTTCGCCCGTATGGAAGACGAGCCACGTTCCGTCGGGTGACACGCTGGGGGCCTTGGGGCTATATGTATCGATGGCCTCGTACGCAACGATTTTGGTCCATGATCCCATCGAGGGATCCCAAGCGCCGATTCCGCCGTAACCCGTCTCCGTCGAGCCCATAGAGCCCAGGATCTTCTGTTCGGGCGACCAATCGTCTGGCCGCCCGCACTCGGTGCAGAGCCGCAGTGCTACACCGCCCCCGACCGGAACGACGTAGACGTCCGCCCCTTCCTGGTATGCCAGTCGCTTTCCGTCGCGTGAAATAGCCGCGAAGACAATCGGCTTCGCGGTGCGCGTGACCACATGTTCGGCGCCCGTTTCCAGGTCCCGCACCCAGACCTCGAATTTGCCGGTGCGATTCGAGATGTAAGCCAGCCTCGAGCCATTCCCCATCCAGTATTATGCAGGCGCCGTGGCGGACACAGGAAATCCGGCAGCTCCTTACAGGACGTCTGAACTTCACGCGTGCCCAAGCAGAACAGATGCGCCACGAGGTCTGCAGGCGGTTTGGAGTCGTTTCGCGTTTCCAGTAAGCTGCAATCGTCAGGTTCCGTGGTTGCCGTCAGGCCGCGATTCGTACGGATTCCCTATGCCAGCACTAAAACCCGGTTCAACCCGCCGAAACTGAATCGGAAGAACTTCGCGCCATGCACACGCGCGCGAACCTCTCACCAAGCGGAGGCAGTAGCGAGTTTCAATCTTCTTTGAACTCTGGTTGTCGATAGTAGGGCTGGAGGTGCCGCGCGCGTACCCTCTCCTACATCGATGGCCGCTGGTCGCCTAGCATTTGGAATGATGCTCGTGATTCCTTCCGTCTTGCTCCTGGATCACCGGCTACTCGTAGAGAGATTTCCCGGCAATTCCGTTCGGAGAGCTTTGTCCGGAATGCCATTCGCTCGGAGCGGTCGCTAAACGTTACGCCGGTTTTCGCGAGTCGCACGTCGTGGCGACGCAGGCCGTTCCGGAACGGCAAATACGAAGACGGTCCATAGAGTGAGGGCAAGAAGCAGGCGGGTTCGCGTCATTTGGATTTTGAATGGGCGGCGGCCGAGAGTCGGACATGCCGGAGGTCCCTTCTAGCGCTGCTGGTCCTGATATCATTTCCCAGTGTTCGCTCGGCTCGCTGTTGCGCTCGCCTGCCTCTCATGGCCGAACTGGTGCGCATCGTATCATTTCGGCACTGTATGGGATGGGGAAAGGGTTCGGCGCGACGTCTGCATCACGGTCGAAGGTGATCGAATCCGATCGGTCGGCCCTTGCTCGGCAGCCGCCGCCGACCTTACGCGATACACCGCCATTCCCGGCATGATCGACGTCCACACCCACATGACGTACGTGCTTGGAAATCCGGTCAGCCGCTCCGCGCGCGCCGCCGCTACGGTATTCCTCGCCCAGGACAATCCGCGCAAGGTGCTGGAAACGGGCGTTACGACAGTGCGCGATCTGGGGGCTGCGAATTATGCAGATATTGCCATGCGCGATCTTATCGCCTCCGGAAAGATCCCGGGGCCGCGGATGTTCGTGGCTGGCTACGGACTGCAAAACACGCGCGGCGCCACCGTCACGCCGAACACGGCCCATGGCGCCGCCGAAGTGGACAAGGTGGTTCGCGCGCAAATCGCCGCTGGCGCCGACTGGGTAAAGATGTACGCCTCTACTGGCAGCGGACAGGATGTTTCCGGGACTCAGACCTACACATTCGATGAGATCCAGGCCGCTGTGAGAGCCGCGCATGAGCTCGGCAAGCGCATCGCCGTTCATACCTATGGACCCGATGCCGCGCGGGACGCAGTGCGCGCCGGAGTCGATTCCATGGAACACGCAACCGACATGGATGATGAGACGATGGCCGAGATGGCTCGTCGCAAGATCACGTATGTGCCGACGATCGATCACAACCGCTACTACGCGGATAACTTCCAACTGCTCCGATATCCGGCCGAGGCAGTGACGCGGCTGAACGATTTTATTGCACGGAACTTGCAAACAGCGCGAAAGGCCTTCGCCGCTGGTGTGACGCTCGCGATGGGCTCGGACGCCGTGTATACGATGTTCGGCGAGAACACTCGCGAGCTGAGTTGGTTCGTGAAAGCCGGCATGAGCCCGAACCAGGCGCTGATTGCAGCGACAGCGAACGGAGCTGCGTTGCTTGGCATGGAAACAAGTCTTGGATCGCTTCAACCCGGCTACTTCGCGGATATCGTGGCAGTGGACGGCAACCCTCTTGCGGACATCCAGGTTGTCATCCAGAAGGTCAAGTGGGTTATGAAAGCCGGCCAAGTGGTCGTCGACAAAACTCCGTAATCGGGGCAAATTCCTTCAACGGCCCGTTAGGATCGCCTGATATCCCCAATATCGGTAGGTGAAAGGCGCCGCCTTCCTTGGTACGAGTCGCCGACCTTCCGGACGGAGCGTGACTTCCACACGGACAGCATTGCCGGTGCGACGGTCTGTTTCTCGCGGGAATCGGCTCGCGGTCCGGCTCACAGGACCGCGCAGACCGCTATGAAAACAGAACGGTGCTGTCAAAATCGCCGCATTCATGTCGAGGAAGCAGCTACTTGGCCGATGCGCTTTATCCCGCTAGTGTTCTGAGTTAGAAGTTCGTTTAATAAATCGATGCGACGCAAAACCTGGAAGGACCCGTGCCGTCAGCGATAATCGCCTGTCAGTAGACCAAAACTTCTTCAACGGATTTCCAACTCAGGACACTAGAATTCCAGGCGCAGGGAGGCTTGTCCGACCCGGTTGCCGCCACTATCGCCGCCGCGGACCGAGGTCACCGTGCCGAAGCTCAAGGCCGTGATGTTGGTCCCCGGATCGGCCAGATTCGGATGGTTGGGCAAGTTGGTAAAGGTGCCTTCCAGACGCAAGCGGGCGCGTTCTACGATACGGAAGTCCTTGCCAATGCCCATCGAGAGGTTCACCGTGCCGGGTCCGCGAAGTACTCCGGTTCCGGAATTACCGAAGCGACCGATCGGCGCGATGTTGCAGTTGAACTGGTCGGGTCCGGCAACGCGGCCCGGGCAGACGAACGCGCTGCGGTCGAAGTAGGCAGAGGCTGTGGGATCGGCCACGCTCCCGTCGCCGATGCGGTCGGGCCGCATGGAGCCACGGGCGGAGGCGTTGGTGCCGGATGGGTCGCCGCCGCTGAAGGTCGGCGTCAGGTAAGGTCCGGTCTGCACGAGCATGATCGTCGCCAACCTCCATCCGCCGCCCACGGAATCCACCAAACGGCCCCAGTTATTGCCGAACCGGCGGCCTTTACCGAAAGGCAGATCGTAGAACGCAGTTGTGGTCCAGCGATGCCGGCGGGTGGCGTAGAAGTCGCCGCGGTCTGCCGCGCGGTCGAGCGAGTTGGTCACGCGCCCTCCGCCGTTGGCGCCGGCCCATCCGGTGCTTGCGGGACCGTTGTTGTCGCCGAGATTCTTGGCCCATGTCCAGGCAGTGCTGAACGTCAACCCGGCACGCAGGCGATGGTGTAACTCCGTCTGCATCGAGTTGTACATCGCGTTGGCCCCGGTGTCGTAGCTGTACAGTCGGCTCCAATAGGGGAACGGGCGGTCGGTCAGCGGACGATTGGCATAGGGCACGAGAGACGGCTGGGGCTGATTCAGATCCGGCGCCCAAGGCATCTGAAGGGAACGCAGGGCGATGTAGGAGACGCGGAGCCCGGTTTCCCAACCCAAGTCGCGCTCCACGCTGAAGTTCCACTGATAGGAGTAAGGATCTTTGTAGGTCGGGTCTTCCGCGGTGCCGAAGTAAGCCGACCCCAGGCTGCCGGCTTTAACGCCGTTCCCGGGCGCCACGATATTCGGGAACTGGAATAGCGGCGCCCCATTCGTGAGAGTATTGGTGAACTCCCGGACGTCGGAGCTTGAGATCCCGGTCAGGCCGTAGAAGACCGCGCCCAGCAGGGTCATGGTATAGCGGCCGGCCGAACCGCGGATCACGGTCTTGGTGTCGCCGAACGGCCGATAGGCGAAGCCAAAGCGGGGGTTGAAGTCCTTCCACTGCGTATAGCGCAGACCTTCGGGGAAACCAGCCTGTTCCGCGGTCAGGAACGGGGTGCACGGCAAGCCCTGCACGGAGGCGGCGGGACACGCGTTGATCGTAAGCAGGAAGCCGGGGGAGGTGATATCGGTGGCGTGCTTCATCGTGGGGATAATCACGCGGCCGGTGATCGGGACGGACCGGTCGAAATTGGTGATGTTGCCGCCGCGATCGTAGAACGGCGGGTGCAGTTCCCAGCGCAACCCGTATTCGAGAGACAGCTTGGACGTCACTTTGAAGCTGTCCTGAATGTAAGCGGCGTAATGCCAGGCCATGCCGTCGTTGTCCTGATTGACGGAAGCGTAGTTGGTTCCGTAGGGCACTCCGAGCAGAAAGTCGCTCAGATCGCGCCCGGAGAAGCGGCCGTCGAATGCGCTGTTCCCATAATTGTCACTGCCTGTGAAGCCGAGCGATGTCTCGACGTGCAGGCGGCGGATGTCGGCGCCGAACTTCACGGTATGGCGGCCCTTGGTCCACGTGGTGTTGTTATTCCACTGGTAGCTGTGCGAAAAAGTGAAACCGGGTTTGGCCTTGCCAAAACTCGAAGTCCCGCTGCTGAAGCTGAAACTCGGCAGGCCGTTGAAGGTCAGCTCGGCGGGCGTTTTCAGCCCGATATCGGCCGTAAGCTTCCGGCCATCGAAGTTGTAGACGGTAATGGCGTCGCTGATGGCGAAGCCGAAACGGAACTCGTTCACCAGATTCGACCGCAGGGACGCAACATGAGAAAGCGTGAGCGAGCGGCTGTTGTTGGTGCCGGTGTCCGCGGGCAACAGAAAGGCTGTCGGGCTAACGGTGCTGACATTCTTCCAACTGATGCGGCCAAATACGGACTGCTTGTCGGTGATTGTGTAATCGATGCGCGCGTCCCACTGGTATGAGGTTGTGGGGGCCGCCGCGGGATTACGGTAGTTGGAATTGGTCTGCACGTCCGTGCGCCCGAAATTCGGGAGCTGGTAGTACTTCAAAACGTTGGTTGAGACGGAACTGATCCGGTTGGTTGGAATCTGCTTGTTTGGGAAGGGCGTGTTGTTGTTGAAGGGATCAAAGACCGTGTAGCTTTCTTTGCTGAAATCTCCGCGACGGATGGACTCGGTCGGCACCGTAGCCTGCAAGGTCGTGCCGGTGTGATACCGCATGTCCTCATAGGTCCCCAGGAAGAAGGCCCGATTGCGTTTGATGGGGCCTCCAAGGCTGCCGCCGAACGTGTTGGCGGTCTTCTGCGGTTTGATAGCGGCGCCATAAGCGGTGGCATCCATGGCGCGGTTTTGCATATACTCGAACGCGCTGCCGTGGAACGCGCTGGAGCCGCCCTTGGAGGTGGTGGTGATGTCTCCCACCTGGCCGTATTCGGCGCTGTTGCCGACTCCCTGCACCTTCATTTCGGCGATGCCCTCGGACGACGGGAAGACTTCGTTGAGAGCGCCGTTGCTCCTCACGCTGACCGTTGAAATACCATCGACCGAGTACTCGGTCTGGGTTGGAGTTGCCCCCTGCACCGAGTAGCCCGTGCCGTTATCGGAGTTGATGCCGGGTTGGAAGGCCAGCACTCGCATCGGGCTGGTGCTACCGGCGCCACGGTAATTCGCCGGGATTGTCAGCACCTGGCTGGAGTCGAACGAGTTCGCAATGGTGCCGGTGTCAGTGGTGACCACGGGAGCGATGCTGGTGACATTGATCGTGTCGCTGACGCTGCCGACTTCGAGGATGACGTTGACGCGAAGCGCCTGCCGGGCGACCAGTTGCAGATCGGTAGCCTGGAAAGTCTTGAAGCCTTTGGCCTCACACTGCACGGTATAGACGCCGGCCTTGAGGTTGAGCGCCTCGTAGTTGCCGGCATCGTCGGACAATACAGAGTGGGAAATCGCTTCCCCCTGGTTGGTAACCCTGACAATCACGCCGACGATTCGGGCCCCTGTCGGATCGCTGACAGTCCCAAGGATGTTGCCGTAGGTGGATTGTGCCAGCGACGCGAAAGGCAACGCGGCTAGGATAAGCAATGAAACGGCCGATCGGCGCATCGTAATCGTCTCCTGAAATGTGCAAACGTTGGGACCCGGATTCCGGCGGGGCGCCCGCCCCGTTTCGTGTTGGGTCAATCATACACCACAGACGTTTCAATGCGATTTCAGAGCCAGATCGCTTTGGAACTGGACCTGGCGCCAGACTCCGGCCGCCTGACGCGCCACTCGTACAGAGTTCGATTAGGGGCGACACGTGCACGAAGTTCCGTTCTGGGAACTGCCCCTCGACCGCGCTGGGGGCCCGTGCCAGACTGGCGGCATGTCCAGACGCAGACCCAAACGCAAGCGAACGCCCAAGGCTGTTCTGCGGTTGCCTGGACTTGGAGCAGTCGAAGTCGGCCGTCCTGAACAGTCTGCCATCCCAAAGTTCCCAGCGCTCATACGATCATGCCATCCGCGAGTTCATCGAGTGGTACTGCTCGGAGCCACCTGTGTTCAATTCCTTGACCCTAAAAACTGTGCTCGCGATCAGGACTAAAGAAGCGGATGCCTTCGAACTGTACAGGGCAGCGTTGAAGCGGATATCGGTGGAGCACGTTCAGAGCGGCAAGCGCATCACCCCTGCGGAAGCCCGGCAGATTTATTCAGACATCTTGCGACCTCAACTTCTCAGTCAGCCCCGCGCCCAGGTAAAAGAACGTGCCGGGAGGATCACGCTCATAGCGGACGATGAGAAGCGATTCCCATCGAAGTCGTTCCGAGTGCCAAAATAGGTCCTTAATATCTATTTAGGAGTGGTCGATGGTCGAACGGCTGATCAACGTAGAGGCTGAGAGTCACACGGTTTGATCGTAAGCGCAATTCATTGGGGCGGCGTAATCCGAACACAGGACCTCTTCGCCAAGCCAGATGTTCGTCGAAGGTGTGCCGCTCAGATGAGGAACGATAAACGCTCTTCCTTGAGCCAAACGCCGCACCGACTACCGCATTCGTACGCGCGAAGCGCTGACGACCACCACGCGGCCCGTGAGGTCCATCGATTCGATCGTGGAAACCCGCTCGACCACGAATCGAAAGACGGCCCGACGGCCGGCCGAATCCGGGCGAAAGAGAACGATTGCGCCGAGCCGTTCGCCACGCACGTCAGCGATTCCCTTATCGAGCGTCAGCAGAATTCGATCGGCAGTCGCCGCGGCCTCCACAATGGTCGGATCCGGCTCGCCGCAAAGTCCCTCATCGGCGACTGTATCAGTGTCGTGCCCCATTCCGCGCACTTCCCCGACTAACTCGACGGGCAAGTTTTCATCGAGCTTGAACCTCACGCCGGTCTGATCGGCACGAGTTTCTCCTCGCGCGCGAGTTCCGCGGCATAGGCCAAAGCGGCTTGAATGTGCTCTGGCCGAAGGGAGGGGTAGCTTGTCAGGATCTCTTCCGAGTTGGCGCCCTCGGCGAGGTTGTCCAGGATTATGGTGACGGGAATCCTGGTGCCCGTTGCGCAGATCTGACCGGCGCACACCTCCGGCCTGCTGCTAAGAAAGTCTTGCCATCCGGCCACCACTCCAGTCTACTCCACGAGCGCCGCCATCGACGGCCGATTCCACTGGTTACTCCCGATAAACGCCCATGCAGTCACCGGCCGGCGCGTTACACTTGAGTGCATGGCCCGCAAAGCGAGCGTCGTCATCGAAAAGGACGAGCATGGGTTTTACGCGTGGTGCCCCGAACTGAGAGGGTGTCAATCACAGGGGAACACCCTGGAAGAGGCCGTCGCGAATATCAAAGAAGTCATCGAACTGTACCTCGGAACGGTCCCAGCCGACGAACGCGATGTCCTCCTCAGCAAGGAGATTCTGACGACGACCGTCGAGGTGAATGCCTAACCGCCTCGGTGAACCGCTGCGTAGGCGGAACGTGCTCTGTTCGCCGCCGGATTCAGCCATCTCCGATCGAAAGGGAGCCATCGCATTTACGGGAAAGGCGCCCTGAGGGTGACCGTTCCGTTTCACGGCGGGGCGATCCTTCACCCGAAGACAATAAAACAGGTGCTCGACTGCGATGAAGGGGCTGCTCGTGATGGCGCGACGGACGAATAGGTCCCCACAAACGCGACAGGAACCTGAAATCCATATGCCGTAGTCGCTGACCCGTTCATCGGCCCCCCAGGCGCGTGGCGAATGATCGGGCTATCGGAATGCGGGCAGGAACGCCGCTTCGGATTACCCTGCCTCACGGCGCAGCGCTACCCGAGAGGCCACCGTGTCGAAGGCAACCGGCTACGAACAGGCCGACGCTATCTCACACCGGGTTCCCCGGCAGCCACGTTTCCGACCCCTTTACTGGATCTCCACGTAGTCCAACCCCGCCGGATCGGCCCCCTCCGGAACCCCTTCGATGCGGATTTCATCCCCGGGACGCAGCGCCACCCCCGCGATCACACGGCGCGCCGAAGCCCCCGCATCCAGACGCCGCGCCGGCACACGGTCGGATGCCGACCACTCGTCGATCACCTGCGCCCCCACCAGCACGCGGTATCGCGCGACCGCGCCCGGCATGTCGAAATACTGCACGTTCAGCGTGTGCCACCCGGCGGCGCCGTCGAACTTCCACAGCGCCGTGCATACCCCCGACGCGCACGTCACCGCCTTTCCGCCCGACGCCGCTTCCCACGGCGTGATGTCCTGCGTCACGTAGCCGGCGAGTTGCATGGCTTCCGCCTCGATACGGCCCGGATACCGGCCCACGCGGCCCTTCGCGTCCGCGATCCCGGACATCTTCGCGAAATAGCGGGTCACCGCGTCGCGCCACACGATCGCCTGCCCCGCCTGGTATTCGAGCTGTGCCAGCACCTCGCGGTATCGCTGCTCGTCTACCGCGGTCGCGAGCGCCTTCCACCGTCGCGCATACTCCGCCACACGCGCCGCTCCGTCGTAATGTGAATCGTAAATCTGCTGGATCACCGTCGCTCCCGAATGCAACCGGTAGGTGTACGGAACGTGATGGAGAAACAGCAGCAGGTCGTCGGGACAGGTCGCCAGCGACTCGAAGACTCGCGCCACCTCGGGCCGGTACTGTCCGATGTACCCGGTTCCCCTGGCTACGGTGCGGTCCATGCCGATCCCTTGGGCATCGGCGCGGTGCCACTGCCCCCACCCATTGCGCTCCGAGGCCTCGATGTTCACGCTGTAATGGTTACCGGTGATGTCCGTCAGCGTCTGCAGTCCCAGCGGGCCGGTGTAGTTCTCGTAAGTGCGCCAGGAGCTGAGCTGAATCTCGTTGACGGTCTGCGCCACTTCAGGATCGCTGCCGAAGGTCAGGCGGGTCCATTCCGCGGAGATGCGCTCCGCGCTCAGGTCGGGATCCCAGGCCAGCCGGCCGAACGCGTAGAGATTCGCCTGCGAAAGATGATTGCCCGTCCAGTTGTCGTCCAGCCCCACGTTGGAGACGCCCACGAAACCGGCCACGCGCGACTTCACCGGGCCGCGCACGTTGAAATCGAGGGTGTCCTTCCAGTACGGCGCGAGAAACACCGTATGCCGGGCCTGCCCGAAGTACTCCTGCGTGATCTGCAACTCGATCGCCTGCTTCGTCTTCTCCAGCGCCCCGAACAGCGGCGACGCCGGCTCGCGCACTTGAAAATCAATCGGGCCGTTCTTCACCTGCACGATCACGTTGTCGTCGAACTTGCCGTCGAGCGGGACGAAGTTGTCGTAAGCCGCGCGGGCCCGGTCGTTCTTCGGATTGTTCCAATCCATGTGGTGGTCGTAGACGAAGCCGCGATAGAAGAGCAGGCCGCGATGCGGCGCCAGCGCGCGCGCCGCCACGTTGGCCGCGTCCGCATGCGTGCGTCCGTACGTGGACGGCCCCACCCGGCCTTCCGAATCCGCTTTTAAAACAACACCGCCCAGATCGGGCACGGCGCGATAGAGATCGTCGAAGCGAGCCTTCCACCACGCCACGACCGTCGGATCGAGAGGGTCGAATGTGTCGAGTCCGCCGGCCGATTTCGGGCTGCCGAAATCGACCGCGATCGCGACGCGGACTCCCCAGGGCCGCATCGCGTCCGCGATCCGGGCAATCTGCGGGACAAACTCCGCGCTGAGAATGCGCGGGTTCGCGTTGACGTTGTTGATCGAGCAGCCGTTGATGCCGAGCGACGCGAGCAGGCGTCCGTAAGCGCGCACGCGGCTGAGATCTTCGCGCACATGCTCTTTATCCCAAAAGATCGACGGGCCGCCGTAGCCGCGCTCGATGGTTCCGTCGAGATTGTTCCACTCGTTCACCCACCGCGTGGCCACGCGTGGGGCCTCCATTCTCTCGGCTATCGGCTGCGCCAGCGCCGTCTGGCGCAGCAGCGCGAAGACGCCGTACAGCACGCCGCGATCGTTGCCCCCGCGGATCCGGATGTTCCCGCCCTCCGTTACCAGACGCCAGGCGTCTCCGGAGAGGCTGGCATCGCAGCACTCCAGAATGATCGCGCCCTCCCGCGGCGCGACCGACTCGGCGCGCAGAATGCGCCCGGTCATGCCGCGGAACCCGCGGATCAGTTCCTGCTGCGCGGCGCGGAGCACCGCGGAGTCGCCCAGGACGGTGACGACTGCGGGCAGGTCCGGCGGCGCGGCAACCGGCGCATAACGGAGCCAGGCGTCCGCGCCCGTCTCAGCCTGTAGGGCGAGGGCCGCGAACAGAGGAAGGAGTTTCCAGCGCATATGGCGTGTCGTCCTTGGGGTCTGCCCAACGATCGTTGGGGATGATCGGAGCCCATCCCGGCCGCCCGGGGTCCTGGTCGTAGGCGTATCCTCCCAATTCCCCGTACAGCTCGCTGTATTCGCGCAGCTTCTCGCGATCCAGTTTCACACCGAGGCCCGGGCCGGTCGGCACGGCAATGGAGCCGTTCTCGTACCGCATCAGGCCACCCTCGACGATGTCGTCCGTGAGGTGGTGATAGTGCGCGTCGGCGGCGAACGACAGGTTCGGAAGCACGGCCCCCAGGTGCAGCATCGTCGCAAGCTGAATCCCGAGTTCGCCCGAGGAGTGCACCGCCACTCCGAGTTGAAACGTCTCGCACACGCCCGCGGCCTTCACGCACTGGCGGATGCCGCCCCAGAATGTCGTGTCGAGAAGGATCACATCCACCGCCGTATCGAGCGCGTTCGCCGCGAGCTGCTCGAAATTGACGACCACCGTGTTCGTCGCGAGCGGCACGCGCGCCATCTCGCGCACACGGCGCATCCCGTTCAAGCCGTACACCGGATCCTCGAGATAGTCGTTGCGAATGCCTTCGATCGCCTGGCCGAAGCGGATGGCCTGCTCGGTGGACCAGACGCCGTTGCAGTCGAAGCGGAAGGAGTCGCCGGGAAACTCCGCCGCAACCGCGCGGTAGCATTCCAGCTCGTAATCGGGGTGGAAGACGCCCGCCTTGATCTTATGCGTCGTGAAACCGTAGCGGCTTTTCAGGTCGCGCGCGTTGGACACCACCTGGTCGATGGTGCGCACCTCCCCCGGCGCGTAGCGGAAGAAGCAGTACGAGGCGAACGTCACGCGGTCGCGCAGCCTGCCCCCAAGAATCTCGGAAACCGGCACGCCCCATGCCTGGCCGAGGATATCGAGACAGGCGAACTCGAGGGCCGCCAGCACCTGTGTCCGGTTGTTGTAAAGCGACGCCGTCGGATTCGCAATGCGAAAGCGCATCTCCTCCAGCCGCGCCGGATCGTGCCCGATCAGGTACGACTTCATGGCGCGGAAAACGGCCTCCGCCGATTCGCCCCCGCCACCCATCTCCCCCAGCCCGATCAGGCCGGTATCGGTCTCGACCTCGACGATGGTGCGCACGAATCGCCCCCAGTGGCAGCCGTTGGCGTGCCGCAGCGGCGCTTCGAGCGGGACCGTGACAGTGGTGGCGCGGATATCGACGATCTTCATAGTGATACGAATATGGCCCCGTTCTCGATGCTGAGGCCGACCCCCGCGGCCTTGGCGGCCTCCTGCAAGGCGGCGTCGAGCATCACGGCGGGGTCTGGGCTGACGTCCAGCCTCCGCATGAGACCCTCCCCCTTCCGGTCCCCGACCGACAGCGTGATCTTCAGGCCCCTCCTTTTGCAGCGGACGGCCGTGCCGTCCTCCAGCTTTGTGTTCATCGGTTTCAGATACCCGTCCACATAATGAACCCCGATGCCCGATTTATCGTCCGGAACGGCAGCGGGCACGGCTACGTCGCAAAGTTTCATTTGCATAGTTGGGTCATCACCACCCGGAAAGCGCGGATGTGTTCCGGCGTGCTGCCGCAGCACGCGCCGATGATCGCCGCCCCCGCTTCGAGCAGCGGCGCCACGCCGGCAGCCATGTGTTCGGGTGTTTCGTCGTAGACCACTTTCATAGCGACCAGCTTCGGCTGCCCGGCGTTCGGCTGCGCCATCACGGGCAGGTCCGTCACCCTTTTATATCGCGTGACTGCCTCCCGCGCGCGCGCCATGTCCATCCCCGTCCCGCAGTTCAGCGCGACGATGTCCGCGCCGTGCTCCTGCATGAATTCGGCGGCGCGCTCGGCATTCACTCCCATCATCGTGCGGAATGTGGAGCCGTCCAGCGTCGTGTCGTAGGCCATCGACCCGATCACGCAGGGCGCGCCGGCTTCCCTGGCAGCCTCGATCCCGAGGAGCAGTTCCTCGAGGGCGGTCTGCGTCTCGATGATGATCGCGTCCGCCCCGGCATCCACCAGCGCCCGCGCCTGTTCGGCAAACGCGCTGCGGACGTCGGTCTCGGTGAAATCGCCGTAGGGCTCCAGCAGGCCGCCGAAGGGTCCGATGTCGCCGATCACGAACCCCGGCCGGCCGTCGAACGCCTCGCGCGCGATTTCGACTCCGGCGCGGTTCACGTCGCCCGCCAAATCGCCCTTGCCGTGGCGGTTCAGCATCAGGCGAGAGCCGCCGAACGTATTCGTGAGGATGCAGTCGGAGCCCGCCTCCGCGTACCGCCGTTGGATCGCGAGGACGCGCTCGGGATGCGTGAGGTTCCACTCCTCCCCGCAGTTTCCCTGCTCCAGTCCGGCGAGCATCAGTTGCGTTCCCATGGCGCCGTCGCTCAACAGCGGGCGCTCGCGAATCGCCTCCAGTAACCGTTTCAAGCCGTCTTCTCCTCTCGCCCGGCTAACGCGTAGTGAATGGTCTCGAGCGCCAATCCCCACTTGTGCTGGCGGCTCGCCGGCTCGCAATAACACCCGGCGGGAGAGAACGGCCGTTGCCAGGCGAGCGCCTCCTCCAGCGGTCGCCCGAGCAGAGGCTTCTCGGAAGCGATGGCGGCCATCAGCGCCCCGCGATCGCTGACGTAACCGCACATAAAGGTGTGGCCGGCGTCCCCGGGCGCGGGGCCGCACCACTGCTCCTGAATCGGGTGTCCGGCTTCGCTCGGACCGAGGCTCACGCCGTAATAAAAGGTCAGCGGGCGTCCCGTGTTGGCGCAAGTCGTGCCGTCGTACCGGAACAGCGCGTCGAGGCCGCCGTCTTTCCTCGCTTCGAACGAAACGCGTTCGGCGGCCCAACGGCGCAGCGCCTTCAGATTGGTCCGGTACGGAACGCGCCGGTACTGGCATCCTGCCAGGGAGCAGGTCTGGCATGGAGCCAGGTCGGTGAGGCGGCGCAGTTGGTCCGTGTGCCGGGTCAGGCCGAACACCGCCAGCAGCGACTTTTTCGGTGTCAGCATCCCGGATTCGAGGACGTCGAGCCGGCGCGGCAGAAACGGCCGCAAGAGTTCCAGCAGCCGCGGCTGTTGCGCGATGTCCCACTCCGGGTACCCGGGGCTATAGTGCGGCAGTACGGCGATTCCGTTTGCCTCCGCCGTTCCGCAGAGGCGCGCTCCGGCCTGCATCGTGAGATGCTCCACCACCGCGGACCCGAAGACTTCCAGGAAGAAATACTCGTCGGGCTTCTCTTCGATCCAGAGCCGCTGCGCGTACTCCTCCGCCTCCGCGCCGGCGCCGGCCGCAACCAGAATCGCCCCGTGCGCGCCGGCCCGCGACAACGTGCCCGCCAGACGTGGGCTGGTGAAGCTCACGCCCTCGATCCGGACGGCATCGCCCGCCACCGCCAGGCTCTCCGCTTCCCGCGCGTAGATCCATGGCCGGCCGTTTCGCGTGTACCAGTCGCGCGCCCACTCGGACAGCTCCAGCGCGCGGCCCTCCATCGCGTGATCGCGCGGGTACCCCAGCAGCCGCCGGTATTCGGCCGGCGCCACCTCGATGTCCGGAGCTGTGTCGGCGATCTGAATCATACGGCCCTGAATTGGCAGCCATCGACAAAAAAGTCGAAAAACCGCGGATGCGTCTCGAGGCGGCAATGCTCGACACGGCGGACCAGTTCCTCCAACTCCTGGCGCCGCGCGGGAGATAACAGCGCGATGCTCGCCCCTTCGATGGCCGCGTTTCCAATTTGCACCACCTTAGAGTGGGGCATAACCGGGATGAGGCCGATGCGTTCAGCGGAGGCGGGATTCAGTCGTTTTCCGAAGCCTCCAGCCAGGAAAAAGACGTCAATTTCGTCAAAATTGATGCCAAAATCGCTAAAAACGACCCTTAAACCGGCAATATTTGCTCCTTTTGCCTGCGCTAATTCGTTCACATCGCTCTCGAAGAGGTAGACGCCCTTTTCGGCTTCCAGGGTGATCCGATCGGTATCCTCGAAGCGGCCCATCGCGTTCATGCGGCCGGTCCGGAGTAGCTCCGAGAGCAGATCGACCAGCCCCGATCCACAGATGCCTTCAGGAGTCCCGCCCCCGATTACTCCGAGTTGAAAAGTCCCATCTTCACCAATACTTACCTCTTCGATCGCACCGTCGAGCGCGGGCATCCCGCAGGCGATCGCCCCGCCCTCGAAGGCTGGGCCGGCGGGGCAGCTAGCGGCCAGGATGCGGTCCCGATTGCCGACGATCAGCTCCGTATTGGTGCCGATGTCCATAATCGCGACGAGCCGCTCCCGGCGAGCCATATCGACAGCCAGCATGCAGGCTGCGGCGTCGGCCCCCACATGACCGCTAACTATAGGCCCACCATAGACTTGCGCGCGTGGATCGATCGGGAGGAGAGTACGGACGCCGGTGGTCGTCAGGGCAGTCGAGGCGCGCTTCCCCTGCTCCATCTCGAGCTCGGTAACCGAGCGGTAGGGGCTCTGGCCGATCGACCGGACGGACTGGCGGAAAAACAGGTCGCGCATGGTGGAATTTCCAACAACCACCATTTCCCGAATGTCACGTGAATTGATGGGAAAATCCTCAATCGCATGGGCAAGATATCCGGCGAGGGTGCGCATGAGGAGGCGTCCGGGGTGCTCGGTATCATATTGAATACGCGCCATAATCTCGGATCCGCCGAACCGCTGCGGATTTTCGAAGGCGGCGGCGGCGACCAGGGCGGCGGTGGCAAGGTCGTAGAGGCGCAGGACGATGGTGGTGGTGCCGATGTCCACGGCGAGGCCGTAGCCGTCGCGCGCGACGTGATCTCGCGGGACGCTGCAGTCGGCCCATTGGGTCTCGATGCGCATGCGGCCGCGGCGCATGGTGTGGCAGCGGATCCGGCCGGCGGAGGCGATTTGAGCGCGGCACGAGAGGCGGAACCCGCCCTGCAAATGCGCCTCCGGGCCGGAGCGCGGGGACAGAAACTGCTCGCCTTCGGTCACCTCGACGATGCATTCGCGGCATTTGCCCTGCTTGCGGCAGGAGGTCGGGATACGGACGCCGAGGGTTTCGGCACAGTCGAAGACGGATGGGCCGGGCGGCGACTCGACAGTCTGGCCGTTGATGGTCAGGCTTGCGGACATAGATCGCGCTCGCCCGCCGCGGCCAGGCGAAGGAACAGGTCTACGGCGGCGGAAGCGTTCTGGCCGTACCCGTCGGCTCCGATCTCATCGGCGAACATCTGGCTGATGGGGGCGCCGCCGACCGCCATTTTGATGTGCGTGAGGCCGGCCTTTTCGAAGCCGTCGATCACGGTCTTCATGTACATCATGGTGGTGGTGAGGAGCGCGCTCATGCCGATGATGTCGGGTTTGCACTTTTCGGCGGCCGCCATGAACTTCTCGACACTCTGATCGACGCCGATATCGTGGACTTCAAAGCCGGCGCCTTCGGCCATCATGCAAACCAGATTTTTGCCGATATCGTGGAGATCGCCACGGACGGTTCCCATCAGGAGGACCCCGACGCGCTTGGTGGCGCTATCTTTGGCGCTGAGCAGGGGCTTCAGGACCGCCATGCCGGCTTTCATGGCGCGCGCCGCGATGAGAACCTCGGGCACGTATATGATGTTGTGCTTGAAGTCCTCGCCGACGACGCTCATGCCGGCGATGAGGCCCTCATTGAGGACCTCCTGCACGGAGCGGCCCGCGGCGAGCGCGTCGCGGGTCATCTGCTCGACTTCCTTGGCCTTGCCCTCGTAAAGGCACTGGTTCATGAGGGCGTAGTCAGGCACTCGCGGTCTCCCGGACGCGGGCGCGCCTGCCATTGAATTCGGAGAGCGCGTCGAGCATGGCTACGATGTTGCGGCGCGGCATACCGGGGCTGACGCCGCCGCCGACGGAGAGGATGACGCCCTCCCCGCCGGAGCCCTCGAGCACATTGAGGGTTTCCTCGCGGACCTCCTCCGGCGTGCCGCGGACGGCGATTTCGAGGGGGTTGACGTTGCCCATGAGACACATGCGATCACCGACGCGCCGCTTCACCTCGCGGATATCCTTCTGCTTTCCCCAGTTGAGAACGTTAAAACCGCAGTCGGGGAGGTGATCGAGACAGGCATCGACTTCGGCGTCGTTGTGGTAGATCTTGACCCAGTCGTTGGGGAAGGCCTGGCAGATCCGCGTCAGATAGGGGTGGGCGAACTCGAGATAATGCTCTTCGTTGATGAAGCCCACGATGTCGTCCAGGAGGAAGATGCCCTCGACGGTGTCGCCCATCACTTTGTGCTGCGCCTTGAGCCAGTCGATCACGACGCGGGTACAGAGGTCGATCAGTTTGTGCGCCCCTTCGGGATTCTCGACGATGTCGATCATGAAGTGGGTCGTGCCTCGGACGAAGCCGGCGGTGCAGAGCGGCCCGCGGGCGGTGACCAGGGGCAGGATGTAGCCGGCATCCAGAATGCGCTGCCGGTGCATACCGATGCGATGCAGCGTCAAGGCCGCGAAGCCGTCGGCCTCGACCTCGTACTCGGGCAGGCTGTCGATGTCCTCGAGGCGATAGAGCGAATGGTATTCGCTCGGGGTATTGTCCTGCCAGAATTTGATTTTGGACCCGAGCACCGAGGGTTCGGCGGCCATGCCATATTCCATCCACCAGGACGGGACGAAGATAATGTCCGGGAACTCCCGCATGATCTTCAGGTTGGATTCGAACCAGAGTTCCGGATTGAGGAAATAGTCGAGGTGTTTGATACCGAGGTAGCCGGGAATCCAGGGGCTATCGATGATCAGCGCCATGGGTATGCGGTCGAGAGACTCGCGGCGGGCGGCGCGTTGGAAGAGGTCCCACTGTTGAGGCAGCATTTAGTTTTGCCGTAAAACAATATACCAACATTGGGGGATGGGAGGGGTAGCGGCGGGGAGCGACGGCGCGGCACGGAGACGC
>JADMIO011432812.1_pt1 | contig 23322 bp, 13 predicted proteins | sample 8958161 | NCBI WGS metagenome assembly JADMIO01 (sample SAMN16585339, study PRJNA669376) | soil metagenome | isolation source: Crop rotation soil | place: USA: Cullars Rotation, Alabama | collected 2011
CGCGACAACTTGTCCACGTGGAATTCTAAGCTTAGGATCCCAATGTGCTGGAAAGTCCGGCGTATCCAGCATTGGCTTTGGCAACCGCGTGCTTTCTCGATCGGTGGCTTACGCAGCCTGAGCGGGTATCGCGATGGTGGCCACGGCTGGCGTTCGGCACGTTCCTGATTGTTGGGTTAGCAGCGACGCTTGTTCCGGTCGTGCTGTTCCGCGGCAGCAATGCACAGAAACTTGTCGATCAATTGGGCATTGCGCCAGAATTGAAGGGGGATTTGCTCTCGATTGCCTGGCTAGGAGCGATGCTAGCTGCAGCAGGAATTGCCGGCATCGTGCTGGCAAAACTGCATCGGCCGGCGCAGTCAATCGCCATGCTGGCGGTCACCGCGACCGCTTCGTGTTTGTTCCTGTTCTCTTGGCTCGCCGTTCAAATCGATCGATATCAGCCTTGTCCCGCAGTGGCCGAAGTCATTCATCAACAATCGGCCGGCACGCCGCAGGTCGCGCAGTTCGGATATTTCCGACCCAGCCTTGTGTATTATTCCGACACGCGTGTGGAAGCCTGCCGCAACGCCCAGCGCGTGGCCGATTTTCTGGCTGGAAGCGACGATGCGTTTGTCGTCACGACCGAGGAGCATTTTGCCCGGCTTGCGCCGCATTTGCCTGGCGACGTGACGGTCATCGAGCGATTGCCGGAATTTCCCCACCGCGGGACCGTGCTGGTGTTGTCACGCAAAAACGCTGTGGCGGCGCGCGAGTCGGAACGTGCTCAATAAGCCGGTGATGGGACTACTGCATCAGGCGGCACGGCGCGGTGCAATTGATTCCACATCCTCCGCCGCGGTCGAGGCCAATTGGCATCGTGCATTGAACGATGGCGCGGCAGGGCGTAAGTACCGCCACCAAATCGCGGCCAACTCGGCAATGGCTTTAAAGAAATCGCCGCGTTTGAGCTTGGAACCCTTTACATCCTCCCAGGCATCCAACGGCAATTCGTAGATCGCGCTTGTTACCGATGGTCCTGGCACTTCGCGGCGCAAACGGAGCCAACGCGCGATCAGCTCGACGTCGAAAATCCAGCGCGAGCGAAACGGCTGCGAAAATAGCGCCAATATTTCGGGAGTCGCGCGAAACATTTTCGCGCCGCATTGTGTATCTTGCGTTCTAATTCCCACGACCAAGGCGGTGACCCGCGCGAACATTCTTCCGAGCCAGCGGCGAATCGGCCGGCGGCGAATGTCGTGCCCCAAGAGCGGCAACCGCACGCCCATCATCAGCTCGACATTGCGGCGACGAGCCAACACAGCAAGAAAATCGGGAATTGCTTCCAAAGGCGTGGCCAGGTCGGCATCCCAAAACCCGATGTTGGCGGGACAATGTTCTGCCGCCTTGAGAACGCCGCGGCGAACGGCCTCAGCTTTGCCACCGTTTTCGGTCAGATTTAGCACTTCGAATTGCCGGGGATTGGAATATGCCAGTTGTTCCAAAATCGATTGCGTGCGGTCGCGGCTACCGTCGTTCACCAGCAAAAAACTAACGTGATGGTTGCCGCGTGCGAAACTGCGAAACGCTTCAACGTTGAGCCGCTGTGCTTCGTTATGGCATGGCACGACAATTGTCGTCTGAAACATCTCAATCATCCTTGTTGTTTACCGCTAATTCTTTTTCATCGGTTGCTCGTCCAGGCGGCGGTGGCCATTTCGCAACGTTTACTTGAGCGACTCTCGCAGTCGTTCCAGAATGTTGCCAGTTCTGGCTGCCGACTGTTCCGGCTTTCGCGGCGTACTCGGGTTAGGAGTTTGCATGGGCTGGTTCGCCGACGGCGCGGTTGCAGAGCCGCCGCCGCTGAGCGCTCGCGAAGTTACCGCCAGCGACGACGAAAGTGGCACGTTCTCGTAGAGGAACCGCGGCCAGTAGCCTTCCAACATGTGCAAACATTCAGAGAAATTACCTTTTTCCAAGTCGATCCTCGCTTGGCCCTCCATTTTAAAGAGCTTGATTCGCTCATCTTGAAAGAACGTCAGATCGGTCAGCTGCACATCGTCGACCCACAGCGTGCCTGGACCTTTCATTACGAATCCCACTTGAATTCTGTCGAACCCAGTTGTCGGTAAATCGACGACCTGAAACTGAAACGGTGACCATTGGCGATCAATTTTAAGCTTTGAGCTACTTCCATATTTTCCAATTTGTATCGATGGCCGATAATACACCAGTTGTCCATTGCGACTGCCTTCGATCACAATTTGAACGTCGGGTTGCTGGAGCGGGTCGTCCACTCTAAGCCAAGCATTTACGAAGATGCGACCCGTACGCGTGGCAGCGAATGGCTCACTGTGCAGCAAAACGTCGGATGGACCCTGATTGACGAACTTGAGTGCCTGCTTTCCGACTGGCTTTCGCGGCACATTTGGGTCCAGCGAAGTTTCTTTGTTAACGGGTTCCGGCTCAGTGCTAATTACACCGCGAACCGGGTTCACGAGCGACCACCCGGGAATCTGACCGGCTTTCGACGGAAGTTCAAAACTCGGATTTGACAAAACGCCCATCATCGGTGGATTTCCAAGTAACGCCGTACGCTGCTTTAAGTCTTCCAGCTTCACGTCCAAAACAGTTTCCAATCGCCGATCCAGCGGCACATCAACTTTCTTGATGCGCACGCCGGGATCGCGGAATTTCACCGCAATCAAGTCGAACGGCTCCATAGGAAGTGTCCAATTCGAAGCGGCCAGGACGGGCAATCGCCGGCGCCCGCTCAGTTCATCGACGCCGCAACCGGGCGGCAAATCGAGCTGCATTTGCACATTCACCGGCCAAGGCGAGTCGTTGACGACGTAAGCATACGTGCTGTTATTCGTCGCCAGTGTGCGAACGGTTACCGGCTGAGCTTCCATGTTAACGGTCGCGTATTTTCCCACTGGCAAGCGACGATACGCCGCGATGAAACCAAACAAGGAATCTTCTTGACCGAGCGGCAGCGTATCGCCGCCGTCGAAGATCGTATCCAGATCGCGAACCGCCAAAGCGTGGATGAATCGCTCGCGATTGCGAAATTCAGCGGGCGAAATTTGTGACGCGATTGCGCTGGGAGTCCGCTCTCGGCCAAACGGACTCTTTGCTTCAAATGAAGGAACCCGAGTTCGCAGCGGCGGGTGATAAATTAATTGGCCGGCCGAGGCCAGGCTGTTCAACTGCTCGTCGACATCTTGTGAGCGATTCAACTCGAAATCGTTGCCTTGCTCGGAAACGGGCAATCCTGGCGCCAAGCGTGTCGGTCGGAGCAAAACCATCCCGCGCTGGTCACGCAATAAATCGGGTCGAATACCCAATCCAAGCAGCACATCCCCAATTTTTGCGTTCGAGGAAAGGGCCGGCGCCAGTTGCCGCGCCGCTTCCGGCGCGTCGAACATTTGCGTAGTGGAAAGATACAACGTCGCATCGCGGCGAACGGCCGTCAATTCGTTTTGCAGGCGGCGATAAAACTGTGCAATGACGTTTGCCCGCCATTTCAACCACAGATCGCGCTGCACATTCGGCCGCCCATCGCGCTCGGGTTTGGCAAAAAACCGAGCACGTTCGGCGAATCGCTTTTCTCCCTGGCCGGGTACTTTCGTGGTAGCGGTGTCGCGCTCGAATCGGGCGATGGTATCGTCATCCAGTCCCCACAATTCCCCAGGCAGCTCCAGGAAGCTTTCCGCTGAAATTTCGACCGCCAAACCCGCCAGTGCCGGGTGCTGCTGATAGCGCTGCACCACTTCGCGCACCACATTCAATACCGATTGTTGCACGCGCTCGTTCAGGGGATTGTAGCAGCAGGTAACGCGTGATCGGGACGGATAAGCGACGTATGGCTGACCGTCCGGGCCGATGAGTTGAATGCCCGCGGCTTCGGGTCCGCCCCGCCGAAGTAACTCCTCGAGTTCCGGCAATGGCGCATTGAACTTGAGCGCCGGCACTAATTTCAATTCCTCGCGATCAAACACCCGCAGCAGCAACTCCAAGGCATCTTTTCGCACTGGGTCTTGTGCCGACTCGAACGATTCGCCGGAATCGAACGTGGGTGTCGGCGCCACCAACTGGCTTGGATAGATGGTGCTTCCTTCCGACATGACCGTTATCATTTGGCCGCCATAGCCGACGTACTGCAGGTATTCAGCCAGTCGTGTAGCGCCAAAATAGAATGTTTGCCAATCGTCCAGCGCGCGGCCGTTGGAGGCCTCGACCGTTTGTGGCGCTCCAAAGTTGGAAGTGAACGATGGTCGAGAGACGTAACCGGCGAGCATCCGCTCAGGCACGGCGGCCGAATTGAATGCGCGGGGCAATTTCGCAGGTCCCGCCAGGATGCGGATTTTGCCGTACACCGCCGCGGTTTTCTCGCTGCGGTTGGTCAAAAGCGCAATGGGAGTCTTTGTGCGCGGCCAAAAGATAATTCGATGCCGAACCCATTTCGGCGCCGACGGCAAGGTTTCCTCAGACACAAACACGCCGGAATCGATGGCGGTAATTTCATCGCCTGCCGCGACTGGAGTTCCCGTTGTGCTTTCCACAACACTAATTCCCAGCGTTTGGTGAACGTCGTTGGGAACCTCGACTTCCAGCACATGCGGCACGCCGGGTCGGACGACAGTTAGCGGGTACGCTTGCCAGTGCGCCTCGCCTCCAGGGGCATTGGCCGACATCTGCACGCCCAATCCAATCGGACCCTGCCAAGGCTGGGGCGATACGTTTCCTAAAGTGCCTTTGTCCAACGCAGGTAACAGAGACCAAGATTTGAACTGCTCATACCACCGCGGATTCGCGGGGTCGATTTCTTTTACAACCGTCCAGGCGGCGTTGGTATCGACGGATGCAGGCCGCTCGCCAATGACGACCAATTGCACCCGCCTTTCGGCCACAAGTTTTGGCTTGCCGAACGAACGCAGCGTAGCAGGCTCGAAGGCTTCGATTACAACTTCATACACGCCTTCTGCAGCCGGTAGCTTAAATTGCCAGGGGATGCTCGAGGGCGTCGAATCCTCGGCGGTTGTCTTGATGGTTTGCTCTTGAATTCCCGATTCCGCTCCGCCACTAAGCGCCACTAAATGCCCGCGAATTTGCAGCGAAGTGCCGGCCGGCTCGTTCAGCAAGCGGGGCTCGACTTCGAATTGAATGGTCTCGCCGGGAGCAAAGACCAAATGATCGCGGTGCAGCACCACGCGCAGCATGTCGCCCGGCGCGCGGCGTATGAGCACCCGATTGCCCTGCTTATCTAAATCCTTCTTCTGCGGTTTCGCGATGAGTTCCATCAGAGGAACGGTCGTCACGACCGACGCGGAATTGGGATTTTGCAAGTCGCGCAACTCCACGCTTAGCATCGCTTCCAGCGGCGCAGTCACTTGCACATCGGCGCCATCGGAAATGCGTGTGCTCCGCGGGTGAATACTCAAGCGGCCATTCTCGGCGGAAACCGATCCCGGCTCATCGGCTTCTACGGCCAAGGATCGCACGAGGCTCACTTGTCCCCGATCGACTGAAATTTCTCCTTGCCACAGCCGTGCGACATCGGCTGTTTTCGCTCCCTCGAGACGCCCCCATTCAATTCGCAATTGCATGGTCGGTTCGGCGGAAGCTCGAACCGCCTGCAAAGAAAGCACGGCGATTGCGGCAATGACTAAGTGCCGACCAGCACTTCGTTGCGCCGGCGCGCAAGCTAACCGCGGCGCCGTCGCAATGGGTAGCGCTGGCGCGTGGGCGATGCTCGGACTTCCTTGTCCGACCATGAAGTGTCCCGCGCTTAGGGTTTTCGTCCTTGAAAATCGGCCGGACAAGTGCCGGCAAAGAGGGGCGGATTGTAGAGATAAGTGCCCTGACCACCCAGACCGATTCCCATCGTGCTAGCAGCACATTACCCCTATGGAAAATGCAAGCTGCCAGAGCTATTCAACGTGCTGGACCAGTTCGTCCGGCAAATCGGAGAGCGCCCCCTGTCGTGTTTGGCATGCTAGCTCAAAATCGGTTAACGCTCCGCGGAGTTTGTCGACAATCTCAGGGCACCGATCGCCGATTTCGTTGACCTCGAACCAGTCGTCGGGCTTAACAAATAATTCCGCTTTGCCAGGCTGGGATTCGTTTGCCATCGGTTCCGATACTCGCAACGACCACGCAGGCGTGATGATGCTACGTTGATTTTCCGGCCCGACAGCACATGCCCGGTCAAATCCCTTTTTTTGCGCACCCCGAATTAGTGGAACGACCGAGCGGCCGCGGCCCGCGGCCCAATTGGTCTCGCCCGCCCAAGGACGGACATCCAACAAATCGAGAATGGTAGCCGGCAAGTCGCCCGGTTGCGTCAGTTCCTGATATCGCCGGGCTGCTAACTCGCCTCCCGGCAATCGCAAAACACAAGGCACATGTGTGAGTTCGGCATACAATGCCTCGTCGCAGGGACCAATTCTCTTATGCTCACCCAGCGGGAAGCCTCGGGGAGAAAACAGCGCGACGATTGTCGATTCGGTCATTCCGGCACTCTCAATTTCGTCCAAAAGCACCCCCAGCAACTGGTCGATCGCCGTAACCTGACCGGCGTACGCATGAGCGATTGCCACACGCTCATCGGGATCAAACGAATCGGGCAACATTCGGTTGGGAACATCGGCCCAATCGCCAGATGTCGGGTCATCTTCATCGGTGTACTGTTGACGATATTCCAGCGGTGCATCCCAAATGCGGCCCAAAGTGTCGGTGTGAAGCCACAGGAAAAAAGGCGATTTCGCCGAATGTATGTATTCACCGGCGGCGGCGAAAAAGTTCGCCGCGTCGGTTTCCTCCAGGCTAGAAGCTGTACGAAGGGTTCCGGCTTTTGCCTTGCCGCTCGAGGTTAGTCGGACACGCTCATTAAAGCCTTCCGCCAACGGGTGATTGGCAACCGCACCGTCACTGGCCAGGATCGCGGTTTTCCAACCAGCCGCCGATAAAATTGCCGGTAAAGCCTGCCGGCCCGCAAGTTGCGAAGCGGGGCACATCGCGTGAACTCCCTGCCAAAGCGATCGATACTTTGCTTCAAGACACGGAGTGTCGATAGTCATCCGATCAAACAGCACCGATTCCGCCGCCAGCCGGTCGAAATTGGGGGTGCTGATCCAGGTGTTCCCATACGCCCCCAAATACGCGGCCCGCAAGCGGTCGATCGCCAGGCAAATGACATTCATCAATCATCCAGTCCCAAGAAACACGCGATTCCAAGACAATCCAAACCGGTGATTTTACTGCATTGGGCACATGCATCGAGCGGAGAAGTGGGTCCCGGCGGGAGAAATTGAGCGGAATAATGCCGGCCGTCACTTAGCACTTTTCGCCGAATAAAAAGGTAAATTAAAGCAAATGCATTTGCCCAAATGGCTTCGTCTGTCAAAATAATAGGGAGGCGCACGGGTTAGCTCGGCCGATGCGCCGGAAAGAGGCATTATCGCTATGTGCGAAGCGCGTATCGTTCGAACTTGTTTTGTGCTTACTTTTCTTGGCGCCGCATTGGCATTGCTGCAGCACGCCGCGGCGTTCGATGCCGATCCCAAAGCCAAATCGCCTTCGGCCGAGCTGCAAAATCCTGGGTCAACTGCCGAGCAACAAGGCGCGTTGCCCAATGATCCCGGTGCATTTCGCTCACAGTCGCAAACGAAGAGCGCTTCGCCGAAAGCTCCCGTCGCCCCGCGCATCACACCCAACAAAGATTCCACCTACATTTTGCAGCCGCTGCGGGACGATGGCTTTCCCGATTATTTTGCCGCACTGAACCAGCGCTGCCAGGGCGCCTTGCAGCCGGAAGGCAATGTGGCGATTGGGTTGCTCCAAGCATTCGGTCCCTCGGCGATTCCCGCGGAAATTCAAGACGAATACTTTCATCTGCTGGCAAACAAATTCCAACGGCCAGTGGGCACCTATTTCGTACGGATGAACGAAATGGCGGAGCGGTGGCAGAGGGGAACCTTCGAGCACGGCAAAGATGCCGATCAGCTCGCCGCTTATCAATCGCAATTCGCCATCGCAACCCAGCAGCCGTGGTCACGCAGCGATTTTCCGGTGGTCGCCGAATGGCTAGCCATCAACGACATTCCACTCCAGCGCATTGCCGACGCCGCAAAACGTCAACGGTTTTACGAGCCCGTTGTCGCCGCCAATCGCCGCGTGCCGGCGCTATGGTCGGTCGCGTTGCCGATGGAGCAATTGATCACCGAAATCTCCACGGCACTAGAGGACCGCGCCATGCTGCTGGCTCGGCAGAACAATTTCGATGCCGCCGCCGACGATTTGCTCACCTGCCACCGCCTGCTGCGAAAAATGGCGGCGTGTCCGATCGGCCAATATGCAATTGAATCGCGCACCGCCGAAATTGGCTTGTTTCAAACCGAACTCAAGCTGCTCAATTTTTGCCGGGCCACGAAAGGACAAATCGCACGCTTCGAAAAGGGGTGGAACAATTTGCCACCGATGCCCAATATTGTCGACCGAATCGATGTGGGCGATCGTTTCCGTTTCCTCGACGCCGTTTGCGTATTGAGCCGCCAAGGTCCCTCCGCGCTGCAACAGTTGCTCGGCGATTTTTCCGCGTCATCCGACGACGGCGCATTGCGAACCGCAGTGGACGACAACCAATTCGACTGGAACGAACCGTTAAAGTCGGGCAACCAATGGTTCGATAAACAGGGGGCAATTTGCCGCATTTCCGATCGCAAGCAGCGGGAAAAGGCCCTGCAAGAATCGCGGCAGGAATTGCAGACGATGAAAAATGAGGCCGGCCAGCCGAGCATGTTCGGTTGGTTGTCGAAGAAATCGACGCGAGCGAAATCGGCCAAGGTCGTGGGAGCCACGCTGCTGCAACTGTTCGATGTCGACCTGCCTGGCACGCTGGAAACCTGCGATCAGCACACGTTGCATTCAAGCTTCGCACAAACAGGCCTCGCGCTGGCCGCCTATCGCGCCGATCACAATCAGTACCCGAAACAGTTGGATGAACTTGTGCCGCAGTATCTCCCGAAACTGCCGCGCGATATTTACTCGGAACACGACCCCTTGCACTACCACCGCGAACCCGGCGGCTACACGTTGTACAGCGTTGGCCAAAACGGTCAGGATGAGCAGGGAGGCGAGTCGGAACGGAACCCAAATTCCGACGATATTGCGATCACCATTACCGATGCGGCGCCGATAGCGACGCCGCGGCAGTAAGCGATTGGACTTCGGTGCGCATTCAAGTTGTCACGGGAGGCCGCCGTGCGAATTGTGACGTTACGATCGTTGATAACGTAATTGCACACTTCATGCACGCAGTGCCCGGATGTCCGAGGATCGGACCGATGTCGCTGATTCCGCCGTCCGATGGATCGGCGGCGAATTTGGACCGGTCCCATTTTGCTGCCCCAGTCCCATTTTGCTGCCCTCAGTAAAAATCCATCGAAAGGAAGAAGTCATGATAATCGGTTTGTTGTCATTGCTTGCTTTATTTGGAATTCGTGGAGTGGATGGTGATCGACCTCTCTTTTGGGAGCACGCCGCAGTGCTATATGCTGAGACGACTGCTGTGAATAAGAACTCCGCAGGGTCATATACAATATCGATCAAGCCGCTCGCCTCACTTTCCGGCGCTTTCGATTGTGCAGCGGAGCCAAACCTTTCGGCCTACGCACTGTTTGGGTCGCCAAAGATAAGCGCTATCAGTGACGCACCTCGTCCAGGATCACGAATCATAATTCTGATTCAGGAAACTGTGGTCGAAAAGAACCTAAGCGGTCGTCAACCGCTGAGGTTTGAGGTGCCAAACGGTGATATCGCCTTCTTTCCAAAGGAGAAACGTGACGTGCGCCCAGCTATCTTTGAAGTCACCGGCTTCGACGATCCGAAGGTGACCGAGACGATCGAAAATCTGCGCAAGCTGCGCGGCAAACAACGTGAGGAAGCCGAGAAGGCGAAAGCTGAACCAAAGCCCGCCGCCGAGAGAGCTGCCGAGAAGAAATCCCAGTCGCAAAACTCCGCTGTAAAGTAGATGCGTTGCGGCGCGCCCTCCTCGGCACGAAACCAAAACAATGATCCCCGCCCCCTTTTTTTACCCCTGGCAAAAAGGTCAAGGACCAATCGACGTTCCTTCTCGCAACAATCTTGTCGAAAACGCGAATGGCACTTTCAATTAATACCATCTAGATCACGGAAAAAATCCAATGGTCACCACTGTAGTCGCGGTAATTTTGGCGATCGCAGGCAGTACTGCCGTAAAAGGTGCGGACGGCTCCGATCCGCAGCTATGGGAATCAGCCAATGTTTTGTATGCCGAAGTCGTGAACGTCCAGCATATCGTTGGAATTGAGTATCGGATCGCCCTGCGGCCGATCGCCACGTTAAGTGGAACCTTCGATCCCGCACTCCACTCCGAGATTCTGGCGTATGCTTCGATCGGAGACCAGTGGATCGATGGCAGCCTCATCCGTAAAGTGCCAGAGAAGGGCGCAAAGGTCGTAGTACTAGTCGAGCGCCTAAGTAGTCCACCCTCGCAACCCGATACCTATGGGATTCCAAATGGGCCTCTCAATTTTGGATCAGGAGTTGGACTCATCGAAGTAACCGGCTTCGAAGATCCAAAAGTGACCGAAATGATCGAAAGCGTGCGAAAAATTCGCGGCAAGCAGCGCGAGGAAGCAGAGAAGGCGAAAGCCGAACCAAAGCCCGCCGCCGAGAAGGCTGCCGAGAAGAAATCCGAGCTGCAAAACTCCGCTGTAAAGTAAATGCGTTGCGGCGCGCCCCCCCGCGGCACGAATTCTCATGGATCAATCGGCACATTAAGGCAGCTCGGCCCGAGAAACTGCCAAATTCGCGGCAGTTTTAGTTGAACAAAGCGGCGAAAATCGCTTACACTGGAGGTCTGCACCGCCACTCACCCGAACGATGATATCCATGCCGCATTTGCCTCGAATTCTGCGGGCCGGCTACCGGGCTTCTACCCCATGCCGGGTTTGGTTGCTGTTCGTCCTCGCATTTACGTTTGCTTTCGCGCCTGGCCGTTTTGCCAGCGGCGCCGAAGCGGCGCTGCCCGATTTTCGCACGCAAATTGAGCCGATCCTCACCGAGTATTGCTACGAATGCCACGGCCTGGGTGAGAAGAAGGGCAACGTAGCGTTCGACGAGCTGAAAACCGACGACCAGCTTTTGCACAATGCCGATTTATGGGCCAAGGCGCTGCGAAACGTGCGGTCGAACCTCATGCCGCCGGCCGGTAGTCCGCGGCCATCGGCCGAGGAACGAACGTTGCTGGCGAATTGGATCAAGTACCGCGGCATTGGCATCGATCCCAACGATCCCGACCCAGGGCGCATTACGCTGCGGCGGTTGAATCGGGTCGAGTATCGCAACACGATTCGCGATTTGATGGCCTACGATTTCCGTGCCGGCGAGGAATTTCCGCCCGACGATACCGGCTATGGGTTCGATAACATCGGTGACGTGCTAAGCATTTCGCCGCTGTTGATGGAAAAGTACCTGAAGGCCGCCGAAGCGATTGTGACCGCGGCCGTGCCACTGGAAGCGAAAACGGTGGCCGAGCGGACGATTCCCGGCACCGATTTTCGCGACGCCGATGGGAAGCCCGGCGGACTGCGGATCACGTACTACAAGGCATCGAACCAGAAGTACACGCTGAAGGTGAAGCATGACGGCAGTTATCGAATTGGAGTCGATCTCAATTCGTTTGGCCAATTCGAATTCGATCCCGGCCGATGCCACGTCGATTTCAAGCTCGATGGTGACTCGCTGTTGAAACAAGACTACGAATGGAACGATAACAAGAAATTCCACTACGACTACGACGTAAAGCTATCTGCCGGCGAGCACGAACTAACATTCGAAATGGAACCGCTGGTGGACCCAAAACAGCGAATCAATTCGCTCGATTTACAGCTTGTCGATGTGCGGCTGGAGGGTCCGTTCGAAGATGCGTTGCGAGTTCGCACGAAGAATTACGACCGATTTTTTACCAAGGATGAACCGCCACAATCGAGCGCGGAGCGCCGCGCCTATGCCCGCGAAATTCTCAAGCGCTTCGCCGAAAAGGCGTATCGCAGGCCGGTGGAGGACGGGATTGTCGATCGGCTCGCGGCCATTGCCGAGGGAGTTTACAGCCGCGAGGGGAGCAAATTCGAGGCAGGAATTCAACGGGCGATGACCGCCGTGTTGGCCTCGCCGCGGTTCTTGTTCCGCATTGAAGAGGCCGATCCGAAAGCAACTTCCGACGGACACCCGCTCGTCGACGAGTATTCGCTGGCCGCGCGGCTCTCGTACTTCCTGTGGTCGTCGATGCCGGACGACGAGTTGGTTGGCCTGGCCCAGCGCGGCGAGCTGCGGCAGAATCTCGATGCTCAAATCAAGCGAATGCTCAAAGACGATCGCTCGCGGGCATTGGTGCAAAACTTCGTCGGCCAATGGCTGCAAGTGCGCGATGTCGAGGGCATTTCGATCAACGATCAGGCGGTGCTAGCCCGCGAGGACGACGAACTGCGCAAGCTGATGGATGGCATTCAGAAGGCGAAAAACGATTTCGATCGCCGCGTGTTTTTCCGCCAGCTTCGCTTCCGGCCGAAATCGGCAGAACTGAATGGCGACATTCGCAAAGCCATGCAGCAGGAAGCCGAAATGCTGTTCGGCTATGTTCTGCGCGAAGATCGCAGCGTGCTCGATTTGATCGATTGCGATTACACGTTCGTCAACGACAAGCTCGCCAAACACTACGGGCTGCCGGCGGTGACCGGCGGTGAAATGCGCAAAGTGGAATTGCCCAAGGATAGCCCCCGCGGCGGCGTGCTGACGCTGGGATCGGTGTTGGTGGTAACTTCGAACCCCGATCGCACCTCGCCGGTAAAGCGCGGCCTGTTCATTTTGGACAATATCTTGGGCTCCTCACCCCCGCCGCCACCGGCCGACGTGCCGCCGCTGGAGGAATCGGAGAAGGAATTCCAGGATCACGAACCGACCGTGCGAGAAATCCTGGAAGTTCACCGCAGCAAGGCCCTGTGCAGTTCCTGCCATTCACGGATGGATCCGCTAGGCCTGGGATTTGAAAACTTTAACGCCATGGGCATGTGGCGGGAAAAAGAGCGGGCACAGCCGATCGATGCCAAAGGCAAACTCATCACCGGCGAATCGTTCGAAAGTGTCCGGCAGCTCAAGGAAATCATCCGTGGCCCCTACCACGCCGATTTTTATCGCTGTTTAACCGAAAAGTTGCTAACCTACGCCCTGGGCAGGGGTTTAACGAATAATGACATCGATTCGGTCGATAACATCGTGGACCGGCTGGAGCAGAACGACGGCCGGTTTTCGGCACTTTTGACCGGAATTATCGGGTCGCCCGAGTTCCAGAAACGCCGGAAATTGGCGCAACCCCTCTCGGCCGAGTAGAATCCGTTACGCTGTTTGGGTGTTTTCAATCTGCCTAACGCACGCAATCAAGGGCTAAACATGACGCTGCAAAATCGTTCCACGGGGAGTGCCAGGAACATATCGGGTTTTGACCGTCGCCGATTTTTGCGAGGGTTGGGGGCCTGCGTAGCGCTGCCGGCGTTTGAAACATTTCTGCCGTCAGTGATTCGTGCTGCCGAAACCGAAACCGGCGCGGCGTTGGCATCGAGCACGTCCGGTTCGCCGGTGCGCATGGCGTTTGTGTACTTCCCCAACGGCGCGATTCCATCCACCTGGTGGCCAAAGGCAGAAGGAACCGATTTCGAATTCAACAGCACCATGAAGCCGCTGGAGAATTTGAAAAACCGCGTGCAAGTGCTGGGCGGTTTGGACCACGTTAATGCTACGCCCGGACCCGATGGCGCCGGCGACCATGCCCGGGCCAACGGAACGTTCCTCACCGGCGTGCGAGTGCGCAAAACCGCCGGGGCCGATATTCACGCCGGCATTTCGATCGACCAGGTGGCCGCCGAGCAAATTGGTCATCTCACGCGCTTTCCATCGCTCGAATTATCGTGCGAACCTGCCCGACGCACCGGCAATTGCGATTCGGGTTATTCCTGCGCCTATCAATACAACCTGGCATGGCACAGCCCCACGGCGCCGGTGGCGCCGGAGGCGAACCCCCGGTTGGTGTTCGAGCGCTTATTTGGGGCCGGCGCACAAGGGCACCGCAAAGAAGGATTTTTCATCCGGCAACAGCAGCAGCAATCGGTGCTCGATTTTGTGCAAGACGACGCCCGGGCGCTCGCGAAGAAATTGGGGGGCCGCGATCAGCAAAAGCTCGACGACTATTTGACGAGCATTCGCGAGATTGAAACGCGTATTCAAAAAGCCGAGGAATCGGGCGCGCCCCCCGATCCGGCCATCGATACGCCGGCTGGCATTCCCGCCAGTTACCAGGAACACATTCAAATCATGTTTGACATGCTGCTCCTGGCGTTCCAGACCGACTCGACGCGCATTGCCACCATGCTTTTGGCGCACGACGGCAGCAATCGCACGTTCCCCGATTTGGGCTTCCCGGAAGGGCACCACAATTTAACGCATCATCACAACGATCAATCGATGATCGAAAAGGTGACGCAAATCGATCAGTTTTACATGCAGCGCTTCGCCGATTTTCTACAGAAGTTGGAAGATACGAAAGATCTCGACGGCCATTCGCTGTTATACAACTCGATGATTGTGTACGGCTGTGGCAATGCCGATGGCAATCGGCATACGCACGTAGATTTGCCGCTGGTGTTTGCGGGAGCAGGGGGCGGCACGCTAACGCCGGGGCGCTACGTTAAACACAAGAGCGAGCCGGCCTGCAATCTGTTCCTCAGCATGATCGACCGGATGGGCGTGAAGGGCGTCGAGCGCTTCGGCGATTCAACTGGCCGGCTGGCGAACGTCTAAATCGCAAATTTCGCTTTCCGCTGCCGCGCGACCAGCGCCAGCGCGGGGACCGACAATCCCGCTAGCGCCCATGAAGCCGGCTCCGGCACGGCCGAGAGCGAGCCATTCCCAGCCTGCAAATAAGCCAGGAACCCTTGCATATCGGCATTGGTGAACTTCAGGTCACCATCAAAATCGCCGATTCCTGGCAGGTCCGATGCGGAAAGCCCATACGTCGCGTTGTAGGCCGCCAGGTTCGTGAGCGCGGTTTCCATGGCCGGAATGTCGTCGTTATTCACGTGCCCATCAACATTGAAATCGCCCAACGGGTAGCTTAGCCGCAAATTGTCGATATAAAAAGTTTCGTAGACCGCGGGACTCGAAGCCGGAGTGGTCGTGGTATTTGTGTACGTGTACGAGTAGCCGCCGCCAACTTGAAGGATGATTTGCGTGGGACTGGTGGATGTCGCCAAGGTGCTCTTTACGTCGGCGGGAATCGTGAATTTGAGCGTTTTTTGCCCGCCGATCGTGGCGAAATCGGAATAAGTAAAGTTATCGAGCGAGCGATACCCCAAATCGGCATTGTTCGCCACCACGTCGAACTGCAGAAAATATCCAAACGCGCCCACGCCCGGGTTAGGGTTCGGCACGTTGATATCGAACAGAACCTGGTTGGCATGCACCAGCGCCGTGGTGTTCGATTGCGAAAAAGGGCCGCGAAACATTTGGCCATAGGTTGGACCCTGGCCAGTATATGGCGGATCGGTTTGTTGCGCGGGGGGCATATTCGCGGCCGTTGGCGAAATGGCCAGGCTATAGAGCCCATTGGTCACACCTGCCACGGTGCTGTAAGCGGCCGTGAACCCGGCGTTTTCCGATGTCGGAATGGTCCAGCCGTCGAACGTGGGATCGTTGGGGTTTTCCCACGATTCCAACGCGGCCGAAACTGGCCGAACTGCCAAGGCAAAAATGAGTGCGGCCGCTGCGAATACGCAGCAACCGCGCTTGAAATACGGTTGAAACATTCTTCTGTTCCTTACCAGGTCCCAGGCCCCCTCAAGCTGCCGTCGTGTTGCAGCCGATCGAGTTTCTGATTCGCATTATACCGTACAGCCCTGCTCAAAGGAAAATACTTTACGCTCGAAATATCGCATTTTCTTGTCGAAATAAGAGCCTTGCAGGGAAATCGCGGAATGGCTCTCTCACTACAAATCGAATGAGGCCACGTCCGCAACTACCAAATTTGCACCCTCTTCCGCCATTTGTTAGGCTGACCTTCCGGAGCAGTTACCGTCGCAGCAGGGGCGCGGCGTTCTCGACGGACCAAGAAGATGCATTCTCTCGCCGCACTGCGCAGGCTCAGGCTGCGCCAAGGAAAAAACTCGCGACGTCGCCAGCCAAATTCCCGCGCGCGTCATACCTGCTACGAATGGCTTGAAGGCCGGCAGTTGCTGGCAGTTGTGCCGCAACTGGTGCGCGACATCAATTCGAACCCAGCACCCATTTCCGACTTGGCGAATCTGACCAATGTCAATGGCACGCTGTTCTTTACGGCCAAGGACGTCGCACACGGAACGGAGCTCTGGAAAAGCGACGGCACGGTCGCCGGCACGAGCCTGGTGAAGGATATTCGTAGTGGGAGCGAGAGTTCTGATCCCAGTTTACTGACCAATGTTAATGGCACCCTATTCTTTACGGCCAACGACGGGACGACTGGAACCGAGCTCTGGAAAAGCGATGGCACCGCTGCCGGTACCGTATTAGTAAAAGATATTCGCAGCGGAAGCGGTGATTCTTCCCTGAGTAGTCTGACAAACGCCGACGGCACACTGTTCTTCACAGCCAATGATGGCACGAATGGAACGGAACTCTGGAAGAGCGACGGCACGGTCGGTGGCACAATGTTAGTCAAGAACATTGTGAGCGGCCGATACAGTTCTTACCCAACCAGTCTGACGAACATCGACGGCACGCTCTTCTTCACCTTCCGCAATAGTTCCCGACTCTGGAAGAGCGACGGCACGGACGCCGGCACGGTGTTAGTAAAGGATGTTGCGCAAGGCGCCCACTATAGTATTTCCTCTCCCGCTAAGTATTTAACTAACGTCAACGGCACGCTTTTCTTTGTGGCCGATGATGGGCTCCATGGACGCGAACTCTGGAAGAGCGATGGCACGGCCGATGGAACCAGTTTGGTCAAGGATATTTGGCCCGGCATGGGCCGCATTGACCGCTCCCATACCGGTCCCTTTAGCTCCGATCCGCGCTCCCTGACGAACGTCAATGGCACGCTGTTCTTTACGGCCAACGACGGAACGAATGGAATCGAGCTTTGGAAAAGCGATGGCACAGAGAGCGGCACGGTGATGGTCAAGGACATCGCAAGCGGCAGCAGCAGTTCCAATCCGTATTATCTTAATAATGTCAACGGCACAGTGCTCTTTTCGGCCAACGACGGCACGAATGGCTTCGAACTTTGGAAGAGCGACGGCACTGCTGATGGAACCGTGCTGGTGAAGGATATTGCGAGCGGCAGCAGCAGTTCGGGCCCTGGCTCGTTGATCAACATCAACGGGACGGTGTTCTTCACGGCCACTGACGGCACAAACGGCTTCGAACTCTGGAAAACCGACGGTACAGCCGCCGGCACCACGTTGGTGAAGGATTTTTTCAGCGGCAGCGGCGGTTCTTATCCCAGTTTGCTGACCAACGTCAACGGCACACTGTTCTTTGTGGCCGACGACGGGACGACTGGACCGAAACTCGGAAAAAGCGATGGCACGGCCGCCGGCACGGTGCTAATGAATATTTCCAGCGGCGGACTTGGTTCTACGCCCAGGCATCTGACCAACGTCAACGGCACATTGTTCTTTCGAGCCGACGGCGGCGTGAATGGAGTCGAACTTTGGAAAAGCGATGGGACGGCTGCAGGAACGGTTTTGGTGAAGGACATTCGAACCGGCGCCGGCAATTCCTACCCCAAGTATCTTACCGACGTTAACGGCACGCTGTTCTTTACGGCCGATGACGGGACGAATGGTCGCGAGCTCTGGAAAAGCGATGGCACAGCAGTCGGCACTGTATTGGTGAAGAACATTCGCAGTGGCAGCGACAGTTCGTATCCCAGTTTGCTGACCAATGTGAATGGCACACTGTTCTTTATAGTGAACGACGGCACGCATGGCATCGAGCTCTGGAAGAGCGACGGCACGGATGCCGGCACCGTACTGGTGAATGATATTGCGAGCGGCGGCAACAGTTCCTATCCGTATGAACTCACCAACGTCAACGGCACACTGTTTTTTACCGCCAACGACGGCACGCATGGAACGGAACTCTGGAAGAGCGATGGCACGGATGCCGGCACCCTATCGGTATACGGGAGTAGCAGCAGTTCTCCCCCCACTTCTCTGGCCGAATTTAACGGCAAGCTGTTCTTTGCGAATGCTGGAATGCAGCTCTGGAAGACCGACGGCACAGGCACCGGCACCGTGCTCGTGAAAACTTCTGTGTACAACGCCAGCAATCTGACCAGCGTCAACGGCACGCTGTTTTTTACGGCCAGAGCCGACAGCGAGCTTTGGAAGAGCGATGGTACCGCGGCAGGCACCGTGTTAGTAAAAAGTGTTTTCGACGCCTTCAGTGTCGGCTTGCCGACGAGTCTGACCAACGTCAACGGCACGCTGTTCTTTACGGTTCGAGGCGGCACGAGTGGATTCGAACTTTGGAAGAGCGATGGCACTCCTGACGGGACCGTGCTGGTGAAGGATATTGCGAGCGGCAGCACGAGTTCCAATCCCTATTATCTCACCAACGTCAACGGCACACTGTTTTTTACTGCCAACGACGGCGCGCATGGAACGGAACTCTGGAAGAGCGATGGTACGAATGCCGGCACCGTGTTGGTAAGTGACCTTTTCAGCGGCAGCAGCAGTTCTTATCCATATGCCCTGACCAACTTCAACGGCACGCTGTTCTTCTCGGCCAATGATGGGACGCATGGAATCGAACTTTGGAAACTGGCACAGCTTGTGTCGGGCGACTTCAATCGAGACGGCCAGCGCAGCTCTGCCGACGTCGGCGCAATGTTGGGTGCGCTGAGCGATCTGCACTTCTACCAGGCCCAGCAAGCGCTTGCCGACACCGATCTGTTAACACTTGGCGATCTGAATAGCGACCAGGCCGTAACGAATGCTGATCTCCAGGCGTTGCTCGATTTATTAAAAAGTGGCAACGGAAGTCAAACCGTAGGCGGCAGCGGGAGCCTGCAAGCAAGCGGAGATTCTAACGGAAACGGCGCTAGCGCTCGTTTGTCGCCCGCAGTCGGTCAATTAGAACAGCCGAGTCACCACGCGGTGGTAGGATCAAAGCCCTCGGGGATTGTCCCAATTTTTCCGATATCGGAGAGGAATAATGGGACTGTTCCCCTCTCCGAAACCGTGCGCCAATCGAAAGCGGCAACCACGGTCACGGCATCTCAATTAGTGCAACTGCCAGCAGAACGGGTCGATCAAGCGATTCTCATGCGGGCTGGAACTCAAGATCAGCATTGGCATCGTCCAGTGCTCAAACCAGCAAGGGGCGAATTTGCAATCGACTCATTGCTGGACGAGGTGCTGAAAGGATGGAATGACATATAACCGCCGTTAGCACTACCCTTAAAGAAGATCGCCGCAAGAATCGCCACAATAATTAATAATATCGACGGTGGTTCCGGCACGGGCACGAACGCCAAGAAGCCTAATTTATTAAAACTCTGAGTGTCGAAAGAAGTCTGAAAACTGGTGATATCGCCAAGCGGATCGGCGACCACGATGTCATTGAAACTGCCACTGCCGAAGAGATTGCCTTTGTTGTCAAATGCCAAACCAAAGGTCCGCAGCGGATTGAACGTACCCAGGTCGTCTCCGGTCGGGTCATATTTGTGAATGCCGTCGGCGGAAGTAGAGCTAGCTGCATACAGATTTCCCTGGCTATCGAAGGTGATGTCGGTAATTTGATTTAACGTTGGCGCACTCACGAAAATTCCTAGATCAGTGCCATTGGGCGCGAACCGATGGATTGTCTTCTCCGCAAGGTTGGAAACGTACAAATTCCCGCTAGCATCGAAGGCCAGACCGCTGGGTTGGTTCAAGCCTGCGGTGGCAAAAGTTCCTAGATCGGCGCCGGTGGGTCCGAACTTGTGAACCGTGTTGTCTTGCTTGTTGGCAACAAACAAATTGCCGCTGTTGTCAAAGATCATGTCCTGGGGACGACTCAGTCCGCGGTGAGCGAACACCCCCAGATCGGCGCCGGTCGGTGCGAATTCGTGAATGGTGTTATCGGCCAGCGCCACGTAAAGATTTCCTGCGCGATCGAAAACCAGGCCGCCGACTCCGCCCTGGGTGTAGGGAAGAAACTGAGTGAGCGGGATGAAAACGCCCTTGTTGACGACCGCGATTCCCTGGGCCATCGTGACCGATGCAACACGAAGCGGTCCGACTACCAGCAGATCGCCCGGCTTGAGCGTGTATTGTGCCTGCGCAACACCCCCCAGCAGCCAACACAGCAAGGTCGCCAGCGGCAACGTCCGTTTTAAAGTTCGGCCTGTCATTCGTGAGTTGAAGTTCGGAATGGCGGTCCAGAGGTAACGCCGCGTCGTCAAGAGCCACCCCACAGCACCAAATATGAAGAGCAGCAGCGTATTGGGCTCAGGAACTGGTGTAATTTGAAAACCGTTCACAATGCCTCCCATCAAAGCTGAGGCGCTGATCGGGTCGCCGCCCGAGCCGTTGATCTGCACTCGCATATTGCCCGCGGCATCTGCCGGCTGCGAGCGGAAGTGCACATAGTTATTACCTTCGATGAACGTGCTGGGCGCGCCAATTGTTGTTGCCGACAACGAGACATCGCCAATCGAGAAGGTGGTCGTCCGAATGTCATTTGCCCCGGGTTTGGCCAGAGAAGCGTAAAAGTATAAATCGTAGGGCTGCAGCGGAGTTAGATTGCTGAAACTGAGGACCACCGTGGTGTTCGGATCGATCAGAATTCCATCAGACATCATCGGGACATAGGGAGTTTCTGCGAACGCCGTTTCCGATCCGCTGATCCCACTCACGCTGCCTGATATCTTCATACCGACCCCGCTTACCTGCCCGTTTGTCAGCTGCAATGGAAAAAACTCGCTAACCGACCAAATATCCCCCGCATTGCCTATCACCGCCGGACCAAATTGATAAGCCGAATGGGGACCAGGTCCGCCGACGAAGCCAGCATCATGGAAATCGTTGTTGATCAGGCCACTGGAAAATTCTGCCCGGACGACCACTCCTGCCAGAAGCAGAACAGCCGTTGCTGACAATGTGCGCAGCGCGCACCGGTACGCTGGAAAGCGCCTCATAGAAATGCTCCTCTCTGACCCGACTGCCGCGGATAACAGATAAGATAATGCCGCAGCATGCCCCCGCAGACCGCAATATAACGGAATCACGGATCGGGTCAAGAATTTCTGCTGCGCGGGTGCCAAAGGTGGGCAATCCGGCAAGGGCACCCGGCGGAATTCAAAGGAACCATGACGGCGCTCTTAGCGGATTCCGAAATTGGGCCAGCCATGCGTTATAATGCGTTTGGAACTCTCCGTTCCCGCCCGACGCACTGCCACGCGGCGCGCGTTGAATGTTGATGCTTGGCAATTCAATCGTTTGCAAACCAATGGATTGCACTTGGTTCGTGATTGATCGCTTGCTCTCGCGCGCCGGCCCCCTCACCCCGGCCCTCTCCCGCGAAGGCAACATTATGCAACTGGCAGCACGGAGGGGTGTCGGCTTCGTTCCGATTGTGTTGCGGTTTGGTTAGCCGGAGCAACGTCAGCAGATCCCGAAGGGATCGAAGCCATTAGCCGGTGGTCAAGGAGCCGACGGCGACGATACCACCGGAAGAAAACGAGTGATCGAATCACCGACCCTGGAAGGGTCGAAGCATGGGCTGCGAACCCTTCGGGTTCGATTGCCCGGCAAGCGCCACCATGAACCGGGCGTGTCGCTACGCTCAACGCCCGGCTAATTGCTGAAGACCCCTTCGGGGTAAATTATTTTTTACCCTCTTCGAGTATCAGGGGGCTAGCAGTTGCATAATGTTGCGCGAAGGGGAGAGGGAGCGAACAAAGGAACTGCTGGACAAGCCAGCAGTGGCACACGAGTGTGCGCCGCGGAGTATCGGTCTTTCAGCCCTCGGGATGATGTGAGCAATCGCCAACCGAGGTCTCACCACGGCTATTACCTTCCGGCCCTTCGGGCCTATTCGCGCCACGCGCGACGGCGCGGTTGAAGTGATGTTGAAGTGTTTGACGAAAGACCCTGGTTTTTACGAGGTCTGCGAGCAAACATTTCACCACGGCACCCCCGGGGTATGATTTTTCAATGAATTGGAAGAAGGTAGGCAGTAGGCGGTGGGTGGTGGGCAGTCACTTCGTCATCTGCTCATCGCAGAGCACTGCTGGACAAGCCAGTCAGTGGCACCCACGCGAGAGAACAAAAGGGCAGTCGGCAAGGTGCCCATAAAGTGCCCATGTTTGGGCACGTGATATGCCTGCCTCGTCGTCGCACTCGGAGAAAACGAACACTCAAACGCGCCCAATGGATGCCGCATGGGCACACTGAAATTGTCGCGAGGGCAGTATCACGCACGTGCTTGTGGAATTTCAATGTTTGTGTTATCGGCAAGTGCCCTGCGGCGCGCGGCATTGCATTCAGGTTCGCAGGTTGATTGACGGTATAAAAAATCGGCCCACGAATGGCGCCGGGCCAATTCGTGGGCCGCACAAATCAAAGAATTTTTGCCGCAAGTGGGTAGACTACTTGCGCACAACGCGTTTCTGGATATCGGTCTCCAGCACGCCGAACGCTTGCTCGTGCCGCTGCACAGTTAATTGCAGGGCGTACAACATTCGCTTGGCGGTGAAGTAGTTCGTAACAATTCGCTGGGTGACGACGACCGGTTCGGTTGGCGACGGGTTCGGGTTCAGCCCGAAATCGACGATCAACTCTTCCGGAGTGCCGGTCACTCGGCAGAAATTCGCATAGCAAGCATTGATGCCGGCGTCTTTCACTTCAACCGTGGCTTGGCGAGGCTGAGTGGCGGGGGCATCTGCGGTCAAAGGTGTGGATTCCCCTTCCGAAGCAAATGGTTCCTTCCCGATATCGCTGGTCTTCGACACTGGTGTACTCCTTCAATAGTGAAATGCAAAACGGCGAAACAAATCAGAAACAAAAAATCCGACCATGGATGTCGGCTGATTCTACATTCAACGCAATGCTCAAAAGTAGCTCACTGGCAGCTAAACGAGCGCCAGCGCACCGCTCGGATTCGATCCGAACGGCACATTCGTTAGAACCATTAGCCTCCACGGCGTAATTCAACTAAAGAAGCCTCTTCCGCTTTCCAGCACAGTGGGATCCGAAGCTTGGAATTCACGTGACTTGAAGTCGCGGC
>JADMIO010909312.1_pt1 | contig 23317 bp, 19 predicted proteins | sample 8958161 | NCBI WGS metagenome assembly JADMIO01 (sample SAMN16585339, study PRJNA669376) | soil metagenome | isolation source: Crop rotation soil | place: USA: Cullars Rotation, Alabama | collected 2011
GCCGCGACTTCAAGTCACGTGAATTCCAAGCTTCGGATCCCACTGTGCTGGAAAGATCGTCGGGCTCGACGTGATCGAATAACGATCCCGGGCGTTGGCGACGGTGGTGTCCCACAGCTTCCGCCCGCTCTTGGCGTCGATCGCCAGGAGGTGGGCGTCGATCGTGCCCATGTAGAGCGTGTCGCCCAAGACGGCGAGGCCGCGGTTCACCCGCCCGCAGCACGGGCGCCCCTCGGGCGCGGGCGTGTGGCTGTAGGTCCAGAACGGCCGGCCGGTGACGGCGTCGAGCGCGACGACGGTGTTCGGCGCCTCCACCGTGTACATCACGCCGTCGACGACGAGCGGCGTGGCCTCGAACTTCTCGAGCGAGCGCGCCTGCCATACCCACTGCTGCTGCAGCCCCTTCACGGTGTTGGTGTTGATCTGGGTGAGGGGGCTGTAGCGCTGGTTCATCAGCGTCCCCGAGTAGGACAGCCAGTTGTGCGGCTCGCGGTCGCCGTGCAGGATGCGGTCGAACGTGACCTGCGCGTGGAGCGGCGTGACGATCGCGATCACCAGGAGCAGGCGAAGGGCGGATCGCATCACACCCCCCGCAGCGAGGACAGATAGCTGACCATGTCGGCGATCTCCTGCGGCGTGAGCTTTCCCCGGAACGAGGGCATCGGCGACGGTACGAACCCCAGCTCGCGCACGTCGCCCTTGTCGAACGAGCGCAGCTGCTCGCGGGTGTCGAGCAGCTGCACCGTGAACGTGTCGTGTCCGAGAAGCCGTCCCGTCACGGAGGTGCCGTCTTTCAGCATCACCCGGTAGGTGCGGTTCGCGGGCGCCACGTCCGCTCCCGGGTCGAGCAGGGCCCGCTCGAGCTCGACGCCGTTGCGGCGGGCGCCGACATCCGTGAGGTCGGGGCCGACGCGCGAGCCCGCGCCCGCGACGCGATGGCAGGAGGTGCACGCCTGCTGGAACGCCGCTCGTCCGCGCGCCGCATCACCGGTGACCACGCTGGCGGCGCGCGTGTTCGCCACCGACCGCAGGTAGGCGACGATCTTCTGGGCCTGTTCCACGGTCATCTGGCTCGCCGGCATCGGCGTGTTGGGGATGCCCGTGCGGATGATGCGCACGAGGTCGTCGTCGGTGAGGGGCCGGCGGAACCGGCCGCGACCCAGATCGATGCCAGGAATCACGTCGCCGTCCGGTCCGTGGCAGTTCGCGCAGCTGCCGCGGAAGGCGCGCTCGCCGTCGAGCAGGTCCGCCGCCGTTTCGTGCTGCGCAAATGCGGATCGGGGCAGGAGAACGCATCCAAGGGCCATCGTCAGCAACGCCACCGCCAGCCGCGCGCCGCGATCTATATCGCTCATGTCAATGCCCTAATCGTAGCCTAGCGAAGCGCGGCTCTGGAGATTACACTCGCTGCGCCCATGTCGTCGCCCTCCGCCGAGTCGCAGCCTGCGAAGATCCTGGATCTGGAAGTCAAAGACGCCCGCCTGATCTTCGAACCGGTGTGGGACGCCCTGGCCGAAGAAGTCGGCGTCGAGAACCTTCGCTTCCCGAAGGAGATGATCCTGCTCGGCGGCGCACCGGGCGCCGGCAAGGGGACGCAGACGCGGTTCATCAGCGAGACGCGCGGCCTGACCTGCGCGCCGATCGTGGTCAGCGAGCTGCTCACGACGCCGGAAATGGAGAAGATCAAGGCGCAGGGCGTGATGGTGGGCGACAAGGAGGTCGTCGGCCTGCTGCTGCGCAAGCTGCTCGACCCGATGTACCGCGACGGGGTCATCCTCGACGGCTTTCCGCGCACGCCGGTGCAGGTGGAATGCCTGAAGCTGCTGGTCGAGAAAATCGGCGAGCTCTACGACCGCTTCGCCGCGACGGCGCTCGCGATCCATTTCCGCCGCCCGACGATTCACGTGATGGTGCTGTTCGTCGGCGAGGCGACCAGCGTGGCGCGGCAGCTCGGACGCGGGCGCGAGATCGCCGAGCACAACCGGAAGGTGAGCGAGACCGGCATCGGCACGGCGATCGATCTCCGCGCGACCGATCTCTCCGAGGACCTGGTCCGCCGCCGCTACCTGGTGTTCAAGGAGCAGACCTGGACCGCGCTCACGTCGCTTCGCGAGCTGTATCACTATCACTTCATCAACGCGGAAGGCTCGGTGGCCGAGGTGCAGGCCAACATCCTGCAGGAGCTCACGTATCAGAGCTCGCTCGAGCTCGACCCGCGCACGTTCGAGCGGCTGCGCATTCTGCCGCTGGCCGACGAGCTCGTCGTCGGCGCGCGGCAGGAGCTTGTCAAGCGACTGGACGGCTATGCGCTGGAACGTCCGGCGCTGCTCGAGCAGATCGTCCAGCTGATCGCCACCAAGTTCATGCCCATCGTGTCGCGGCACGCGCTGTCGGGGCGCGCGTATGTCAACTCCGAGGATCCGGTCTTCAACGACCCGCTCGCCCTGTCGATCTTCATCGACATCCTGTCCGAGCGCGGCTACCGGGTCGCGGTCGACAAACAGATCCAGGAGATTCCCGAACGGGTGGACCTGAAGACCGGCGCGATCACGTGCCGCCTGAAAACCGTCTACCGCATCCACATCTTCTTCGAGGCTTCGAAGATCCGACGCGGCTAGAAGGCCTTGGGCCTTGGCCCAGAGAGCCGGGAGCCGGGAGCCGGGAGCCGGGAAACAAGGTATAACCACCGGCATGCGATTCCGAACTGCACTCGCATTCATCGCGGCCACCGCCCTTGTCGCTCCAATCGCCGCCCAGCAGCCGCCCGCGGCAGGCCGCGGCGGGGCCACCGCGCCGCCGCCGATCAACTGGCCCTCGCCGCCCCTTCCCGACGGCCCGATCCAGCTCGAGACGGGGTTGGTGCGCCCGATCCGGATCACGGTCACCAAAGGGTTGAACCAGCCGTGGTCGATGGCGTTCCTCCCCGACGGCGCCATCCTGGTCACCGAGCGCCCCGGGCGGCTTCGCATCGTGCGGAACGGCGTGCTCGATCCGACCCCGGTGGCCGGCCTGCCGCAGATTCAGGCGCAGGGGCTCGCGGGGCTGATGGACATCCAGCTCCACCCGCGCTTCGCCGACAACAAGCTGGTCTACCTGACGTACCACAAGCCGCAGGCCGCCGCGCCGGCGCCGGCGGCGGCGCCCGCGCCGGGAGGGCGCGGCAATGCGCTGCCGCCTGGCGTGATCACGCTGGCTCGCGGGCGGTGGGACGGCACCAGGCTCGTGGACGTGAAGGACGTCTTCAGCGCCGTGCCCTCCGGCAACGCGTCGCGCATCATCTTCGGCCGCGACGGCATGCTCTACATGTCGGTCGGCTATGGCGATCCACCGGTGGGCAATCCGGATCCGGCGGCCATGCCGCCGCAGGATCCGATGAGCCTGGTGGGCAAGACGCTGCGGTTGAAGGACGACGGCACCGTGCCGCCCGACAACCCGTTTGCGAACAAGCCGGGCTACCGGCCCGAAATCTACACGCTCGGCCACCGCAACATCCTCGGGCTCGCCCTCAACCCCGTGACCGGCGCCGTGTGGTCGGTGGAGCACGGCCCAAACGGCGGCGACGAAGTGAACGAGCTGCAGCCAGGCAGGAACTACGGCTGGCCGCTGGTCAGCCACGGGCGTTTCTATCTCGGGCCGCGCGTCAACGTGAACCCGTACAGAGAAGGCCTGGAGCCGCCGCTCGTCGTGTGGGTGCCGTCGATCGCGCCGGGGGGACTGCTGTTCTACACCGGCGACAAGTTCCCGCAGTGGAGAAACAATCTGTTCGTCGGCGGGATGCGCCAGGGTGAAGTGCCGCGTTCGGGGCACCTCGAACGCGTGGATTTCAACGAGCAGTGGGAGGAACTGCACCGCGAGGGGCTGCTGCGTGAGCTGCAGCAGCGCATCCGCGAAGTGCGCCAGAGCCCCGATGGCTACGTGTATCTGCTGACGGGCGAGAACGACGGCGCGCTGCTGAAGATCGAGCCCGGCACGCCGGGAACGAAATGACGGCGGCCGCGTCGCCTGCCGCGCGGCTGCGGGCGCTCCTCGATCGGCCCGGGCTGCTCGTGATGCCCGGGTGCCACGACGCGATGTCAGCGCGGCTGATCGAGGAAGCCGGCTTCGAGCTCGGGTTCATGAGCGGGTTCGCCGTCTCCGCCGCCAGGCTGGGGATGCCCGACACCGGCCTCATCTCCTACGCCGAGCTCGCCGACCAGGCGCAGAACATCTGCCGGGCGGTGTCGATTCCGCTCATCGGCGACGGTGACACCGGCTTCGGCAGCGCCCAGAACATCAAGCGCACCGTCGCCGGCTACGCGCGCGCCGGCTTCGCCGCCATCATGCTCGAGGATCAGGTGGCGCCGAAGCGATGCGGGCACACGGAAGGGAAGTCGGTGGTGGCGCGCGACGAAGCGCTGACGCGGATCCGTGCCGCGGTCGACGCCCGTGACGAGGGCGCCGACATCCTGATCATGGCGCGCACCGATGCCCGCGCGGTCACGAGTCTCGACGAGGCGATCGCGCGCTGCCAGGCCTTTCGCGCCCTGGGCGCCGACATCACGTTCCTGGAGGCGCCGCTCGACGCCGACGAGATGCGCCGCTACTGCCAGGACGTGGACGGGCCGAAGATGGCCAATCTGATCGAGGGCGGCAAGACGCCGCTTCTCCCGCACGCCCAGCTCGAGTCGATCGGCTACAAGATCGCCGTCTATCCGCTCACGATGCTGAACGTGTCGATCGCCGCGATGCGGACCGCGTTGACGCAGCTGGCGCGGGGCGAACGCACCTCCGCCATGACGTTCGAGGATCTCAAGAAGGCGGTCGGCTTCCCGGAGTACTACGCCGAAGAAGCGCGCTACAAGGGCGTTCAGGTGTAATCACGCCGAGCGGCGATCTCCAGCAGGCGTTCAACCGCTCTTTCCGCACCATCGCGACGCACGTGCGTGGCGATCGCGCGCGCCCGCACGGACACCTCCGGGCGCATCGCCTGGTCGATCGCCATCGTGAGCGACTCGGCCGTCACCGCGGCAGGCGCATGTGCGACGCCGATCCCCAGCTCCTGCACGCGGTGCGCGAAGTAGTGCTGGTCGTACACCTGCGGCACCACCACCTGCGGAGTGCCGGCCAGCGCTCCGAGCGTCGTGGTGCCGGCGCCGCCGTGGTGGACCACCGCCGCCACGCGGGGGAAGAGCGCCTGAAAGTTCACCTCTCCAACCGTGAGGCAGTCGGGAGCGTTCCCGTCTGCGGCGAGCTCCGCCCACCCTCTCGACACGAGTGCGCGACGGCCCGCGGCGCGTGCGGCGCCGATGATCGCCTGGCCGGCATCTCGTGGGGCGCGACCGCTGCCGAAGCCGAACACGACGGGCGGCTCGCCCGCGTCGAGAAACAGCTGCACGTCGCGCGGCAGCGGCCGCTCGTCCGCCACAATCCAGGCGCCGGTCTGGAAGACCGCGCGATCGGACGGATCGGGCCATGGCGCCAACACCGCGTCGGCGGCGAGCCATGGCCGGTTGGTGAACATGTAGTCGCGCACGTCCGCGACTAGTGCCAGCCCGAGAGACGCCCGCTGCGGGTTCAGCGAATCGCGGAAGGTCTGGTTGAAGTGCTCGGCGTTGCGCGCCCACAGTTCCCGCGTCTCCGCCACGGCGGATGCGGGCGCCCGTCCTGGCAGTGGCGGTGGCGCGTGATGCGGCGATGGCAGCACGATGGGGCAGTAGGCGGCGAAGACGTACGGGATGTCGTGTCTTTCGGCGATCGACCCCGCCGCGATCTGGATCGCGGTTGCCGCGACCACGGCATCGCATCCCGCCGCGGCCGCTCCGATCGCCTGGAACTGGGTGGCGGCGGTCTCGTCGATCAACCCTCGGATCTGCTCGGGCGTGGGCGGTGGCGGCGGAGGCGCCTCGGCCGGCGGCCTCGACGTGGCGGACCCACGAACCTCCGGGCCGACGGGCACCATCTCGAGACCCAGGCCTTCGATCCACGCGCGGAAGTCGGGAGGGACGCACAGCCGCGCCTGGTGTCCCAGGACTCGCAGCCGAAGCGCCAGCGCGACGAGCGGCTGGACGTCGCCGCGTGACCCGATCGTCGAGAGCAGCACCCGCAAAGTGACCCTCCTTCAGCGGCACAGGGGCTCGGTCAGGTCTGCACCGCGCTCGCGCTTCCACCACGCCCCTGTCGCGGCGCCCTCCGCGCGTGTGGTGAAGTGGTACTGGTAGGACACCAGCCTGACGCACTGCGCCGGACCCGGGAGCGGGTTCGGTCCGAGCAGCCGGGTCACCTCTTCATCACCAGCGAGGATCCGCTGCAGCAGCGGCAGCAGCCAGGTCTCTGCCGACGGCGGATCGAGCGCCGCGAACCACATCTGCCAATCCAGCCTGGGCATGTGCGGCTCCACGAACGATGGCCGCCGGTTGACGTCGCCCACCTTCCACTTGAACTCCCACTCTTTCCACGAGACCGCGTCGGGGCTCACCTCGACGACGAGCTCCGGCCGCGTCGTCGTCATCACGCGAAACAGCCCATAGCCGTTCACCGAGTTCAGCGGCGCGACGACCGAGAGCACCGAGGCCGACCAGCCGTAGCGGAGTGGTCCGGATCGGCCTCGCGTCAGCTCCATCTCGCGGAAGACGGTCATCACGCTGATGACCGCGATTGCCACCGCGACACCGTCGACACAGAGGTGCCACAACGCCGGCGCGCCTGTCGGACGTGCCGCCGGCTTGGTCTCGCGGCGCGAACGCCAGGGCGCGAGCCGCCGATCGTCGAGCAGCGCCAGGTAGAGGACGATCGTCAGCAGGTTGAAGAAGCCGTAGTTGCCGGTCGCGGCGATGCCGATCTGCAGCGCGATCATCAGCGCCGCCGCGGCCGCGCGCACCCGCGCGAAGCGGGGCGGCGCGAAGATCAGGAATGGCACCGCCACCTCGATCACGAACATCACGGCCGCCGACCAGAACTGGACCGAGGCGGGGAGCTGATGCATGTACCAGCTGGTCCAGGTAGGGAGCGGCTGTGTCTCGTAGTGGTAGGTCAGCGCGCTCCAGTCGGCCCAGGTGCGATCGCCGCTCAGAATCTTCGTGACGCCCGAGAGGAACGTCAGCTTGAAGGCGAGGAACCAGAGCGTCCATCGGACGTACGACGGCGGCGCGGGATCCGTGGCCAGGCGCGAGCGCCACGTCAGCGGGGCATACAGCACCGCCAGCAGACCGGTTTCGAGCAGCAAGGCGTCCCACTGGAACTGGAGGAACTCCTGCCCGGCGTTCGTCAGCGACCAATAGAGCAACCAGAGGCCCGCGGCCGACGCGACCGGCGCGATGCCGCCGGCCAGCAAGAGCGACAGCGCGACGCCGCCCGAGGCGCGCAGCAACAGCGACGTGTTGCTGGCCTCCGGCAGCAATCCGTTCTCGCCGACCAGCCCGGTGATCTGGACCGCCAACGAAAGGAACGCAATCAGGTAGACGACGCCGAGCAGCCGCAGGAACAGCCAGCGCGAGAGGACGAATCCCACGGTGAAAGCTTAGAAGCTACAATCGGCGTTTGGCCACAGTCTTCTGCCATCGAGGAGTCATGACACTGCGATCGTTCGCCGCCGTTGCCGTCTCCATCGCCTTCAGCACCTCGCTCACCGCACAGACACGGCAGGTGCCCCGCCCGCCCGCGCCGCCGCCAGGCCCTCCGGCCGGAGAGAGCGCCGCGCCGGACGGTTACCAGCCGCTGCCAATGTGGCTGGGACAGACGCGCGCGCCGGCGCCCGCCAGGAGCGAGACGTTCGCGGTCGAGACATTCGCGCAAGGTGTGAACGGCGCCTGGTTCCGCTTCCTGCCCGACGGGCGGATTCTGCTCGGCGAGCGCAACGGCCGGATCCGCATCGTGGCGAAGGACGGCCGGCTGGGCGAGCCGCTCGGCGGCATGCCGTCGAACATGTTCGCGCAGGGGCAGAGCCTCTTCGCCGTGCAGCCCGATCGGAATTTCGGCACCAACCGCACCATCTACTTCACCTACGCCGTGCTGCCGCAAGGCGCCGATCCGGCGAAGCTCCGGTCACCCGCGCACGTGCACGTGGCCAGCGCGAGGATTTCGGCCGACGAGAAGAGCCTCGAAGGCGTGAAGGACCTGCTCGACGCCGAAGGCACGGGCGGCCGTGTGATTCAAGCCAACGACGGAACCCTGCTGGTGACGTCTACCGTCGTCGCGGGTCTGGGCGTCAACTCCGAAGAGTGGATGCAGCCGCAGCAGCTCGACAGCCTGATGGGGAAGGTGCTGCGCATCAACACCGATGGGACCATTCCCAAGGACAACCCGTTCGTGGGCCGGAGCGACGCACGCCCGGAGATCTACGCGCTCGGATTCCGCGACGACCAGGGGATGGCCATCAATCCGAAGACCGGCCTGCTCTGGACGAGCGAGCACGGCCCGCGCGGCGGCGACGAAGTCAACGAGGTCGTGAGGGGGAAGAACTACGGGTTCCCCGTCATCGGCTACGGCCGCGATTACACCGGCAAGCCGATCAACAAGGACAAGACCGCCCAGACGGGGATGGAGCAGCCCGCCTACTTCTGGACTCCGGACATCGCGCCCGGCGGCATCGGCTTCTACACGGGGAAGATGTTCCCCGCGTGGGACGGCAACCTGTTCGTGTCGGGGCTCGCCAGCCGCTATCTCGTGCGGCTCGTGCTCGCCGGCAACAAGGTCGTGGCGGAGGAGCGGCTGCTCGGCGATCTCAATACCCGCATTCGCGCCGTGAGCGCCGGCCCCGACGGCGCGCTCTACGTGCTCACCGACGGTGCGGACGGCAAGATCCTTCGCTTGAAGAAGTCGTAGGGGACGGCTTTAGGCGGCCCGACATGGGCCGCCTGAAGGCGGCCCCTACGTACGTGGGCGATCATCGTGCGCTCTTGGGCCGTCCCGGCGGCGCGGCGTCGGGGACGAGCAGGAAGTAGCGGTTGTTCTCGTCGCAGATGTACTCGATTAGCTCGTCGTCGGCCTGAAAGACGAGGGGCTGGGTCACCGTCCACGGCCGGGTGTAGGCCTTCGGGTCGTCCACGGTGATCTCGATATCCATGTGGCCGAAGTCCTTCCTCACGAAGCGCTCGGTGACTCGCAGCTGCTCGGTGGCGGGGTTCCCGTTGTTGTCGAGCCACACGTTGTCGTTGAACCCCGCGCTCTCCACTACGAGGGCGTCGCGGTCCCAGCGGCCTACCGAATAGCCAAACCAGGCCGGGCTCGGATCCTTGGGGAGCTGGCGTCCGTCGGTGAAGATCTGGCGGTAGGAGTGGATCGCCTCGTAGAGGATGATCACCATGCCCGGCGTCTCGACGATCTTGAACGGGTATGGGACGAAGTCCGAGCGCGGCACGCCGCCGACGATGCAGTTGGAGGTCGGATCGTCCTTGGAAAGATTGGCGAGACGCTCTTTGTAGATCGCTTCCGCCCACGGCCGGTAGGGCAGCTTCTCGCCCGCCGGCAAGCCCGTGGTGACGTCGCCGATCAGGCGCGCGGGCACCGTCTTCCACAAGCCGCCGATCACGGGCCGCCCCTCCGCGGTGCGCGGGGCCGGCGCCGAGAGATTCGGCTTGCCGTCCGGCGTCCGCGGGATGCCGGGCATGGGGATCTTCAGCCACTGGGCGAACGGCGACGCCGTCGAGAGCAGGGCGAGCGTCAGGACCAGCGTCGGCACCAGCGTCCGAACCAACAGGGCACGCTTCATGGCCACTCCTCGGCGCCCCGATAGTATCCTTCCTCACCCAAACCCGGGGAGGACTATGCGCCCGATCTCCTCTGCCGCCCTGTTCGCTGCCCTCGCCGTTGCCGTCATCGTCGCCGGCGCGAGTCTTCAGAGCCGTCTGACGGCCGCCGGCCCGCAGCGCGACTTCTCGGCCGCGGCGCTCGCCGCACCGCCCACGTCACGCTGGCCGACCAACGGCGGCAACCTCGCCAACCAGCGCTGGTCGCCGCTTACCGCCATCAACCGGACGAACGTGGCGCAGCTCAAGGGTGTGTGGCGCACGCGGCTGCGCGGGTCGGGCACGCCGCCGCAGTATTCCGGCTTCGCCGCGCCGCTCGTGGACGACGGCGTCGCCTACGTCAGCACCGGCGCCAACGACGTATTCGCGCTGTCGATCGACAGCGGCGAGGTGCTGTGGCAGTGGTCGTCGAACGTCGATCCGGCCATCACTTCCGTCTGCTGCGGCTGGAACAACAAGGGCGTCGCGCTCAGCGGCGACAAAGTGTTCCAGGGGCTGCTCGATGGCCGGCTCGTCGCGATCGATCGCGCCACCGGCACGCTGTCGTGGTCGGTGCAGGCCGAGCGCTGGCAGGAGAACTTCTCGATCACCGCCGCACCGCTCTATCTCGACGGACTGCCCGGCCAGGGCACGGGAGGGATGGTCGTCATCGGCTTCGCGGGCGGCGACCGCGGCACGCGCGGGCGGCTCAAGGCGTACGACGCCAAGGACGGCCGGCTGATCTGGACCTTCTACACGATCCCGGGTCCGGGCGAGCCGGGTCACGACAGCTGGCCGAAGGACAACGACAGCTGGAAGTACGGCGGCGCGGCAATCTGGCAGACGCCGGCATACGACCCCGAGCTGGGCCTGCTCTATTTCTCGACCGGCAACGCGGCGCCGGATTACAACGGCGGCAATCGCGCCGGTGACAACCTCTATGCCGCGTCGATGCTGGCGATCGAGGCGAAGACCGGGAAATACCGCTGGCACTTCCAGCAGGTCCATCACGACATCTGGGATTACGACGCGGTCAACCCCGTGGTGCTGATGGACGTCCGGATGGGAGGGCGGACGCGCAAGGCGATCGTGGAGGTGGGCAAGACCGGGTGGGCGTACATCCTCGATCGCGAAACCGGCAAGCCGCTCATCGGCATCGACGAGAAGCCGGTGCCGCAGGAGCCGCGGCAGGCCACCGCGAAGACGCAGCCGTTCCCGCGCGGCGAGGCGATTGTGCCGCAGTTCATCGAGATGGCGCCGGAGGGGCACACGCTCGTGAACGACGGCCGCATCTTCACGCCGTTCGTCGGCAAGGACGCCGTGATCGTGGCACCCGGCATCTGGGGCGGCGCCAGCTGGCCGCCGAGCTCGTACGACCCGGCGCAGCAGCGGCTGTTCGTCTGCGCGTCGTCGGTGATCAACGGCTTCACCGGCGGCGGTGACCCCACGGTCACGACTCCGGTGATGGGCAACTCGTTTCTGGGCGGCGCGACGACGTTCACGCGTGTGGCCCGGACGGGGATCATCGCCGCGGTGGACGTGACCACCAACACGCTGGCATGGCGGTATCAGTGGCCCGAGCAGTGCTACAGCGGCACCACCGCGACCGCCGGCGGCCTGGTCTTCGTCGGACGCAACGACGGCCGCCTCACCGCGCTCGACTCAGCGAACGGCAAGCAGTTGTGGGAGTTCCAGACCGGCGCCGGCATGCACGCGCCAGTGGCGACGTTCGAGCACCGTGTCAACGGAGTGGCGAAGCAGTACGTGCTCGCGTATTCCGCGGGCGCCGCGCTTCTCGGGTCTCCGCGCGGCGACAGCGTGTGGCTGTTTGCCGTCGACGGCACGATCGGCCCGGCGTCGGCCGGCACGCCGGTGCCGCGCAACGCGGTCACCATCTCGGAGGGGCGGCGGCCGGGTACGCCGGTGCAGACGCCCGAGCAGTTGCGTGCCACCGCCGACCTCGAGAACGGCCGGCGCCTGTTCGCGCAGACCTGCGCCGTGTGCCACGGCGAGGACGGGAAGAGCGGCCACGGCGCCGCGCCGTCGCTGGCCGTGCTGAAGGATCTCGAGGCGGTGATGACGACCGTGACCAACGGCCGCAACACCATGCCGTCGTTCCGCACCACGTTCACGGCCGACCAGGTACGCGACGTGAGCGCCTACATCGTCACCGTGTTGGCGCGCTGACACAGGCGGACCTGAAGGTCCGCCTCTTCGAACGGGTCACGAGAGCTTCAGCAGCTGCTCCATCGCAACGCGCGGCCCGCGATCGGGATCGCGCTCGACGCGGCTGGCGTCGTTGAACAACATGGTGTCGCGCGTGGCCGCGCTGTAGGCCGGCCACTTCGGCAGGCCGGCCACGTTCGGGTCGCCCGTGCGCGCGAACGCCACCCACGACGCGCTGACCTTCTTCGCCAGGGCGTATGCTTCGGGCATCTTCGAGATGAGCGGCCCGGCGATGGCGATGTTGCTGAAGACGAACGGAATCTCCACCGTGTGCGGCGAGCGCATGTGGCCGCCGCCTTCCGGTGTTTCCCAATCGAAGCGATAGAGATACGCCGGCGCGGCGTTCTGTGCCGCCTTGCGCTTCGCGGTCTCGCGTGAGTACGTGCCGCGCGGGTGATCGGTGGCGATCAGGATCCAGAGGTCCCACGGCGTCGCTTCGGGGTGCGCGGTGCGGTACGCGGCGATGACGCGCTCCGGATCTTCGCCGAGGCGCGCGCTGGCGCGTGCGCGCAACCCACCGTCGTCGAGTGCCAGCGTCTCAGGTGTCGGCCGGTCGTACAACGTCTCCTCGGTGCGCGCCCAGCCGATCAACAGCGGGATGCGTGCCGAGAGCGCGGGCCCGGCTGGATCCCATGGGTGGACTGGTATGGCCGTGCCGTCCACCGTGGGGGAGTTCGCCGTCTGGCCGGGCTCGCGCGCCGGCACCTTGTCGGAGATCGCGGCGTAGGCGGCCAGCAGTCGCTCCATCGAGACGTCCTGCAGGTCACGCACGTCACCCTTCTTCAGACCAAGCCCGGCCATCAGCATCTCGGTGGTCTGAACCGCGTCCGCCTTGCCCGTGAGGCGCAGCACCGCGCCGCTCTCGATCACCGCACGATGGAAGAGCCCCTTGGCCTTGGGCATCGCCATGAGCGTTGCCACCTTCCGCCCGCCGCCCGACTGACCGAAGATGGTGACGAGATTCGGATCGCCGCCGAAGCGGTCGGCGTGGTCGCGCACCCACTCGAGCGCGGCGACGATGTCGAGCATGCCGGCGGCGCCGGAAAGCGCGAAGTCGCCCCCGCCCGCTTCGCCGAGGTAGGTGTAGCCGAACACGTTGAGCCGGTGGTTGATGGTCACGACGACGACGTCGCCCGTGCGCGCGAGGCTGCTGCCCTCGAGGATGGGGTCCGAACCCGACCCGTACGAGAAACCACCGCCGTGCAGCCACACCATGACCGGGCGCCGGCCACGGCCGAGCGCCGGCGTGAAGACGTTCAGCACGAGGCAGTCTTCGCCTTCGGACGGGACCTGGCGCCGAGCGCGGCCGAGCGCTTGCGGCGCGGTCGGCCCGTAGGCGATCGTGTCGCGTACGCCGGTCCAGGGCAGCGGCTTCACCGGCGGCATGAATCGATTCCTGCCGTTGGTGGGCCCACCGTACGGAATGCCTTTGAAGACGTGGACACCGGCGCTGAGCGTGCCGCGGACGCGGCCGGACGAGGTCGGCGCGACGACGTCCGCCGCGTCGGTCGCGGAGAGGTCGGCCCATTGCGTCGCGTGAGCGACCGCGAGCCATGCGGCCGTGTCTCTGACGAAGGCTCTCCGACCGTAACGGCTTGCCATTCGACCTCCTCCTCTGAAGGGCGGGGCTGGAGCCCCGCCCCGCGAGCGCCGCGTCAGTCTACGCCGGAAGCTCCGAGATGTCTTCGTTCCAGAGCTCGGGTCTGGTGCGGATGAATTCCGCCATCATCGCGATGCAAGCCTGGTCCTGCGCGACGATCAGATTGACGCCGGCCGCGCGTAAGAGGTCCTCGCGCCCCATGAACGTGCGGTTCTCGCCGATGACGACGGTGGGGATCCCGAACAGCAGGATCGCCCCGGTGCACATCGCGCACGGCGAGAGCGTGGTGTAGATGGCGGAGCGGCGGTAGTCGGCCGCGGTCCGGCGCCCGGCGTTCTGCAGCGCGTCCATCTCGCCGTGCAGAATCGGGCTGCCATACTGCACCCGCCGATTGTGGCCGTGCCCGATCACCTGTCCGTCGAGTACCAGCACCGACCCGATCGGAATGCCGCCCTCGGTGAGCCCCAGTCGTGCTTCGGCGATCGCCAGTTCGAGAAAATGCGCGTGTGGTTCGGACATGAGTTGCCCGGGAGCGGAAGCCGGGAGCCGGCAGACTTTCTAGAGCGACTCGAGGTACTCGGCGAAGGTAGGGTTGAAGAGCGCGCCGGGGCGGCGGTCCCGCAGCCGCGCCACGGTCTCTCGTCCGGACATTCCGAGCTCGTGGAGGATCAGCCCCGCCACCAGCGCCGAGCGGTTGAACCCCATCCCGCAGTGCGACAGCACCACGTGACCGTCGCGGACGAGAAACGCACCCATCTTGGCGATGCCGCGCAGCTTGGCGATCGGCGGCAGCTGCTCGTCGAGGATCGGGAAGTAGACGTAAAGGCACTCTCCGGGCATCGTCGGGATGCAGTGGTCGAGCCCCCCCTCGAGATCGATCACCGTGTCGATCTTGTGGAGCGCGAGCGGCTCCCACGCCTGAATCGCGGGCGAGATGAAGAGTTGCGCCCCGTCGTCCACCTGCACGACATCTAGGGTCAGCATGGCGGCCGATCTTACAACACGGCGGCTCAGGCGGCGCGCGTGCTGGCCGCGCGCAGCTTGGCCAGCGCTCTGGTCTCGATCTGGCGGACGCGCTCCCGGGACAACGACAGCCGGCGGCCGATCTCGGCCAACGTGTATTCCCGATCCGTCAACAGGCCGTAGCGCAAGCGCACGATTTCCCGCTCGCGTTCATTGAGGGGGGCCATGGCGCGCTCGATCTGGTCGGCGTGCTGCTCGCGGATGACCGCCTCCTCGGGCGAGGCGATGGTGGTGTCGGGCACGACCTCTCCCAGCGTCGAGCCCTCGCCGATCGGCGCGTCGAGCGAGGTGGCTGGTCGCGCGGCGTCGAGCAGCAGCTCCACCTTGCCAACGGGCAGATCCATCCGCGCGGCGAGCTCCGCCGGCTGCGGATCGCGACCGAGCTCCGCGGCGAGCGTACGCCGTTCGCGATTCAGGCGGTTGAGCGACTCCATCACGTGCGCGGGAAGACGAATCGTCCGGCCGTAGTCCGCCACGGCGCGGGTGATGGCCTGCCGGACCCACCAGGTGGCGTAGGTCGAGAACTTGAACCCGCGCCGGAACTGAAACCGATCCACGGCCTTCATCAGCCCGATGTTGCCTTCCTGAATCAGGTCGAGAAACGACAGCCCTCGGTTGAGATAGCGTTTCGCGATCGACACTACCAGGCGGAGATTGGCTTCGAGCAGTTCGCGCTTCGCCTCGACCAGCGCCGCGTCGCGTTCGCCGAGCCGTTCGACGCGTGTCCGAAGTTCGTCCTTCGACAACCCGGCTTTACGCTTGAACGTGTGTCCCGCCTCGGCGTCGTCGTCGGGGGTATCGCATTCGCCGCCGAGAGCGCGGACGGCGGCCACCGTCTCATCGACGAACGAGGGACGGATCGGCAGGTCACGGACGGCCGCCCGCATCTCCAGGTCCGCCTTGGCGCTCGTCCGTGCTGACAGCGCACGGATGCGTTCGAGGCCGGCCAGGACCGGTTCGACGTTCTCGGGCTTGAGCTCGCCACCGTCCGGCAGGAGCACCAGCTCCGCCGGGGAAACCGCGCCCGTTCTTACACGAGCCGCCAGCGCCAGGAGGGTCTGCCGACCGCACGGAATGGAGACCAGCTCGGCCAGGAGCTCGCCTCGCGCCTGCTCGATGCGCAGCCCGATCTCGCGCTCCTCGTGGGCCTTGAGTAGCCGGCGCTTGGCAATCTGCTTCAGGTAGACCTTGACGAGATCGACATCCGGGCCAAACGACTCCCCGGGCCTCTCGAGGACATCGTCGGCGACCGGCTCGTCCTCCTCGTCGACGAGCTGCCGGTTCAGCTCCTGATCGCGCGCCGCCTCTGGCTCTTCTTCGTCCAGCAGCTGGTTCACCGGCAGCACGAGCGGCTCGCTGCCGCCTTCGCCGTCGCCTTCGCTGTCGTCGATCGGGACCAGGCCGAAGCCGTGCGCGCGGCGCCGCCAGTCGAGGACGCTCGCGTTGGGAACCGGGTCGTCCCAATCGATCAGGCTTTCGCCTTCCGGTTGTCGTTTCCTGGGCACGATGCATGAGGATGCAAAACTATTGCCCGGCCGGTAAACTGTTGACCTCACCGCCGCCTCATGAAGGTTCCGGCACGCGACGCCTCCACCGCGGAGTTCACCGCCGCGCTCGACGCCCTCGTACCCCAGCTGCAGAGCGACCGGTCGATTGTGGCCGCCCTGCTCGGCGGGAGCCTGTCGCACGATCGGGTGTGGGAGAAATCGGACATCGACCTGCTGCTGGTGACGGTCGACGACAAGCTGGCTGGGCCGCCGCACATCTCGCTCAACGCCGACGGCGTGAACGTGCATGCGCTGCTGATGCAGCGGGCCGAGTTCCGGAAGCTCGCCGACGGGGCGGTGCATCACTCGTTCATGCACTCGTTCCTCGCCAAGAGCCGCGTGCTGTTCACGCACGACGACACCATCCACGACATCTGCGCCCGGCTGCAGAAGATCGGCGAGCGCGACAGCTCGCTGGCGCTGCTGCGGGCGGCGATCGGGGTGCTGCCGTGCCTCTACAAGGCGCGCAAGTTCCTGGTGACCCGCGGCGATCTCGACTACACGGCTCTGTGGATTCTGTACGCGGCCACGCCGCTCGCGCAGGTCGAGGTCGTCTCGGCACGTAAGCTCGTGGACCGCGAAGTGATTCCGCAGGCGCTGCAGCTCAATCCCGATCTCTTCACGACGGTCTACACCGATCTGTTGAACGCGAAGAAGACCCGGAAGACCGTCGAGGCGGCGCTCGAGGCGGCGGAAGCGCACATGGCCAAGCGGGCGCGGCGCCTGTTCGCGCCGGTGCTCGAATACCTGCGCGATGCGGGGGACGTCCGATCCGCGAGCGACATCGAGGAACACTTCACGCGGCGGCTCGGCGTCGAAGGCGTGACAACCGCCTGCGAGTACCTGTCCGACCGGGGCCTCATCGCCAAGGCGTCCTCGCCGGTGCGCGCCACCAAACGCAGCTCCGCCTCGCTTCAGGAGCTGGCGTTCGTCCTCCCGGAGGAGACGGATGAGTAGGAACGGCGTGCGGACGACGATTGCCGTCCAGGGGGCGCGCGTCCACAACCTGAAGAACGTGACGGTGGAGATTCCGCGCGACAGCCTGGTGGTGGTGACGGGGTTGTCCGGTTCGGGCAAGTCGAGCCTGGCCTTCGACACCATCTACGCCGAGGGGCAGCGCCGCTACATGGAATCGCTGTCCACCTACGCCAAGCGCTTCATCGGCCAGGTCGCGAAGCCGGATGTGGACTTCGTGTTCGGCCTCTCGCCGGTCATTTCGATCGAGCAGAAGACGGTCGCCAGCAACCCGCGCTCGACCGTCGGCACCTTGACCGACATCGCCAGCTACCTGAATCTGCTGTTCGCGACGATCGCCGAGCCGCGCTGTCCGCGCACGGGCGAGCCGACGCCGAGCCGCACCGCCAGCCAGATCCTCGAAGCGATCCTCGCGCTGCCGGAGGGCACCGAGATCGAGCTGCGCGCGCCGGTGTTCAAGGTCTACGGCGAGGACCTGAACTACGTGTTCACCGAGATCCGGAAGAAGGGCTGTCGCACCCTGATCGTGGACGGCAAGGCGATCGACATCGCCGACGAAACCGAGCTCGAGGCCTCGGACGTCGAGCACATGGACGCGGTGGTGGACCGCTTCGTCGTGAAGCGGGCGCACGAGAAGGCGATTCGCGCCGGCATCGCCAGCACGCTGCTCGTCGGCGACGGTCTGTTGCAGGTGCACGTCCGCAAGGGCGCGTCGAAAGCCGAGGCCGAGCGCTTCTACAAGGGGCTGTGCAGCGCGACGCACCACCTCGTCTACGGCGACATCGGCCCCGACTTCTTCATGTTCAACAACCCGGAGAGCGCCTGCCGCACGTGCGGCGGGCTCGGCGTGGACAAGCTCACGCACCCGGACCTGCTCGTCCCCGACGTCAAGCGCAGCATCATCGACGGCTGCTTCGTGAAGGAGGCGTTCCGCTACAACCCCGAGACCTGGGACGGCATGCAGATGTTCAGCCTGTCGAAGCAGCTCGGGTTCTCGCTCGACAAGCCGTGGAAGGACCTGTCCGAGCGGGTGCGCAAGGCGCTTCTCTACGGGATCGAGCCGAAGAAGGTGAAGCTCGTGGCCCCGCCAGGCGTCAAAGGAGAGCGGGGAAAGTGGATAGCCGCCCAGGTCGGCAAGGAGGTGGGCTTTGCCGGCGTCGCGCGGCGCATCGAGCGGTGGTATCGCCGCTACCGTCAGCGCGGCGAGGCCAATTCGCGGATGGAGCAGTGGCTCGACAAGGTGATGGTCGAGCACACGTGTCCCGACTGCAACGGCACCCGCGTCCGCGCCACACGGCTCCTCTTCACCATCAACGGCAAGACGCTCTACGACGTCGGCCAGCTTCACTTCGACGAGCTGCGCGATTTCGCCGCGACGATCAAGCCGTCGGGCCGTGGTGCAGATGCCGGACGCCAGGTGCTGGGCGAGATCCGGAACCGCGTCAACCTGCTCCTCGGCATCGGGCTCGACTATCTGAGCTTCAACCGGCGGTCGAGCACGCTCTCCGGCGGAGAGTCACAGCGCATCCGCCTCTCGACGCAGATCGGGTCGGGCCTGATGGGGATGCTCTACGTGCTCGACGAGCCGAGCATCGGCCTGCATCCGAAGGACAACGTCAAGATGATCGCGACGCTCAAGAGCCTGCGCGACATCGGCAACACGGTGATCGTCGTCGAACACGACGAGGACACCATCCGCTCGGCCGACTATCTGATCGAAATGGGGCCGGGCCCGGGTGTCCACGGCGGCGAGGTGGTGGTGCAGGGGCGCCTCGACGATCTGCTGCGCAGCAAGCGATCGCCCACCGGGCAGTATCTGTCCGGAACCCGCGAGATCGAGACCCCGGTGCGTCGGCGCGCCGGCAACGGCAAGGCACTGACGGTCCGGAAGGCGCGCGAAAACAACCTCAAGAACGTGGACGTGGCGTTCCCGCTCGGCAAGCTGATCGCCGTCACGGGCGCGTCGGGCTCGGGCAAGAGCTCGCTGGTGAACGAGATTCTCTACAAGGCGCTGTGGAAACGCCTGGTGGACACGCGAGCGCTCCCCGGCGAACACGAGGCGGTGGACGGACTCGAGCATGTCCACAAGGTGGTCAACATCGATCAGTCGCCGATCGGGCGCAACAGCCGCTCGAACCCGGCCACCTACGTCGGCTTCTACGACACCATCCGCGATCTCTTCACCGCGGCGCCGCTGTCACGCGAGCGCGGCTACAAGCCGGGGCGTTTCAGCTTCAACGTGAAGGGCGGGCGCTGTGAGGAGTGCCAGGGCGAGGGCGCCATCACGACGCAGCTCTATTTCATGCCGGACGTGGAGGTAACCTGCAGCGCGTGCAAGGGCGCGCGCTTCAACGGCGAGACGCTCGAGGTGACGCTGCGCGGCAAGACGATCGACGACGTGCTGAACATGTCGATCGAAGAGGGCGTCGCCTTCTGGGAGAGCGAACCGGCGGTGCGGCGCAAGCTCGAAGTGCTGAACGCGCTCGGTCTCGGCTATCTCACGCTGGGACAGTCGGCCACGACGCTGTCGGGCGGCGAAGCGCAGCGCGTGAAGATCGCGACCGAGCTGAGCCAGCTGCAGCGGGCAAAGCACACCATCTATATCCTCGACGAGCCGACCACGGGGCTCCACCTCGCCGACATCGAACGGCTGCTGCAGGCGCTCAACCAGCTGGTCGATGCGGGGCACACGGTGATCCTGATCGAGCACCATCTCGATGTGATCAAGACCGCCGACCACGTCATCGACCTCGGGCCCGAAGGGGGTCACGCGGGCGGGGAAGTGGTGGTCACCGGCACGCCGGAGAAGGTGGCGGCCTGCAAGGCCTCGCATACCGGCCGCTTCCTCAAGGCGCGTCTGGCATAGCGGGCCGCGGGTCTTCAGACCCGCCCACCCGCGTTGCTCGTCGGCTACATCAGTGCGCGGAAGGTGGTGCGCCGACCGGATGGGTCGGCGGCGGTATCGTAGCGCGGGCCAGTAGCTGGTGGTGGCGGCGTCGAAGTGGCTCTGTCGCGCGCCGCCGGTTCGCGTCAGGATGTCTGGTGATGCCGAGACTCAATACTCTCGACCAGCCGATAGGCGAGCCGCTGCCGGAATGGCGCCAGCCGCCCGTGCCGCCGCGCACCCCGATCACCGGACACTATTGCCGTCTTGAACCCATCGACGAACGATTCGCGGGCGAGCTGTATCGTGCCGCCAGCGACGATGTCGGCGGCCGCACCTGGACGTATCTCCCATACGGCCCGTTCGCGGCCGAAGGCGACTACCGGCAGTGGCTGGTGGAGACGTGCCTCGGCGACGATCCGCTGTTCTTCGCCATCGTGGACCTGGCGTCCGGCACCGCGGTCGGGCAGGCCTCGTTCATGAGCATCAAGCCGGCGCAGGGCTCGATCGAAGTGGGCCACGTGTATTTCTCGCCGCGTCTGCAGCACACGCGCGCGGCCACGGACGCCATGTATCTGATGATGCGGCGTGCCTTCGAGCTCGGCTACCGCCGCTACGAGTGGAAATGCGACGCGCTCAACGCGCCGTCGCGCGCCGCGGCGGAGCGGCTTGGGTTCTCGTACGAAGGCATCTTCCGCCAGGCGACGGTCTACAAGGGGCGCAATCGCGACACGGCGTGGTTCGCGGCGATCGACCGCGAGTGGCCGGCGCTGGCCGCGGCGTTCGAAGCGTGGCTCGATCCGTCGAACTTCGACGCGGCGGGGCGGCAGCGCCGGAGGCTAGAGAGCTTCCGGTGACGCGACGGCGGCGGCCGCGACCGGTGCCGCCGCGAGCGCGCCGAGGCGGACGCGGAACTCGCGGCGCAGGTAGAACAGGACGATCGCGAGCTGCAGCACGACGGCGCCCGCTGAGAGATACCAGATCCACACCAGTTTGAATCCGGGCGTCGTCGAGAGCGCGATCGCCGGCACCGCGATCACGATGATGCGCGTCACCGACGCGACGAGCGACGGCATCGTGTTCCCCATCGCCTGGAACATGCTGGAGCACACGAAGATCAACCCAGAGAACGCGAAGGTGAACGCGACGATGCGCAGGTACTCGCCGCCGACGGCGATGACGGCCGGGTCGCTCGAGAAGAAGCCGATGAGCGCGCCCGGGACGGTGTTGCACAGGACCGCCATCAGCAGCATCCAGCCGACGCCCATCAGGCTGGCGTCCTTGAACACCGCCTTGACGCGATGGCCGAGCCTGGCGCCGACGTTCTGCCCGGCGACTGGGGCCACCGAGAAACCGAGCGCCACCACCGGCATGAAGAGCGCCTGCACCACGCGCATGCCGATGCCGAAGCCGGCCTGCGCGGCGGCGCCGAAGGGGCGCGAGAGGGCGTAAACCAGCATCAGGTAGACGGCCATCATCGCGAACTCGGCGCCCGCGGGCAGGCCGATCTTCAGCATGTCCTTCCAGAGCGAGAACTGCGGCTTCAGGTCGCGTGCGTCGAAGCGCAGGTAGCCGTCCTTGCCGAAGAAATAGATGGAGAGCCACGCGACGCCGATCGCCACCGCGACGAGCGACGCCACGGCCGCTCCCGCCACCCCCATGGGCCGCCCCGTGCCCCACCCGAACATGAGCACCGGCGCGAGCACGATGTTGATGATGACGGTGGCGGTCTGCACCACCATCCCCGGCTTGAAGTTGCCCACGCCGCGCAGCGCCGCCGCCATGCCCACCATGCCGAACTGCAGGCTCATCGCCGGGAGGAAATAGAGCAGGTAGGCGCCAGCGAGCCCCGCCGTGACGTCGTCGGCGCTGAGAGTGCGCGCGTAGGTGGTGCGGAGCACCATCGATACGACGAGGAACACAAGCCCCACCACCGTGGACAGCACCTGGGATTGGTTGAACACCAGGCGCGCGCGCGCCTCGTTGCGCTGACCTGCCGCGTGCGACACCAGCGTCGTCGTGCCGACGCCGAGCATCTGCGAGACGGCGAGGACGATGAACGTCAGGTTGCCGGCGACACCAACCCCGGCCACCGCCTCCTTCCCCAGCGACCCCACCCAGTAGAGATCGACGAGGAAATAGAGCGTCTGAAAGACCATCGTGACCAGCATGAAGCTGGCGGTCTTGAGCAGGTGCGCGGACACCGATCCGGTCGTGAGGTCCTGCATGGCCGTAAAGACTATCCCGGCAGCCCCTCCCGGGGGCCACCATTCAATGGGGGTAGATTCGAAGGCCGGAGGCCGCCTAAACTGCTGTCGTACATCGTGATGGACCAGGGACGTCCCACACGGCGGCTTGTGCTCAGGGCCGCGCTCGGCGGCGCGGCCGGTCTGGTGCTCGGTGCCCCCGCGCGGCTCCTCGCCGCGGGGCAGTCATCGCCCGCCGCCCCTGCGATCGTCCGCCTCAATGACGATCTGTTCATCGTTACCGTACCGGGTGCCGCGAACGTGGTGGCGCAGGTCGCTGGCGACGGTGTCGTGCTCGTGGACGGCGCGTCGGCCGCCGCGTCGCCGGCGCTGCTCAAGGCGGTGGCTGGTCTGCCGGGTGCGGGCCCGGTCAGGACACTCTTCAACACCCACTGGCACCCCGAGCAGACCGGCTCGAACGAGACGCTCGGCGCGTCGGCCGCTCGGATCATCGCGCACGAGAACACGCGCCTGTGGCTCTCGACCGACGTCAAGTGGCCGTGGAACGGGCAGACCTTCAAGCGGCTGCCCAAGGCCGCGCAGCCGAACACGACCTTCTACACCACCGGCGCGCTGCCGTCCGGCGTGCGCTACGGCCACATTCCCGACGCCGCCCACACCGACGGCGATCTTTACGTGTACTTCCCGCGGCAGAACGTCCTCGCCGTCGGCGACACGATTACGGGGGAGGGATGGCCGACGGTGGACTGGGTGAGCGGCGGCTGGATCGGCGGCCTGTTCGGCGCGGCGCAGCGGCTCCAGTCGCTGGTGAACGACCAGACCCGGATCGTGCCGGCCCGCGGGCCGGTGATCGGCGTGAAAGAGCTGAAGGCGCAGGCTGAGATGTACGGCACGATCTACAACCGGCTGACGCAGCTGCTGAACAAGGGACGCGGGCCGTCCGAGGCTGTGGCGGAAAGGCCGACGAAGGAATTCGATGCGCAGATGGGGAATCCCGACGAGTTCGTCCGGCGCGCGTTCGAGAGTCTCTGGGCGTACCTGTCGCCCGATGCGTGACGTGATGCGAGCGCCAACTCTCGTCGTCGCGGCTGTCGGCATGGCATGGATCGCGTCGCTGGGCGCGCAAAGCGCGCAGACCGGCGGGGCGAAAGCCG
>JADMIO011204682.1_pt1 | contig 23316 bp, 12 predicted proteins | sample 8958161 | NCBI WGS metagenome assembly JADMIO01 (sample SAMN16585339, study PRJNA669376) | soil metagenome | isolation source: Crop rotation soil | place: USA: Cullars Rotation, Alabama | collected 2011
GCCGCGACTTCAAGTCACGTGAATTCCAAGCTTCGGATCCCACTGTGCTGGAAAGGCTGCGGCAGGCCGGTCGCCTGGGCAGCGCGCCCTGCGGCTGGATCGCGCTCGGGCTCACCGCCCTCGAGCTGGTGGCCACGGGCCGCGACGCGCAGACGCTGGGCTGGCGCGGCTCGGCCAGCATGCTCTGTGACGAGAAGTGGCCGCCCCTCGTGGCCGTGCCCGGCGGGCTGCCCGGCCAGGGCTGCACCCGCCCCGATCCGCCGGTCGTCGACGAGCGCCACGCCGCCGTCGCGCAGCGGCTGCACGTCGATTCTCCGACCTACAGCGACGCGACCCCCGTTCCCAACGTGGGGGCGCTGACCTGGGTCGGGCTCGATCGGGTTTTGCTGCACCAGATCTACCTGACCGACGGCTACGACCCCGTCGTCCTTCGGCGACACGCCGACCTTCACAAGCTGATCCAGCGCCTCAGCGCGAGGACGGCGGGCCAGCCGTTCCCGATCCGGGCCGCCCTGCTCCGCCGGGTTCTGGACGCGGCCAGCGTCCAGCTGGTGCTCTATCACCGCACGCTGGTGGCCATCGCCGATCCGATGCCCCGCGCCTACTTCGTCGAGCGCGCCCGCTACGTCACCGACGAGGCCGCAGCGCTGCGCGCCTTCGAGGACCCGGGGGTCGATCTGCGCTCGGAGGTCATCCTCGAGGGGGCGGATCCCGGCGCGGCCCCGGCCCCTCCCCGTCGGTGGACGTCCGTGCGGTGGCTGTCGCAGGCCGCGGCGGCCGTCTCCATGCGCGTCGAGGCGCCACGCGCCGGATACGTCGTCTTCGCCGACACCTTCTACCCGGGCTGGGAGGCGACGGTGAACGGCCGCCCGGCGCCGGTGCTGCACGCCAACCACTCCTTCAAGGCGGTGCGGGTCGACGCCGGCGCCAGCGAGGTCTCCTTCCGGTTCCGCCCGCGCTCGCTGCGGTGGGGCGCCGCCCTCAGCCTGACCGTGCTGCTCGCCGCGGGCGCCCTGGCCGCCGGCGCCTGGCGTGGCCGCCGCGCGGCGGGCGGCGCGCAGCGCGCCGCAAGCTGAGCACGCCTCCCACGACCAGCGCGACCAGCGCCGCAACGCCCCCGTCCGCTCCGCCCAGCGTGCAGCCGCAGCCTCCGGAGGCGCCCTTCGCTCCGGTCGTGCCGCCGCTGCCGGCCGCTCCGGTGGTGCCGCCGCTGCCGGTCGTCCCGCCCGTTCCGGTGCCTGTTCCCGCGGCGCCGCCCGTGCCCGCGAGGGGCGGCGGGCCGCCACCCGAGCCGGGCTGGAACGTGCCGAGCTGGTCATTGGGATCGAGCGCCGCACCCTGGCCGACGGCGCCGATGTTGTTGTTCGCGCCGCCCATCGGATCGCCGGCGCCGGTGAGCGGGCTGCCGGCAGCCGGCGTGTAGAGATCGCGGTAGTGCGCGAGCATCATCGACATCGTCACGGTGCCCTGCTCGATCGCGCCGTCGTCGTAGGGAAAGGCGGCCGGGAGCGGTCCCTTGAAGGCGGGTGCCGCGTGCACGTCATGCTTGCCGAAGCCGTCCGAGCCGAGCGCGAGCGGGGTAACGTCGTCGGGCTCCGCCTTCAAGGTGTAGTCGGCCACCCCCGGCGCATCGGGGTTGGAGAAGAGGTTGTAGTCGGCGTAGTGCATGCGCGCGTCGCCGGGCGGCGGGCTGGTGTCGTAGGTATCGGGCCCCAGGGCGCTGACGATCCCGTACGCGGTGTTGCCGATGTAGAAGTTCGTGAACGCGTTGCTGTGCACGCGCTCGATCACCCGCCCCATCTTGGCGTGGATGGCCGGGACCCCCAGGTTGGCGACGCGGCCGCCCCCGTCAAAGGTGTTGTTGGTGACGTTGAGGTTCGACACCAGGTAGACCACGTCGATGCCGCCCTCCGAGTTGTGATCGGGGTTGGCGTAGTTCACGAAGACGTTGTGGTGAACGTTGCAGGCGTGCGGCCCCTTGATCCAGGCGTGGCCGTTCATGTCGGCGATGACGTTGTAGCGGACCTCGCCCATGCACTCGCGCAGCACCCACTCGCCGCTGCGGAGGACGTTGTGCTCGACGATCAGATCGGGGTTGGCGTCGCTGCTGCCGACCGCGATGTTCTCGACGTCGGGTGAGGTGAGCGGATACTGCGGGTGGATGAAGTTGCCCACGACCTTGACGTGGTTGCCGTCGACGCGGATGACGCCCCGGTGGCCGATGATCACGTTGCTGAACCGATCGCCGTAGCCGCCGATCAGCCAGTTGTCGACGCCGCTGAAGTGGGCGGCGTCCCGGTAGATGCGGTTCCCCTGAAAGACCTTGCTGGCGGTGCTGGAACCGTTGGCGAAGAACGCCGGCACGTACATCGAACCCTGCAGCTCGTCCTGGATGAAAGCGATGCCGTTGTCCTGGAGCAGGTTGTCGTTGAACGACGCCGTCGCCGATCCGTTCACGTGGAAGCGGATGGGCCCGCAGGCGTCGAACGTCGAGCCGGTGATGGCGAGGTCGGCGCTGCCCTGGCCGGTCAGCTCGATAGCGGGCTGCGTCTCCATCGTTCCACCCAGCCCGCGCAGGATGCAGTTCTGGATCTTGACGTGCCCCGTGAGAGACCGGCCGACGATGCCGTGGCCGTTGCCCACGATCGTGCAGGGGCTGCTGACGGTGCCGCTCGCGTCCAGGTTGTCCGCGCCGTTCAGGTTGACGTCGGCCGACAGCGTGTAGGTCTGGCCAGCCTGGATCGTCACCGACGCCGCCCCTGCGGGCCGGGCGATCAGAAGCGACATGCAAAGGATCTCGCAAGCAACGCGGATCCGGATCCAGCGCGCGGCAACCGTCATGTGCGACGCCATTATCGCACGACGTGCCACCAGAGATTCTGCTCCGCCTCCGCGCGACGGTCACGTCGCCTTCGGGAGATCCATCCAGAAGCGGCAGCCGGCGCCGGCGCGGGATTCGACGCCGACGGCGCCGCCGTGGGTCTCGACGATGCGCTTGACGGTGGCCAGGCCCAGGCCCAGGCCGGGCTTGTCGACGCCGGGGCCGCGCACGTAGGGCTCGAAGACGCTGGCTTCGGTTCCGGGCGCCAGGCCGGGGCCGGTGTCGCGGACCTCGATGTGGACGCGATCGCCGGCGTCGACGGCCACGATGTCGACCTGCTTCTCGGGGGCGCCGTTCAGGTGGGTGATGGCGTTTCGCACCAGGTTGGAGAGGGCGGCGGTGAGGAGGCCCTCGTTGCACGCCACCGCCGCCCGAGCGGGCACCGACGCCTCGAGGCGGGCGCCGGTCCGGTCGGCGAGCGGCCGGTACTCGTCGACGACCTCGTCGACGACGGCTCGAACGTCACCGTGCTCGGCGGGACCGGGACGGGCGCCGGCGCGGGCGAAGTCGAACAGCGCCTGCGCGATGCGGGCGACGCGCTCCACGCCACCGGCCCCGCGCTGGAGCTTGCGACGGATCGCCTCGTTCTTCTCGTCCTTGAGGGCGGCGTCGATCGCGAGCTGCGTCGACGAGAGCGGGCTGAGGATGTCGTGCGAGAGACGGCTGGCGAAGATCTCCAGCTCGGCGTTCGCCTCCTCGAGCAGCGTGGCGTGCCGGCGTTGCAGGGCCTCGTGCTGGGCGCTGAGCCGGTAGATGAGCAGCGCCGCCAGCGCCGTCAAGGCGACGCTGGCGATGGCCAGGGCGGCCGCCGCGCGCATCGAGCTGCGGCGGCGGTGGGCGATCAGTCGGCCGTCGGCGTCGGCGGCGTCGCCGTTGAGCTGGATGTCGCTGAGGATGTCGGCGCTGGCCGTATCCACCGCCGCCCGGAGGTCTTGCCGCACCAGCCGCCGCGCCTCGGCCGAGTCGCCGCCCTCGACGGCGGCCACCGTCCGCCCCATCGTCGTCCGCACGGCGCCGATGTCGTCGGCCACCCGCCCCCACAGCTCACGCTCGCCGGGGATGAACGGCAGCTTCAGATAACTGGCCACCGCGCGATCGAGCTCGACCATCGCCGACGCGACGCGCGCCCGATCGCCGGCGTCGCCGCCGCCGTCGACGTAGTCGCTCGCGAAGTCCTGGATGCGATGGAGCTCGGCCCGCGTCGAGGCGAGCGCGACCACGCTGGGCGAGTAGTCGGTGATGATCCGGGTGGCCGCGTCGTCGATCGACGACGCCACCAGCTGCGACACCGTCGCCTCGGTGACGAAGCAGGCCACCACCAGCGCGAACGCCCAGAGCATCGCCCGCTTCCACCGAAGGCCAGACTCATCCGGTGCGGGAACGCTCACGCGTTGAAGCTGGCGTTGCCGGTTCGTCGGTGCAAGCGCGGGACCCTACCGAGCCCGCTGCGCCGAAGGGCCAGCTCGACGGTGTCTAGAGGTGCGTGATCGCCGCTACGGAGGGGACGCCGTTGCTGTTGACGATGAACAGCAGGTAGTTGCCGGGCGCGGCGACGTTGCTGGCGGGCGCGGTGACCATGAGCGAGCCGGCGCCGGCCGTGAACGAGAGCGGGAAGTAGCGCTGGCCGGTGTTGAAGGTGTGGGTCACCGCGCCGAAGCGCATGAGCGACACCTTGGCGATGCTGGCCGCGTCGGGCGTCTGCACCGTGAACTGGTGACCGGCCTGCAGCGTGGCCGGCGCCGACGTGATCGTCGGGCGCGCGCCCTTGAAGAGGTAGGGCGGCGAGTAGAACTCGTTGTTGAACTGATCGGTGGGCGCCGTGAGGTCGTCGATGCGGCCGCCGCCCGAGATCCAGACGCGGCCGTCGGGCATCAGCAGCGCCAGCGAGTGGTAGAGGCGCGGCGCGTGCATCGTGGCCACGATGCGCCAGGTCTCGGTGTCGGGCGACCAGATCTCCGCGGACAGCACGGCGTTCGCCACCCCGGCGGGGGTGGTGTCGGGCCCGCCGCCCGTCACCAGCACCGAGCCGTCCGGCAGCAGCGTCAGCGTGTGGTAGGCGCGCGCGAAGTTCATCGACCCCACCGCCCGCCAGGTCGGCGACGCCTGGGTCATGTCGATCACGTACGTCGAGCTCACGGACGCGGTGACGGCCACGTCGGGATCGGCCGGGCTGCCCGCCTTGATGAACTTGCCCGGCAGGTACTGGGCGGCGCTGCCGCCGGTCACCATGGGGCCGCCCACGGCGCTCCAGTTGCTGAAGGTGGCGTCGAGGACCTGGCTGACCATCGGGAGCCGCCCGGCCGAGGAGACGAAGATGCGGCCATCCGACAGCTCGAAGGTGTGCGGGTAGGTCGGGGGCGCCATCAGCGCCGGGATCGCCGTCCAGAGATCGTTGTTCGGGTTGTAGGTCTCGGACTGGGCGACGTTGCAGCCGTTGCAGGTGCTCTCGCCGCCGATCACCAGCAGGCGGCCGTCGTGCAGCTGGGTCGCCGTCGGATACCAGCGCGGGTTGAGCATGTCGGGCTCGACGTCCCAGGCGCCGGCGACGGGGTCGAAGACGTTGATGTTGGTCAGGCCCAGGTGGGCGCCGCCGTTGTGGCCGCCCAGCACCATGATGCGTCCGTCGGCCATCTGCTCGATGCCGGTGCAGAAGATGTCCGACGGCGCCGGGACGGCGGTGAAGACGTTGGTGTTCGGGTTCCAGACCTTGGCGTTGATGGCCGCGAACGACGGCTGGCCGTCGTACATCAGCACGTTCCCGTTGGGCAGGAGGGCCGCGTTCACCGAGATGAGCGGCATGGTCTGCGTTCCCGAGAAGCTGCCGATCTGGTTGGGGTTGGTGCTGACGAACGTGACCGCGATGGGCGGGGCCGTGCCGACGTTGCCGGCGGTGTCGGAGGCGCTGGCGCCGATGGTGTGGCTGCCGGCCGTGTACGGGGTGGTGTCGAAGGTGAACTGGTAGGGCGCGGTCGTGTCCGGCGTCCCCACCACCGTCCCGTCGACCAGCAGCTGGACGCCGGCCACGCCCGAGGCGTCGCTGGCGGCGACGGTGACGTTGACCAGCCCGCTCAGGCTGGCGCCGGCCGCCGGGGAGTTGACGGCGACCACCGGCGGCGTGGTGTCGCTGGGCGGCGCCGCGCTGCCCGCTGCCCGGAAGGCGACCATCTGCATCACCCAGCCGCCCGACGAGACGAGCGCCGCGCTGGCGTTGTACGACCCGGCGGTGTTGACCACGCGGTCGGCGGCGACGTCGCCGTCGGGGTCGGTGATCATCCGGCTGGTGAAGCCGGCGCCCACGCTGCCCACGCCGGTCGCCACCAGGTTGCCGGTCACCAGCAGGTCCACGGCGTTGGTGGTGGCCACCGTCGCCGTCGAGCTGGTCTGGCTGTTGCCGGTGCCCGCGGCCACCGCGTCGACCGGGGTGGTCGGCGCGACGTTGCGGTACTGGAGGATGCGAACGTCGGGGAAGACCGCCGCCTGGTTGAAGGTCACGGTCACGCTGTTGGAGACCGAGGCCGCGATGTTGGCGGCGTAGTAGATCGACTGCGACAGCGCGCCGGTCAGCACGGTGGGCCCGATGGCCAGCTGGTAGCTGTTGCCGGCGCTGTCGGTGACGGTGTTGACCAGCGCCGTCCCGTCGTTCCAGCCGACAATGACCACGTTGAGGTCGCCCGCGGCCTGCGCGCCGGTGAAGGGGACGGTGACGCTGGTCTGCGGCGTCTGCGGCACCTTGTAGGCGCCCTGCACGAACGAGGGCGGCGCGCTGTTCACCTGGGTGGTGGCGCTGGCGACGTTCGAGTAGGCCCCGAGGTTGCCGGCGGCGTCGTTGGCGCGGACCCGGTAGCTGTAGAGGGTCCCGGCGGCGAGCCCGGTGTCGCTGAACGCCGTCGTCGCCGGCGTCCCGACCTCGGCGAAGGTCGTGCAGCCCGTGCCCAGGCAGCGCTCGACGTGGTAGCCGGTCACGGCGACGTTGTCGGTGGCGGCCGTCCAGCCGAGGTTGATCTGGCCGGTGGAGATGGCCGTGGCGGTGAGGCTGGCCGGCGCCGTCGGCGGCTGCGCATCGGGGGCCGGCGTCTGCGCGCTGGCGACGTTCGAGTAGGGCCCGAGGTTGCCGACGGCGTCCCGCGCCCGCACCCGGTAGCTGTACGACGTCGACTGGAGCAGGCCGGGGTCGCTGAAGGCGAGGGCGGTGGCGGTGCCGATCTGGGCGAAGCCGGTGCAGCCGGCGCCCTGGCAGCGCTCGATCAGGTACCCGGTCACCGCCGCGTTGTCGGTGGCGGCGGCCCACCCCAGGTTGATCTGCGTCGACCCGGCCACCGTGGCCGCCAGGTTCGACGGCGCGGTGGGCGGCTGGGTGTCGCCCGTGACCGCGCTGGCGACGTTCGAGAACGGCCCCACGTTGCCGGCGGCGTCGGTGGCGCGCACGCGGTAACTGAAGCTGGTCGAGGCCGCCAGCCCGGCGTCGTTGAACGCCGTCGTCGTGCTGGTGGCGACCTGGGCGAAGCTCGCGCAGCCGGCGCCCTGGCAGCGCTCGATGAGGTAGCTCGTCACGCCGACGTTGTCCGTCGCCGCCGTCCAGGTGAGGTTGATCTGGTCGGAGGCGCCCAGCGCCGCCACCAGCCCCGAGGGCGCCGTGGGAGGCTGCCCGTCCAGCGCCGCGCCGGTGACCGCCGAGGCCGTGTTCGAGTACGGCCCCAGGTTCGGGGCGGCGTCCGTGGCGCGGACGCGGTAGCTGTAGCTGGTCGCCGCGGTGAGGCCCATGTCGCCGAACGAGGTCGCGGTGGCGGTTGCGATCTGCGCGAAGTTGGCGCAGCCGGCGCCCTGGCAGCGCTCGATGAGGTAGCTCGTCACGCCGACGTTGTCGGTGGCCGCCGTCCAGGTGAGGCTGATCTGGCTGGGCGACGTCGCCGTGGCCACCAGCGATCCGGGCGCGGTGGGCGGCGTGGTGTCGGCCGGCGGCGGCGAGCCGCTGGCGCCCTTGAAGGCCGCCATCTGCATCACCCAGCCGCCGGCGTTGTTGAGCGGCGCCGTCGCCGTGTACGACCCGGTCGCGGTGACCACCCGATCCTCGGCGTTGTCGCTGTCGGGGTTGGTGATCATCCGGCTGGTGAAACCGGTCCCGGCGCCGGTGACGCCGGTCTCCACGACGGCGCCGGCCACCAGCAGGTCCGTGGCGTTGGTGGTGGCGATGGCGGGCGTGGCGGCAGTGGCGCTGGTGCCGGTGCCGCCCGCCACGCCGTCGACGGGGCTGGTGGCGGCGACGTTGTGGTACTGGAGGATCCGCACGTCGGGGAAGGTGGCCGCCGGGCTGAACGCCACCGTGACGCTGTTGGTGGCCGCCGCCTTGATGTTGGCGGCGTAGTAGATCGACTGCGACAGCCGGGTCGGAATGGTGGTCGGCCCGATGGCCAGCTGATAGCTGTTGCCGGCGCTGTCGGTGACGCCGGTGACCGCGGCGGTGGTGTCGGTCCAGCCCACGATCACCACGTTGAAGTCGCCCGCCGCCTGCGCGGCGGTGAAGGGGACGCTGAGGCTGGCCTGCGGCGACTGCGGGTCCGCGCTGTTCCCCTGCACGAACGCGGGCGGCGCGGTGTTGACCTGGGTGGCGGCGCTGGCCACGTTCGAGTACGGGCCCAGGTTCCCGGCGGCGTCCGCGCCGCGCACGCGGTAACCGTAGGTGGTCCCGCCGGCCAGGCCGCTGTCGCCGAAGGAGACCGTCGTCGAGGTGCCGACCTGCGCGAAGCTGGCGCATCCGGCGCCGGTGCAGCGCTCGACGAGGTAGCTGGTCACGGCAACGTTGTCGGTCGCGGCCGTCCAGCCGAGGCTGACCTGGCTGGCCGACGTCGCGGTGGCGGTCAAGCTGCCCGGCGCCGTCGGGGCCTGGGTGTCGATCAGCGGCGTGCTGGCCATCGCCGTGTTCGAGTTGGGGCTCTGGTTGCCGGCGGCGTCGGTGGCGCGCACCCGGTAGCTGAAGGTGCTGCCCGCCGCCAGCCCGGTGTCGACGAAGCTGGTCATCATCATCGCCGTGCCGATCTGGGCGAAGTCGCTGCAGCCCATGCCGCTGCAGCGCTCGACGATGTAGCTGCTGACGCTGACGTTGTCGGAAGAGGCCACCCAGGCCAGGTTGATCTGCGTCGCCGACATCGGCGTGGCCGTGAGGCTGGTGGGCGCGGTTGGGGGCTGCGTGTCGACGAAGACGGCGGTGGTCGCGGAAGCGGTGTTCGAGTACGGGCCCAGGTTCGCCGCCGCGTCGGTGGCGCGCACGCGATAGCTGAAGCTGGTCGAGGAGGCGAGGCCGGTGTCGTTGAAGGCCAGGCCGGTGGCGGTGGCAACCTGCGCGAAGTTGGTGCAGCCGGCGCCCTGACAGCGCTCGATGAGGTAATTGGTCACGGCGGTGTCGTCGCTGGCCGCGGCCCAGGTCAGATTGATCTGGCTCGACGACGCCGTCGTGGCGGTGAGCGAACCGGGCGCGGTGGGCGGCGTGGTGTCCGTGCTGGTGATCAGGGCCTTGAAGGCCACCAGCTGCATCACCCATCCGCCGGCGGAGCTGAGGGTGGCGGTCGCCGTCTGCGCGCCGGCGGCCGTCACCACCCTGTCCTCGGCGATGTCACCGTCGGGCTTGGTGATGATGCGGCTGGTGTAGCCGGTGCCGGCGCTCTTGGTGCCGCTCATGACCACGTTGCCGGCCACCAGCAGGTCGCTGGCATTCGTGGTGGTCACCGCGCCGCTGCTGCTGGTGGCGTTGTTGCCGACGGCGCCGATGGCCACGTCGAGGGGCGCGGTGCGATCGACGCCGCCGTACTCGAGCACGCGCAGGTCGACGAAGGCGGCGGGCTGGTTGAAGGTGACCGACACCGTGTTGGCGTTGGCGGCCGCCGCCGCGATGTTCTTCGCGTAGTAGATCGACTGCGACAGCGACGAGGTCCACCTGGTCGGGCCGATCGCCAGCTGATAGGCGTTGCCCTTGCTGTCGGTGACGGACGTGACGTTCGAGACCGTGTCGTTCCAGCCGACGATGACGACGATCAGGTTGCCCGCCGTCTGCGCGTTCTTGAACGCCGTCGTGACCGTCGCCTGCGCCTGTTGCGGCACGGCTGAGCTCACCTGCACGAACGCAGGCGTCGCCGTGACCGCCGATTGCTCCACGGTGGTGGTGTCTTCGGAGCAACCGGAAAGCGGGACCGTCAGAGCCAGAACAACCAGGAAACAGAAACCGAAGTGAACGAGGTACCGGGGCGACTGTGTCGTCCGCATTCTCTCTCCCGTAATTTGTGCCCTGCGCTACCGACGATACGGGAGAGTAAGCGCGCATGTCTACGGAACACCGACATCGGCGTCGCTTTATTGCGCGTCCCGACTCTTGTCGACACGCGCTCACCCCCTGCTTTGTGAACGTTGGGGGGGCTACTTCTTTCGAATGATGTCTTGCAGCGAGCGCCCACCGCGCTGCGCTGTCACAAGCTGTCGATTCCGCCAGATCGTGTAAAGCACGGGAAGCACTTCGAGAGTGAGGAAGGCGCTGCTGAGGACGCCGCCGATCATCGGCGCGGCGATGCGCCGCATGATCTCGCCGGCGGGTCCCTCCGCCCACAGAAGGGGCGCCAGCCCGGCGATCAGCGTCATGACCGTCATCACCTTGGGTCGGAGGCGCTTGATCGTGCCCTCCGCGTGTGCCGCGACGATGTCCTCGCGCGTTCGCAGGCGCCCCTCGCGCAGCCGCCGGTGAAACGCCTCGTCGATGTACACGACCATGACGACGCCCGTCTGCATCGCCACGCCCACGACCGAGAGCAGGCCGACCCAGACCGGCGCTGACAGCGGGTAGCCGAGGAGCAACAGGGTCCAGAAGCTGCCCACCAGCGCGAACGGCACCGAGACCAGAACGATCAGCGCCTCGGCGAGGCTGCGGAACTGCAGCAGCAGCAGGCCCAGCATCGACAGGATCACCGCCGGGATGATCCAGCGCAGCCGGCGCTGGCCCGCCATCAGCAGCTGGTACTGCCCGGTCCACTCGATGCGCTCTCCCGGCCGCAGCGCCAGCGTGCCCGCGCGCAGCGCGCCCGCGACCTCGCGGCGCGCGCGCGCCACGTAGTCGCCGACGTTCGTCCTCTCGTCGAGGTCGACCAGCACCGTCACGCACAGCTCGCCGTTCTCGCTGCGCAGGCCGGCGGGGCGGGTGGCCCGGCGCGCGCGTCCCACCAGCGCCAGCGGCACCGGTGGCCCCGTCCCGTCGGGGCCGGCGCGCACCGTCGCCTCGCGCAGCCCGTCGGCGGCGCCGAGCACGTTCTCCTCGGGGATGAGGCGCACCGGCACCCGCCGCCCCTCGGCGGTCGCCTCGCCGATCCAGCCGCCGCCCAGCACCAGGTCGGCGGTGGCGCGGGCGCGCGCGCCCTCGACGCCCATGCGCGCCAGCGCCGCATCGTCGAGCGCCAACTCGAGACGCGTCTCTCCGCCCAGCGCCTCCAGCGCGGCGCTGCGCGTGCCGGGAAGCCGCTGCGCCAGCGCGCGCAGGGCGGCGCCGATCGTCTCGAGGCGCGCCGGATCCGGCCCGATCACCCGGATGCCGACGGGCGTGCGCACGCCGGTGGACATCATGTCGGCGCGCGCGCGGGCCGGCGCGGTCCAGGCGCTGCTCCAGCCGGGGAGGCGCGTGGCGCGATCCAGCGCGGCGATCAGCTCCGCCGGCGTCGGTGCCGCCTCCTCCGGCCAGATCCACCCCAGCACCCGCCGCAGCGGCGCCGGCGCCCACCCGCTGAACCAGCGCTCGCGCGCCAGCTTGGGCCAGTCCGCGCGCGGGCGCAGGCGGATGGTGGTCTCCGCCATCGACGGGGGCGCCGGATCGGTGGCGGTGTCCGACCGCCCGAGCTTGCCGAAGACGGCGGCCACCTCTCCGAAGCTGGCGATGGCCCGGTCCTGCCGGCGCAGATCGGCGGCCGCCTCCTCGGCGGAGACGCCGGCCAGGGTGGTGGGCATGAACAGCAGGTCGCCCTCGTCGACGCGCGGAAAGAACTCGCCGCCCAGGCGCCCGCTGGCCAGGATGGGAAGGCACGACGCCGCGGCCAGCGCCGCGGTCACCAGGGTCAGCGCCGGGCGTCGCAGCGCGAAGCGCACGAACGGGTCGTAGATCGAGACCAGCGCGCGGGTGAGCGGGTTGGCCAGCTCGGCCCGCACCGGCGCGCGCACGAGGCCGTCGCGCAGCGCCGGGCCGAGGGCCAGCGCCACGGGAGCCGCCGCCAGCACGACCAGGGTCTTGGTCAAGGCCAGCGGACGCAGCAACCGGCCCGTCTCGTCGCCGAAGGCGAAGATGGGCAGGAAGGTGAGCGCGGTGATGAGGAGCGAGGTCACCACGGCGGGGACCACGGCCGCCGCCGCCGACACCAGGGCCTCGCGCCGGTCGCCGAGCGGCGCGCCCCCTTGCCCTTCGAGGCGGCGATGGCAGGCCTCCAGCGCGACGACGTCGGCGTCCACCGCGATGCCGAGCGCGATCCCCAACCCGCCCAGGGTCATGATGGTGGCGGGCACGCCCAGCGCCCACATCGCCGCGAACGCCAGCAGCAGCACCACCGGCAGCGTCGCCAGCGGCACCAGCGCGCTGCGCAGGTCGAGCAGGAAGATCAGCACCACCAGCACCACGGCGGCGATCTCCTCCAGCAGCGCCCGGGCCAGCGCGTGGTCGACGCGCTCGGCGAGATCGAGGCGGTCGTAGATCGTCACCAGCTGGACGCCGCGGGGCAGCTGCGCCCGCGCCCGGTCGAGGGCCTGCTTGACGCCGGCGATCACCGCGCGCAGGTCGGCGTCCCACGAGGCGATCACGATCCCGCCCACCGCCGGGAGCACGCCGCCCAGATCGGCGGCGCTGTTGGACATGGCGTCGGCGACGCGCACGCGCGCCACGTCGCCGAGGCGCAGCTCACCCAGGCCGGCGCCGGCCGCGGCGCCCCGGCGGCCGGGCGCCGCGATCAGCGGCAGCGCCGCCAGCGCGTTCGGGCTGGAGGCGGGCCCGCTTGCGAGCGCCCCGCTCAGCGTCACCGCCAGGTCGGAGAAGGCGACGCCGCGGGCACGCATCGGCTCGGCGAGCGCGTCGACCAGCACCTCGCGCGTCGCGCCCCCGACAGTGGCCACCTCCGCCACGCCGGGAACCGCCGCCAGCGCCGGGCGCAGCAGGTCCTGCTGCAGCCGGCGCAGCAGGCGCGGCGGCTGCCCGTGCGCTGGATCGACGAGCACGTACTGGAACACCCAGCTCGTGCTGGAGGCGGCGGGGCCGATCTGCAGGCGCGCGCCGCCGGGGAGCTGGGCCTGGATCGCCGCCGCGCGCTCCACGAGGGCCGCTCGCCCCGGGACCAGGTCGGCCCGCGAGCGAAAGACGACGTCCAGGTACCCCATGTCGGCCATCGAGGAACCGCGCACGGCCGACACGCCGGGGAGATCTTGCACCGCCTGCGAGACCACCGCCGTCACCCGCTCGGCGACGTCGGTGCTTCCGTGTCCCATCCATTCCACGACCACCGCCAGCTGGGGATCGGCGAGGTCGGGGATGATCTCGCGCGCCAGCCGCCGCTGCCCCACCAGCCCCAGCAACGCCACCAGCGCGGCCGCCGCGAGCACGATCCGCCGGTGGCGCGCGCTCCAGGCCAGGGCCCGCGCGATCAGCACCGCCGCTCTCGCCCGCCGGTCACCGGTCGACCTCGATCTCCGGGCGCCCCGGATCGCGCAGCTGGCGCGCGGCTTCCAGGATGAGCGTGCGGCGGGTGGCGACCCGCTCGCCGGCCGCGAGGCCGTCGACGATGGGGACGTTGCCGATCGTCACCTTGCCGGTGCTGACCTTGCGCCGGGTGAACGTGCGGTCGCCGCGCGACGCGACCATCACGTAGGCGCCGTCGCTCGACGGCACCAGCGCCGTCTCGGGGACGACGACGATCTGCTCCCGCCGCGGGGCGAACACCGCCCAGCCCGCCGTGCCCGGGCCCACGCCGGCGGCGGCACCGTCGGCGCCGAAGGAGACCTCGAACGTGTCGTCGTCCCAGGGGCGCGGCGGGGCGTCGCGCCGGCGCACCGGCAGGGACGCGCCGCCGCCGGTCGGCTCGAAGGTCGCTGCTTCGTCCGCGGCCAGCGCGGCGATCTCGTCGCGGTGGAGGAGGACGGTGACGCCGCCGTCGCCGTCGGCGCGCGCCGGGGCGCGGATGGAGAGCGTGATCGCGTGCCGGCGCATCACCCAGACGTTGTACGACGGCACCTCGGGCCGGCGTCCCACCGTCTCGCGCCGCTCCAGCGCCATCCCGCAGATCGGGCAGCTGCCCGGCGCCGTCGAACGCACCTTCCAGTGCATCGGGCAGACATAGGGGGCATCCTCGGGCGCCTGCACCGACGGGCGAGGGCGGCCCAGCATCACGCCTCCCGCCACCGCGCCGGCCGCCACCAGAAGCAAGGCCAGCCGCGCCAGCACCACCAGCCGCCCGCTGGCCGAACGTTCTGGCGGTGACACGCGCACCAGTTTAGCGCGGACGAGGCATTTCCCCGAGCCGGGCGATCGGGTCTTCCCCGGGAAAGCGTGATTTACGGATGTCCGTCGATGGTCGGTTCGCCGCGACGCGGACTAGATTCCTCGCCCCGAAGGAGGGGCAAACATGCGGCAGCGAGGCGGGGACCGTGGTCTGGGTGGGCTGGTGATGGGGTTGAGCGTGGCGGTGATGGGCTGCCTGATTGGCGACGAGGCGCCGCCCGATCAGCCGATCGCGCTCACCTCCAGCGCCCTCACCGCCTCGCCGCTCGACCCGGTGGCGTTCTGCCGGGCCTCGGGGCTGAACGTGATCATCGGCGACGCGAGCGCGAACGTGATCACCGGGACGCCCGGCGCCGACTGCATCGCCGGCCTGGGCGGCAACGACACGATCAACGGCAACGGAGGCGACGACGTCATCTTCGGCGGCGACGGCGACGACGTCATCAACGGCGGCAACGGCGACGACCAGATCTTCGGCGGCCCCGGGCGCGACACCATCCACGGCAACGGCGGCAACGATCGGATCTTCGGCGAGGACGGCGACGACACCCTCTTCGGAGAGGGCGGCGACGACACCATCTCGGGCGGCGCCGGGCAGGACCAGATCTCCGGCGGCGCCGGCAACGACTCCCTGGCCGGAGGCGCGGGCGACGATCGCCTCGACGGCGGCGCCGACGACGACATCGCCAGCGACTGCGCCGGCCACAACGTCATCGCCGGCGGCGCCGGGACCAACACCTGCCAGGCGTCGACCAGCGGCGCCAGCTCCAGCACCCTGACCGGATGCCAGGTGGTGGTCAGCTGCACGCTGGCCAACGACTGGCCGCAGTTCCAGCACGACGGCGTCCACTCCGGGGTCAACCTGGCCGAGAACGCCTTCTCGACGGCGACGCTCGAGACCCCGCTGCAGGTCGCCTTCCGGGCCCACATGGGGACCAACACCGCCGCCGAGGCCGGCGCGGTCGAGGCGGACGGTCTGCTCTACGTCGCCGACGACGGCTCCGAGGCGACGCAGTTCCTGGGCAGCCTGTCGGTGTTCGACGCCGCCGGCTGCGGCGGTCCGCTCGGCGGGTCGTGCGAGCCGCTCTGGCGCGCCGTCCCCGGCGGCGGCGGCATCACCACCACGCCGGCGGTGAGCAACGGCTTCGTGATGATCGCCTCGCGCGCCGCCAGCCGGAACAACCCGCCCTTCCTGTTCGGGTACGCCGCGCGCGGGTGCGGGGCCGCCACCTGCTCGCCGGTGTGGCGGGGCGTCCTGCAGAACGCGGTCGTCGACTCCTCACCGGCGGTGGTGAACGGCATCGCCTACGTCGGCGATTTCGGCGGGCGGTTCTACGCCTTCGACGTCGCCGCCTGCGGCGCGCGCCGCAACCTCAACTGTGCCCCCATCTGGACCGGACAGGCCGGCCCCGAGGAGGAGCTGACCACCGCGCCGGTGGTGGGCCCTCACTTCGTGATCATCAGCTCGTTCCTCGCCGATCCCGAGTTCTTCGGCGGCCGGGTGAACGCCTTCCGCATCGGCGGCTGCGGCAACGCCGCCGGCGTCCCCTGCGCACCCGCCTGGACCGCCGACCTCGGCAGCCCCGGCACCGGCCAGACCCTCGCCGGCAGCACCGTGTTCGTCGGCTCGGGCACCGGCGTGTTCGCCTTCAGCGAGGCCGGCTGCGGCCGGGCGGTCTGCGCGCCCCTGCGGACGTACGACACCGGCGATCCCGCCCTGGGCGGCGGCGCGCTGGGCGCGCCGGTGGTCGCCGGCGCCACCCTGCTGGTGAGCTCGCAGAACACCACCGATCCGAGCACCATCGGCGTGGTCTCCGCCTACAGCGCGGCCGGGACCACCGGCTGCGCGCGCGGAACGTGCGAGCCGATCTGGATCGGCGTCAACTTCGGCAGCGGGTTCGAGTCGTCGCCCGCCGTGGCCGGCGACGTGGTCTTCGTGGGCAAGGCCCCGGCCTCGGGCTTCCCGGTCGACGCGGGCGTGTTCGCCTACGATCTCCACGGCTGCGGGGGCCAGACCATCTGTCTCCCGCTGTCGCTGACCCAGGTGGGCACCAACCAGTTCAACATCGGCGCCCCCCTGGCCATCGCCCGCGACACCGTCTACTTCGTCTCCAACGACAACGACGACCAGCAGAGCTACGTCTACGCCCTGTCCGTGCCGTAGGCGCGGCCGCGCCGGCTCCGGTTCGATTGCATGACAAAAGGGGTGAAGGTGCGACAACACCCCTTTGATGAAGTTCCATCCTTCTGTTCTGGCGATCTTGGCGGCGTTCGCAATCACCCCGGGGGCGTGCAGCTCGTTCTCGGGCGGCGGTAAATCGGGCGCAGGTGGAACCACCAACATAGGAGGAGGAGGTAGCGGCGGCAGCGGGGCAGGGGGAACGGCGTCCTGCTCCAATGTGTCGCCGTGCGGCGGCAGTGTGGTGGGCACCTGGAACGTGACGTCGTCATGCCTGAAGCTGAGCGGCCAGCTGGACCTCACGGGGGCTGGTGTGAATTGCCCGCCGGCGCCGGTCACGGGCTCGTTTCAGGTGACCGGAACGTGGACCGCCAGGGCGGACGGTACCTATATGGACGCCACCACCACGACGGGGAACGAGCAGCTCACGCTGGCGCCCTCGTGCTTGATGATCTCGAGCACCACCACCACCTGCGAGGGGATCGCGGGGCCGCTGGGGGGCCTCGGCTTCTCGTCGGTCACCTGCACGGACGCCGCCGGTGGCGGGTGTACGTGCGCGGCGACCGTCCAGCAGAACGGCTGGCCCGCGTTCGTCACCTATAGCGCCTCGTCGAGCGGCAGCTACCAGGCCGCGAACAACACGCTCACGGTCGGCACCGGGGCGCAGTACTCGTACTGCGTCTCGGGCAGCAACATGACCTGGACGCCGCAGGGCACGAACCCCACCATCACCGGCACCATCGCGTTCACGGGCGGCGGCAGCTCGGGAAGCGGCGGCACCACCGGCGCCGGCGGGGCGACGGGCGCGGGTGGCGGCGGCGCGGGCGGTCGCGGCGGCACGGGCGGCGGCGGCACGGCGGGCGCCGGCGGCACCACGGCCAGCGGCCCCGGGCCGTGCGACATCTATGCGGCGGCCAGCCCGGCCACCCCGTGTGTCGCGGCGTACAGCATGGTCCGCCGCCTCTCCAGCACGTACACCGGGCCGCTCTACCAGGTCAGGAAAGCGGGGACGATGACCACCGATGGGATGGGCGCGAACATGAAGACGGGGGTACGCGCCGGCGGAACGACCCAGGATATCGGCCAGGTCGATGGCTTCGGCGACGCGGCCGCCGTCGACGCCTTCTGCGGCACCGATTCCTGCACCGTCTCGATCGTCTACGACCAGTCGGGCAGGGGGAACCACCTCAGGGTGGCGCCCGCGGGATGCTACACCGGCACCGACCCCAACAACCCGGACAGCGCCAGCCTGGCGGACTTCGAGTCGACCGCCAAGGGGCGCGCGCTGATGGCCGGCGGTCACCGGGTCTACGCGCTCTACACGAACACGCGCGAGGGTTACCGCAACAACGCACCCACCGCCATGCCGATGGACACCTCGCCGCAGGGCATTTACATGCTGGCGGACGGCAAGCGCGTCGGCACCGCCTGCTGCTGGGATTTCGGCAACGCCTCGAAGGACAACTGCTACGGCACCACCGGCATGATGGACGCCCTTTTCCTGGGGACCGGCTTCTGGGGCCGGGGCGCGGGCACCGCTCCCTGGTACATGGCCGACTTCGAGGGCGGCGTCTGGGCGACCGGTTCGGGAGCGTCGAACGTCAACAATCCCAATCTCCCGTCGTCGAACATCGACTACGCCTTCGGCATCCTCAAGACCACCTCGACGAACTACGTGATCAGGGTCGGCGACGGGACGTCGGGCGCTCTGACCACCGCCACCAACAGCGCCAGCCCGAAGACGACGTTGCGGTTGAACGGCGCCATCATCCTCGGCATCGGCGGCGACAACAGCAACCACTCGTTCGGCACCTTCTTCGAGGGCGCCATCACCGCCGGGCAGCCGTCGGACGCGACCGACGCCGCCGTCCTGCAGAACGTGCAGGCGCTAGGGTACGGCCGGTAGGTGGTCGTCGACCGCGTCGGCGCCCGACCCCGACGCCCGTGAGCGCGGCGGGCGGAGCGCCGGGATGGCCTGAGGCTGATCGAACGCGATGAAGTGGCTGCAGTCCTGGACGGCCACCACGCCGAGGCGCGGTTGGGCGTGCTGGGCGCTGCTGCGCATCGACGCGGGGTTCAGGATCCGGTCGCCGTCCGGAATGAGGATGACGCCGCGGCTCACGTTGTCGTAAAGACGAAAGTCACGTTCGTGCACCCAGCGAGCCATCGAGGCCACGTTGCGGCCCAGCGTCAGCACGCGCCGCGGATTGAAGGGAAAGGCCTCGATCAGCTCGCGCTTGCGCGGGTCGTCGAGCCTGCCATAGAGGTGGCGGTTGGCTTTCGAGATGGGGTGGCGCCGCCAGGACCGCATCAAGAACGGGAACAGCCAGCGCACGACAGGCGACAGGCGCAGGCTGGGGGGCGATTGCGGCAGCATGGGCGCCTCGAGGACGACCTCGGCGTCCCGGAACAGGTCGGGGCGTAACGACGCGGCCTCCAGAGCCACGGCGCCGCCGCGCGAATGTCCGTGCACCCGGATCGACGTCGTCCTGGGGAGGTGCTCGAGGGCCTGGACCAGAACCATCGCGTCGTACTCGATGGTTCCCGGTTCCGCCGCGGGCGTGCGGGCCCACGACGCCGGCTGGCGCTTCAGGCCCGCGAACGGCACGTGATAGTCGGCGCTGCTGAGCAGAATGAGCTGCAGGCCGGGGTCCGCGTAGGTGTGGAGGAAATAGCGCGGATCCTCGAGGAAGCCGGGCATGCAGATCACGGTGGCCCAGGGGGCGGGGCCGCTGCGCTCGATGACGGCGGCCGAACCGACGTCATAGGCGACGGCGTCGAGGTGGACGGCGGCCGGGGGGTCCCACGCGCGGTGGACCAGCCAGGCACGAAGCGCCAGCACCAGCACCAGGGCAGCGCCCCACCACAAGAGTCCGATCGTCATGTCGTCGCGCCCTCGTCCAGAGCCCAGTCATAGCCGTCTATTGACCATAGGTCAACAGGCGGTCAGCGGTGCGCGTCGGCGAGCGCGGCCAGGGCCACGTCGACGGCGGGGTTGGCGGGGCCGCTGGCGCGCCAGACCGCGCGTACCGGAAAGCGGCCCTGCCCGAGGGCAAAGGGACGCGCCACCACCCCGCGGCGGCGCAGCGAGGCCTCGTCGATGGAAGGGACCAGCGAGCAGCCGACGCCGGCCGCGACGAGGCCCAGGATCGCCTCGGTGGTGCTGGCGGAGACGACGCGCGCGGGCGCGGCGCCGCTGCGGGCCAGGGCGCGGCGCTGCAGCTCGTGATGGATGGTGCCGGGGTTGTAGGTCACGAACGTCTCGCCGGCCAGCTCGCGCAGCCCGAGGCGCGGCCGGCGCGCCAGCTCGCCGCCTGCGGGCAGGACCAGGAACGAGCTCAGCGTGGCGACGGGGCGGCTGGCCACGCCGGCGGGGAGCGCGCTCGGGAAGTAGGCGACCGCCAGGTCGACCTCGCCGCTGCGGACCACCTCGGGATCGGGCGCCGCCAGCTCGCGCACCTCTACGCGCAGCTCGGGCTCGCGGCGCTGCAGCCGGCGGATCCAGCCGGGCAACACCTGCTGCAGGATCAGCGCCTCCGCGGCCAGGCGCAGCTCACGGGCGGGGGTGGCGGACTTGAGGGCGCGCTCGACGGCCGGCAGCCGTTCGAAGAACGGCGCGACGTGATCGTAGAGCTGCCGCCCGGGGGCGGTCAGCCGGACCTCGGCCTTGCCCACCCGCTCGAACAGGCGCAGGCCCAGCTCGTCTTCCAGCTTGCGCACCTGCTGGAACACCGCGGGCTGGGTGAGCGGGTAGGGGAAGGCGCGCGCCGCGGCGGCATACCCGCCGGTGCGCGCCACCCAGTAAAAGCCTTCCAGACGGGCGATCTGCATCGATAAGCCATTCTTAACATAAGACGACCGACTAATTACTCGGAGAACGCAGGCCGCGACCCCAGACTGAGCGGCATGGAAACGCGCTCTCTCGACCCCTGGTTCTCACGGCTGTTCGGGGACGGCGAGCCCACCGCGGTCGGCTCCGGCTGGCCGGGCGGCGTGGTCGCCGTCCTGGCCGGCTCGCTCGCGCTCGGCGGCGTCCTCTGCCTGCGCTTCCCCGCCACCTTCACCGCCCCCGCTCTGCGGGCCATCTACCCGCTGCTGGTGGTGCGGCTGGCGATCGGCGCGCTGCTGGCCCTGGCCTTCGGGCTGGGCGCGGCCAGCGCGCTCTTGCGCCGGCGCAAGGCCCTGGGTGCGACCGCCATCGCCCTCGGGATCGCGGCGCTGGCGCTGGGCGGTCCGGGCGCGCCGGTGCCCGCGGTGATCGGCCGCGGCGCGGGCATCGGGCTCGACTGGTTCCTGGTGAACGCGTTGATCATGACCGCCCTGTTCGTGCCGCTCGAGCGTCTGGCGCCGCGCCATCCCGACCAGCGCGTCTTCCGGCGCGGCTGGTCGACGGACGCCGTCTACACCTTCGTCGGCCACGCCTCGATCCAGATCGTGAGCGCGCTGGTCGTGCTGCCCGGCCAGATGCTGCGCGATCGCGTGTTCGGTGCGGCCGCGCTGGGCCGGCTGCCGCTGTGGGCGCAGCTGCCGCTGGTGGTGGTGGTGGCGGACGTCGCCTTTTACTGGATCCACCGGGCGGCGCACCGCTTCCCCTTGCTCTGGAGGCTGCATCGCCTGCACCACTCGAGCGAGCGCATGGACTGGCTGGCGAGCGAGCGTCTTCACCTGGCGGAGGTCGTCATCGTGCGCGCCCTGGTGCTGGTGCCGCTGACGCTGCTGGGGTTCACCCAGACCGCGATCCTCGCGTACGTCACCTTCGCCTCCTTCCACGCGGTGTTCCTCCACTCCAACTTCCGGCCCTCGCTGCGCTGGCTGGAGCCCGTGCTGATGACCCCGCGCCTCCACCACCTGCACCACGCCACCGACGCCGACGCCATCGACAAGAACTTCGCCATCCACCTGCCCGTCATCGACCGCCTGTTCGGCACGCTGTTCGCTCCCGCGGGGCGCTGGCCCACCCGCACCGGCGTGGTCGGCTTCCGCGCCCCCGACGGCTTCTGGGGCCAGCAGGCGTCCGTGTTCGCGGGCGAATCGAGGAAGCCGTGAGGGCGTCGGCGCGGACGCTGCAGTCCAGCACCTGCGTGGCAGCGACCGTCCGCGGAGAGCTCGGCCTCGGCGGCTCGGCGGCGGCCGTCGGGCTGGGAGATCACAGCTAGCGGGCGCTGCTGAGGCAGACGGCGTAGATGGTGGTGGGCATGCCGTCGAAGGCGAAGTCGTGGTTCATGCAGTGGACCTTCCAGCCCACCGGCGTGTTGCCGTTCATGACCGGGTACGACTCCATGACCAGCGTATCGCTGGGGCCGCAGAGGCCGCCGCCCGAGATCGCCACGTCGCCGGTGTTGCAGTTCACCGTCAACACGTTGGCCGCGGTGTTCACGTAGACGCCGACGCCGAAGCGCGCGCCGCCCGACACGGCGACGTCGGAGGTGAAGGTCTTCGCGCCGGCCACGGTCTGATCGCCGGTCAGGGCGACCGCGCTGGTGGCGGTGGCGGCGTTGCCGGCCTCCACGGCGAAGGGAACCGCGCCCAGCTTGTTGCGCCCCAGCGACGCGCCGTCGACGAACAGCTCGGCCCACAGGTCGGTGGCGGCGTGCACGGCGCCCGTGCAGGTGTCCGGGAGCGAGACGCGGAAGGTCCCGGCCACGAGCGTCAGCGGCGTCGGCCCGACGGAGCACTGGAGGGCGCCGGCGGTGGCCGCATCCCAGATCTCCACCTGGACGTTCTTGGTGCCGGTCAGCGGCGCGCCGGTCGCGTCGGTCAGCGTCCCCGCGTACGTGAGCGGCTGGGTGGCGGGGATCCCGGAGGCCCGCGCCCGCCCGGACACGTACCCGACGGTGAGGGCGGCGGCGGCTCCCAGCACGGCGCCCGCGATCCGGACACGCTTCGCATGCTTGCTCATGGCTCGATCCCTCCAGAAAAGCAGATGCCCCCGTTGCAGGTCACGGACGACTCCGCCGACAGCCGTTGCCGAGACAGCCGGATGGCGCCGCCCGCGGTGGCGGCGGGCGCCAGCGTCTCGAAGCTCGGTCTCACCAGGATCGCGCCGACCGATCCGCCGGCGCCGCCCGCGCCGCCGGTGCCGCCCCTCCCCCCGCTGCCACCGTTCGCGTCATTCGGCTTCTTGAAGGGCGTGCACGCCACCGCGCTCGATAACAGGCCCGCGAGCACGCACGAGGTGATGACGTATCGGCGGTCCATCGGCCTCTTCGGGGCCGCCATCCTATCAGGGTGCGCGCGGGGGCGTCTCGTTGCGGGCTTGCTGGGTCGACTCGAGGTCGTTGAGGCAGTCCAGCTGGTACTGGGCCGATTCGCGGGTCGCGCGGCCGGTCGCGGCGTCGCACTTGAAGTGCCGGGCGACGCACTGGAAGGTCTCCTGGTTGATGGGCGACGCCTCGTCCTGCGTGCGTGGCAGCTCGCCCAGACAGGCGTTGCGGGCGGCCGGATCGGTGAGGCCGCCGCAACACTTTTCCTGGGCGGCCAAGGTGGTGCGATAGTAGTTGGTCTCGGTGGTCGCGCAGGCCGAGACCAGGGTCGCGGCAGCGAGGACCAAGGCGGAACCGAACTTCGAACCGATCTTCGAACGGAGGGTCATGGTGGCTCCTGATTCGCGCGTGGACCGGCGAAAATTCTCCCGGGCCGGAATTGTCGCCGCAGCCGTGGCCTTTGTCACGGGCTGCGCGCCGGCCTTCCAGTCCCGCCTCGTCGCCAGCTCGACGATCGTGGCCCGGCCGGGCGCCTCGCCGGCGCTGGCGGGGG
>JADMIO011583446.1_pt1 | contig 23310 bp, 16 predicted proteins | sample 8958161 | NCBI WGS metagenome assembly JADMIO01 (sample SAMN16585339, study PRJNA669376) | soil metagenome | isolation source: Crop rotation soil | place: USA: Cullars Rotation, Alabama | collected 2011
GGCGTGTGCTGGCGCTGGACGGACGGATCGAGCGTGACGACCGGGTAGAAGGCGCTCGCGACGATCCGCGCGGCCGCGCGAGCCTGCGCGACGCGCGCCGCCGCCGCCTGGAGGTCCTGGTTCGCGCGCACCGCGTCCTCTTCGAGGCGCGTGAGATCCGCGTCGCCGAAGAGCGCCCACCAGTCCGGATGGAGATCGGGCGGAGCCGTCGCGGAGGCGTCGGCGCTCCCGTAGGCCTTGGGCACGTCGAGCGCCGGCCGCTCGTAGTCGGGTCCGACCTTGCAGCCGCCGAGGCCGGAGAGCCCGAGGCCGGAGAGGAGGAAGAGCAGGAACGCGGACGCCGCGGGAATCGCGCGCGGCGACCGGCGCGCGCGCGAACGGGTCCGGAGGCGAAGTCGGTCCATGAGGAGATAGATCACCGGCGTCGTGAAGAGCGTCATCGCCTGGCTGACGATCAGCCCGCCGACGATCGCGATGCCGAGCGGCTGGCGGAGCTCCGAGCCGACGCCCGTGCCGAGCGCGAGCGGCAGCGCGCCGAGCATCGCGCACAAGGTCGTCATCGTGATCGGACGGAACCGGAGGACGCACGCCTTGAAGACGGCCTGCGCCGGGGGGAGTCCTTCTTCGCGCTCCGCGACGACCGCGAAGTCGATCATCAGGATCGCGTTCTTCTTCACGATCCCGATCAGGAGGATGATGCCGATCAGCGCGATCACGCTGAGATCCGTGTTGAAGAGGAGGAGCGCGAGCAGCGCGCCGACGCCCGCCGACGGGAGCGTCGAGAGGATCGTGATCGGGTGGATCAGGCTCTCGTACAGCATGCCGAGCACGATGTAGACGGCGAGGAGCGCGGCGGCGATCAGGAGGGGCTCGTTCGCGAGGGAATCCTGGAAGGCCTGCGCCGTGCCGGAGAACTTGCCGTGGATCGTCGACGGCATGCCGATCGCGCGGCCGGCCTGCTCGATCTCCGCGACCGCCGTTCCGAGCGACGTGCCCGGCTTCAGGTTGAAGGAGATCGTCACGGCCGGGAACTGCGACTGGTGGTTCACGGAGAGCGCCGTCGCGCGCGGCTTGTAGGTCGCGAACGCGGAGAGCGGCGTCGGCGTGCCGCTCGACGACTTCACGTAGACGTGCCGGAGGCCGTCCGGATCCTGCGAGAAGCGCGGATCGACCTCCATGACGACGTGGTACTGGTTCAGCGCGGTGTACATCGTCGACACCTGGCGCTGGCCGAACGCGTCGTAGAGCACCTCGTCGATCGCCTGCGGCGTGATGCCGAGTCGCGACGCGGTCGCTCGGTCGAACGTGAGCCGCGCCTCGAGGCCGCTGATCTGCTGGTTGCTGTTGACGTCGACGACGCCCGGGATCGTGCGCATCTTCGCGAGCAGGCGCGGGGACCAGTCCTGGAGGTCCGCCAGCTCCTCGCCCTGCAGCGTGTACTGGAATTGCGCGTTGCTCGCCATGCCGCCGATGCGCAGGTCCTGGACCGGCTGCAGGAAGAGCGTCGCGCCGGGGATCGACGCGAGCGAGGTGCGCATGCGGCCGATCACCTGGTCGGCGGTCATCTTGCGCTCGGACAGCGGCTTCAGCGTGACGAACGCGCGACCCGTGTTCGTCGTGCCGCCGCCGCCGCCGCCGGTGAACGCGATGACGCCGTCGACGGCCGGATCCTTGCCGATCGCGGTCGCGAACCGCACGAGGAGCTTCTGCATCGCCTGCGACGACGTGTCCTGGTCGGCCTGGATCGTGCCGGTGAGGCGGCCGGTGTCCTGCTGCGGGAAGAAGCCCTTCGGCACCGCGGTGTAGAGATAGACGTTGAGCCCGATCGTCGCGAGCGTGAGCGCCAGCGTCGCGTACGGGTGCCGCAGCACGACCTTCAGCGCGCGCTCGTAGAGCCGCGTGGCGCCCTCGATCAGGCGCCCCGTCGCGCGGTGGAGCCGGCCGTGGCTCGAAGGATCGCGCGTCCGGAGGAGCCGCGCGCACATCATCGGCGTCGTCGTGAGCGACACGATCAGCGAGACCCCGATCGCGACGGAGAGCGTCACGGCGAACTCGCGGAAGAGCCGACCGACGATCCCCGTCATCAGGAGGATCGGGATGAACACGGCCACGAGCGAGGCGCTCATCGAGACGACCGTGAAGCCGATCTCGCGCGCCCCGCGGACCGTCGCCTCCATCGGCGACATCCCTTCCTCGACGTAGCGCGAGATGTTCTCGATCACGACGATCGCGTCGTCGACGACGAAACCCGTCGAGATCGTCAGGGCCATCAGCGACAGGTTGTCGATGCTGTACCCGAAGAGGTACATCACCGCGAACGTGCCGACGAGCGAGATCGGGACGACGAGACTCGGGATCAGCGTGGTGCGCAGGTCGCGCAGGAAGACGAAGACGACGAGGATCACGAGCGCGATCGAGCCGAGGAGCGTCCACTGCGTCTCCGCGACCGACGCGCGAATCGTCGTCGTGCGGTCGAGGGCCACGTCGAGCACCATCCCTGCCGGGATCGACGCGCGGAGCTCCGGGAGCGCGGCTCGGATCCGGTCCACCGTCGCGATGATGTTCGCACCTGGCTGACGGAAGATGACGAGCGAGACCGCCGGCTTGCCGTTCGAGAGGCCGCCCGTCCGCACGTCCTCGACGCCGTCGCTGACCGTCGCGACGTCGTCGAGCCGCACCGCCGCTCCGTTCCGGTACGCAACGACGAGCGGCTCGTAGTCCTTCGCCTTCAGGAGCTGGTCCGTCGCGAGGATCGACCAGTTCCGGCGATCGTCCGCGACGTCGCCCTTCGGCCGGTTCGCGTTCGCCGCGGCGAGCGCCGTGCGCACGTCGGCGAGGCCGAGTCCGAGGCCGTTCAATAGCATCGGGTTCACCTCGACGCGGACCGCAGGCAGCGCGCCGCCGCCGACGGTGACCTGGCCGACGCCTTCGACCTGCGCGAGCTTCTGCTGAAGGATCGACGCGGCCGCGTCGTACATCCGCGCCTTGTCGTAAGTGTCCGAGGTGACCGTCAGGATCATCACCGGCGCGTCGGCGGGATTGACCTTCCGCCAGTTCGGCCGCGTCGGCAGGTTCGCCGGGAGCTGACCGGCCGCCGCGTTGATCGCCGCCTGCACGTCGCGCGCGGCGGCGTCGATGTTCCGGTTCAAGTCGAACTGCATCGTGATCGATGTCGAGCCGAGGTTGCTCGTCGACGTCATCTCCGTGATGCCCGCGATGCGGCCGAATTGGCGCTCGAGCGGCGTCGCGACGGCCGACGCCATCGTCTCCGGGCTCGCGCCGGGCAGGGACGCGTTGACCGAGATCGTCGGGAACTCGACCTGGGGAAGAGGCGAGACCGGCAGCATGACGTACGCGATCGCGCCGGCGAGCGCGAGCGCGAGCGTCAGGAGCGACGTCGCGACCGGCCGACGGATGAACGGGTCGGAGAGGCTCACGTTCCCTCCGCGGCTCCCTCTGCAAGCCGCGCGACGGCGACGGAGGGTGCCTTCTTCCGCCGCAGCTTCGCCCCGAGCTTCTCGAACGCGAGGTAGATCACCGGCGTCGTGTAGAGCGTCAGTGCCTGGCTGAAGATCAGGCCGCCGACGATCGCGATGCCGAGCGGCTTCCGCAGCTCCGAGCCGACTCCGCCGCCGAGCGCGAGCGGCAGGCCGCCGAAGAGCGCCGCCATCGTCGTCATCAGGATCGGACGGAAGCGGAGCAGAGAGGCCTGGTAGATCGCCTCCTTCGGCTCGAGGCCCCGACCGCGCTGCGCCTCGAGCGCGAAGTCGATCATCATGATCGCGTTCTTCTTGACGATGCCGATCAGCAGGATGATCCCGATCAGCGCGACGACGCCGAAGTCCGTCCCGCAGAGGATCAGCGCGAGCAGCGCGCCGACACCCGCCGACGGCAAGGTCGAGAGGATCGTGACCGGGTGGATGAAGCTCTCGTAGAGGATCCCGAGCACGATGTAGACGGTCACGAGCGCGGCGAGGATCAGCACCGTCTCGTTCGCGAGCGACGCGCGGAACGCGCGGGCCGTGCCCTGAAATGCCGTCTGCACGCGCGCCGGCATCCCGAGATCGGCGACGCTGCGATCGATCGCGCGCACCGCCTCCCCGAGCGACGCGCCGGGCGCGAGGTTGAACGAGATGGTCGACACGGGGAACTGCCCCTGGCGGTGAATCGCGAGCGGCGCCGTCGTGCTCTCCGCCCGCACGAGCATCGAGAGCGGGATCTTCGCGCCGGCCGGAGTCCGCAGGTACACGTGCTCGAGGTCCTCCGGCGAGCGCTGGAAGTCGGGGCCAGCCTCGACGACGACGTGGTACTGGTTCAGCTGCGTGAACATCGTCGAGATCTGCCGCTGGCCGAACGCGTCGTCGAGCGCGTCGTCGATCATCTGCGGCGTCACGCCGAGCCGCGACGCCGTCGCGCGGTCGATCACGAGCCGCGTCGCGAGCCCGTTCTCCTGCAGGTCGCTCGCGACGTCGCGCAGCTCCGGGAGCTCCTTCAGCTTCCCGATCACGACCGGGACCCAATGCGCGAGCTCCGAGGCATCCGTCGACTCGAGCGTGTACTGGAACTGCGTCCGGCTGACGCGGTCCTCGATCGTCAGATCCTGCACGGGCTGCAGGAAGAGCTGGATCCCCTCGACCTTCGCGACGGCCGGCAGCACGCGGCGGATCCAGTCGCTCGCCCGAATCTTCCGCTCGTCGAGCGGCTTCAGGTTCACCTGGATCCGGCCGCTGTTCAGCGTCGCATTCGTGCCGTCGATGCCGACGAACGACGAGAGGCTCTGCACCGCGTCGTCCTTGAGCAGCACGGCGGCGAGCGCCTGCTGACGCTCCGACATCGCGACGAACGACACGTCCTGCGGGGCCTCCGTCACCCCGATCACGACGCCCGTGTCCTGCACCGGGAAGAAGCCCTTCGGGACGAGCGCGAACAGGACGCCCGTCAGGATCAGCGTGCCGACCGCGACGCACAACGTCAGCGCCTGGTGCCGCAGCACGACTTTCAGCGTCCTTCCGTACCACTCGATCACCGTCGCGAACGCGTGCTCGGAGATCCGGTAGAACCGGCTCTGCTTCGCCGTGGGGACGTGCCGCAGGAGCAGCGCGCACATCATCGGCGTCAGGGTCAGCGACACGATCGCCGAGACGACGATCGTGATGCTCAGCGTCACGGCGAACTCGCGGAAGAGCCTGCCGACGATGTCGCCCATGAAGAGCAGCGGGATCAGCGCGGCGATCAGGGACACGGAGAGCGAGAGGATCGTGAACCCGATCTCGCCCGCGCCTTTGAGCGCGGCGTCGAGCGGTTTCTCGCCCTGCTCGACGTACCGAATGACGTTTTCGATCATCACGATCGCGTCGTCGACGACGAACCCGGTCGAGATCGTCAGCGCCATCAGCGTCAGGTTGTTCAGGCTGTACCCGAGCAGGTACATCACCGCGAACGTCCCGACGAGCGACAGCGGCACCGCGATGCTCGGGATCACCGTTCCAGCGACCGTCCGCAGGAACACGAAGATCACGAGCACGACGAGCACGACGGTCAGCACGAGCTCGAACTGCACGTCGTCGACCGACGCGCGGATCGTCGTCGTGCGGTCTGTCAGCACGCTCACCGACACGGACGGCGGCAACGTCGACTGGAGCTGGGGGAGCAGCTTGTGGATGCGGTCGACGACCTCGATGATGTTCGCGCCCGGCTGCCGCTGGATGTTCATTACGACCGACGGCGTCGCGTCGGCCCACGCGGCCTGCCGGACGTTCTCCGCCGACTCGACGACGTCCGCGACGTCCGAGACGTGCACCGGCGCGCCGTTCTGGAAGGCGACGACGACCTTCTCGTAGTCCTCCGCCGACAGGACCTGGTCGTTCGCGCCGATCGTGTGCGAGAGCCGCGGGCCGTCGAAGCTCCCCTTCGCCTGGTTCACGTTCGCCGCCGCGATCGCGCTGCGCACATCCTCCATCTGCAGGCCGAGAGAGGCGAGCGTCGTCGGGTTCACGCGGATCCGCACCGCGGGCTTCTGCCCGCCGGCGATCGTCACGAGGCCGACGCCGGGAAGCTGCGAGATCTTCTGCGCCAGGCGCGTGTCCGCGAGATCCTCGACCTTCGAGAGCGGCAGCGTCTTCGACGAGAGCGCGAGCGTGAGGATCGGCGCGTCCGCCGGGTTCGTCTTGCTGTAGATCGGCGGGTTCGGCAGGTCCTTCGGCAGGTAGTTCGAGCCCGCGTTGATCGCGGCCTGCACCTGCTGCTCGGCGACGTCGATGTTGAGGTCGAGCGAGAACTGCAGCGTGATCACCGAGCTCCCCGCCGAGCTCGTCGAGGTCATCTGCGTGAGGCCCGGCACCTGTCCGAACTGGCGCTCGAGCGGCGCGGTCACGGACGACGCCATCACGTCGGGGCTCGCCCCGGGATAGAACGTGAAGGCTTGGATCGTCGGGTAGTCGACCTGCGGCAGCGCGGAGACCGGGAGCTCCTTGTACGCGACGAACCCCACGAGCAGGATCGCGACCATCAGGAGCGAGGTCGCGACCGGCCGCAGGATGAACGTGCGCGAGACGTTCATCGCGTGGCTCCTCTCGGCTCCGTCGTGCCGTTCACCGCGTGGCACCTCTCGACTGCATCGCGCCGTTCACCGCGGGAATCCTTCCGTCTCCTCCGCGCGCGACGCTCATCGCGACGCTCCTCCCGCCTCCTTCTTCTTGGATCCCCCGCTCTTCTTGGGCGGATCCTTCGCCGCGTCGTCCTTGTCGGTCCCGGGCTCGCCCTGTCCGGACGCCGCCTCCTCGCGCGAGCCGTGCACCGTGACGTGCGATCCCGGCTGCAGCTTGTCGACGCCGTCCGTGACGACGACGTCCCCGGCCGCGAGGCCGTCGGCGACGCACGTCGTGTCGCCCTCGGTCGGGCCGAGCGTGACGTTCCGCACCTCGACCGTCTGGTCCTGCTTCACGACGTAGACGAACAGCGTCTGCGAGTTGCGCTGCACGGCCGCGGCCGGCACGAGCACCGCGGCGCGGCGCACGTCGACGAGTACGCGCGCGTTCACGAACTGGTTCGGGAACAGGACCTCTTCCTTGTTGTCGAACGAGGCTTTCATGCGCACCGTTCCCGTGTTCGGATCGATCTGGCTGTCGACCGCGACGAGCTTCCCGAGCTCGAGGCGCTCCTTGAGCCCCCGGTCGTACGCCTCGACCGCGACGTCGCCCGCCCCCATCGCCTTGCGGACGCGCGGCAGGTCGTCCTGCGGCACGTTGAAGTCGACCGCGATCGGCTGGAACTGCGTGATCACCGCGAGCCCATTCGGATCGCTCGCGTGCACGAGATTTCCCTGGTCGACGAGGCGCAGGCCGATCTTGCCCGTGATCGGCGAGACGATCTTGCAGTAGGTGAGCTGCAGCTTCGCGCTGTCGATCTGGCTCTGGTCGACGACGATCGACCCTTCGAACTGCGCGACCGTCGCGGCCGCGGTGTCGATCTGCTGCTTCGGAACGGCCGCGCTCGCCTCCTGGTACCGCTCGAGGTCGGCGTGCGCGTTCTTGAGCAGCGCCTGGTCGCGCGCGAGGTTGCCTTGCGCCATCGAGAGCTGGACCTCGAACGGCCGCGGGTCGATCTCGGCCAGGAGATCGCCTTCCTTCACGACCTGTCCCTCCGAGAAGGCGACCTTGACGAGCTCTCCGTCGACGCGCGTGCGGATCGTCACGGTGTTGAACGCCGTCACGGTGCCGAGCGCGTCGAGATAGATCGGGAGATCACCCGTGCGCGCCGTCGCCGCGACGACCGGGATCGCGCGCGCCGTCGCGGGAGCGGCGGCCTTCGCGCCGGATTCCTCGTGGCGGAGACGGAGCCAGATCGTCACGCCGAGGGCGACGAGCACGATCGCGACGACGAACACGCGAAGACGCTTGCGCGGACCGGGGCGCGTCTCCGAATCGACTTCGGACGCGTCCGACCGGGACTCGGAAGGGTGTTCGGGTCGGCGGACTTGCGGCTCCATGTGGTCTGCGCCGGCCCGCTCCGAACTCCGTGTCGGTTCCTTTCCATCCATCGAATCGACTCCGTCCGTGGACGGGCCCGTGGTCCTCGGACCCGCACCATGTCTCGCACCGGGTTGGCTCATCGTGCACCTCGACGTCCCGTGGAATCCCTCCGACCGAGTTCCTGCAGATGTTGCGCGAACCGCGTCATCACACGGTGCATCTCGCGGACGTCACCGTTCTCGAGTCCGCCCAGGATCCTCCGGATCTGCGCCGGGTGGTGCCGCACGACGCGCCGGACGAGCGCGCGGCCCCGCGTCGTGAGGAGGACGCGCTTCGCGCGGTTGTCGTCGGGCGAGGGTCGGCGGAGCACGAGCCCGTCGCGCTCGAGCCGATCGACGACGCCGGTGACGCTCGGCGGCCGGACGAGGAGGCGTGCTCCGATGTCGGTGAGCCGGAGCGGAGCCAGGTTCGCATCTTCCGCGCGCTGCAACGTCCGCAGGATGCTCCACTGCGCGTCGCTGATGCCGAAGCTCGCGAAGTAGGGCCGCATCGTCTCGTGGAAGAGTCCCCAAGCGCGCACGAACTCGCGCAACGCGAGCTCGGAGATCGGCGCTTTCGGCGCAGGAGGAGCGGGGCGACTCCGCATATTCGTTCGCATCCTAATCATTTCTCGCCCGACGACGCGGGCGAGATCAGATGCGCGGCGCGGATTGCGGGATCCTTACTCCGCGCGTCTTGCGAGCCGAGAGATGAATTCGAGCCCGCAGGATCGAAGCGCGCGTCTCGTGCCCCTCATGTCGAAGAGTTCACAGCGCGCGAGCGAGCGGTGTTGTGGCATGACGCCACAGTCGCGAGAGCGTTTCGCCTACGACCCCGACTTCAGGATCTGCCGCGCGATCACGAGCCGCTGCACCTCGCTCGTGCCTTCGCCGATCGTGCAGAGCTTCGCGTCGCGCCACATCCGCTCGACGGGATACTCGCGGCTGTAGCCGTAGCCGCCGTGGATCTGGATCGCGTCGTACGTGACGCGCATCGCGACCTCGGACGAGAAGAGCTTCGCCATCGCGGCCTCCTTCGCGTACGGCTGGTCCGCGTCCTTCAGGCGCGCTGCGTGGTAGACGAGATGTCGCGCCGCGCCGATCTCGACCTCCATGTTCGCGAGCTTGAACTGCACGGCCTGCAGGTCCGACAGCTTCCCGCCGAACGCCTCGCGCTCCTGCGCGTACGCGAGCGCGACGTCGTACGCGCCCTGCGCGATCCCGAGCCCGAGCGCGCCGATCGAGATCCGACCGCCGTCGAGCGTCTTCATGAACGTCTTGAACCCCTCGCCCTCCGGTCCGAGCAGGTGGTCCGCCGGGATGCTCGCGTCCTCGAACACGAGGCTCGCCCAGTCCGAGCCACGCATCCCGAGCTTCTCCTCGCCCTTCTCGACGCGGAAGCCTTTCGTCTCGCGCGGCACGACGAACGCGCTGATGCCCTTCGCGCCCAAGCCCGGGTGCGTCACCGCCGTCACGATGAACGTGCCCGCGTAGTTCGCGTTCGTGCAGAAGCACTTCGCGCCGTTGAGGACGTACTCGTCGCCCTTCTTGATCGCCGTCGTGCGCGTCGCGCCGGCGTCGGAACCCGCGCCGGGCTCGGTCAGTCCGTACGCGCCCATGTATTCGCCGGCGATCAGCTTCCGCACGTAGAGGTCGCGGAGCTTCTCGTTCCCCCATTTGTAGATGGGGAACGTGCCGAGCGAGACGTGCGCCGCGAGCGTCAGCCCAGTCGAGCCGCACACGCGCGAGATCTCCTCGACCGCGAGGCAATACGCGAGCTGTCCGCCGGCACTGCCGCCGTACTCCTCGGGGAACGGGATGCCCGTGAGCCCGAGCTCGACGATCTTCTTCCACGTTTCGAGCGGGAAGCGATGATTCTCGTCGATCTCCGCCGCGATCGGCGCGACCTCGGCGAGCGCGAAGTCGCGGACCATCGACTGGATCATCCGCTGGTCCTCGGTGAGATCGAGTCCGTGCTTGACGTCGGGGAGCGTGGCGAGACCGCGCGGCTCGGTGGCGGAGATCGGATTCATGGGGCCGAAAGGGTGTTCAGGATCCAGTATGCGGGTCGCGATCGGGAACGGTCCAATCCTAGTGCGATCGTCTTGCGGGTCGGGAGTCGATGACGGGTGAGGGGGCCTTCGAATCGAGGTCGTCGCTTCCGGTCGATGGTTCTCGCGTCGAACTCGGTCGCTCGTGGGCTCGGCCGGCTAGTCCAGCTCGATCGCCCAGCCCGCGGTGCGGCGTCCGCGCGGCTTGTCGGACGGCGCGCGTTCGCCGGCGCGTTCGGTTGTGCGTTCGGGAGCGCGCGGCGGTGCGGGCGTGATCGTGTCCTCGTCGTCCTCGCGACCACTTTCGCGATAGAACTCGCGGCTCCTCCCGCTACCGACCCACGCGATGAGCGCCATGCGAGAGAACTTCCATTCGCGCCCGATCTTGCGCGCCGGCATGTCCTCGGAGTGGAGGACCTTGTTGAAGGTCTTCAGGCTGACGCCGAGGAGCTCGGCCGCCTCGTCGATGTTGAGGATGTCGCGCGGGGCTTCCCCGTTCTTCTCGGTCATCGCTCTCCTCTCCTCCCGGTTTCCTTCTCGTCGTGCGATCGAGCCCGGAGCGCTAGCGAGACGCTCCCTCGGCGGCCCAGCGGCGGGCCATCTCTTCCTGGATGTACTTCGCGATCGAGTCCGTGGTCGTGCCCGGCCCGAAGAGCTTCGCGTAGCCGACCTTCTCGAGCTTCGTCATGTCGTCGCCGGGGATGATGCCGCCGCCGACGAGGAGGACGTCCTTCAGGCCGCGTTTCTCGAGCTCGGCCTTGACGCGCGGGAAGAGCGCCATGTGCGCGCCGGAGAGGATCGAGAGGCCGACGACGTCGACGTCCTCCTGCATCGCGGTCTCGGCGATCATCTCGGGCGTCTGGTGGAGGCCGGAGTAGATGACCTCCATGCCGTGGTCACGGAGGACGGACGCGACGGTCTTCGCGCCGCGGTCGTGGCCGTCGAGACCGGGCTTCGCGATGAGGACGCGGATCTTGCGGTCAGGCATGCGATTCCCCCGCCAACAACGAGTCCGCGACCTTGCGGCGGATCGTGAACCGCGGCGCCATGTAGTCACGGCGTACCGTCCCAGGCCAATGGACAGCTTGCATCCAGAGAACTCCGTAGAAGCCCAGAGCTCCACTGACGCACAGCCACGAGTGCAGAAGGAGTGGCTGAAGTGGTGCAGGATCGTCGCCGAAGGCCACCGAAAGGTTGCGGCCGGAGTAGATCGAGAGACCGAGTTGCATCCCACGGATGAGCGCGATAGCGGCTCCGTACCAGATGGCACCGATGCACAGCATGAGGAGAACGCCGCACACGAGCGACCCACATGCGTTCGACTTCCACAGTTTGCGGAGACCTCGGCTCACGGACTCACCTCCAATCCCCCGCATTACGAATCACAGCGTCTTCGGCTCCTTGTACACGCCGAACTCTTCGCGCAGGACGCCCGCGATCTCGCCGAGCGTGCAGTACGCGTGCGCGGCGGCGACGAAGCGCTCGAGAAGGTTGTCCTTCCCGCGGCACGCGTCGCGCACGGCGTCGAGCGACGCCTTCGCCTTCTTCGCGTCGCGCTTCTTCCGCAGCGTCGCGAGCCGCTCGTGCTGCTCCTTCTCCACCGCGGGGTCGATCTTGAGCACCTCGATCGTCGGGCCGCCCTCGTCGTCCTCCGTGTAGCAGTTCACGCCGACGATCTTCTTCGTCTTCTGCTCGATCGCGCGCTGGTACATCACGGCCGAGCGGTGGATCTCGCGCTGGATCCAGCCCGCCTCCGTCGCGGCGACCACGCCACCGCGGCGGTCGATCTCCTGGAAGTACTTCTCAGCGTCCTCTTCGAGCCGGTTCGTCTGCGCCTCCACGAAGTACGAGCCCGCGAGCGGGTCGATCACGTGCGCGACCTCCGTCTCCTCCGCGATGATCTGCTGCGTCCGCAGCGCGATCTTCACGGCCTTCTCCGTCGGCAGCGCGAGCGTCTCGTCCATCGAGTTCGTGTGCAATGACTGCGTCCCGCCGAGCACCGCGGCGAGCGCTTCGAACGCGGTCCGCACGATGTTGTTCTCGGGCTGCTGCGCGGTCAGCGACACGCCGGCTGTCTGCGTGTGGAAACGCAGCATCCACGAGCGCGGGTCCTTCGCGCCGAACGTGTCGCGCATCTTTCGCGCCCAGATCCTCCGCGCCGCCCTGAACTTCGCGATCTCTTCGAAGAAGTCGAGGTGGCTGTCGAAGAAGTACGAGAGCCGCGGCGCGAAGTCGTCGACGTCGAGACCGGCCGCGATCCCGCGACGCACGTACTCCATCCCGTTCGCGAGCGTGAACGCGAGCTCCTGCGCCGCCGTCGAGCCCGCCTCGCGGATGTGGTAGCCGCTGATCGAGATCGTGTTCCACTGCGGGACGTGTGTCGCGCAGTAGCCCATCACGTCCGTGATCATCCGCAGCGCGGGCTCCGCGGGGACGAGCCACGCGTGCTGCGCCTGGTATTCCTTCAGGATGTCGTTTTGGACAGTACCACGCAGTTGCTTCGGATCGACGCCCTGGTTCTCGCCGCACGCGATGTAGAACGCGAGCAGGATCGGCGCGGGGCCGTTGATCGTCATCGACGTCGAGACGTCCCCCATCGGGATGCCGTCCATCAACGTCTCCATGTCCTGCAGCGAGCTGATCGCGACGCCGACCTGGCCGACCTCGCCGAGGCTGCGCTCGTGGTCCGAGTCGTAGCCCATCAGCGTCGGGAAGTCGAAGGCGGTCGAGAGGCCCGTCTGCCCGTGCGCGAGCAGGAACTTGAAGCGCTCGTTCGTCTGTTGCGCGCTGCCGAAGCCCGCGAACTGCCGCATCGTCCAGAGACGACCGCGGTACATCGTCGCGTGCACGCCGCGCGTGAACGGGAACTGGCCGGGGAGGCCCAGGTCGCGCTCGGGATCGAGTTGCGCGTCTTCGGGGCCGTAGAGCGCCTTCAGCTCGTGCCCCGAGATCGTCGTGAAGTCCGCGTCGCGGAGCTTCGCCGCGGCGAGAGCCTGCTCCCACAACACGCGCGGGTCGACGGCCTTCACCTTCACGGTCCGGGATGCGCTCATCTGGATTTCGCTCCGCGTTTCTCGTCCGCGCCCTTCCTCTCGGCGTCCTTCCCCGTGGCGAGCGAGGTTTCCGAAGGCCCGGCGGTTTCCGAGGCTCCCTTCGATCCCGAGACGATGGTCGCGACGATCGCTTCCACCACATCGTACGGCGCGCGGCCCGAGTCGAGGAGTGCGCGCGCCGTCTCCGCGAGACCTCCGCGTTCCCAGAGCCGCTCCTGAAGGGTCTCTTCGACGGAGCGGCGCACGTACGCGAGGCGCTTTTCCCGCCGGATCGCCGCCAAACCCTTCGCTTCGAGGTGGGCGCGGTGGGACGCGATCGCCTTGGCGAGCGCCGCGACGCCGTCGCCGTTCGCGGCGCTCGTGCCGACGACCGGCGGGATCCAGGAGAGCTGCGCGTCGCCGTCACCGCGTCCATACGCGCGGATGTGGACCGCTTCCTCGAGGTCGACGATCAGGCGCTCGGCGCCGGGGAGATCGCTCTTGTTGACGACCAGGACGTCGGCGACCTCGAGGAGGCCGGCCTTCATCGCCTGGATGCCGTCGCCCGCGCCGGGGCAGAGCACGACGACGACGGTGTCCGCTGCGGAGACGACGTCGTACTCCGCCTGGCCGACGCCGACGGTCTCGACGAGGACGTCGTCGTACCCCGCTGCGTCCATGACGTCGCAGGCGTCGACGGCCGCGCGCGCGAGTCCGCCGTGGCTCCCGCGCGACGCCATCGAGCGGATGTAGACGCCGGGATCGAGCGTGCGCTCTTCCATGCGGATGCGGTCGCCGAGGAGCGCGCCGCCGGTGAAGGGGCTCGAGGGATCGACGGCGAGGATCGCGACCGTCTTCTTCGCGTCGCGCTCGTGCTTCGCGAGCGCGTTGACGAGCGTGCTCTTGCCGGCGCCCGGAGGACCGGTGACGCCGACGCGCCAGGCCTTGCCGACCTTCGCGTGGAATCCCTTCGCCGCGTCGCGGAAGCGCGGGTCGCCGTTCTCCGCCCACGAGACGAGGCGCGCGATCGCCATCTTGTCGCCTGCGAACAGCCGATCCGTGACGTTCGAGGAAGTCACCGCGAAGCGAGCCAGAGGAGCACGAGGCCGACCGGGATCCACACGTACCAGTACCGCTTCAGGAGCGTCTTGCCGGAATCGTCTTCCCCCTTTCGCGGAGGGAAGCACTCGATGATCCGCGGAGCCTCGTTCACCCCAGCACGCTCCGCGCGATCACGATGCGCTGGACGTCGGTCGCGCCTTCGTAGATCTCGGTGATCCGCGCGTCGCGGAACAGGCGCTCGACGTGGAAGTGGTCGGTGTAGCCCGCGCCGCCGTGGATCTGCAGGCACTCGTCGGCGGAGTAGTTCGCGGTCTGCGACGCGAAGAGCTTCGCCTCCGACGCGGCCTGCGTGCACTTCTCGCCGCGGTCGCGCAGCCACGCCGCTTTCCACACGAGCAGCCGCGCCGCGTCGATCCGCGTCGACATGTCCGCGAGCTTCCACTGGATCGCCTGGTAGTTCGCGATCGGCTGGCCGAACTGCTCGCGCTCCTTGCCGTACTTCACCGCCGCCTCGAGGCACGCGCGCGCGATCCCGACCGCCTGGCTCGCGATCCCGATCCGCCCGCCGTCGAGCGTGTCCATCGCGATCATGAAGCCCTTGTTCAGCTCGCCGAGCAGGCTCCCCTTCGGGATCCTCACGCCGTCGAACAGCACCTCGGTCGTCGACGAACCGCGGATGCCGGTCTTCTTCTCGTGCTTGCCGATCTTCAGGCCTTTCGACTCGCGCGGGACGAGGAACGCGCTGATCCCCTTGGCCTTCGACGCCTTCGGATCCGTCCGCGCGTACACGACGTAGAGGCCGGCGATCCCGCCGTTCGTCACCCAGATCTTCGTGCCGTCGAGCACCCAGGCGTCGCCGTCGAGGCGCGCCGTGGTCGCGAGCGCCGCCGCGTCCGAGCCCGCGTTCGGCTCGGTCAGGCAGTACGCGCCGATGATCTCGCCCGACGCGAGCTTCGGCAGCCAGGTCTTCTTCTGCTCGTCCGTGCCGAACTTCTTGATCGGCCCGGTGACGAGGCTGTTGTGCACCGACAGCGTGACGCCCGTCGACGCGCACGCGCGGTTCACCTCCTCGAGCACGAGCGAGAGCTCGACGTTGCCGAGGCCCGCGCCGCCGAATTCCGTCGGACTCGTGAGCCCCCAGAGACCGAGATCCTTCATCGTCTCGTAGACGGCGGGATCAATCGTCTCCTCGCGATCGTGCTTCGTCGCGCGCGGCAGGAGCTCCGTCTCGGAAAAGCTCCGCGCCGTGTCGCGGATCATCGTCTGCTCGTCGGTGAGCTGGAACTGCATCGTGCGTGTCGCCTGCGCGTCGCGTGCCGGTCGCCTGTGAGTCGCCTGTGGGTCGTTGTCCGGCGCGCGTCAGCGCGCGGCGTAGTCGTAGAAGCCCTTGCCCGACTTCTTGCCGAGCCGCCCGGCGGCGACCATGCGGCGGAGGAGCGGGCAGGGCCGGTATTTCGGATCGCCGAGCTCGCGCTGGAGCACCTCGAGGATGTCGAGGCACACGTCGAGCCCGATGAGATCGGCGAGCGCGAGCGGGCCCATCGGGTGGTTCATGCCGAGCTTCATCACGGTGTCGATGCCTTCGCGCGAGCTGACGCCTTCCATGAGGCAGAAGACGGCCTCGTTGATCATCGGCATCAGCACGCGGTTCGACACGAACCCGGGATAGTCGTTCGCCTCGACGGGCACCTTGTCGAGCGCCTCGGCGCAGGCCTTCACCTTCGCGCAGGTCTCGTCGGAGGTCTCCTGGCCGCGGATGACCTCGACCAGCTTCATCAGCGGAACGGGATTCATGAAGTGCATCCCGATGACCTTGTCGGGGCGCTTGGTCGCGGCCGCGATCTTCGTGACGGAGATCGAGGACGTGTTCGTGGCGAGGATCGTCGAGGGCGAGAGCGCGCGGTCGAGCTTCTCGAAGACCGAGCGCTTCGCGTCCGCCTTCTCGACGATCGCCTCGACGACGAGCGTCTCGTCCTTCAGGCTCGCGAGGTCGCCGGCCGGGGAGACGCGCGCGAGCGTCGCCTTCGCGTCCGATTCGGTCACGACGCCCTTCTTCGCGAGACGCGCGAGGCTCCCCTCGATCGCCGACATCCCGCGCGCCAGAGCCGCGGAATCGACGTCGACGAGGCGGACGTCCGATCCGAAGGTCGCGAAGGTCTGCGCGATGCCGTTGCCCATCGTCCCGGCGCCGACGACGGCCACCTTGCCGAACACGGGCGAGCCGTCTCTCGCCATGGGGCTCAGAGCCTCTCGACCGCGACCGACACGGCGTTCCCTCCGCCGAGGCACAGCGACGCCATGCCCGTCTTCGCGTTCCGCTGCGCCATCGCGTGGAGGAGCGTGACGAGGATGCGCGCGCCCGAAGCCCCGATCGGGTGTCCGATCGCGACAGCGCCGCCGTTGACGTTGACCTTCGTCGGATCGAGGTCGAGGACGCGCGTCAGCGCGATCGCCGCGACGGAGAACGCCTCGTTGATCTCGTGGAGCTCGAAGTCCGACGGCTTCTTCCCGAGCTTCGCCGCGCACGCGCGGATCGACTTCTCGGGCGCCATCATGACCCATTCGGGCGCACAGCCGCCCGACGCGTACGCCGCGACGCGCGCGAGCGGCTTCGCGCCGAGCGCTTTCGCCTTGTCCGCGCTCATGACGACGAGCGCCGCGGCGCCGTCGTTGATCTGCGACGCGTTCGCGGCGGTGACCGTGCCGCCTTCCTGGAACGCGGGCTTGAGCTTCGCGATCGACTCGGCGGTCGTGTCGCCGCGGATGCCCTCGTCCGTCGTGAACGCGATCGGGTCGCCTTTCCGCTGCGGGATCTTGACCGTGAACTTCTCCGCGTCGAGGCGCCCGGCCGCGGTCGCCTCCGCAGCCTTCTTGTGCGAGTTCGCCGCGAACTCGTCCTGGGCCTTGCGCGAGATCTCGTATTTCTTCGCCACGAGCTCCGCCGTCGCGCCCATGTGGAAATCGTTGTAGACGTCCCACAGCCCGTCCTGGATCATCGAGTCGACGAGCTTGCCGTGCCCGAGCCGCACGCCGGCGCGCGCCTCGGGGAGGAGGTAGGGCGCATTCGTCATGCTCTCCTGGCCGCCCGCGACGACGACGTCGACGTCGCCCGCGCGGATCGCCTGCGCGGCGAGCATCACGGCCTTCAGGCCCGACCCGCACACCTTGTTCACGGTGAACGCCGGGACGGTGTCGGGAATCCCGCCGCGGATCGCCGCCTGCCGGGCCGGATTCTGGCCGAGGCCGGCGGTCAGAACGTTACCGAAGATCACCTCCTCGACCGAGGCGGCGGGGATGCCCGCCCGGCGGACGGCCTCGGCGACGGCGAGGGCTCCGAGATCGGGCGCCCGGAAGCCGGAAAGGCCTCCCTGGAACTTCCCAATCGGCGTTCGGCAGGCGGATACGAGGACGACTTCCTTCAAGGGCACCCCGATCTCTGCCGCTCGGACGGCGAATCCGTCCCGAGTTGCAGGGCGGACAGTATAAGGGGGCCCGGCGAGCGGGACCTAGGGACTGGCCCTTCAAAGTCCCGCTTCCCGCCCCCCAATGGCCCCCCATCCGGACCGGATCCACGTGGAGGGGTCGTTCCGTCGGATCTCGCTGACGGCCTGACGGGATTCGATCGCAGCCTGCGCATGGACTCCGTCAGGGAATCCTCGAAGCGCCCGCGAACGCGCCCGGCGCACACCCAGAAGTCCTCGAGCTCTCGCTTCCTTCCATGATGAAGACCCTCCGCCCCTCGATCGCTTCGTGCCTCCTCCTCGTCGCCACGCTCGCCGGCAGCTCCTGCGGAGGTGGCGGCGCCTCCTCCGGCGGAGGCGGCTCCAACGCCACCGCGCGCACGGACATCCTCCTGCGGGACGCTCCCGCGGACGACCTGCTCTCGTTCGAGGCGACGATCACCGACCTGCGTCTCGACGACGACGTCGGTGGACAGACGCCGAATCTCCTCGCGGGGCCCGTGACGCAGGACCTCCTCGGCCTGCGGACGAACCTCGCCTGGCTCTCGACGCGCACGCTGCCCCCGGGGAACTACACGGCGATCCGCATGTCGGTCCTGGCCGGCTCGGCCCGCCGGAACGACGGCGTCGAGGTCGCGGTGAATGCGGTCTCGAACCTCTACGTCGCCACGTTCCCCTCGCCGCTCGTCGTCACGGCGACGAGCTACGGCCGCATCGTCGCCGACCTCGACCTCGCGTCCTCGCTCACCGGGTCCGTCGCGTCACCGCCCCTCGCGTTCGACCCCCAGGGCAGCGCCCTCCACGACGACGGCGGTTCGGAGGACGCGATCGACGAGGTCCAGGGCGTGGTCGCCTCGGTCGACGCGGGCTCGAACAGCTTCGTGGTCGACGCGTTCGTCGATCACGAAGGCACCGTCGCCCTCGGGCCCGTCTCGGTCTCGGTCTCCGGCACGACCGTCCTCGTCAAGGACGACGGAGGGCTGTTTGCGTCCCAATCGCTCTTCTTCGCCACGCTCGTGCCGGGCGCGACGCGGGTGGAAGTCCACGGGGCGCTCTCGAACGGCGCGATCCAGTCGACCCGGGTCGAGATCGAAGACAACGCCTCGGGCGGGGGGAACGCGAACCTGGTCAAGATCCGCGGGCGGATCCTGGATCTCGGTCCCGGGAACACGTTCGAGATGTCGATCGCGGAGGTCGACGACGGAGCGACGATCGTCGCCGCGGCCTTCGGCGGGACGATTCCGGGGACGCTCGACGTGGACTGGGACGCCGGCACGGTCTTCTTCCTCGAGGAGCACGCGCCGACGACCAGCGACGCGCTCGCGGTCGGCTCCGAGGTCCACGTCAAGTTCCCGGTCTTCTCGAACCCGCCCTACCTGGCTTCGCGCGTCGAGATCGAGAGCGAGGGCGTGGAGTTCGAGGGCCACGTCACGTCGGCCGCGGGACTGCCGGCCTCGTTCGTGATGCACCTGAACTCCGATGACCCGGCCGTGCTCTCCGGGGCGGTCGCGAGCTCCTCGACGGACGTCGCGGTCGAGCTCTCAGGGAGCCCGATCGTCCTCGACGTCGAAGGCGATCCCGCGCTCTCCGCCGCCGCGATCCTCCCCGGCCAGAAGGTCCAGCCGGAAGGCTCGATCTCGGGTCCGCCGACCGGTCCGACGATCGCCGCGACGAGACTGAAGATCTTCGCCGGCCGCCTCGACGACGCGACCGTCGACGAGGCCTCCCGCGTGGCCCACACCTTCCACGCGACCGGCGGACAGGTGGACGACCCGTTCGGCGGCGGCGTCGACGCCGGCAGCCTCGACGTCACGATCGCGCCGGGAGCCCTGTTCGACGGCGACGCGTTCTCGGAGTCGGGGTTCTACGATCTCTTCGAGAACCTGCAGGCGGGGCAGACGCTCTCGGTGGAGATCAAGGGGATCGGAGCGGGGGGCGCGACGGCGATTCGGGCGTACGAGATCCGGGCGCGGATCCAAGGTTGAGGCTTCTGAACTGACCGGGTTCCGTGTGGCGGAGTCACGCGCGGAAGATCGGATTTCGACGGCAACCCGCCGGCCTTGCGACGGTCGCAACGGGATCGAGGCCCTCCGCGCGATCTCGAGGCCGACCTGAATCTCGACTTCGGGTTCGCGGCCCAGCGCCCTTGGCGTCAGGCGTGCTCGTCCCTCGATCGCGTCCGCAACGGCCGACGGACGCAACCCGCCACCGAACCGCGGCGGCAGGTCCGCCGCCGCGGGGATCCGGCTTCGGCTTCACCGCAGACGGCGAACCCGAAGCCGGATCTCAATTACGGACTTCCTGCAGCGGCCTCGTCGCCACCTGGAAGCCAGTCAGTTGGGACTGCATGCGGTGGGTGGTGTGGGCACCCGCTCCCTGCCCCATCCCTTGCAATGGGGCGGGGTAAGCTATATCCCGGCCCTCCAGGGAGAATTGCGTGGCGAGCGGCAGTAGTCCGGTGGCCGGCCGCCCGAGGGGCCACGACCCGTTGGACGATCAAGACCTGGTGGCCGGGCTGCGCGACCCGCGGAACGAGACCCGCGAGGGCGCCGTGGCCGTGTTCATGGAGCGCTACCGGCCGCTCTTCTACCACTGCATCGCGCAGCTCGAGACGGACCAGCATGCGCGCGAGGACCTGTGCAACGAGGTGGTCGTCTACGTTCTCGACCGGCTCGACCGCGATTCGTTCGACCCGTCCAAGGGCTCGTTCGGGACCTGGCTCTACCGCGTCGCGTGGTGCCGCTGCGTCGACCTGAAGCGCAAGGAGAACTCGCGGCGAAACCCGCGGCTCGTCCCGGCCGGCGAGCGCATCCCCGAGCGCGCGGACGCGAACCTCGGCCCCGGGGACCTGGCCGGGGAGAACGAGATCGGCGACATGGTCCGGAAGGGCATGGCGGCCCTGGACGAGGAGGAGAGGGCCCTCCTCGAGCTGCGGTTCGTCGACGAGCGTACAATCGGCGAGATCGCCGAGCTCCTCTCGATCTCGCTGGAGCAGACGAAGTACCGGCTCAAACGCGCGTCGGTCGCGCTCCGGAAGGTGCTCCTCAATGATTACGCCCTCGAGAAGGCGGCCGAATGACCCCCGACGCACCGAAAAAAAACGGCCAGGGTGAACCGGACTCCGGACCCCCCTCGGAATCGGGCTCGACCATGAACCCTGCTCGGAACGGGCCTCTGTTCGATCCCAGAGGCATCCGCGTCGAAGATTTGCAGGACCCGAAGCGGGCGGACGAGGCGCTGGCCCACTGGGAGGACCTCGAGCCGACTCTCCTGGCGGCGATCGAGAGCCATCCGCAGCACGGCCCGCGCCTCAAGGTCATCCGCCGGGCGGAGACGTGGCTCGCGAAGCACGGCCCCGAGCTCATGGTCGCCGGACCCTGCCCGAGCTCGGAGGAGCTGTACGACTTCGGACGAGGGCCGGGGTTCGGGCCGCTCACGGCCGATCGCCGGCGCGAGATCGACGCCCACCTGCGCCGCTGCCCGGAGTGCGAAAGCTTCGTCGAGACGCTGGCCGCCCCGCCGCCGGTGCCGCTCGAGCTGCCGGAGCGCGAGAAGCCGCGGGTCGCGGCGATGGGATCCGCGGGGATCCCCGTTGCGATCCCGACGACGGCGGAAACCCGCCCCGCGATGCGACCGCCGGCGGAGGACGCGAACCCGGCGTCGACGCCGTGGCCTGCGTCGACGCCGTCGATGGAGCCGAGGAGGCCGACGCATCTCCGGAAGCTCCCGCGCCTCGTCCCGCTCGCCGCGGCGGCCGCGGTCGTCCTCGGATTTGGCATCTGGTACGCGATGCAGGAGAGGTCGACGACGCCGACGGGATTCCCCGGCGCGCCGCTCCTGCGCGGAAGCTCGACGAGCGCGCTGCTCTTCCCGCGCGACCGGGTGCTGCACGCGACGGAAGCGGTGCGCGCGGCATTCCCGGCGCTGGACGGGAGCGTGTGCTTCGAGCTCGAGCCCATCGCGGGCGCCGAGAGCTACGAGGTCGACGTCTCGCGTCATGGAAAGGACGCGTTCGCGACCGAGGAGGCGAAGCTCTTCCAGGTCGCCGGCCCGACGCCGACGATCCGCACGGACCCGTCGCAAGCGTCGGCTCTCGTTCCCGGCGAGTTCACGTGGACCGCAAGGGCGAAGATCCGCGGACTGGACCAGCCGCTCGGCCAGCGCGATTTCTCGATCGTCGAGGACGCGGAGCTGTGCGAGGCGCTGCAGCACCTCGCCGGTCGCGCCGAGCCGGCGAGAAGTCTTGCCGCAGTCCAGCTGCTCCAGGCGGAGGGGTTCCTGACCGACGCCCGCGCGATCGCGCGGGCGATGCCCGCGTCGCCGGAGCGCGACGCGTACCTCGAGCAAGCGCGCGGGAGGTAGCCCGATGGTTCGGGCGGGTGGGATGGTCTTCTGCGGATTCGCCGCGGGAATCGTCGCGGTCTTCCTGAACGGGCTTCATTCGTCAGCCTCGCAGGCGCCGGGCGCGAGCGCGAGTCGACTCGAGTCGTCAGGTTCGGGCACCGCTCGTCGCGAACTCGAAGCGCCGCGCGCCGCGAGCTCGACGTCGAGCACGCTCGAGACCGACATCGCCCGGTTCGTGGGATTGCTCGATCGCCTGCGCAGCGACGACGAGGAAGTCCTGCCGGAGATGCGCGAGATCGCTGAACGATTGTGCAGGGTCCACGACCGCTGCGACGGACAGGAGATCCTCGACTATTACGCGGCCCTCCCCTCCGGAAGTCGCTCGGATGGCCGGCAGGAAAGCGCGGCGCTCGAACAAGTCTGGAATCGGCTCGGCGAGAAGGTGCAAGATCCGAGTTGGGACCCGAACGCAGACGCAGACGTCTCGCTGCTCCGGAAGTCGAGCGTGCGTACAAGTGTGGACGTTTGTCCCTCTGCGATCGCATCGAGCCTGCTCGCTTACATCGATCTCGTTCGGCCGCCCGCAAGCGCGAGCACGAGCGACGCAGACCGTGGGGACTGGATCGAGCGGACTGCGGAAGAGGCACGTCGATCGATCGAAGGATTCACCCGCTGCGGAATGCGCGTACGCACGCTGCAACCGATATGGATTCTCGGAAACCTGGAGCTCGACTCTGGGCAAGAGCGGGAAGCTGAGGAGCGCTTCAGAGACTGCCTCGCGCTCGCCCGCAGGCTTCGAAACGCAGAATGGCGCGAGAAATCACTCGAGAGTTTGATCCAGCTCGCGAAGCGGGCAGGAGACCTCGGACAAGTCGAGGATCTTCTCGATGAGCTCGCCTCGTTCCGATCCCCGAGTCAATGTTGGCCGCTCGTACTCGAGAAGGCGATCCTGCTCCTCCAGCAGGATTTCGGATCGACGGCGGCGGAGTTCCTGGCGGAGCACAAGCCCTCCAAACCAGCCGAGCTCCGCGAGTGGCACATCCTGTTGGGTAGCGCATGTCTCCGAAAGGGAGACTTGGAGTCGGCTCGCGACGCCTATGGTTCCGCCGAGGCGCCCCCCTGGAACAAGGACGTGCGGATGGGAATGGCGCTCGTGGATCTCAGGACGGGACATGCAGAGCGAGCGCTTGAACAACTGTCCAGCTCGGACTTCCAGGGCGAAGCCGACCCGCTCGCGAAGGCGTTCGTCGATGAAATCCGCGGCGAGTCCCTGATCCGGCTGAACCGATTCGAAGAAGCCGTGCGCTGCCTCTCGGATGGTCTTTCCATCGGCGGAAAAATCCAGACCCGCC
>JADMIO011827139.1_pt1 | contig 23309 bp, 22 predicted proteins | sample 8958161 | NCBI WGS metagenome assembly JADMIO01 (sample SAMN16585339, study PRJNA669376) | soil metagenome | isolation source: Crop rotation soil | place: USA: Cullars Rotation, Alabama | collected 2011
GGCCGCGACTTCAAGTCACGTGAATTCCAAGCTTCGGATCCCACTGTGCTGGAAAGATCGAAATCATGTCGGCCTCGTTCGCTCGAAAGAACTCGGCAAAATCTTCCAACTCGCGCTTGTTCCGACAAAGCCGGAAGAGAGCGGAAAAAATCAGACCCGTGATTCGCTTCGCGCGAATGTCGTCCATCATCCGCCGACACTCGTGGTGGTCCATCACGGACTTCCCTGAGACGCCGGCGAGGTTGTAGAGTTCGCAGACGGTCCAGCCCTTGGCCTCGGCATAGCCGCGGGCACGAATTTCGTGATGTTGCGGGCTATCGCCCTGGGCCTGCTCCTCTGTAGAGACCCTTATCCAGATTCCGACAGACTTCGCGGTAAGGACGCGATTCTCCTTCATACCACGGGTTATCGATGGCTGCGAATCAAAAGACAAGTGGATAGTGTTCGACCGAACACATCTTATCTCTCCGGCTCAGGCCTCTCCCGGGCTTTCATGATGTCCGCCATGAGCACTAGCGCCTCCTCTTCTTTTGCCCTTGCCTCTTCAGGCAATGGCCGCACGCGCTTACTTCGGATGACTCGTCCGCCGCGAGTCCGCGCCTTGGGCTCTGATTCTTCGCTATCCGCGGGAAGCGAGCCCAGGAGCGCAATGAAGTCGTCCGGTAAGTGATAGCTCACGCTACTCGCCTTCTCACCACCCAAGCTGTTCGTGACCGCCGAGGAGATTTTCTTCAACTTGTCCTCGGACATGCCGACTATCGCGATTCGCACGAATCCGGCCTTCAGGCATTTCGAGACGTTCCCGACTTCGTAGTCGACCGTACTGGTGACGTTCACTTGCTGAAGCATTCCTTTAGCTCACTGCCCTTCAGGTCCGTCGGCTGGCCATCCTTCCACAACTTGATCCACCGAACAAATCGTTCTGCGGCAATCCGTGGGACGATGGACTGTGCAAATTTCTCTCCAGCCTTGTCGCCGTCCGGCATAACCCATGCCCGGCCGTCTCGAGTAATCTTGGCGATGAGTAGCGCCAGTTGTTCGTCTGAGCATTCCGCCCCCATGGTGGCTACGACTTCTCGGAAGCCATGTTGATGCAACCACCACACTGAAGGGAATCCCTCCACGATTATATCAACGCAATCCGTCGATTCACTGCGTGACAGCCGATGTTCAATCAACAGCATCGCCCGGTACTAATGTCCGCCAGCGTGCCACCACCGATTAAGGACGCCCTAACCGCCCTCCTGCATGGACCATCGCTGTCTGCTGCGCGCCGGCTCGAACAGGCGCTCCGCCAATCCAATTACCAGCGCCGGGTATTCGGGCGAGTTAATCAAAAATCCTCCATTGAAGCGGCCTCGGAAAGCGATCGCGGCGTCACGGAACGACTCGCCAACGCTTTCGACGCTTCACTCACGGCTGCTCGCCTTGCAAGCGACATTTCGCGCAGCGACAAGTCGCTGACACCGCGCAACGCGGCCCGAAGATTTTTTTGCCCTCGTGCCGGCGTTTCTGAATGGGTGCCAGACGACCCCCGCGTGCAACCGATTCAAAAGCCGGTTATCGAATTCTGGCCCGAACCGGAGGATTCCCAGCGTTTCCGCAAACATCGTCCTAGCGATGGATTGGTTACGGTCCTCGTGCAGGACTCCGGCACCGGTGTAACGCGTGAAAGGATGCCCGACTCCATCCTTACCTTGAACAGCGAATCCAAGCTCAAGGAATTCGAGGCGATCGGGCAGTTTGGACATGGCGGAAGCAGCGCGCTCGCGTTCTGCGAATCCTGCCTTGTCATTTCCCAAGCGAGAAACGGAACACCGATCTCTGAGTTCAATTGGACACTTATTGTCCCGGAGCAGGACCCGGAGGATTCCAAACAGCAGTTGATTCGACGTTGGTTTTGCGGAGACGACGAACTCCCACTGGTGGCTACAGTTGCTGATTTCGACTACGTGCGAGACAAGCTGCCCGGCACACTCGTCTGGCATTTTGGATATAATCGCGGTGGTTGGATCAAACGCATTGCCGGTTCTGAGCAGACCAACCCCTGGGGTCGGCTGGGACGGTTATTTTTCTCCTACCCGCTGCCCTTCGAAGTGCGAGGAGAGTTCGCGCGCACTGACACGCCCACCGGTCATCGTACAATCAAGGGCGCCTTTTACCGGATTAATGAGGCGTCTACCGAGGATGTGACCAAGCTCGGTGAAAAGGCCGAGGCGCTTATCGTCGAGGGGCAAAACTACGGCACGTTCAACGTTCACATTTTCGTATTCAGCGAGCCAGGCTCGGTCAGGAACTACGTCGACGCAAATCACCCAGTGCTGCTAACATTGAACGGCCAGAACCACGGCGAACTCACTCGCACGCTGATCTCCAATGCGGGCCTTCCGGAAGTTTCGGCCCGTGCGATCATTGAGATTCGCCTCGATGGCCTGGAGCAAGAAGCCCTTGGGGAAATCATTTCGAATTCACGCGAGCAGCCTAAGAACTCTGATTTCACGCGGGCGCTCCGAGCCACCATCGAAACGCTGATTCAAAACGATCCCGATCTGGGCAATATCGAGCGGCGGCTCGAGGAAGAAAAAGCCCGGCAATCGAGCGCCGACTTGAGCCGCAAGATGTCCGATTTTCTTTCCCGCATTCTCTCCAATGCGTCCGGTGGGGCCGACGCAGGCGGCGACGGCGATTCTCCCGGAGAAAAACAGAAGCGTGGCGAAAATGCGCGTCCGCCCGTCCCCGCTGCCGATCCGCCGTTGCTACTGGCGTTTCTACACGACAACCCGGTGTTCGTCGCCGACGGCGGACGTGCGCTCGTCAAGTTCAAGAGCGATGCGCGTCCGCCGAAATACTCGTTCCACGGCGACAATCCCCGTTGCTTCGCCCGACTGCAGACGAGCGCCGAGTTGGGCAGACGCGTTTCAGTGGTGGGGCAAGGAGACATCAGCGAAACAGGCTATGGGTCGGTCAGTTTAGCGTGCGACGAACGCACGGGCGAGCCGATTGCCGACCGCACCATCGTCGGGAAGCTTACGCTCACAATCCAATCGACCGACGGCCGAATTTTACAGGCGCAGATCGATGTTGGCGTCAAACCGAAGCCGGAAACGCGCGACCGCGCCGCCAGGCAGGAAGTCATAACGGAGATCGTTTTTTGTGCGCCCGACAACATGGACGGCGCAGCACTCGCGGCCTTGATTGGTGAGCCCTCTACGGCGCTTTTTGGGACGGGGTTGAAAAAATACGCCCAAGTTCTCGAACTCACCCAAGACCTCTGCACTTATTGGGGAGACAAGTCCGAGCGCGACGGCGTTTCACGGCTGTCGATTGAAATCAACGTTGGCAACCCGCAGCTTCAGGCCCTCTTTGAGGAGTGTAGTGATGTGGGCGAACGCATTGCTGCCAAGGAGCGGTATGTACGCGACGTTGTGCTCGACTGCTACCAGCATTCTTTCGCCATCGCGAACACTCCCGGAGCAGTGCGCGACGCGATTGCGAACGATCCCGACGAAAAACGCCGCGCCGCAGACATCCATTTCAATCATGACAAAGCCGTGCGGCTCGCTCGGCATGAACGCATGGCGGCACGCTAGCCTACCTACCGCCCGGTCAAGCCGAGCGGGCTAGCTCTTCCACCGGTACTCGCAGCCCCGGACTTGTAATCAGAATTTCGCGACCGTTTTTCGACTCAGCGGCGGAATAGTGAAGGCCGAAATCCGTGATCGGCCGCCATGCATACAGATCACGAATTGTCGGCGTGTTGTCGTAGGTCACGAGCCAGTGGACGCGCCGAATGCGATGAAGAAATCCTGCCAGCTTGGCGTGATTCTTCCGATCATAAAAATTGAGATACAGCCGTGAACCTTTCTCAAAGTAAGGCGGATCGAGATAAACAAAGAACTTCGAACGATTCGATTTCTTCAAAATCTCTAGCTGCAAGAATTCGATCGCGTCCAGATTGCAGACTTTGATTTTGTCGCGCAGTGACGCGATCGCCTCGATCCGGCGGATGAGCTCGTCCTTGTTGTAACGCGCGTCGATTTTCCATTTGCCCGATTGATCCAAGCCACCGATCACGCCACCGTTCGTCATGATACCTGACCGATTGCAGCGGTTCAGGAAAAATGCTGCGAAGCCTAGCTCGATTTCGCTGCGCGGCTGCGCACGATAAATTTCGCGCTGCCGCTTCCATTCTGCGACCGTCACTCGCGTCGACTTGATGCGTTCGACGAATGCGTCTGTGTGGTTCAAGATCGCGTACCAGAAGGACCACACGCTGCGGTCGTAATCATTTAAAATGATTTGTTCCACCTTGCCTTCGAGCAATAGATTAACCGCCGCGCCCGCGCCACCGGCATACGGCTCGACATACGTGCAGTCTTTGAGCTGATTTGCTTCAATAGTGGACGCAAGAAAGTCGGACAGCACGGCCTTGCCGCCAGGGTAACGAAGTGGACTGTTCGAATTCGCCATGAGGAAAGAAAGGGACGCGGGCGCGTCGTCAGTTTAATGGCACCGGAGAAACCAACTTGCAACACGCAAGGAAACGTCCGCCCTCCGCAAAATAACCGGCCTGCCGTTGCGCGAAGTGCGCAACCCGGCACCGGTCAAATAAAATGCCTGCCTTACGTGCCCATAGTTCCCACGACTCGGGTTCTATCCGGTGCGGAATGTAAAACGAACGAATGACGGGACTGATCAAACCGCGGCGTAGCCATTGGTCGCTGAACGCCTGCGGTTGCAGTTCGGAAACCTTCTTCGTCCAATCATCGCCCGCCGCGCACTGGCCGAACAACACCAGCTGACTCGGTGCACTGTCGGGAAATTCCTTCCACACCACGACGTCGAGTTTGTCGTCCTTCGCGTGTGTCTTTTGGTCGTCGAACCCTGTCCCCTCCCGGAGCCGCGTGCAAAGGCTATCAACGGAACTGCGAAAGGTCTCTTTCTTTTGCCGCGCGCTCGTGCCAAACAACAGGCTCGTGTTGGGCGCATTCAGATATTCGCGCGCGGCCACGTGCGCCATTTCCTCGAAGAGCAACCATGGATTGTGCGCAGCATTCTTGCGCGCCTTCCACTTGAAGTAGGAAAGCAGTAAACAGAAAACATACGGCACGTAATCGGCCGCGTTGGTCTTGCGTGTCACCACACCGTTGCCTGGAGCGAACGGATAGGCGTCGCCCGCCGCCTTGGCTCGCCGATCAATTTCCGTAAACACTCGCCCGATTAATTGCTCGGGATTGTTTGTTCCGAGACGCCGCAAGGGCGGATCCAAATCACCGGCGCTGGCATCTCCATCAGGCGCCGTGAGTGCAACGATCTCCAGCCAATCAGCGAGCGCGATTGGAGTCGCGATGCCGGTGGGAAAGAACGTGGCAGCGGAAATACGCGGCTGTCGGCTCATTTCTTGCGCTTGAACTCCGCGATGCCCTGCATCTCGCGCAGAATGCTGTCCGTCAGCTGCGTCAGACCTTCCATCTCGGCGAGCATTTCGCTCTCGCCCTTGTAGCCGGTCGTTACGACGGATTTCGCCTCTTGCAGCGCGTCCTTCGCTAGCGAGAGCGAATCTTGCAGCCGCCGGGCGTCACCCAAGCTGATTTTGTAGGCACGTTCCAACGGACGGCCTGCACGCAATGCCGCAAGGGCTTGCGCGTTACCCACGACCTCGCGCAAATGGCCTAAGTCGGGAAATTGTTTTTGCACCACCGGCTCCCGACCATCGGACTTGCTCCCGAAGAGCCATGTCATCACCTCCTTGAGCTTCGGCAAATTCGCTTTCTTCACTGGGCTTTCGTGCAGCGAATTCTCTTTTGTCAGACCGAGGAAGGTCAGAAATTCTTCGTAATCAGCGGCGGTGTAGAGGTGGGAGAAATAGAAACGATTTTTGATCCGGTCGTCGCGCGAGAACCCAGCCTCCGACTCAGCCTGTTCAAGTAGCACGTAGCCACGATAAATCCGCTCAACGGTGCTATTTTGGTCACCGATCCTTCGGGCGATTTCGGCCAGGGGGATTTTGTATTCGCGCTGCACCTTTGCGACGTAGGCCGCTTTGCTGAACGAATCCCATTCCTTAGGCCCGTTGACGTGACGAAAACCGAAGTACTCCCAAAGCGCTTTGCGGTCGGGATAGATCGACACCGGCAGCTCTTCCAAATGTTTTTTCTGCGCCGCGGTCAACGTAGGCAAGTCCGTCGCCTTTACCTTGTCGCGTAGCGCGTTGTTCGTGAGCAGCAACACAGCGGTCAGCCGCCGGTTTCCCTCAACCACGATGTAAGTTTTTTTCTTTGGGTCTTTTTCCTTCGGGTTCTGCGGAATGACGAAAAGCGGCTCCTCCCGAAAAAAACCGTTGGCCGCAATGGAAAGTGCCACCTCGCTTACCGCCATCTCCCGCCACATCGCTTTCACGATCCCTTCCTGCCCGTCTTCGTTCGCGATCGATATCAGACGTGGATTCTCTTCATCCAGACGGAGTTGATCCACCGGTATGGTAACAATTTGCAGTGGTTTCTCCTCGGCCGCGCTCATACCGTTCAAGTTCTAATTTGCCTGGGAGTTAGTCAACGCGGTTTGTCAGCCATTGCCGCACGGCCGCCTACTTCTGCGTTCTGAGTCTCAGAACGAGCCAGTCCACGCGCCACTCGGCGTCAGCCTTGGCAGCCGCTGTCCGGCTTGCCCCACTATTGCCTCCTAGACCGGGCCGAGTTGGCATCTAGATTCACATCGTTTCCGGCTCTCGCCGCGAACGACAGAAAACTTTCGCGTCGAAATGCGTCGAAAAGCACCAGGTCGGCGCGGCCCAGCGTGGTATAAAAAAGGAACTCGGGGAGAAAATCCCTACGTTCAAGGATTTTGCGGGCACGCACACGTTGGTCCTCACTCACCAATTCGACGATCCGGTCGAACGTGGTCGTAAACAGGCCCCGCCGGTCCGGTGGATACATCGAGCGCGTCGCCCATTCCGCATATACCCGGTCGTAGTCTTCCCGCGCGATACAGTTCCGGCCCAGCGCCGCGCGTAGACGCTCCGCGCACGCGTAGAAATAGGAAGTGCGTAACAGATGAGAAATAAACGATGACCAATCGCGATGCAGATTGCTGTTCGCTGCGGTGCTGAGGTTAACCTGCGGTCACAGTTTCCTGTCGGCGGAAGTCCGGGAGGATTTTCTCACCGAGTTGACGGAGCTGCGTGACGCGCTCGGCGACCTGAAATTGCATGCCGAGAAATACAAAATGCAGTCGGGTGAGGCGGCGACGTCTCTTGCGGCTCTCACCAAATCGCTGGACGTGTTAAGCACGCTGGAAATCTATCAGCGCCAATAGACACGATTTGCGAAGCTTCCGTGCGAGCAGACCACCGTTCCTCACATGCCGATGCACATCTTTACCCCCGAATATCCCGATAATGGTTAGTTGAAACGCTAAGGGAAAGGGGGCAGACGTCGAGCCGTCCGAAGCCGTGGGCCCACTCGACTACTCTAAGCGCCTGATTTCGGATTCAACTAAACTCTCCGGATCCTTGACGGTTCCAATCGCGCAGCCACTTTCCGAGCTCGGTCGGAATCGTATCGCCAGGATTCTGAGCATCGAAGGTTTGGTAGAGCTTACCGAGTAAATCCACAGGCAACGAATCTAACGTGGAATCCTTGAGAAGGCAGACCGGCTTCCCCAATGCCTTCATGTAGCCGATCTCAAGGGAGACATTCGGATTGAACTCTTCAACTTCGAGCCTCTCCAAAACAGCGATGCCGAAGGAGCAACCATGCATGTATGTCACCACGTTTGAGAAGAGGTCCTCGTGATAAGCTTTATCGTCCGCTCGAAGCGCGATGAGTCCGGTGCTTTGAAGGGAGTTTCGAATCGCCGCGGCAATTTCATCGTGCAGTCGAGACCTCGCAAACCGCATCATGATAAATCCACACTGAGACGAATCCGGGTAATCTCTTTCGAACCGTTTCAGACTTTCTTGGATTTCGGCAGGACCCCGTGAAGCCAAGAACCCCGGCCTCTCAACCAGCTCGGCACGCCTGCTTCTTTCAAGTTCCCTCCTTATCGCCTCGATGGCCGGCACGATGTATCGGCTCCCAGCTACATCAAAATAGTCCTGAACGCGATTCGTCCTAAATCCGGGACGAAAGTCGTAGGAAAACGCGAATTCGTCCGCCGACATACGTTTCTCGGCTAGAAGCGTAATAAAATCCCATCCGACAGCCGCGGATTCCTTAGGAGAAGCAGCATTAATCATCTTCGGGCCTCGTTGCCCTTCGCTGAAAAGGTGCGCCGTGCTATTAGCCGGCCAAAGGTGATCTACAATTTGCTTAGTTTCGTTGGTCTTGAGCACCCAGTCGCGGAAGCCCTTTAGCTTCAGTTGAGCTTCGCGATATGGGAGATTCGCAAGATGTCTCTGCCACTCCTCGAATTGTTCTATCGTTTCGTCCACAAGGAAAGAAACTGAGGAAAGAGCTGTCGCCAAAGGAGCGCAAGAAACACCCACTTGCATCCGGCGCTAAGGGAAGAAAACTTCGCTGCGCTCTCTCCCCTTAGGGATCCTCTCTCGTTCGAAAGACTGCAGAACTGAATGCCCAGGGGACTTTCTCCTCTGCGCGTTTTCCCATGGTGTCATAGCCGTCAAGGGGTACGCGCTACGCCGTCCCCTTCCCGCCGCGCTAGGCCGGCGTGACTGGCCATGCCCTCCAGGGCTAACGCGCGAAGCGAAGCCTGATAACCGGACGAAGGTGTCCGAACGGGCGCTCGAATTCGGGCGTCTCAAACATGAATCAGCTTAGCCTTCTAGGATCCGATGAAATCGATCAGCCCGGGTTCATGATAGCGGTCAATGAACAGGCTCAGGCAAGGATGGAGAACTTCGGTGCAGCAGCACTCAGTGATACCGAACTTATCGCGATGGTACTTCAGGGAAGCGGAACGCAGCCAGGAAGGGCTGTCTTGCTGGCTTCACGGCTCATTCGAGAGGCAGGATCGATAGGGGGATTGGCAAGTTGGACGGCTGCCGATTACCAGCGGTTGAATGGGATTGGAAGGGCCAAGAGCCTGCAGCTTGGATGTCTGGTAGAGATTGCCCGCCGAATCATGAGCACGGCTCAGAACGAGGCTCCGATGTTGAATCGAGCGGAACACATCGCCTCATACATGCGGCCGTTCACAACCGGACTCGAGGTCGAGAAGTTCTGGGTTCTGTGCCTCAACAGGAAAAACCGGCTCTTGAAGCGGGTCGAAGTGAGTTCCGGTACCGCGACTGCAGCTCTAGCTCACCCTCGGGAGATCTTCCGGGCTGCGATACGCGAAAATGCGTGTGCAATCGCCTGTGTCCACAATCACCCAAGTGGTGACCCGGCTCCAAGTGCACCTGACCTTCACGTGACACGTCACATTCGCGAAGCCGCTCGAACTGTGGATATCGAACTCGTCGATCATGTCATCATCGGCACGGTGGCCGCGGATCCGGCAGGTCGCGGGCACTACTCCTTTCGCGAGGCGGGTTTGTTGTAGCCCGAAAACGACAAATGAGAGGCATAGCCTCTCCCTCTCAATTCGCAAGGAAGAGTCCCCTACACTACTTCTTCTTTACGAGCCCAAGAGCCTTCTTTATGTTCTGAACGCTCGGGAGCGAAACGCCCAGCGACTTCGCGATCTCAGCACCCGTCTTACCGCCCTCCACCATTTTCTTCACGCTCGCGCGAGTTTCATCGGTGATCTTGGCGCGACGGCGGCGCTTGCCTGCACCTGCCGCTCCCTTCGCCTTCCGCCCTCTCCTCTTGCCGCCGGCGGCGCCAAGCGCGGCAATGAACTCAGACATGCTATCAAATCCGTATTGGGAGGGAAGCGCAGCAAGTTCCCTGGAACGATCAGCTGCAAGTTGTGCTTCGAGCTTCGCAACCTTTGCACGGGCAGCTTCTAGTTTCTTAAGACGTAAGGAGAGCATAGCTCATATCATCTGGCACCTATTGTTAGAGCAAGCTCCAAGCTTTCCATAGAGGTGGCGTTCCACCTCTCCGCTAGGCGCGACGAATCTTTAGTGCGGTCATCGTTGTCCGGCAGAGCAACGCTAGGCACCAACTTTCATCGTCTAAAAGTGTAGAATAATGCCGTCGGCATTTCGCCCAGAGCACCGCCCTTACCTTAGCATCGACAACAATCGGGAATGCCAAGTCGGTCAATACTGCATCCGGAGTCTCCACCAATTTCATCACCTCAGAATTAATCCCATGAACTGGAAAGTCGGCCTTAACATCAATTGGATCGAAAAACTCTTCTTCCGAATCTCGGCCTCTGATAAAGATTCTGTACTCTTGCTCCCCGCTATCCGCCGCCAGGTGAATGTCTGCGACAGCCACTGGCTTCCCAGTCCGAAGGACCCAAGACGTGAACCCAGACGCGCGCGCTTTGGCCTCCGGGTTTACTGATGCAATCCATCGGCCCTGCGTATCATCCCATACATCCGCCAATTGGTATCCGAGTTCTTGGCAAGATTCGATCAGTTTCTTATATATCTCCGTCTCGCTCGTTAGCGACAGTAGCTCATGCTGCATCCGAATTACGATCCCAGAATCCTTGGACAGCGCAAACAGCCTCAAATAAAGTGCTATCGACGTCGATATCTGAAATACCGTCAATACATGCCCATCATCATAAGCCTCGGGCTTATCTGCTTCGAGTTCAATGACGCCTACAACACGTCCTTTTACCAGCATCGGAACAGCCAGTTGACATCGAGCCTTGGCCGACGAAGCCACATAATGGGGCAATAGAATGCTAACCTTTTCCTCGTCCAAACGCCGTCGGTACTTAAGATTGTCACGTATATAGAATAGCTGGCCAGTGTGTGCAACGTTGGCCACGACCCCCTTTTCGTAGTCTCGAGGTGCACTTTGATTGGCTGGATATTTACCAACGATACGAAGATGATTGTTCGCATCCGCGGTTGATATCGTGCATGACAGCGTCTTAGATGAAGCCCGCAAATTGACGAGTATACTCGTCGCTATTCTGAAAGCGATATCGTCGAAGAAGTCGCGATAACTACGTTCGTGGTCACGCAAGATACCGAGTCGTAATTCACTAAACCGATTTCTGATACGAATCTCTTCGTTTCGCAGAATCCAAGCGGCTGGCTCGTCTAGCCGTGGCTGGGCAGCGATCCTAAGTAGAAACGGTCGTATCGTCAGAATGGCCTCCAGCAAACTACGATGTAGACTAGCTCTTTTCTCGGGCGGGCATACGGCGCCAAAGTTAAGAAATATCACTACTTCTGTTAGTGGCCTTGCCTGCGTCGTGTCTCTCGCGCTCTCGTAGAGCCTGATCCTAACCGGGTAAGGTATATGCTCCCGAGAGTTAAACGAGACGGCCGTCAGAATGTTCTTGGTGAGTTCCGGGGGCAGAGAATGGTCAAAATAGTCGATCTGGACGCCCGCATCATCATCCCGTTGCGATGTGGTTCCCTGCACCGTAAACCGCTTCTTCTGACCTGCGTGCGTCAGCGGTCCGCAGACAGGATATTCATAGCGGAACTTCCCAGCAGCGCAGAACAACCAGTACAAATCAGAATGGGGATTATAGACGTGGCAGGTAAGATTTCGGGCGGAAACCTGTCTTCGCAGCTCCCTTAACGAGTCCTGCGCTGCCTCACGGTCGGCTTTAGTCATCGCAGCCAATCCTCATCTTCCCTTTCCCATTAACCACTCAATATCGCTTTTCAGCATGTTCCTAAACTCCTCAGCCCCAAGAGCAATGCGAGTCCACCAAATGGCTTCCCCCCCAGGAACAATATCTGGCTTGTGAAAGATACCGACGCCATTCGCCGGCCCAGCAAAATATACGATTGTCGGTTTCGCATTTCTGACGCTGCGCGAAAACTCCGCTTGAGCCTCTCGCCACGCGGATTCCGGGTCAGTCCCTGCGACTAGCAAAAGTGCCTTTGCGTCCGTGAATTCATCGATGGCCTCTTTATGCGCAGTGCTCGTCCATCCAGAAGGCAAACCCATCAGTCCCTTGATGCAGTATGAGCGCAACCCTAGGGTCCCCAATGCCTCCATTGCTGTGGACATAAAGGAGAGGTCGATGCCTTGCTCAAGACTGACAAATACCAAATCTCCGGGCACTAAGAGTGGAAGGCCGGCACCGTATTTCTGCCTGTCTGGTGGGTCCTGCATGCGGTCAGGCCCAACCTTATTCTACCTTTGCTAAGCAGCGCGAGACGCCAATTTGGACGACTCACCTGGCTCAATCGTCTTCATATGCGCAATGCGTTTTTCTATTAACCCTTGAGTGCCAATATCTCGCCGGTGGAAGACGGGGCCGTGTATGGAACCAGCAGCTTCTTCGGCTATTGCCTGGGCTTCCGGTAAGGTGTTAGCAATTCCAACAACAGCAATGGCTCGAGAACCTGTGAGATAAAGATGATTTTTATCTTTTTCACGTACTGCAGCGCGATAGATCCGAAGCTCATCTGACTCGGCCGGCATATCGCTAATATCGATTAGTGCGTCTTTTACCGGCGCCTCAGGATAGCCTCTTGGGACTATGTATTTGCAGACAGTAGCGCGTCGATCAAAGGAAACGGAATGTTTGTGCAATGTTCCATCCAAGATGGCACAGCAAATATCAATGAAGTCCGTTCTCAGCAGGGATAACACGTTAAGAGTTTCGGGATCGCCAAATCGCGCATTATATTCGAGGAGTTTAACTCCATTTTTGGTTACCATGAAGCCGCCATATAGGATACCTTTATACTCTTCCTTAGTATCCTCCAACAAGGCGCGCGCGATATCTTCGTTGATGCGCCGCGCCTCGTCTAAATGAGACTGTCTTAAGAAAGGTAGGCTATGGTTGCTACACGAATATGACCCCATTCCGCCCGTATTTGGTCCTGTATCGTCTTCGTATGCACGTTTATGATCCTGGACAACAGGCATGTGAGCGACGTGCCGGCCATCGCAAAATGACTGGAGACTGAACTCTTCTCCGTCCAATTTCTCCTCAACAACAACCGCAGTATGTTCGGTGAGGATTTGACGGCAATAGTCTAGCGCATCCTCGATCGTGAATAAATGCGCATTCGATATTTTTACTCCTTTTCCGCCAGTGAGCCCATCAGGCTTGATCACGTATTCACCAAGCTCCCTCAGATAGTCGGCGATGCCGGCAAAACTTCGAAAAACGCGATGCTCTAGGTTGCCGCCAATCCTATGTTTTGAAACGAGCTCGCGAGTAAATGCCTTGCTAGACTCCAGTCGCGCCAAGGATTTGGTTGGGCCGATACAGGGAATACCAATTCGACGGAGTTCATCGACGACACCCTTTTCAAGGGGCTCTTCCGGGCCAACGATGACGAAATTGGGTTTGAAACGTCGTGCTGCCGCTAGCACTTCCTCCATTGCATTTGTCGAGTTTGTCCCGAACTTCCCGGGGGAAAGTAGAAGTGTTTCGGCAAGACGCTTGCTCTCCTTCAGGCATCGTTCGATCGCACTTGTTCGACCATCCATCCCAATCAAGCCGACTCTTAATTTGTTTTCTCTCATCAGAATTTAAGGGAAGAAGGTTGCGGTTGACGCGAAGCCCGACGAGCAAAAATCGCGCGCATCTTATTCTCGCGATTGTCCCGTAGTTGTTCACAAACCGTAGGCTGATAGCCAACGCGGTTCCCACCCCTACCTGTAGGGTACCACACCCCGCCGTAACACAACATATTGTGGTTCAAGCCGCCACTTTCCTACCCGTGTGTCAACCAGATTCCGTCCCGCCTGCCGGAACCACGTCAGCTTTCACTGCCCGCATGACCTTACTCTCGGCAGCAACAAATGTATCGGTTTTTTCAATTCGTCCTTTCGTGGCTTGTTCCTCTCCCATAATCGACCGCCGGGACGTACCCTCTCTGGCGGCCCCTCCCACCCAGCGCTTAAACGAAGCCCTAGAAACGTCACCTATCGCCGGGGCCGGCGTTTAATTCTCCCTTCAGGACTGTCATCGTTCATTGGCTTGGTTGGCCGACAGGTCGCCCAGCTTCGCATGGCGTCACTTTCTTGCCGTGGGGTGGAGATAACGATGCCGCTCGGGTTATCCTTGGCGCTCGATTCTACTCAAGAAAAGTCCGAGTACTCGAAAATTACCTACGTCGCAGCGGATCGAGTTTTAACATTGTTCTGAGATGAGGCAGACGACCTGCTGGTACCGGACGCATACTCAAGAAATTCGTCTGGCGGTGGTGACGACTATCCCGGCCTATGCGGGGGCTCCCGGGCCCATGGGAGCGTTCTTTGCTCCCTGATCCGCCTCTTTGGAGCCTATCGTGCCGTTGTTCCGTTGACGAGGCCAGCTCGTCCGGCGGCCTGCGCCGGAAAGTTCAACGTTTAAAGCTCGGTGCCGAGGGGCTTTGGATCAACTCGGCGGCATTCACGTACCGAAAAGAATTCGTGAAGGCGCCTTTTGCCGGGCTGCTAACAGCCGATAATAAGCGAGTAGATGATGGCATAACGGCTGAACGTGCCGTAACGCGGCCTAAGGCCTCCCTCAGTTGCTGCTCAAAACAATTTACCGCGGTTCAACGCACATACACCGCGACAGGACGTTGTCGTGCCCGAAAAGCCGGCCATTCTCGGTACCGCAGCGTCCGTGTAGGGTGAAGCTGATATCGCTAGGCATCCTGAGTGGAGAATGGACGTAATTGCGGTATCTGGCCGACGACAGGGGCATTTGGTATCATTACTTCATGGCAATCGCAGCTTGGGGGGCGACACATTGGGAGGCTTTCTTAGGAGCCGCGGGGATCATAGGCGGTCTCTTCTTTTCCGGTCTTGGATACTGGACTGACGCTCGGGCACGGCGGGCACAGACGGTTGTCGAAATCACGAAACTGCACCGCGAACTTTGGATGGAGTTCATAGATCGGGAAGAGCTCGCAAGCCTGTTCGACCAGACTAGAAATATGACAGCGCGACCGCTCACACCAAACGAAAGCCGCTTCGCGAATATGCTGTTCCTGCACATCCGCGCCACCTTCTACGCCGAACGAGCAAGAATCTACGTCCGCCCAGAACACCTACGCGAAGACATCCAGGAAATCTTCTCTCACCCGGCACCGCTCGCAGCCTGGAAGGACATGCGCCACCTCCACGACCGCGACTTTATCGCTTTCATCGAAGGCTTCCTGCCCGAACCTCTTTCTTAGGCCGTAGGAATGTCCGGTTTGGCTAGGACAAGGGTGGCTCGAGGAATCCAGACCACCCGTTCATCTGGGCCACATGAAACCGTGGCCGGAAGCCTGCCAGCTGCCTCTGCCGTGATATCGATGCCAATGACGGCGAAATCGCCATCCTCAAGCGCTACAATATCAGGACAACCAGATCCCGACGCGGTCTTGGCGCCATTCGCATGGGGATCAGGCCCAAGACGGTGAAGAAAGCGCAGGTTTTTCACACCCTACTAACACGCCCACATGAGGCGTGTTCGTCAATCCAAAACCACGCCATCATGAGGCGTGCCGCCAGCCCGAAGAATTGGTGATGACCTCCTCCTCCGTAACCTTGGCCACAACATCCAAGCAGAACGCAAAGGGAAGGGTATAACCCAGGAAAAGCTGGCTGAGCTCATCGATGTTCACCCCCGCATCATCCAGAAGATAGAGGCAGGGGACCTGAACCCCAAATCCACCACCCTAATCAGAATCCAGGCAGCCATCGCATCCCCTTGGGAACGCCTAGTGCCAAGGGTGGGGAAGTAGCCAGCAAACGAGCCGCCCGGCCTGCTGGGCGACCTTGCCGGCCTCAACGGCTGGTAAAGAAAAATGCCAAAACTCGACACGAAAGCTCTGCGAAAAATCTGCGAGGCAGTCGCCGAGAATTCAATGTGGGTTCCACCGAACCCACACAGTATGGATGACATCATCACCACGACGGACATTAAGGCGGTTGTCGACGCCTACTACGAATCTGCAAAACAAGAGGTCTGGTTCTTGTCGGAGGCGAAAGAGGATCCGAATCTCGTCTTGTTAGCCGTCGACTACCTGTCGAAATTCCACGCTATTCCGCCTATGCGTGACGATCGGCGTTGGTTTAGCGAGGCCCTCCACACTCTTATCGTGCTTGCTCGGCCATCGATCACAGGAGCGGAGCCGTCGGATCACCCATTCCTCAACGAGATTCTTCAGGGACTGGCTGAATCGAAGCGCAAGAAACCCCGGTCGAAAAAGAAAAGGTGATGTCGTACGCCTCCACGCCCCACAAGGACTCAGGCAACTGGAGCAATCGCTTTTAGCTTCCGGACCTTTCTAGCGCCACGCGCTTCCCCACTTCGCAATCCGAAAGCCACGCAGGTCGAGACCACCCGCTCGGCAAGTCGAGACAACATGATCGGAACAAGGCATTACGGGGCGCGGACGTAAAGAGCTGTATCTCTCCGGTCTGTCGTAGGGTCAGAAATTTCGTCTCTCAAAACCTGGTAATGAATCCTCGAAGCCCGGGTGAAGGGTGCGGGTCGGCCTCACTACAATTAACCCAATCTTGATAGCTTCCCTCAGCAGTTCATGCCGCGTGTGTACTTTAAGTTTCCGCATTATGTTCTGCTTGTGGGTTTGCAGGGTTTTCACTGAAATCCCAAGCTTTTCGGCAATGAGGTGGTAGTCTGTTGAGTCGCTCAATGCAGATAAAACTAACAATTCCTTGGTAGAAAGAAAATGCAGACGAGACTCGCTGAGAGTTGCTTTAAGCGCCAGAGAAGGACTAAAGTACCGTTGCCCATCCGCGACCATCCTGACTATTTTTATAAAGGAAGAAGGTTCCTCGGTTGCCGTATCGTAAAATCCATTAATACGGGAGTACCGTAACTGGTTCCTCGCCCATTCATCGGTGCGGCGAGTTACTACTAAAATACTTCGTACGGGAGCAGTGGCGACAAGCTGCGCGATAAGGTCTATTCCATCAAGATCCGGGAAGTTCAACCCTACGATCGCAAGATCAACAGGCACCTTGCGCATCGCGTCGAGCGCAGCCACAGCTCGGTTGTATACGGTTACTACCGACCGTTCTAGCGCCACTGTTACATCCGTCACGATCGCGGCGGCAGCCAACCTATCCCATTTAACAACAGCGACCGACATCTCTCTCATTGCGCCTCAATCGACGATTACACCCTACTCGGACAATACCTCGTCAGCATGGCCGCTGTCAGCTGTTTAATATCCATGATTCGTTACGTTCTTCGTTTACTTAGACCTCGCGCTACAGAAGTAGACGCTGCTGTTTCGGTGATGCTGCCGGGTAGACGAGGCCCGTCTGAAGCGCAAATGCGATCAACTTTGGGGTATTAGGAATTTCTAACTTATGCAGAATATTACTGCGATGGGTTTTAACCGTTAGGGGCGAAGAAGAAATGGCATGCCCAATCTCCTCATCCGTATGCCCAAGCACAATGTACCGTAACACTCTGAGCTCGGCGGGGGTCAAAAGCCGAATCGCCGCCTCACGATGTAGTCGGAGCGCTACTGCGGCCTGCCGAAAATTCGATGAGAAATATTGTAGTCCATTGCTTATGGCAGTTATGGCTTCCCGTACGGCGGATAATGAGCCGGCACTTTTATCCACGAACGCAGCGGCGGCGGAGCGCTCGAGTCTAAATACCGTTGATTCTTCGCAGTGTCCCGATACGACCAAGTATTGCGTGGAGGAACAGCATGTTGCCGCTTTCTCCATCACCTCGAAGCCATCACCGTCGGGCAGAGCAAGGTCAAGTATCACTAAATCCGGCCTTTTTGCGCAAATAACCACCACCGCGTCAGCTACGTTACCCACTTCTGCAAGAACACTGTAGCCAAAGTCTTCCATACAGACTTTCCGTAAGACTTCACGGAACATAGCATGGTCATCAACGATGATCGCCGAGCGCATCTTTACGTTAGACAATTTAGACGGTTTAAACGCGCCGCGAACTGAAAAGTTCCCTAGACAACAACTTTACGGCCTCGCGACAAAAACAAGGTGATCGCCTCAAACAGAATACACCATTCGCTGTAGGGGTTCGCAGCTACCGGGGACGGGGCTGCCAACGATCGTAGTTTCCCACACAGACACCGAGTCGCCTCTATACTCGTCCACAAGTCGCCTAAAGCTTTTCGCGTTGTCCCAGTGCCTTGCGACTGGTTGACTGGTCATGAGCATACTGCTTTAGGAGTATCCCTTATAGGCATTCAGAGCGGACCGCACCGTGGTCGGAATAGCTTGCATCTATTGACTACGATAGCAGTACGCCTCTCACACTATTCAATCAATGAACTTGGCTAGATTTCCGCTCCTATTCGTTCTTTGTCTCGCGGCCGCTAACGGCGCTTCAACACTAGGGCTGCCCGCCAACTTCGTTCTTAAGGGCGCGATAACTTTGGATAAAGAAGTAATGGTACTTGTTATTGATACACAGAATAATCATCGCTCTAAATGGCTTCACGTAGGAGATTCCTTCGAACAATGGGAAGTACTGTCGTACAGCCGTGCCGACGGGTCCGTAGAGCTCGGCAATGCGTCAGATAGAGTGATGCTATCCTTGATCTCCGCTCCTACAAAAGCCATCCAGCGTGCGGCTCCTATCAGTCTAGCCGACAAGCTGATCACCTCTAGCAACCCGGATAGTCCTATCTTGTTCGACATTTCTCAGAAGCTTTCTATAGGAGACCTTCTCAACACGGTTGAGAAAATCGCAGGCACATCCATTCAGCGAGGTCATTTGCCAAATGACAACGTCCAGGTCACTTTAGCAGGTAATGTTACCCGTCGGGAAGCAGTCAGCGCGTTGCTATCCTTATTAAGTAGCCGTGGCGTCTACATCACTGTAGGAAGCACGACTGTGCGTGCCGGGTCTGCCGGAAAGTAGGTGACCCCTTACTGCGTGAGAAGCTTGGCTGCTGCCTAACTCTCCAAAGCTTGTGGTGCTTTGGAATTGCAGCACCCAAAAAAAGCATCGTTCTTTGCGGCTATGTCTCGCCGCTTAAAGTTCCTGCTTTTCCTTTGTGTCGCGCTCACGGAGATCTCACGCGCTAGAGAACTTCGATTGGAAATGTCCTCTGACCATGAGGCGCAAATTCAGGTTTTTTTCGCAACCCGTTCCGGCGACTTTGATGAGGCGCGTTCGCAGACGCGGCCGTTAATTGGTGACGGAAACTTTCATCCGTTAGCATTTCAGCTACCCGAAGGCGAACAACTCGCGCTTCGATTGGATCCGGGAACGTCTCCAGGAATATTAAGACTTCGTCGCGTAGCCCTTTTTGAAAACTCTGGCCAGCGCATTGGTACTATATCGGTCTCCGCTTTTGAGGCCCAACATCAGGTAACGATACATCGCGACCCAATGGTGTTGGATTCAATCACGCTACTTGTTCCTCCCGGATCGGATGATCCCATTCTTTGGGTGAACGACTCATCTCTTGTCCGACTACTCGATCACTCCCCACATGTTACTAAGCCTGCTTTCATCTTTGCATTTACCGTTCTAGTTCTTATCATCATCGCTAGTTCCACAATCGCAGTACGTTGGTGTACCGCCACGCCAAAGCCACTTCGGCGTTTACAGTTCTCAACGGGCGTTGGCATTTTGCTATTAATTTTTGGTATCCGGCTAGGCCTGATATCAAACAAGGTATCATGGGCGCCTTACTTAGACCAGTTCGAAGGTGAATGGGCTACTGTTATTCGGCCTTTCAACGAGGGCATATTTCGCTGGGTCGATTTCGCCGCCCCGCACAATGACCATCGTATCACTACAACGCGGATATTTGTTTTGGCCGCCTATCTCGCAAACGGCGAATGGGACAACCGAGTTTTGGCGGTTTCCAATTGTTTCCTGCAGTCCGCATGCATTGCGTGGCTTTGCCTTGTAGCCCTGCGTGATTTCGCCGAAAAGGCTGCAGTTATCATTGGGCTAGGCGTTTTCACATCGCTCTCTTTAACTGATTGGTCTAACATCATTACAGGCTTTCAAGTTCAGTTTCATTTTCTGCTTCTATCGTCGTTGATGGCTCTCACGTTAATGCCTCGTGCTTTGGATAACCGGATCGCCGGATGGACTGGCTTCGCCGCCGGATTGTTCGCATTGGGAAGTATGGGCTCCGGCTTTCTCGCTCTCGCTGCGGGCGTATGCGGTCTTCTCATGCGGGCTTGGATTGAGCGACAACTCACCTTTAACGTCGCAGCGTTAATAGTTTCGTCGCTCGCCGCCGTGTTTTATGCTTGGCATACGCGGGCGCTTTTTCCGGCCCTTGACGAGCTACACGCCACAAGTATTTCGCATTGGTTTTTCGCATTGTTTACGTATGGAGCATGGCCACTACCCGCATCGTTCGCCTGGGCGGCTCTTTTGTGGACACCATGGGCTTTGCTCACTTGGAAAACGGTCGCCCAGCGGAAGACGTCCACTTTTTCGCTTTTCGTTATTACAGTCGGGATATGGCTCTTAATGCAAGTTGGTGCCCTAGCTTATGGCCGAGCAGGGTACGCGCCGGTAATGTCATCGAGATACACAGGAATGTTGGAATGGAACGGTATTGTCGCGGTCGCGTCCCTTTCGCTGCTATTTTCGACGCACCTGACATCTCCATCTTTTTCTCGCTTCTCTGTAGTGTTCACAGGTACGGTGGCGGCTATATATGGCGCCGCATTGATATATAGTTCCGTTTACGTTTTTATTCCACAGTATAAAGATTTTGTAGCTCAAGTTCGTGAACACGAGTCGCGTCTAGGTACATTCATGCGTTCAGACGATCCGCGTGTTTTTTCTGAGGTAGATTTTCCGCGGAAGCCTTTCCCATTTGATGGCAGGCTAGTGTCGCTCCTCCGAGATCCGGCATTGGTAACTGCGCTCCCAGCGCCGCTGCGGCGTGAGCAATTTCGTTTTGCGAACTCCACCGCTTTTGCTATGGTTCACGCCGGTCCGGTTACCCAACTCGCGCGGAGTCTCCTTAAAGCCTGGCCTTGGCTCACGGGAACAGGGACTATAATTATTGGCCTGGCGCTGTTGAATCGTAAATATTTATTAAACAGTAGGTTATCTCGAGAGCCCACTCAATAATCAACAAGCTCTCCTCTGCAGACGACAATTAGCAGCCCACCGGGCGGCAACTCGAACCCGGTATTGAGAACTGCAGATAGTCGGTCACTATCCGTCGTGTCTGCTGTACGAGGGAAATCTGCTGCGCATTGCATTCGTAGTCTGCGCTAGAGCGGGACGCCTGGGAAATCGAAACCCTTCGGTCGGCTTGAGCGCTAATACTGCACCACGAGCGTCTGCCACACTAGACCGGTAAAATGCCAGTTAAACGCGCTACTGCTCCTATAGTAGTATGTGCTTCGTTTTCATTATAAAAAACGCTTCTGGTTCGCTCGGTTTATCAGAGCCTTGGGCACGCAGCCGTCATCACGTTGATGAAGGTTAGCGTGACCAAAATGATCAAACCTACCAATACAATACGACGTTTGTTAATGTGTAGCGCACTTCTCCCGACGTTGGTTATCCAAAAAGCGCAGGCTTTCCAACAGGATGTGATGAACATGATATGGAGAAGCGATAACGGAGGCGACTTATTCGAAACAAACTCGAACCCGGAGACCGTTTATTGGGGTAATACAAATGCGATGTTTTACTTGTTCAAAAATCAGAAAAGTGGGACATCGCCAATATACCGGCTGTCAGATGGCATCGAACATATGGTTTCCGTAACTACTTCCGAAAATGGTTTTACCTTGGAAGGACTGCTAGGTTACGCTTATACCTCGAGCCAAACCGGTATGATGGAACTAGTTCGCAAATACAATTCCTCTATACCTGACCATGCGCTCTCTCACGATTCCGAAACGCTTTCTGGGTACTCTGATGAAAGAATGAGCCGGTGGGGCTATCGCCGGTACGGCACTTCTCTGACAAACCTATTGAGTCTATCTGCCGGCGGAGTAACAATCGAATCGAATCTCCAGGCCGGAGGCTCCGTTTGGACTTGGACCTGGAATGGCGTTCAATTCATTAATGACGCTGACTATGGACGTCAGCTTCAAACGTCCATGTTCATCCATAATTCGGCATGGTGGGCAAGTAAGGCAACCGGCACAGCATCTTACGCCAACCCTACCGAGGCCGGCAGTAACAATGCGGACCAGTATGGCCCCCTTTCACAAGGTTCTCCTATTCTGTCAGCTTCGAATAGTGGCAACACCCAGACGACTAGGTGCCGTCCGTTGGATTTCAATTCGGACGAGTTCTCGCCTGTTGGAGGGTCTTATGAGCATCCCATTCTTTATAGTGACATGGTTCTTGGAAAGGACATCACCTTAAACTTCGCGAACCTCGGCGCGGTCGCGAAGTATACCACCTACCTAGATCTTCCAGATACAATATCTCATACAAATAACGTCATCGAAATCCCAGGTATCTATCTCAGACCGATGTTCACTAGGTACTATACGTATGACGCGTCCTCAAATACATTGACGGAAATTACTGGCTTTTCTGGCGACGATACGGCGTTTATGCCGTCAAGTGGCTATGGCGGAGCGATCATGGCCACAAGCGACGAAAATACTGCCTTCGGCATCTATGCAGTCACTACTGCTCAGGGTGGTTCAATGAATAGTGATGGGTTCCGGATGTGGAAGGGAGATTCTACTGGAGGGGGTCAGTATGACGGAGGATGGCGTAAGATCAATGTCACTCACCATGACGATACATGGTCCTCTGGCGTCCATACTTATAACGCCTATCTTATAAGCGGTACATTATCTGACGTTAGAAGCAAAATGCAGTCTCTCTATAGCGGCAGCTATAAATGAGTTGTAACCGGCCTCACATGTTGCTGGTGTCTCGCATAAGATTGCGCTAAATCGCGTTCAGTGGCCGTCAATTTAGTTCATGGGCGAACGAGTGAGCCCGAGTAATCTCCCCTGTCCACTGTCTTCCTTCGTACGCACAGCTGTCACCTATTGGCTTGGTGCCAGCTGCTAGGATCTGCCCCGCCGGCTGCGCAGAGTGTTTTTAGGAAGCCGCGAGTATGCCCGACTGCCATCATCTTCACCCAAGCCTCAGGGTCAAATGAGACAAAGCCCGCGCGCGCGGGTATCAGCGTGTCGTCTCACGGCGTCGGCACCTGGCGACGAATGCCAGTTCGATTACCACGAATCGGCGGCGGTTATCTGGTGGGTCGAGGCTGAATGACGGTTCTTGATAGCTAGTTTTGTTATGGACCAGAGAAAAGCTCCCATTCTCGTCTACGCGGGCAAACCAGGACGTTCGGACCGGCTAGCCAATTTTGTCGCGCTATGCTCTTACCGGGAAAG
>JADMIO010991041.1_pt1 | contig 23308 bp, 17 predicted proteins | sample 8958161 | NCBI WGS metagenome assembly JADMIO01 (sample SAMN16585339, study PRJNA669376) | soil metagenome | isolation source: Crop rotation soil | place: USA: Cullars Rotation, Alabama | collected 2011
CCATCGCGGGAGGCATTGGATTTGACGACGTTCACGGTAACGGCGGCGCCGACTCCATCACCCTGGGTGACGACGGTGGCGACGCTTTCGGCGAGCAAGGGAACGACACGCTCAATGGCGGCAAGAGCGATGATGTTCTGGAAGGCGGCTTCGGAAACGATTCCATTCACGGCAATGGCGATGGCGATCAAATCCGAGGCAATGAGGGTGACGACACGCTCTTTGGCGATGACGGCGGAGATCAGATTCACGGCGACGAAGAGCACGACACCGTGCCCGGCGGCGTCGGCGGCAACGATGAGATTCACGGCGGCAAAGGCGAAGATCAGCTGATCGGCGATAACGGCAATGACACCATCCACGGCGATGACGACGGCGATCAGATCATCGGCGACAATGGCGATGACATGCTCTTCGGCGACAAGGGCAATGACCAAGTCCTTGGCGACAATCTCGGCACCTCTCAAAGCGGAAACGACACCCTGCATGGCGGCGCAGGCGATGACCAGCTGGAAGGTGGCCCGGGCCAAGACCAACTCTTCGGCGAAGCCGGCACCGATTCCTACAAAGCCCAAGATGGCGAAAAGGACACGCTCTTCGGCACCGCTTCCGGCGAATTTGTCGGCAAGGACGGCCTCGACGTACTCTCGTGAACGCTATGTAGTCTCGTAGGGTGGGCACTGCCCACCATCCCCCGCGAGGTGTCATGGTCTTGGAGAGCCGGGATACTCCTCTGGCCCCTCTGCCTTTTTCCGCATACCCAGGAATTTGAAGGCATGGCATCTGGCTATCTTTCCGATTGCGCCGTGATCCATTAGCCTTCAACGGTATGAAGCTGGCACATTTCTTCGCTCTGTTGATGTTCGCCTTCCGGGCTTATGCCACCGATCCTGCGTTCGACCGATGGGCGGAGCGGCTCGCCGAAGATATCGTCCGCGCCAGCCCCCAGGGCGCAACCTCTTCGCAGTATTTCTCCGGCCAGGAGCAAGACACCCTCGACCGCCAGCTCACCCCCATCGCCAAAGCGTATCGCGCCGAGCGCATCGATTTCGCCCGCCGCGCCCTCGCCGAACTCTCCAAATTCGACCGCGCCAAACTTGATCAACAGCAGCGCATCTCCGCCGCCACAATCGAATGGTCCCTCAAGATGGAAGTGGACTCCGAACCCTTCCACGACCACCACTTCATTTTCAACCAATTCCACGGCCTGCACGTCGGCCTCGTGAATTTCCTCTCCCAAACCCACCCCATCCGCAGTCGCCGCGACATCGAGAATTATCTCGCCCGACTCCAGCTTGTCCCCGCTCAGATGGATGAGGGGATCAGCCAATCCAAGGACGCCGCCGCCCGCGGCTTCCTCATGCCCGACTTCATCATCAGATCCGTCCTCGGCCAGTTCGATCGCTTCCTCGCCGATGCGCCGTCGAAGAATATCTTGGTTGCCTCACTCGACGAGCGCGCGTCCAAACTCAAAGACCTCTCACCCGACGATCGCGCCAAGTTCGTCGCTCAAGCCGAGAAGATCGTCACTGACTCCGTACTGCCCGCCTTCCGACGCGCTGAAGCGCACTTAAAGGAACAACTCCCCCTCGCCAAAAGCGATGCTGGCCTGTGGCGTCTTACCGAAGGCGACAAGGCCTACGCCCACGCCCTCCTTCGCTCCACCACCACTGCGCTCACGGCCGACCAAATTCATGAAATCGGCCTCAAGGAAGTTGCCCGCATTGAAGCGGAGATGGACAGCCTCTTCCGCCAGATCGGCTACACCGACGGCTCCATCAAAGACCGCTACGACAAACTCAACAAAGACTCGCAGCCCCCAACCGACGCCGACCCTCGCCCCGCCCTCCTCGCCAAATACACAGACATCCTGCGTGATGCTGAGAAACGTGCCGCCCTGGTTTTCGACCTTCGCCCCAAAGCCCCCATCGAAGTCCGCCGCGAACCGATCTTCACCGAAAAAACCGCCGCCGCTCACTACACCCACCCGGCCAAAGACGGCTCGCGTCCCGGCGTCTTCTGGGCGCCGCTCCCCGGCCCCACCTTCAACATTCTGGGCATGCGCACGCTTGTGTATCACGAAGGCGTCCCCGGCCATCATTTCCAAATCGCCCTCCAGCGCGAGATGGAGACACTGCCACGCTATCGCCGCGATGGCATCTTCGGCGGCGGCTCCGTCTTCGCCGAAGGATGGGCTCTCTACGCCGAACAACTCGCCGCCGAAAACAACTGGTACGAAGGCGACATCAAAGGCCACCTCGGCCAGCTTCAAGGCGAACTCTTCCGCGCTCGCCGCCTGGTCACCGACACCGGCCTGCACGCCAAACACTGGACCCGCCAGCAGGCCATCGACTACGGCATCTCCGCCCAGGAGGTCGAACGGTACGTCTCCAATCCCGGCCAAGCCTGCGCCTACAAAATCGGCATGCTCAAAATCCTCGAGCTCCGCGCCAAAGCACAAAAAGCCCTGGGAGCGAAATTCAACATCAAAGAATTCCACAACCTGGTCCTCCAAACTGGCAACGTGCCGCTGGCCGTGCTTGAGCAAGTCGTCGACGAATACATCAAAGAATCGCGCTGATCGGGCAATCTGCGGATTCTTGCCAAAGCATTGTCTGGCAACGCGTTGCAATGCGCCGAACTGTGCGGGTAATCTGCACAATCCAGGCCGCCAGCGCGAGTGTCTAATCACTCCTGCACTTGGTTTTTTTCAGAGGGAAGGAATGCGACGCAGCAATACATCATCTATTCGCACGCGCAAGCCCGGTCACGCACGGACTTCATCCGCCTGCATGTTCGAACCTCTTGAACAAAGGTCGATGCTTTCCACCAGCATTATCTCCGCCACTCCCGACGGTCACACCGCCACCGGCAGCGCAGCCATCGGCATCAACGGCTACGCGCCCCAGAATTTCAGCCCCGATGGGCGCTGGCTGGTCTTCACGAGCATGGCCAGCAACCTCGTCAACGGCGTCACCGACACGAACAACGCCGCCGATCTTTTCCTGCGCGATCTTCAAAACAACGTGACCTATATCCTCAGCGTGTCTTCCACCGGCACTGCCCTGCGCTATGACGGCGGCGGCGGTAATTTCCAGGACACCATCTTCAGCCCCGATTCCAAATTCCTCGCCTTTCGCGCCACCTCCAGCAATCTCCTAGACGGCGTCACCGACCCCAACGGCCAACCCGACCTCTTCGTTCGCGACCTGACCACCAACGTCACGTCCGGCGTCAGCATTAATCCGGCTGGCGATTCGATGGGGAACGTCACCAGCTTCACAAGCTTCGCTCCCATTTTCACACCCGACAGCAAAAACATCATCTTCGGCAGCCTCGCCAGCAACCTTCAAAACGCGGTGCCCGACAGCGGCGGCGCGGACCTTTTCATCCGGAACATCGAAACCAAAACGACGACTCTGCTCAGCGTCGCCACCAATGCAACCGCCGCCGGCAACGTTCTCACCGATACCCCGCCCAAGCTCAGCCCCGATGGCCGCTATGTCGCATTCCTGAGCAGCGCCGGCAATCTGGTCAACGGAGTCACCGATACCAACGCTTTCACCGACCTGTTTGTGAAGGATCTTCAAACCGGCTCGATCACCCTGGTCGATCAAACTCCCGATCACGTGGCAGCCGGCTTCTCGACTTCGTTTCAGTGGCTGCCCGACGGCTCCGGCATTATCTTCGGCTCCGCCAATCAGAATCTCGTCGATGGCGTCTCCGACCTGAATAACACATTCGGCACCGACTTCTTCCTCTGGAAACTCCAGACGCAGGCCATCACCCTCGTCACCGCCAACAACGCCGGCACCTCGACAGGTGACAAAACTCCGACGCTGCTGGGCGTTAGTCCCGATGGCCGCTACGTGGCCTTCAGCAGCCCCGCGTCGAACCTCACGCCTCAATCCAATTCCGACATCTTCGCCGATCTCTACGTTCGGGATCTTTTAAATAACACCACCACATTCGTCGCCACCCATGGCGGCGGCAGCGTGGCCTGGGCGCTGGCTCGCTTCACCGCCGACAGCGCCAACCTTCTGTTCACCACGGATGCGAACAACGTCGTCCCCGGTTTGGCCGACACCAACGGCCGCTCCGACCTCTTTGCTTACAAGCTGGCCACCGGCCAATACTCGGCGATCACCGTCAAATTCGACGGCACTGCCACCGCGTCCAACGACGGCACCGCTCACGACGATGTCGTCCTCAGCCCGGATGGGCGCTACGTTTCCTTCGTCAGCGACTCCGACAACCTCACCGCCAATTTCATCACCAGCTCCACCCGCGATCTTTTCGTCCACGATCTAATGACCCACACGACGCGCCTTGTAACAAGGGGTTCCAACGGTGAAGGGGTCGGCTATGACCAGGGCGCCACCCGAGATGCCGAATTCACCCATGATGGCCGTTTCCTGGTTTACACCACCAATACGATTGTCGCTTCCAACTTCAGTTACCTCGACGCCGCCACCGACGTCTTCGCCTTCGACACGCAGACCGGAAAAAACTACTTGCTCTCTGCCCCAGCCTCCGGAACGCCCAGCAATTTCAATTTCGGTGCAGAGCCGTTCTCCTTCCTCCTCAGCCCCGACCACATGCACGTCGCGTTCATCGACGCGTCCCCCGATCTGGTCACCGGCGTCACCGATCAGGCCGCCAATACCGCTGGCGCGTACGATCTCTTCCTCACCGACCTCCCCACCCCCAGCGCCCTGCCCGATCTGGTGATCGAGGGCGGCGTTACCGGCGTCGCCAGCGGCACCTTTGTCGGCGGCACGACCGGCGGCCACGCCCAGGTCACGATCTTTAACCGCGGACAGAACACAGCGACCGGAACCGTGAATGTAAAGTTCTACGTCTCCAGTGACGCGACGCTCGATGCTTCTGACAAAGCCGTCGCCACCGTCAGCAAGAGTCTCGGCCAGCTCGCGGCCGATCAGAGCACGACCGTCACCGCCGACTTCAGCTACCCCACCGGCGTCGCCAACGGCCAATACTTCATCCTCGCCAAAGCAGACGCCGACAATGCGCTGGAAGAAGCGGATGAAAACAACAACACCGCTGCCTCCACCAATAAAATCACCCTCGCCGCCGCCTCCGTCGATCTCTCAGGCAAATCGCTCTCCGGCAGCGGCCAATTCAAATCCGGCAAAAACGCGAAGATTCAGCTTCAGCTCCAAAACAACGGTAACACCAAATCATCCGGCACGATGAAGGTCAAACTCTTTGCCTCCAAAAACGCCATCGTCGGCGACCGCGACGACATCCTCATCGGCACCATCTCCACGGGTTTCTCTGTCAATGCCGGCGGCACACAAACCATTGCGTTCAACCCCAAACTCCCCAAGCTCAAGGCCGGCTCCTACCGCCTCATCGCCCTCATCGACTCAGCCAAGATGGTCTTGGAATCCAATGAGTCCAACAACACGATTGTCAGCGCCAAGACGGTAAAGGTCGTTTGAAACAAAGCAGCGACGGTTGCGGCATGACGCCTGTGAAGTATTAATTAAGTCGTATTGGGGCCTGGGAGTGTTCGATCGGCATTTTCGGGCATCTCGGGCAGAAGACGTTTTTCACATTTCTTTTAAGGGAGGATGACATGACCGATCTTTTCATGTCCGTTCCTGTTCTTGTTGAGAGCCTTGAAAATCGCATGATGCTCAGCGCGGCGACCGTCACCAAAGCAGCGCATCATCCGCCCGTGCATCACCCTCACAACCACGCCGTCCATCACACCAAAGCTCCAAAAAAAACCTCCAACGCCTCCAATGGCGACCCGATCTTCATGCAGTACGAGGGAATTGAAGGTGACGTGACCACGCGGGGCTTCGTCAAGGATATTGAGGTCCTCAGTTTTCAGTTCGGCGTCGGCCGCGACATTGCCAGTCCGAGCGAAGATGGCGCCAGCCGCGAAGCCAGTGCCCCCAACATTTCGGAGATCACGATTACCAAGGCTTTGGATAAAGCTTCGCCCAAACTTCTCCAGGAGGCGTTTGACGGAACCACCAAAGATGTCACCATCTTTCTGGTCAACATCGAAAGGGGTAAGGCCACCGCCTACGCGAAATACGTGCTGAGCGACGTGCTCATCAGTGGATATAGCGTCCATTCCAACGGCGATCGCCCCACCGAAAGCCTCAGCCTCAATTTCAGCAAAATTGAATTCACGTCCTTCGAGAAAGGCAGTAATGGCACAACAACCCAGGTCAAGGCGGCATGGGATCTGGCCACGGACACCAACCCTCTGTTTAATGCGTAGCCGATAAAACGGCCACAAATGCGGGGCGAATCGACGCGGAATGCAAATCTGCGAGCCGCGAAATTGAGCGTCTGCGCTGGCTCGCTAATGATTGGTGATCCGCTGCTGCGCCCTTTGTCTGTTCCAACGCTTCACACAAGCAACTCGGGTGCGGTGACTTTGCATCGCAACCGCTTGAGCAGCTCCGAATGCATCTGACTCACCCGAGACTCGGACAATCCCAGCACCAGCCCGATTTCCTTCATCGACATGTCTTCGTAGTAATAGAGCAGGATGATGAGCTTCTCTTCGCGGCTAAGCCCCTCGGTCACCCATGCCCGCACCAGCCCACGCATCACGCCCCGCGCCGGGTCTTCGATCGCCTTACTCGGCACATGATCCAGCGCAACATCCCTCCCACCCTCATCTGCCTTAATCCGTCCACCGGAAAGGGATCGCATATTGGCCGCGCGCGCTTCGCGCTCCTTGGCCGCCAGGCGATTCATCCCCACACCCATCCGTCCCGCCAGTTCCTGTGCAGAGGGTTCTACCCCATGGGTGGATCGAATTGCATCCCCCACTTCTTCCCTTTTTCGGATCATCAGCCGCGTCGTTCGCGACACGGGATCGCGCTCCCGCAGCCCATCCATCATCGCTCCACGAATGCGCAGCGGGGCAAATGTCTGGAACTTGATCTTCTTCTGTGGATCAAACCGCTCAATTGCGTCCAGCAACCCCATCGCTCCGTCCGACAAGAGCTCCTCCAGGCTCACCGATGCCGGCAGCTTGCGGCGCAGCCGCATCGCCTCATCGGTCACGATCTTGTCGTACTGCCCCACCAGGATTTCCCGCAGACATTTGGAAGGCCGACGCTTGTACCACCTCCACACCCGCGCGATCACTCGAGCATCCATCGTTCCTCCTTGCATGAGTTCCTTGCCATCCCTGGCAAGGCCTTCCGCGCCAGATCGTAATTTCAGCGCCACTTGCGCTTGTCGGCCGAATCAGGCTTCAAACTTGAAGAATTTGTTTCCACGTGCAAATTTTTTCCGGATCGAGCGTCGACGAGTCTGACCAGAATCTCTGCGCACCGGCATGCATTAGGCTAATCCAACCTCAGATGTAAGAGAAGGTGATGAGAATTACATCCGGCCGCGGATTGCCGGCGGTGTCTTTGGCGGGTTCGATCCACCATTTGTAGAGCGCCGATTCTGTCGCCTGATCTAGTTCGCTGCTACCGCTGGAATGGAGGGTGCGCACGTCGGTAATTCGGCCGGTTGGATCAATTCTGACTCGCAACACGACGGATGGATTGAAGATGGAGGTTGTGTCAACTCCGGCCTTAAGGCCAAGGCGCGGGTTAACGGATTTGAATCGACGGCCGAGACGCGCTTCCAGCTTTCCGTTTTGAAATCGAACCGAGCCTTCGCGAGCGAATGCATCCGATTCGGATTCGCTTTTGGGAGCGGGATCGGCCGCGGCAATCGGCGGGCCGGCCGGTCCGGTGCCGGAAGGCGCGGCCGCATCGTTGGATGGTCCAGAGGGTGTCTGACTGCGAGGCGACTGCGACTGAGCGCGGGCGATAGCGAGTTGTGGACTCTGAGGCGCGGGCTTGGGCGTTGTGAGCGGGTCCACCGTAGAATCCCCTTCGATTGTGCGAAGCTGCGGGTGCCGCACGATGGGCAGATTGAGTGGCAATGTTGTTGGAGGATGAGCAATGGCCGTTTCGGTTGGCCGCGTCGGAGCAAGCGCGCCCTCTTCAACCGGGCGCAAATCGCTGACGGCGGGCAACGGCGAGAGAGGCTGCGGGATGTACTGAGCAAGACGCCCCGCGCGAAGCAGGGGTTGCGCCTGCGCTGGAACCTCGCTGGGCCCGAATGGAGTGAGGATGGCGGTTGCTGGCGGAGATGGCGGCATGGACGCACCTGCGCGGGCTGCGGACAACCCACCCCGCGCGGGCTTACGACCATCCCCGTTCATGCCCGGCGGTAAGAGCGATTCGGAGGGATCGGTGTGGCGAGGACCGGGGCCCTCCGGGTCAAGGCTGAGGTATGCCTGGGCCTGCGGCGCTTTGGTGGCCATCAGCGGCGCCGCACCAGGGGAGGAGTTTGGGGCCTCGCCCTTGCCCGTAACTTCGCCGAAATGGGTCCAGCGGCGAAGGTCGGCATCATCCGCCGGCGCATCGAGTCGCGGCGGCTCGAAAATCGGCTGGACCTCCTCGCCAGCACCGAATTGCAAGCCTGCACGGGATTTGGCCGCGCGGACAGACCGATCTAAATCTTTAATCCGCAGAAAGATAAGGGATAGCGCAAAGATCGCGTGCACCCCCAGCGAAACACAAAGTCCAACCGTTACCGATACATCCCTGCGAGCCATGGGCCTCTATCCCCGCTATCAAAGGTACATTCTTCGACCAGAGTGGCCCAAATTCAAGAGGCTACCCGATTCGTGCCGCGAGCGACGGCGCGGGCGGTGTCAGCCAACCTTTGGTGGGCCAGTTCGCAGGCGTAATCCGCGACGATGGCACGGCGATAGGCCTCCATCTTCGCGATGGGATCGACTTGTGCATCCGCTTCAGCGACCAAAGGAGAATGAAGCCGTTCCCAAAGGTCCATGACGCGGGCGTAAGTCCGGGCCGTTCCGGGATGTGGGCCTTGCGGAAGCTCCACTGCCGGGATTAGTAGCGAGTAGCGGGGGAGGGACTTTTGCAGTAATGCGAACGGCGCGGGGTGCGCGGGGGGCAGGTTTACGTCAGCACACGGCAGAATTGCGATCGCCAGTCCGTGATCGGTCGTGGAAAAGGAGGCGGCGAGAAACGTTTCAACGTAGATTCCGATGCGCGCGGCGAGGCGGCGGAACTCGATAGCCGGCGCAGCTGTTGCAAAACCAGCGATCAGAAGCTGACCGAAGGGATACTCCAGAATCAGTCGCTTTGGATTGAGCTGATCCGAGGCAGAGCGCGCGATGATGTCCAATCGCACGATGCCTTCTCCGCAGTGTTGTCGGCGCTGGCGGCGCGTTTCCTGAAGCGGCATGTACAGGCGCGCGAGCGTGTCCCAATCTCGAGCGGACCACGCAACCGCCTCGGCCTCCGCCAGCAGGCGCTCCGCTTCCAGGTAGTTCATGCGCATCAATTCGCGCTGGCCCTGATCGCACAGCGATTGCAGCTCCTGAGGGGTCATCGGCCGCATTGTATTGCACTTGCAAAGCGAAAACGACGGATCAGGCGGTGACGACGGCATTGCGCACCGCGTGGAGGCAATTAAGCCAAGCCGACGTGGTATCGGACATTTCGTATGCGAGCACATCGCCCAGAGAGACAAAATCACGTCGCTCCAGGGCGGATTTAATTTCGCGAAGCTCCCGGGAGAACTCGGCGAGCATCTCCTCGATGGGCCGACCTTGGAGCTGGATGGAAGAGAGGTCGATGCGCAGCAGTTCTGCGATCTTCGTGACAGCTTGCTGGGCATCCTGCCAGATGCGCAGGGCGGCGCCCAATTGCTGAAGTGCTTTGGAGCTTTGGTTGCGCTGAAGCAAATCCGCTGCTTCGTTCTTCAGTCTTTCGGCGTCTTGAATCTGCTGGGATGACTCATCCAGCACGTCCAGTGCAAGGCGACGGGGATCGGTGGTCTCAAGGAACAGTGTGTGGCCGGAGAGGTTTGTTTGGGCGATGGTGGAAAGCTGATGAGGCTCAGGAGACTTGCCATCAATGAGGAGTTGCACAACCAGACGATTGCTGCGCTGGAGGTGAGAGAGCACATGGCCGACAGTATGTAGACCCAGAGCGGCGGCATTGAGGGGCTCATCATCAACCGTTACGGACAGGGAATTGGCACTCATGAAGCACTTATCGGTCGTTGGGTGGGGTTTGCTTGATCGAGTCCGATAAATGCAGCGACCGAGTGGCGGCTCAGCGTGGCGGGAACGCGTATATGTAAATGCTTTTCCCCAAGACGGCGATGGGTTTTTGCTTCCAAAGATCGCGATAGAGGGACGGCGCGCCATTGGCGTGGGCGAACTGGAGGCGGGTCGCGCTGATGGCGAGGTAACCGCTCTCACTCGGCCATTGCGGCGGCGGGCCCCATTGATACGCGGGCGTCTGACCGACGGCGTCGGCGGGGAGGTTGGTGTATTGCAGACCGTAGTAAGCCGGATCAGCGGTTCCAAAATAATTAAGGTAGAGCGCTCCATCCGGGTGCGCTTTGCGCCATGCGGCAAGCGCGGGAAGGTCTTGGCCCCAATCGAGATTGGAATCGGAGAGGGCATCGAGGCCGTCGCGGAACGCAAGAGCGGAGGGCGTGTTGAAAAAGGGGATGAAGTTGGGGAACGCAAGGATCGTCTCCACCGCCAGGGCAACCAAGAGGAGCGCGCAGGTAGCCGGCAGTGCGCGCCCACGGGAATTTCGCAAGGCGATCGATGCAGTGGCGGCAGCGGCGATGTACAGAAACAAATGGACGGGAAAGGCGTGGCGCAGGCCGAGGTTGAGATTGCTGCGCAGGATCATCCCGATATATGCCAGGAGTGGGACGCCCAGAGAAGAGACGACCCACAGAAATCGCGAAGCCCGTTGGATGCGCCAGTGTCGAATGCGGGCTATGCGCCGTACAGCCAGTCCTCCGGTTAGAGCGAGAGACACCAGCGTCGCCGTGGGAGTTTTGAAAAGGAAGGCCAGTGGGAAGTAGTACCACCAGCCGATGTCACGCCGCTGGCCAAGCAGAAAGCTTTGACGGAGCAGCGCGCTCCCCTGCGTGTACAACAGGCCACTCAGCCACGCGTCGGGAAGAAGCTGGTGCTCCTGACCAAAGAGTACGCAGCGCATGAGAATGCCCGGACGCCAGGCAAGCTTTTCGGTATCGCTGAGCGGGCGAGGGTCGGGATGGCCCGCGGCGGCGTCGCGGGCGGCAAAAAGCTCGTTGCCGGCGACGAACGTACCGATGGCTTTGAGTGGAAGACGCGAATTGGGATCGGGAGTAGGGGCAAAGCGAAACGCGTAAACGGCCCAGACGGTCGCGTAAGCGAGCATGCCTGCAACAGCGAGAATGGCGGCCGCGGCAAATATTTTTTTGACCGTCGTTTTGAGAAGCCTGGAACGCACATGCCACGGCGCGGGAAGCAGAGCCCGGACAACCAAGAGGATCAAAAGCAGCAGTGGAAAAAGCAGCGCCGTGAATTTGATGCACAACGCTGCTCCGATCGTGAGACCAAGCAAAACAGCGCGCAGCACCGTGGCGCGTCGGCCTATCACCCACACGAGATATCCGAAGAGGGCCATCGTTCCCGCGAAGACCACATCGTTTTTTACCAGTGGTCCGTGCGCCAAAAAGTTGGGATCAAGGCAATAAAGCGCGCAACCGATGACACCGGCGAGCGGACCGCCCAACTTCCATGACCAGACACACAGGAGCGCTGCGACACCAACTGAAAGCAAGGACATAACGATGCGCGAGTGCCAGAGCAGGCGATCGGCATCGTTGGCGGAGGTGCGGTACACACTCACGACGGACCACTGCCATTGCGCGCCCAGCACGTCGAGCATGGCCGCCCACGCGGGGTCATCCTCTCGAAGCTCCGGGGGATGGATCGCATGCGGCAAGGCGGCCCAGTATTTCCATAAGGGCGGGGCTTCGTAGTCGGCGCGAAAGTCGAGAAGGCGCAGGTGCGAGAGGCCTGCCATCAAATGCAGCGGTTCGTCGGACGTGGCTGACTTGCCGCGCACCGCACAGAGCGAGAGGACGACGTGCAGAAGAATCAGGATAGCGCAAATCGCCAATGCGGATCGGCGTGACAATACAAGCGGCTTGTGCAAAGGGGCGGCCACTATGGGAGTTCGAGCTTTTCTTCTTCGCGTCCGGCGATAACCGACTGGGGTGTCTTGGCAGGTGGTTCGCGGAAGAAGATGAGGAAGATGACCATGACGACAGCGGCTCCAATGCCAGGGGTCAGCCAGATCGGCCGCCAGTTGTGTTGAGTTTCACTGATTTTATGAAGCCCCAGGACTTGCCCTGCGAGCAAAGTGCCGACAAACGCGCCGACTCCCCAGAGAATAAACGCGATAAAGCCCTGGCAGGCGCCGCGGATTCGTTCATTGGCTTGGTCATCCACGTACAGCTGGCCGGCGATGAAGAGGAAGTCGTAGCAGACACCGTGAAAGAGGATGGCGGCAAAGATGAGCGCCGTCCCAACGCCCAGGGTGCTAACGCTGCCGGCGAGAAGGAAGTAGCGCGCAACCCAGGCGAGAATGCCGATCAGGATGGTTTTCTTGTAACCGAGAGCTTTGAGCATGATGGGGAGGAGGAAGAGAAAGATGACGTCGGATACTTGGGCGAGGGTCATCTTGCCGACGGGATGCGTCCAGTGAAGCTCGGTGAGGTAGATGCCCATCATCACAAAGTAGAAGTAGAGCGGAATGCAGATCAGGAAGATGCAGCCGATAAAGATGGCGAAGGAGGGTTGCTTGAGGAGAGCGAGCGCATCGAGTCCAAGAATTTCGCCAACACTCACGTTTTGGCCGGTCTTCCTTGGTGGAGTGTGCGGCAAAAAGAGGGAAAAAACCCCCATAAAAATTGAAGCTCCGCCGGCCAGATAAAATTGGAAGGCGGTTTGTTCGCCATTGAAAAGGCTGAGCGTGACGCCGCCGGCGATCCAGCCGACGGCGGAAAAGATTTTGACGCGGGGGAAGTCGGTCTTGGCATCGACCAGGTGGTGAAATGAAAGAGAGTTTCCCAAGGCCAGGGTTGGCGTATAGAGCGCACAGTAGAGAATCAGCGCCGGGTAGAACGAGCTGAAGTTGCGCAGTTGAGGCAACATGCACATCACCGCGCCGCCAAGGATCGCCAGGACGGCGAGCATTCGTTCGGATGAAAAATAGCGGTCGGCAATCAGCCCGACGAAGAAGGGTGAGATCATCGAGCCGATGGCAAATGCGCCGTAGGCCGCGCCGATCTGCGGTCCGCTGAATTTCAGGATGCCGTTTAGGTACGCGCTCATGCTCACGTACCACGAGCCCCATATGAAATACTGAAGAAACATGAAGATCGAAAGTTTGACGCGAAGGTCGTTCTGGTTCACCGCGGAAGGTGGCGCATAGTCCAAAGTTGTGGCGGGCATGCGGCCCTTATCACGCGGTGAGGCGCGGGAGTCAAGCCGTCAGTGGGCGAGTTTCAATGGCGATCGATTTGGATATAGTACCCCCCTTCGCCGGCCCGGAGGCTGGCGTTTTTCGTGGGTAAAATGGAACCGTTATGGCATTGGAAGTTGGCATTGTTGGTCTGCCCAACGTCGGCAAGAGTACAATCTTCAACGCCCTGACGGCGGCCGGGGCGCTGGCGGCGAATTATCCGTTTGCGACGATTGAGCCAAATGTGGGCGTCGTGGCCGTGCCCGACGAGCGGCTGGCCGTCATCAACCAATACGTCACGACCGAGAAGATCATCCCGGCGGCCATCCGCGTGGTGGACATCGCGGGAATCGTTCGCGGCGCATCGACGGGTGAGGGGTTGGGCAACAAGTTTCTGTCGCACATACGAGAGGTGGATGCGATCCTGCACGTGGTGCGCTGCTTTGCGGGCGGAGACATCATCCATGTCGAAGGAACCATCGATCCGATTCGCGACATCGACACGATCGACACGGAGCTTGCACTGGCGGATTTGGAATCTGTCGCTTCTTCGCTGGATAAGGCGGAACGCTTGGCGCGATCTGGAGACAAAGAAGGCATCGCGCGGGCGGAGGTGCTGCGCAAATGCCGGGTAGCGCTGGACCAGGCGAAACCGGTGCGGCAGCTTGAGTTCAATGCAGATGAGAAAAAGATCGTGCGAGGTCTGGGGTTGATTACGGCCAAGAAAGTGTTGTACATCGCCAATGTCGATGAGGGGGATATCCACGGCGAGGGGCCGTTGGTGCAGAGAGTCAGGGAGCGAGCGAAGGCGGAGGGGGGAACCGTTGTGCCGGTGTGCGGCAAGCTGGAGGCGGAGTTGGCGGAGCTGGAGCCGGCCGACCGCCAAGAGATGCTCCAGAGCATGGGGCTCAAGGAGCCGGCATTGGCGACGCTGGCGCGCGAAGCCTATAAGCTGCTGGGGCTGCACTCGTACTTCACGGCCGGGCCGAAGGAAATTCGCGCGTGGACGATTCCGATCGGCGCAACCGCGCCGCAGGCGGCCGGCGTGATTCATACCGATTTTGAGAAGGGTTTTATCCGCGCGGATATCTACACGTTGGACGATCTAAGGCAGTTTAAGACGGAGGCGGGAATCAAGGCAGGCGGGAAGATGCGGTCGGAGGGGAAGGCGTACGTGATGCGCGATGGGGATATTGCTCATTTCCACTTCAACGCGTAGGCGGTTCGAGCGGCCAATCAATCGATGTTGGCTTTAATGCCCGACGGCTGCACTGGCAGCCCCGCTTCGTACAGATGCGAGACATCGCCAAACCCGATGCAGCGCGGCGTGGCCCATTCCTTGGAACGTTCGTCGAAGAGGATTGTGGTGACGGAAGATGGCGGCATGTGAAATCCCGACCACATCAGGGGCACTGGAATCTCCAAAAGATGCGCCAGCCAGCACAGCCCGAATCCGCCGTGGCAAAAGACGGCGATGCGCTGACGGTGCGGATTGATGCAGCGATAGCGGCCGCCCTGGCGCTCGTAGCCGTGACGCGCCAGAAACGCGTCGGAATTCTTCTTCAGCTCATCAAAGCGCTGCCGAAAATGCGGGTTGGCGAGGCATTCCACATCATGCCAGTTGCGATGGTGGACGTGCGGTTCTCGGGCACGGATTACTTCGCCGGGCACATCCCACATCACCATCTCACCCCATGGCTCCAGTACCAGGCGGCAGTCGGACATCTCGGCCGTCCATTCTTCAATCGTGCCGGTCATGCCCAGAGCATCGGCGGTATACTGCATCGTCTGATGCGCGCGCGGCAGCGGCGAGGAGTAGATCCGGTGAGGGCGAATGTGCTCCATGCGCCGCGCCAGGGCGCGGGCCTCCAGATGGCCGGCCGGCGTGATGGTGTTGTTGGGATAATCCGGGTCAGCGTGACGAATGATGTAAAGGCGCATCGAGCGAGGTCTCCAGGAACGGTGGATTGTAGGCAAAGAACAACCATTTGCGACGAGCGAAGACTTCCCGACCTTGGAAGCCGGCCGAATCTTTCTATATCGTTTGCGTACCATGTCGGATGTGAATGAAGAGCAGGCTTTCCAGTGTGCAGCAGAGCGCTTTCAATCGGGCGACCTGGCCGGCGCGGAGGCGATTTGTAGAGAGATTCTTGCCAGCAACCCTCGCTCCGCGGCGGCGCTGGTGCGGCTGGGGTTTCTAGCCCATCGCCGTGGCGATTATCCGGCGGCGGCAGATTGGTTCAGTAAGGCACGCGCGCTCGATCCACGCGATGCGCACGTGCACTTCAACCTCGGCGCCGCATTGCAACAAATGGAGAGTACGGACGAAGCGATCGCATGCTTTCGTGAATCGATCGCGCTATTGCCGCAACTTGCCGCGGCCCACAACAATTTGGGACTGTTGCTCAGAAGAAGCGGGCAAATCGCGCAAGCAATTGCCAGCTACCGGCAGGCCATAGCGGCGCAACCGGATTTTGTGCAGGCTTGGAATAACTTGGGGTTGGCGCTGAAAGACAGCGGACAGCTCGACGCGGCGGCCGTTGCGCTGCGTCGAGCATTGGCATTGCGCCCCGGCGATGCCGATGTGCATAACAACTTGGCGGCAGTTCTGGTTCAGCAAGGGGATAATCGTGCGGCCCTCGATTGCGTGAACGCGGTTCTTCAATTGCAGCCAGATCATATTTTGGCGCACCTCCATCGGGCTGAGGCGTTGCGGAACCTGGGTGAGCTCGATGCCGCGGTCGATGAGTATCAAAGGACCATCGCCCTTCAAAGCGACCTGGTTCTGGCGCACATGGGTCTGGGAAGCTGCCTGAAGGATCGCGGTGAGCTCGATGAGGCGATTGCCTGCTATCGGCGAGCACTGGCGATCGATCCGAATTCATTAAGCGCCTACCAGTGCCTGCTGGTCAGCCTGCACTACCATCCCGGCTTCGGGGCGGAAGCGATTTACCAGGAGCATCTGCAATTCGCTAAACGATTCGAGCAACCGCTGCGAGAAATTCAGCGACCGCATCGCAATGATTGCTTGCTGAACCGGCGATTACGGATTGGATACGTATCACCTGATTGGTGCAATCATCCCATTGGGCGAGCGATGCTGATCCCGCTTTCCGCGCACGACCGAGCACAATTCGAGATTACCTGCTATTCGACGTCACTGCGGCCGGTCGATGCAATTACCACCGCATTGCAGAAGCGGTCGGATCGATGGAGCAACCTAAACGGTCTGAGCGACGAACAGGCGGCGGAGCGAATTCGGGAAGATGGCATCGATATTCTGGTCGATCTGGCGATGCACACGGCCGACAATCGAATTCTCATCTTTGTGCGCAAACCGGCACCGGTGCAGTTGACATGGCTGGGATACCCGGGGACCACGGGGTTGCGATCGATCGATTATCGGCTGAGCGACCGATATCTTGATCCCTCTGAGGAAATTGAAGAATTCTATACGGAACGATCCATTCGCCTGGCGCACTGCTTCTGGTGTTATCAATCGATCAGCGAAGCGCCGATCGTAAACACGTTGCCCGCGCTCGACAACGGATTTGTAACCTTTGGATGCCTCAACAATTTTGCGAAAGCAAGCGAGCCAGCGCTGCGGCTGTGGGCGCAGGTCTTAAACTCGGTTGCAGATTCGAGGTTCATTCTTCTCTGTCCGAGGGGCAGCGCTCGCCAACGGGTCCAGACGTTCTTTGAGAAAAATGGGGTGTCGGCGCAACGCCTGGAGATGGTAGACCGGCTCTCGCAAGAATCGTACTTTCGCCTCCATCATCGCATCGATATTGCTTTGGACCCGCTGCCCTATCCTGGACATACAACCTCGCTGGATGCGCTGTGGATGGGAGTGCCCCTGATCACGCTCAGTGGCGCCACCGCCGCGGCGCGGGGAGGGACTAGCATTCTCACCAATCTGGGACTGAGTGGTTTTGTCGCTCGCTCCGAGCATCAGTATGTCGCGATCGCCAAGAATGTTGCCAGCGATTTCGATGCGCTCTCACAGTTACGACCGACGCTTCGAGATCGCTTGCAGCGGTCGCCCCTCATGCACGCGGGACGATTCACGGCCGACTTGGAGGAGGTTTATCGAAGGCTGTGGATTGAGTGGTGTACACGCGACTCTACTTAGGCCCGGCGGTTCTAACCTTCAGGCACCTGGCGTATTGTATTTGAGTCGCCATGAACGTCACCGAAGCATTGCAACTTGCCTCCGTCCGCTTTTCAGCCGGCGACTACTCGCAATCCGAAAGCATTTGCCGGCAACTGCTGGCGCAAGATGCACGATGCGCGGGCGCACTTTATGGACTCGGGTTGATTGCCCATCGCAGGGGTCAACACGACCTGGCGGCGAACTATCTTCAACAGGCCGCGGCCCTGGAGCCCAACAGCGAAAGAGTCTACAGCGATTTGGGATTGGCCTATCGGTCAATGGGTCGATGGGACGACGCGGCCGCTGCATTTCGCCAATCCCTCGCCCAGAAACAAACGGCGGAGGCGCATAACAATCTTGGCATTGTGCTTCAGCAGCAAGGCTTGCATAGCGAGGCGATCGAGTGTTTTCACAAAGCCGCGCAGCTCAATTCCGATGACTACGAGGCCCTTCAAAACTTGGCCAACGCGCTCAAAGACGCGGGACGAGGCGATGAAGCGATTGCCTATTTTCAACAACGCCTTCACTTCAAGCCCGATGCCTTTACGTGTTACCAATTGGGCCTTTTGCTTGCCGACGAGGGAAAGGGCGATGAGGCGATCGCGCTGTACCATCAGGCGATTCGCCTTGCGCCCAGCAACGCGGGCGTGTTCAATCAGATCGGCATCGCGCTGTCCGCACTTCGCCAATACGATGCGGCGTTCGATTGCTTTCAAAAAGCGCTTTCAATAAGTCCCGACAATTACCACGCACACTTCAACATTGGCAATGTCCTGCAAGGGTGGGGAAGAATTCACGAGGCCATACCTCATTTCCGTGAGGCGATACGGCTTAAGAGCGACTTTCTTCTGGGCCATCAGTGTCTCTTGCTCGCGCTGCATTGCGATAGCTCGGCGGAGCCGCGCGACATTTACGTCGAGCATTTGCGGTTTCAGAAGGTGTTTGAGCAGCCTCTTTTGTCTCAGCACAAACCGCACACCAATAAGCCCGACCCTTCGCGGAAACTGAAAATTGGATACGTCTCTCCCGATTTCAGGACTCATCCGGTCGGCCAATACATGCTGCCGCTTTTGGCCAATCACGATTCACAGCAGTTTGAGACCTACTGCTACGATGCCAGGCCAGCTCTGGACGATGCTGTTGCCGCGCAGTTGCGCGCCTGCGTTCACCGCTGGAGGGGAATTCAGAATCTCTCCGACTCCCAGGCGGCGGAACTGATTCGAAAGGATCAGATCGATATCCTTGTGGATTTGTCGCTGCATATGAACAACAATCGCCTTCTGTTATTTGCCCACAAACCCGCGCCGGTTGCAGTCACCTACCTTGCGTATCCGTCCACCAGTGGCCTGACAAGCATCGACTATCGCCTCACCGATTCGTATCTGGACCCAGGCGAAGAGCCCGGTGAGCGTTACTACAGCGAACAATCCATTGCTCTCCCCTGCTGCTACTGGTGCTATCGGCCGCCTCAAGACGTTCCGGAAATCAAAGCCCTTCCAGCTTTGGGCGAGGGGTTCGTCAATTTCGGTTGCCTCAATAATTTCGCGAAAGTAACGCCGGAATCTTTGCTGCTATGGGCCCGACTTTTAGAGCGGGTTGCTGGCAGCCGACTGCTGTTGCTCAGTTGGGAAGGGAATCATCGGAAGGATGTGCAATCGTTCTTTGCGTCGCGGGGCATTGATCCGAGCCGAGTGCGGTTTGCCAGTCGGTTGCCTCAGCGCGAATACTTTGCGCTTTATCACCAGATCGACATCGCACTCGACCCGATTCCATATCCAGGGCATACGACCAGCCTCGATGGCCTTTATATGGGAGTGCCGTCGATCACGCTGTCGGGAAAAACGGCCGTATCGCGGGGTGGAGCGAGCATTTTGAACCATCTCGAGCTCAGTGAGCTGATTGCCCACAGCGAAGAAGAATACCTCACGATCGCCGCGTCATTGGCAGGCGATCTGCCGAGGCTGGCCCATCTTCGGCAAAGCCTGCGCCAAAAAATGCGGGAGTCGCCGATCATGAATGAAAAGCTATTCACGGCCAGCGTCGAGGCCGCCTTCCGGCAGATGTGGAGAAACTGGTGCGAGAAACGCTGATCACTTGGTTGTGAGCAGCCCATCATTCTTCGGATCCAGTTCAATTGCGATATTCGCGTATTCATCAAACAGCCCCTTGTTGTGCATTTGCAGCGCAAAAGGCCCCTTCTGACCGGCGCTGGGGTCTTTGAACTCAAGCACCTCGACGGCCTTAGCGCCGACCGGCTGAGCGACGGCCATTCGGCCGATGCCCGTCGCCGGATCGATGAGTATTTCGACGCGGCTCCACTGGTGGGCATCGAACTTGGGATGCGGCTTGGCGGTGAAGAGCTCTTTTGCGGCGTTGTTGTGCCCCTTGCGATAATCCCAATGTCCCCCATTGGGTACTTGGAACTGAATGCCGCCCAGAGCATCCAGCGGTTTTTGCCCTTCCGCTGGAGCTGCGCAGAAGACCAGCACGCCGGCCTGATGATCCGGGTCACCGGAGACGTGGCGAATGTCAAAGACGATGCGACACCGGCCGTAGGAGGCGCTGGTGTAAATCACGCCTCGCCCCGCGCCCAGACTGGCCAGAGCACCATTTTTCACCGTCCACGAATTGGAGGGGACTTGAGTCCAGCCATCGAGCGATTTGCCATCAAAGATCCGAATCAAACCGGGTGGAAGCGGTTCTGTTGGCGGAGTATCTGACGCCTTCCCTTGAGCATCCCCGGACGGCGATTTGGAATCGGCAAAGACGGCCCCCACCAGCATAACGCCGCTTAGAACAAGGAAGGATAGAAACGTTGGTCTCATGTCAATCTCCACGCACATCGATGATTTTCTCTGAATCGTTCAGGCAGCGATTCAATATACACACTCCCAGCAGTTGAGATACAGTTGCGTCTGAAGCGCGGACTCAAGCGCCGCCTGGGAGGTCTGTCATGAAGGCGTGGCTGTTGGATTCAATGGAAGGGCTGTCGAAGCTGCATTTGGCGGACGTTTCCGATCCGAAGCCGAACGATGGCGAAGTCGTGCTGAAGGTAATGTATGCAGCGCTGAACCCGGCCGATCGATATCTGGCCGAAGGGCAGTATCCCGCGCGGCCGCCACTGCCCCACATCTTAGGGAGAGATGGAATCGGAGAGGTTGTTGCGGTCGGATCAAACGTCGGCGCAATAAAAGTTGGCGATCGGATGGTGGTGCTGCGCGGCGAGACAGGTGTGAGCCGCGCGGGGACACTGGCTCACAAAGTCTCCGTTTCCGCCGATTATCTGGTGCCCGTCCCCCAAGGCTGGAGCGACGAGGAATCGGCCGGGGCGACGCTGGTTTATCTCACGGCGTATCAAGCGCTAATGCAATGGGGCGAGCTGCCGCCGTCGGTCGTACTGGTCAGCGGCGCATCGGGTGGTGTGGGCGTGGCGAGCTTGCAGCTCGGATCGGCCATGGGACACACGATGATCGGCCTGTCGCGCGACGCCGAGAAGCGATCGAAATTGCTGGAGCTGGGAGCGAGTGAAACCTTTGATCCCAGTGACGCAAAATGGCGCAAGCAGGTCAAATCGTACCTGGTCGATCGTCGTGTCGATCTGGCCATCGACAACATCGGCGGCAAGCTTTTCTCCGAAATGATCGAAACGCTGGGCGATTGGGGAAAAGTAAGTTGCGTCGGGCGATTGGCAGGGCCGGTGCCGGAATTCAATACGGCCAGCTTGTTCTTCCGCAGAATCCGCATCGGCGGAGTGGCGGTAAGCTCCTACAGCAACAAGGAATCGCGGGCCGCGTGGGACGAGATTCTGCGACTGCTGGGAAGGACCGGCGCGCGGCCGGTCGTGGACAGCGTGTTTTCGTTTGACGACTTGCCCAAGGCGTTCGAGCGATTGTCCGGCGGGGTAATGGGAAAGGTCCTCATTGCCGTCTCCTGAAGGGTCCGAGAAAAGCAAGCAAGCTTGACGATTGATTTCATAGTGATATCATAGTGTTATCACATGCAAGGAGATGTCATGATCGTGGAACGCGAGCGATCGACAATGGCCGGTGGCGCACTGTTGGCGTTGTTGCTGCTAGGAGTAGGCGGGTGCATTGCAGGCGCGATCGTAATGGCGCAGCAGCGGGAAGACTTCGTGGTCTTCCTGTTTTTGCTTGCGGGGTTTGTGTTGCTCATCGGTTTGCGCGGCCTGTTTGTGGTGAATCCCAACGAAGCGGTCGTGTTGCAACTGTTCGGCAGCTATGTCGGGACAAACAAAACGCCGGGATTTCATTGGGCCAACCCGTTTCTTTCTCGCAATAAGATTTCGCTGCGAATACGAAATTTCGAGTCGTCAAAGCTGAAGGTGAACGATCACGATGGCAATCCGATTGAGATCGGCGCTGTCGTCGTCTGGAAAGTCGTGGATACGGCCGAGGCGACCTTCGAGGTGGATAACTACAAGGAATACGTGCACGTGCAAAGCGAAGCCGCGCTGCGAAATCTGGCGACACGTTATCCGTACGATGCACACAGCGAAGGGCAACTGTCGCTCCGAGCCAACACGGCCGAGATTGCGGATCATTTGAAGAATGAAATCCAGGCACGGCTCTCCAAGGCCGGGGTGCTGGTGATTGAAGCGCGGATTTCGCATCTGGCTTACGCACCGGAGATCGCCGTTGCCATGCTTCGCCGCCAGCAGGCGAGCGCGATAATCGCGGCGCGTCAAAAGATCGTCGAAGGCGCTGTGGGCATGGTGGAGATGGCGCTCAATTCACTGTCGAGGAACAAGATTGTCGAGCTGGATGAAGAGCGCAAAGCGGCGATGGTGAGCAACCTGCTGGTCGTCCTCTGCGCCGAGCACGAAGTGCAGCCGGTGGTGAACACCGGGACGCTGCACAATTAACATTGAATGAATCATCGGGACACTGAGTCATTTAAATCTGGATGACCGAGCGCAAACCATTTCTGCTACGCATCGATCCGGCCGTGCTGGAAGCACTTCAGCGCTGGGCCGATGATGAGCTGCGCAGTCTGAACGGGCAGATTGAGTATCTGCTGAGGCGAGCCCTGGTGGAGCGCAAGCGATTAAAAGAGGAGCAAAAGCCGGTCAGGAAAAACGACTAGCGATCCGCACTGGCGGATGCGGATGCGCTGGAAGCCAACTGCTGAAGCGTTTTGACGAGCGTATCGGTCGTATAGACGCTGGCGATCTGGATGGGCTGATCGCGGCCTGGTGCATAAATGGCCGTGAGAGGAATACCGCCGGTGCTGGAAAGCTGGCGCAGGCGCGGCCAACCGGCGGCGTCTTGCTTCGTCAAATCCGCTTTGAGCGTGACCACATTGTTCTTGTGCAGAGAGTCGATCGCGCGCGGGTCGTGAAAGACCGTTGCTTCGACGTACTGGCAATTGAGGCACCAGTTGGCGGTGAACTTGACGAGCACAATGTTGCCGGCTTTGCGGCTGCTCTCCAGCGCATCGTCCGAATAGGGAATCCAGTCCACGGCCGCGCCTCGTGCGGTGCCGGTCGTGGAGTCGAACGCGCCGCTGTATTGAAGCGCGATCAAGACCGACGCCGCGACAATCGCCACACTTAGACCGGACGAGATGGCGACGGCGCGAGCGTTTTTTGAGAGTTGCACGGTTCGCGCCATCAGGTACAGAGCTGCCATCGCCGCCACCGGAACCACGCACCACCACTGGCCAGCGTTGCTGGTAAATCGCCCCGCGGCGAAGAAGACCGTAAATGCCAGGAGAACAAACCCAAGCATCTGTTTGAACAACTCCGGCCATGGGCCCACGCGCGGAAATCGGCGGGCAA